>Ga0209347_1006215_pt1 | contig 10731 bp, 13 predicted proteins | sample AutmiccommuBRH23_FD_187382 | JGI IMG/M metagenome (GOLD analysis project Ga0209347, IMG submission 187382) | Deep subsurface microbial communities from Mt. Terri, Switzerland - Autotrophic microbial communities BRH/23 (SPAdes) (version 2) | ecosystem: Environmental > Aquatic > Deep subsurface >...
GCGGCGCAGTGTTCTGTCGCCTGGATCGTTGGGGGCATCTGGGCAGCGAGGCCCTGCATCCCGGCAGCCTGATCAGCTTGTTGCGCCAAATCCTGCAAAGCGCCGGTATCTCAGCCGAGTTGTACACCAGCCATTCGCTACGCCGAGGCTTCGCCACCTGGGCCACGGCCAATGGTTGGGACCTCAAGGCCCTGATGACCTACGTCGGCTGGAAGGACATCAAGTCGGCGATGCGCTACATTGATCCCGCCGTCTCATTTGGCGGTCTGGCTGCAAAGCCCGTCATCCCTTTCAACCTGGATGCAGGCTCTTTGACTCAGCTGCCAAGTTCTCCCTAAGGAGTGGCGACACAGGCACAGAAAATCAGAGTAACTTGCGCACCTGGAGGAACTCTTGCAAATGCTCAGAGAACGCTATGGGAACTGCAGCGTATTCCAGTGAGTAGGCTACTTGCCCTCCTGCGGCAGTGACCAATGCGTGTTTAAGTACCGTCTCACCTCGTGCAGTCATGGTGCACATAACTTGAAGACCACGCAGGTCGCCAAGTGCTGTTTCAGTCGGCTTGGTGCAGCTCGCCAGGAGCCCGAGCTGGGCATAGTGGAACTGCAACGCTTTGCGCATAGTCGCGATAACGTTCTCGATGCTCACGGCGTGCTCTTTTGGCACGGCTAGACGTGTGACCTCCATTGCCGCTAGTTGGTTGCCATCCTTGTCCTGTAATACAGCTCTCTGGCGCGAGCCGGTAGGCTGTCCCTGTGCATCCAGCAGAGCGGGCTGGCGCGAGCTACTCCAGCCTTCTGGCCACTCCACATTGAGGTCAGTTGCATAGGTCTGGAAGGCGATCAATAAACTTATGACTACCGAAACCAATGGCAGAGCAAATCTAACTAAAGTCATGACAAGAGGTTGCGTCTCAGGGTCATGATTTGCCACATCGCGGCTCCATGGTGAATGTCTGGGAGGCATCAACCGCACCGATACGCGCCAGTGTGCGGCGGCCGATAAGGACTGGATAATTCATCTTGCCTCGATCCTTGAGCGAAAACTCCTCACTATAAATACGTGACCCGATGCACATTTGCATGACTACAACTGGCCTTTTCTCAGCGCCGCCCGCACCACGCACCTTCACATTGCGAATGACCCTGCGCTCAAATGATGAATTGGCCATCTTGCCGGTCTCACTGTCTTTGACTTCCACGTTGAAGCGGACCCATTTCTCGCCGTCCTTTTCAAACCTTTCCAGGTCCTTCGCATCCATCGATGAGGTCAAGGCCCCCGTATCCAATTTGATTTTTACGGAGATGTTTTCCGGCTGAATCAGTCCTTCCTCCACCCAGCCAAATACTTTGGGGGGTGTGTTCGTCGCAGCGAAGCAGGGTGCCATCGCCAAAGCGATAAAAACGGCAGACAACCATCTGGTAGTTCGATGCTGCATAGTGGAAACCTCATTTATGGCGCGTTGGATTCGTTTAGGCCAGGTATCACCCGTGGCCCATTCGCCGCTTTCTCATCTTTCAAGGAAGAATTTCTAAGCGTCTTCGTAGCTGCGGCTGCTCGCCCATTCCAAGTCATACTGCACTTCGAGGTAAAAGGCCTCATAGAGTCGCCAGGCCTTCTGGCTGGCTTGCTCCAAGGCCTTCTCCACCCCGACTTCTGTGAGGATTTTACTGACATCAGGCTGGGCTGGGAGCTGTTCACGAAGCGACGCGAGCTTCACATAGACGGCATAAGCAGCATCGCGACTCTGGGCGGCATGCCCTTCGGCAATTTTGCCGTCCAATCCAGCCATCAGCTGTTCTATCTTAGCCGTCTCAACGTCACTCACAAGCTACGCGTCTCTGTTTGGAAAATGGGGGTGCTGTCGATCCGGTTGGTCAGGCTTTCAATGCCAGGATTCGGCGCGCACCGTTGAGTACGATGAGGCCAACTACCGTACCAATCACCAAATCTGGATAGGAAGAGCCTGTCCACGCAACCAGAGCTCCAGCGGCGATAACACCAATATTCGCGATCACATCGTTGGCCGAAAAAATCCAACTCGCTTTCATGTGTGCACCGCCTTCACGATGGCCGTAGATCAATAAGAGACAGCTGACGTTCGCGACGAGTGCAACTAAGCCAATCCCCATCATCAGCATCGACTCAGGTTCGCTGCCATAGATGAAGCGCCTAACCACCTCCACGAGTACCCCCAGAGCCAACACGATCTGGATAAAACCCGCCAGGTGCGCAGCGCGAACCTGCAGCTGCGCAGCCCGACCGACCGCAAAGAGAGCCAGACCATAGACGGCAGCATCAGCAAACATGTCCAGCGAGTCGGCGATCAGACCCGTCGACTGAGCAATCAAGCCTACGCCCAACTCGATGACAAACATCGTGGCATTGATACCGAGCAGGATTTTGAGCGAGCCAGCCTCCTTGGAAGCAGTCAGCTCTTCACTGGCGCTATTGGCCGAAGCTGCTTCCTGGCTGGCCGGTTGAGTACCGAGCAATGTTGCCCCCAAACCAAGTGATTCCAGCTTGGTTGCGATCTGGTCAACCGGACCGTCATGGAAAGCGCGTACCTGTCTGCTGCTCAGATCAAAGGACAGCGAATTGAGTTCAGAAAAGCCATTGAGCGCGAGCCGAATCATTCGCTCTTCTGACGGGCAATCCATCTTGGGCACAGAAAAACTGCTGACCCAAGTCCCTTCATTCGAAGGCGCGGCTGCCGCTTCAGTGCTTACCGGCTCAGGGCCACAGCCACAGGATTTATCACAAGAAGTCATGACTCGCCTCTCCTATAGGACTTGATTCTACCGATTAAAAACCATGTAGTGGCTATAGGGTCAAGCCTGGATATACTGGCTTTTTTACCAAGGGACAGACCATGCGCATCGGTCAACTTGCACAGCGGACAGGAGTGGACACTCAGACGATTCGTTTTTATGAACGTCAGGGACTGCTTCCACCGCCCGAACGCGAGGACAATGGCTATCGAACCTATAAAGCAGACCATGCGGACAAACTGCTGTTCATTCGCCGATGCCGCTCTTTTGGCATGTCACTGGAAGAAATTGGTGTTTTGCAGAGCTATCAGGAACAGCCGCAGCAACCCTGCGTTGCGGTCAATGAGCTCCTTGATAGACATATCGCACAGGTAAGGGCTCAGATCGCATCCTTACATGCTCTCGAAAACCAGCTGGTGACGTTGCGAGGTTGCTGCGATAACGAACGACAAAGTCTGGACTGCGGGATACTTTCGGGCCTGCTGGGGGGCGACAAACCTCTTTCGTAATTCCGACATAAAGTCATTTTTGCGTCGTCTTGAATCGCCCATAGCGCTTGACCCTATAGCAGCTATAGGGTGTTCACTCGGGCATCTACTGCGTAAGTGAGATCCAGATGAATACCGCTCTCAGCATTGCCATTGATGAGGCCTTCTTCCAGGCTAGGAAAGCACTTAATGAAGAGGCGCCAACCGAGGCTTTCTCCTGGCTGGAGCGAGCCCACATATTGAGCCAGCGAATGCCTATTCTTCATGCTCAGAGCCATTGGCTGATGCTGAGGGCCGGCTGGCAGTTGCGCGACTTACGAAAGGTGCTCAGCCAAGTACCGCGAATCATGGCGGCCCTGCTGTTCTCGAAGATCTGGGTGCCGCTCGGAAACAGCGGGCGCGCCAGGGTCAGTGCTTTTGCGCCGATGCCTATTTCACCGGAGCTGCAGCGACTTCTTCAAGGAGAAATGCAATGAGGTCGTCTCCTAGATCACCTCTTGTTGCTCCTGGGTTCTGGTGGATGCTATCGCTAGCCATTGCCTCGGCCGACCTAGCGTTGAAAAGCGCAATTACGGGTTCGCTCCCGGTCGGCACCGTGATTCCTCTCACCCCGTTCTTCAACCTGGTTCACTTCTGGAATACCGGTGCAGCGTTCAGCTTCCTGGCTGACGCGGGTGGTTGGCAGCGTTACTTCTTCATTGTCATAGCTTTGGTCGTTTCGATCGTGCTGGCTCTGATATTGCGTAAACGCAGAGCCAAAAGCGAAGCCCTAGGCTATAGCCTTATCTTGGGCGGGGCAGTTGGGAATCTGATTGATCGCGCATTTCGAGGCCATGTAATCGACTACCTGGATTTTTACTGGCTGTCCTGGCATTGGCCTGCGTTTAACCTGGCGGATATTGCTATCGTCGGTGGCGCCGCCATGTTGATCCTGAGCAGTTTGCTAAGCCCAAATGCGGAAGCCGGCCGAGTCAACGAATGAAAGGCTCGCTCTCAACGGATACCGTACGCTGGGCAGGCCAGGCCTGGATAGGGCCCGGCATCGGCATCTTTCATGGCCGTGCCGGCCACCAGGAGTGGCACCACCATCAGGCGCATCAGATTTCAGTGGGCCTCGATTCACCTGTATCGGTTGAAACCCCGTTGGGCATTCAAACAGGGGCTGCCATCTTCATCGCCGCGGGCCTGAAACACCGGATCAGTGCTGGTCGAGTGCTGTCGATCTATCTGGATGCACTATCCGATGAAGCCCCAACTATGCGGGGTACCGAAGAAGCAAGGGTAGTCGTGATCGCCCCGGCGGACGTAGTAGCGATTATCGATATGCTGCGCGAGACAGGACATACCGCTCTCCAGGTTAGGACGGGGGTGCGCCAGGCACTGCGGCTACCCGATCCACCGATTCCAGATCCTCGCTTGACAAAGGTGATTGAAGCGCTGCATAGAGGCCAAATGAGGCGCGAAGAAATGGCCGCGTTGGTGCATTTATCCCCTACACGGTTTTCCCATTGGTTCGTGGAACAGACAGGCTTGCCGCTGCGCAGCTATGCGAAATGGTTACGTCTCACACAAGCCCTACAGCACCTAGCCAAAGGGGGTCTACTCACTGAAGCGGCCCATGAGGCGGGCTTTTCTGACTCGGCACATTTCTCCCGGACATTCCGGGCACTGCTGGGCATCGATCCTTCCTCCGCCCTGGCTGAAGTCGATCTTCAGGGGTCGTAGCTCTTTCGTTCAAGCCGAAAGCGGACCTTCCCACATACAGTCATGGCTCCCTACTCAGGAGCTGAGCGATGTCTATTCCCTTGCGATTCGCCATACGGTGGCTGAGCTATCCACTTGTGTTTGGCGGCTGTGCCTCCTTCATGATTTGGGCGCTGTATGCAGGTATACCGTATTGGCCCACCACACCCATAGTCGCCGCGGCGGGGCTGCTACTCATTGCTGGCTTGGAGCGCATCCAGCCTTTTCGGCGAGCCTGGCTGGAAGATCATCAGGACACCCTGACGGATCTGCTGCACATGCTGGTGAACCTGTCTGTCATTCAATTTACTGCAGAATTTCTGGCTAAGTTAGGCGATGCGGTACCGGCTTCGGTTCGGCTCTTTCCGATCGAGAGCCCATTGTGGCTGCAATTGCTACTAGTCGCCGCCGTGCTCGACTTGAGCCTGTATGTGATGCACCGCATCAGCCACCGGGTGCATTGGCTGTGGCGCTTTCACATGATCCATCACAGCGCTGAGCGGCTCTACTGGATGAACGGAGAACGTCGACATCCTCTGCATGCGGCGTTGATGGCCGGGCCGGGGCTGGTGGTTTTGCTCATATCTGGAGCTCCGTCTGCCGTAGTCGCAACGTGGTTTGGGATCCTAACCGTCCATCTGGCCTTTCAGCATTCGAACCTGGACTACAGCGTGGGTTGGCTGCGGCATGTGCTAGGGGTTGCTGAGGTCCATCGTTGGCACCATAAGCGCGACTTCGAAGACGCTCAGGTCAACTTCGGTGAGTTTTCAACTGTGTGGGATCAGATGTTTGGAACCTTCTACGACAGCGCCGGGAAGCTGGGCGAGGCTGAGGTTGGATTGCATGAAAAGGACTACCCCAGAAATTATTTCGGGCAATTTATTGATCCTGTTCATCCAACATCTGCTTACCCGGCCGGTCACAATTCTTCAGAGCAGGATGAAATCCGCAACACGTAGCTAGAACGGGTGGAGTCAGCAATGCCAAACATACCGCGTGACACCGGATTGGACAGTACTTGGGCCTTTTTGCGAGATCCCTACCGATTTATCTCCACGCGCAGTAAGTTTCATCAATCGCCTGTGTTTCAAACTCGCTTGATATTACAGAAAACTCTGTGCCTAACAGGTGCCGAAGCTGCTCGCTTGATTTGCGACCCTGACCGATTCGTTCGCCAGAACGCTGCGCCCAAGCGACTGCAAAAAACCTTATTCGGACAAGACGGTGTCCAAGGTTTGGACGGTGATGCGCATCGTCACCGAAAGGCCCTCTTCATGGGAGTGCTCACACCCGCGAACGTGCAGGAACTAGCAGAGTTGAGCGAGGTTCGTTGGAGGGAGTATGCGCGAACTTGGCGTCCCGGTGAGTCAATCGTCCTCTACGAGATTGCTCGCGAAATTCTATGCCGCACCGTATGCGACTGGGCCGGTGCTCCAATCGCTGAAAGAGATGTTCAACAATGGACTCAAGATCTTGCAGCTCTCTATGAGCACGCCGGCGCGATCGGTCTGCAGCACTGGCAGGCACGGAAGGCACGTCGCCGATTGGAGCAATGGGCGGCAGAGCTCGTCGAGTCCACTCGCGCCGCTCCCCCTACACCCGAGCAATCGCCTCTCGAACGCATCGCCCATTACAAGGACCAGCACGGACAGCCGTTGGATCTACATACCGCATCAGTGGAACTACTAAATCTGCTGCGGCCGACGGTAGCCGTCTCTGTATTCATAACCTTTGCAGCGCTAGCGCTGCACAAGCACCCGTTCTGTCTGAGAAACCTGCAGTCGGGAGATGAAAGAGATATAGGTTGCTTTGTGCAGGAAGTGCGGCGTTTCTACCCCTTCTTCCCAGCGATCAGCGCTCGCGTGAAAGAAGATTTTCTATGGGAAGGATTTGCCTTTGGCAGGGGCACCTTAGTCCTGCTGGACTTATACGGAACCAATCACGATTCCCAGCTCTGGGAGGAGGCAGATCGTTTCAAGCCTGAGCGCTTTCGATCCAACTCTCCGTCGCCATACTGCTTCATCCCACAAGGACCAGGCGACCCGCATGTTAACCATCGCTGTCCAGGTGAAGGCGTCGCCGTCGCATTGATGAGCGTTGCTGTTCGCTTCCTGGCTCGCTCGCTCCAATATGAGGTTCCCGAACAGGATCTATCAATCACCTGGGACCGATTGCCGGCACTGCCCCGAAGCCACTTCGTCATGCGGAATGCGCGAATCACAATGTAAGTTTGGTGTTTAACGAAGCGAGTCTCGCCCATCTCAAGATATGAACGGTGGGGCATGGCGTTGAGCTGCCCAGCGCAACCACGGCAATCGGGGAATACTCAGAATAAGCTGTTCACAGTCATTCCCCAATTGAGTCATTTCCGAGGGCCGTTCTGACTTATTGTCGCTTGGTATCGTCCAGATTCAGCGCAACGGGCAGGTCAGTCGGTGCCAGACAAATGCCCTCGTCACTGCAGGCCTGCACCCGTACAATCATTTCGAGCCTGCCTACCTTTTCCAGCACGGCGGTCTGTTTTTCGTCGGGCCGCAGCCGAATACTTGCACCGTCGTCATACACCTCTAGGGCGGTGTCACTCAGCACAATGTCACTGACCCGGCCGCGCGGGTACTGCGTCGGGATTATAAGCGCCTGGCCGTTGACTGAAGAGCTGACGACGGTGGGAATCAGGAATTCCATGGAGGCCGGATTTGCATTCACATGCCAGCCCGGTTGAATGTTCAGTGTTAAAACGAAATCACCCGTCTTTCCCGCCATTGCTGCGGCGCCTCCCGCAACAGTGAGGCGGACCTTATCAGCGGAATTTGCCAACCCTGCTCGGGTCGGCACCGGGACTTCAAGACCGGCACGTTCAGTCTGGGCAGCGTCGAGGTTGTTTCCGTTGGTGTCGATCAACATGAACGCAGCGATCGCGATCGCAAAAACCACTACTCCAGCTAGCAATCCTTTTTGTCGAATCACCATGATTGGGTCTCCAGTATCTAAGGTTGTGGGTTTCCGGTGCGATTGATAGCTTCGACCAAGCTGTCGGTGTCAAAAAGCCCCGTGAAACGGGCGATAACGGTGTCGTCACGGTCAACAACCACTGCGAAGGGTAAGGCCTGCCCGCCGGTCGCAGTTAATAGCGCATCTTTTTCTGGGTTGCTCGCTGTCACGTCAACTTGTATGGGCACCATCTTGGTGCGCCGCACGGCTTCGGCCACAGCGGCCTCCTGGTAGACCGTGCGCTCAAGTATCTTGCAGTTGATGCACCAGTCGGCGGTGAACTCCAGCAAATAGGGTGTGCCCTGGGCTTTTGTCTCCGTCAGTAGTTTTGCGGAGTAGGGTTGCCAGACGAGTTCGTCTTCGCTGTTGCCCAGCGGGGATGCGAATTCCACAGTCATCGCAAGGGCAAGGCCTGCCGCCGTTGTGGTGATCACACGCACGGTACCATTACCCTGGACGAAACGGCGGGCACCCCAGGCCAGCACCAGGGCCAGCCAAGACCACCATAGCCAGGTATAAACCGCTTTGGGCACCAGGCTCGCGCTGAAAAAGACGGCTGCGGCCAGCAAGACCAACGCGAGCACTTCTCTAATGACCAGGGTCCAGGGCCCCGCCTTGGGCAACCGGCTCAGCCAATCGGGTTTGAGCATCAATGCTGCGTAGGGCAGCGACAACCCCAGCCCGATACTGCCGAATATCCCCATACTTACCGGCGTCGGCTGGGTAACGGCAAAGGCTAGGACTCCACCAAGGAAAGGACCGGCGCAGGGTGCGGCCAAAACCGCACTCAATAACCCAGATACGAATGCTTCAAAGTAGCGCCGGCCATGGACCGAGGCGGCGAACGCCGGGATCGGGATGGGCAAATCCAGCCAGGTGACCACCGCAAACCCGACCATCAAGGCAACAAGGACACCAACGAACACCGCAGACTGAAACAAAGTGCCCCAGCTCCACTGCAGAAGTGCGGTCAGTCCGCCCAACGTCAGGAAAAACGCGAGCGTTCCTGCGGTGAACGCCAATGCCGCCAGCACGCGGTGCGATCGTTGGCTGCCCGCCTCTCGTAAGATGGTCCGGACCTTAGGAGACACTGCATAAATAGCCAGCCGCCCCCACCCTTGGCACACTGAGCCCCCTCAACCAGCCCCCTCCATGAGCTTTGTTACGCGCGTGCAGAAGACCTTCTCCGAACTCGAATATACCGGCAAGAAAAAGCAGACTCGCCGAGATCGCTTCCTGGCTGACCTTGAACAGCTGGTGCCCTGGGCACAAGTGGAGGCGCAAGTGGCGCCGTTCTATAGCGACACCACAGGCAAGCGTGGACGCCCTGCGATTGGGTTGTCGCGCATGCTGCGCATGTATGTCGTGCAGCAGTGTTTCGGTCTCTCCGATGAAGGTACCGAAGATGCCGTCTACGACAGCCAGGCCATTCGTGGTTTCATCGGCATCGACCTGGGCCGTGAGTCGGCACCGGATGCCACTACCTTGTTGCGATTTCGCCGCTTGCTGGAAACCCATCAGCTAACGCGGGTGCTGTTTGAAACGATTAACCAGCATCTGGCCAGCCGGGGTCTGCTGCTCAAGGAAGGCACTATCGTCGACGCTACCCTGATCGCCGCGCCGCCCTCGGTCAAGAACCGAGAAGGTAAGCGTGATCCTGAGATGCATCAGGCCAAGAAAGGCAATCAATGGCACTTCGGGATGAAGGCCCACGTTGGTGTCGACGCCACATCGGGACTCGTGCACAGCGTGGTAGGGACTGCCGCCAACGTGGCGGATGTCACCCAGGTCGATCAGTTGCTGCACGGCGCCGAAACCTATGTTTCGGGTGACGCTGGATACACTGGTGCGGCCAAGCGACCGGAGCATGCTGAACGGGACGTTGTCTGGTCGATTGCAGCACGGCCAAGCAGTTACAAACATCACGGCAAAGACAGCGTGCTGTACCGAGTCAAGCGCAAAGTCGAATACGCCAAGGCGCAGCTGCGTGCCAAGGTCGAGCATCCCTTCCAGGTGATCAAGGTGCGCTTCAATCATCGTAAGGTTCGCTACCGTGGACTGGAAAAGAATACGGCGCAGTTGTTCAGTCTGTTTGGGTTGGCCAATCTGGTACTGGCCAAGCGGTATTTGCAACGGACGGCGGGATAAGTCCGTCCGAAAGGCGGGGCTGGCCCGCTAATCAGCAAAATCAGGGTAGAAATCGGCCCAAGAAACGCAGAATAAGGCCGGTAGGTTGAAAAAACCGGGTTGAAAAAGGGGGACGGTGAGAATTGGCTAATTGTTCAGCGTCTCCTTAGCGCCACCGCTACCGATTCGAGGAGCCACCCTTTGCCCAGTCTCAACCTGCAGATTCTCGTCGCGGCCTGCCTGGGTGTCGCCATCGGCTGGCTGACCGGCACACTGCCGACCGAAGCGCCCGTACGCGAGGGCGTGCTCTATGCCAGCACCCTGGCCGGGAGCATCTTCATCGGCCTGCTGAAGATGGTGCTGATCCCGCTGATCTTCACCTCCATCGTGGTCGGCGTGGCCAACCTGCAGGCGCACCATCAGGTGCATCGGGTGTGGGGCGGCGCACTGGTCTACTTCACCCTCACCACCAGTGCGGCGATGCTGGTGGCGCTGGTCGCGGCGAACATCTTCAAGCCGGGCGCGGGGCTGTCGCTGGACCTGTTCGCCGAGGCGATGAACGACTTCGAGGCGCGTCAGCTGACGCTGCCGGAGTTCTTCCTGCACTTCTT
>Ga0209347_1006216_pt1 | contig 10721 bp, 12 predicted proteins | sample AutmiccommuBRH23_FD_187382 | JGI IMG/M metagenome (GOLD analysis project Ga0209347, IMG submission 187382) | Deep subsurface microbial communities from Mt. Terri, Switzerland - Autotrophic microbial communities BRH/23 (SPAdes) (version 2) | ecosystem: Environmental > Aquatic > Deep subsurface >...
CGGCGGCCCGCCGGTCTGGGACGTCTACGCGCCCTTCATCATGCACTGGGACATCACGCGCCTGCCCTACGACGGCAAGGCCGATCGGTGGTTCAATCCCGATTGGCTGCTCGCCGCCGCAAGCGTGGCAAAGCACGAAAGCTGATCCGATGATGCCTCAGCGGCAGCAGCGGCGGCCCCAATAGCCCGGCGGATAGGCATAGACACCGCGCGGATAGCGCATGCGGCGCGGGTAGTAGGTACCGGAAGGGCCGACGATGTCGCCGCAGCAGGTACGGCGATAGAGCGGCCGCGGATAGTAGGCATAGGCCGGCGGCACGACGTAAACGACGGGCGGGCCGTAGTAGAGCGGAGCATAGTCGCGATACCAGCGATAGCTGCGCCAAGCAGCCGCTGGTTCGACAGTCGCAGCAAGAGTGGTGAAGCTCCCCGCCGCGATCAGGAGTGCCAAGAACGCCTTACGCATAACGATCTCCATGAACCGGATGCGGGGGAGGCTAGGCGCGAGTGTTTACTTTGATGTTGAAAGAGGCACGTATTTTGTAAACGCCCCCGTTTATGGTTAACGCCGGGTTCGAGCGTGTGCCACTTTGAATTGGACGCGGACGGCCTGTGGCTTTTGCAGCGTTACGCTCAGTTGCATCCGAGCCACGTATCATGGCGGTTCGCACACCCCGACATGTCGGATGTACCCGAGGACATGACCTCGCGGCTTCCCGCGTCTTCGTGCGCACGCTCACGCGTTGAGCAAGCATTACCATTAACGCTCTTTGGCCCGCGAACATCACCCTGCGCTCCCCTCCCTTTGAAAGTTCATTCAAGAGTTTCGGCGTTAACTCGGTTTGCCCACGGAGATGTTGCACACCCAATGCGTTTCACGAGCTTGGCAAAACACAAGATAGAGCTCGCCACCATCTCGGCCGTTCTGGCTCTGCTCGTTGCCGGCTTTCTGGCGAACCGAACGATCCAGGCATCGCGAGACGACGCCCAGTGGGTCTCTCACACCTACGAGGTGCTGAAGATCCTGAAGAGCCTGGAGGCCGACATCGAGGATGTGATCTCGAACCGACGCGGCTTCGCTCTGACCGGCAATCGGGAGTTCATCACCGAAGCGGAGACAGCAGCGCGCCATGCGCTGGCCAATCAGTCAGTTCTGCAACGGGTCACCCTAGACAACCCCGAGCAGCAGGCGCTCGTGCCAGAGCTTCAGCGCCGCATCGCCCAAACCATCCGCATGGCGAACCGGCTCGACACCCTTGCCAAGACCCACAACCCGTCGCAGCTCATCTCCCAAAGTGCTGCGCTCATGAGCGACCAGGCAGACTTCCTGCGCGTCATCGAGACCTTCAGATCGCGCGAGCTGGCGCTGCTCGCCGAACGCTTGGGCCGAACGCAAAAAGGCTACGCGTTCAGCCGATCGATGCTGATCTGGGGCACGCTCCTGGGCCTCGCGATCATCGTGCTGGGTGGCGTGAGCGCGATCCGCGACAACCGGAAACGCCGCCTCGCCGAGGAAGAGCTGTTCGTCGAGAAAGAGCGGGCGCAGATAACGCTCAGCTCCATCGGCGAAGCCGTCATATCCGTCGACGCGGCAGGACGCATAACCTTCATCAACCAGGCAGCGGCTCAATTGACCGGCTGGCCGGCAAGCGAGGCTCTGGGACGCCCGTTCTCGGATGTGTTCAAGCTGCTCGATGGAACAAACTTGCAGACCATGCCGAACCGCATATCCGTGGCGCTGAAGCAAGGCCGCACGGTGCATCTTCCCGAGAACACACTGCTCGTGAGCCGCAACGGAACCGAGACGCCGATCGAAGACACGGCGACGCCGATCTACGGTCGCGAAGGCAACATCGTCGGCGCCGTGAAGGTGTTCCGGGACGTCAGCGCTGCACGCGATCTTACGCGGCGGCTGCATTATTGGGCGCAGCACGACCATCTGACGGGGTTGCCGAACAGGCTATTGCTCAACGATCGGCTTGCCCAGGCGCTTGCGCTCGCGAAACGCCAGCAGACGAAGATCGCAGTTCTCTTCCTCGACCTCGACGACTTCAAGAAAGTGAACGACGAGCTGGGCCACGCCATGGGCGACAAGCTGCTGCAGGCGGCGGCCGTTCGTCTCGGGCGCTGCCTGAGGGAGTGCGATACCTTAAGCCGCTTTGGCGGTGACGAGTTCGTGGCGCTCTTGGGCGACGTCGGCAGCGAAGCCGATGCGATGGCCACTGCCGAGAGGCTGCTGCAGGCGCTCACCACCGACACGCTCATCGACGGTCACCAACTGCGCGTCACCTGCAGCATCGGACTGGCGATCTATCCCGACGACTCGGAGGAAGCCGACACGCTGCTCGTTTGCGCGGATACCGCGATGTACGCCGCCAAGCTGTGTGGGCGCAATGCCTGCCGGCTCTATCGCGAAACGACGGAAGGCGAAGGCAACGACCTCGCGCGCAGAGCGTCGGCTTAGCCGGCAACGGCCGCGATCTCTCGAAGTGCCCTCACTTGCAGATCGGCAGCGGCCGCGACGGACCCGGCGGGTGGGCTTTCTTGTACTTGGCGATGATCGGCTCGAGCTTCTCTTTGGGCCAGAATTTCGGAGTGCCGATCTGCCGGAGGCAGCGGGCGTTCCAGTACAGGCCGGTGCTCGCCAGCGACTTGCGGGCTTTCACTGCCGCCACGACGGCGTCGATGTCGCTCGATTCGGGATAGATGTAGAGCGTCGTCGGATTCTCCTTCAGCATCGGAATGATCTTTTTGGAATCCGACGCCGTCCAACTGGTGCAGCCGTTGCTGCGGCCGCTGGCATAGTTGACGAGCCGGCCGAACGGAACGAAGCCGTCCTTGTCGACGTAGGGGCTCTTGGGGTCCTTCTTGCGGCAGACCGCGTGCAGCAAGACCGCCGGATGCCCACCGATTGCACGCGGCCTGGCGTTGGCGGTGTCGCCCTCGCCGTCGAACTGAATGAACGTGCGCAGGAACGGCTCTTCCTTTTTCTTCGACACGCGATAGTAGCCTTTGAACGACGTTTTCGCCTCGCTCGTCACGTAGGGGCCGCCCGTCGTCAGCTTGGAATCCTCCGCATTGGAGAAGTGCTTCGCGCACTGTCGGCCGTTGTGGAAGTTGGCGATGCCACGCAGGTTGCGGCCGCTGCCGTAGCCGGAAGAAATCGCGCGAAACGAGCGATCATTTTCGCAGATGATGTAGAAGCGGCGGTCGAGCCTGCCGTTGCCCGCAGCACTCGGGCGCGTTGCGTCCATAGCAAGATAGCAGGGGCTCTTGACGGCGCCCTCGCGCACCTTTTGCTGATAGAGTGCGCGCGCCCTTTGCAGCACGACGGGCGCGATCTGGCCTTCATTCGTGCCAACATGGGCACGCAGCCATGTCGGGACGTCCGACATATCGGGCGCCGCAAATGCTCGCGGTGAGCCTGCTAGGGCGACGACGACGATGAGGCTGACGCTATTGAAGACATGCAATGCGAGCGATCTGAGCGGCAACGGATCCGTTCTCCTGTCGAGGCGTTTGCGCGTCGGCTTGGCATAGGTCGCTCTGGGCAAGGGAACATAGGGCGCCTGCGGTTTCAAGCCCGCCTGGTCCTAAGAGGCACGCGCGACACATCCTCCTCTGTAATATGGCGGTTTTGCAGCGCCGACACATGGGCCGTGAGCTGAAACGCTGCGAGCGCCGCATTCTGCAATGCGACGCTCGCGCTTTAGGCATCAGGTTCTCAGCAGGAAGCCGGGCGCCTCGCTCGGTCCGCCTTTTCTAGAGCGAGTTGCCCAAGGCGATCAGACAGATGATGAAAAGCATCGAAGGCGCGAGCACGAGTGCGACACCGAACGCAACCTGGATGCCGAACACGATCGTGCCTGCAAGGACGCACAGGATGAAGAGTGCGCCCACCACGGCGAGGAGATTGGCCTGGACCGTCTCCGGCATCGTACGCCAGAGGCCCGGCAGATAGGTCACAACGAACATGACGGCGGCGGCGATGGCGGCCGCAGTTGCGCCGAGCGTCAGCCCGGCCACGATGGCCGCCATGACGGCGTTGGACGTCGCGAGAAGAAACCGGGTTCGTGCGCGTCGGGGGGACTCGGTGGGAATGGCTGCTTCAAGTGTGGTCATTGGTCGTCGCTCTCCGCTAGATCGTCGTTGTCGATGAAGGTTTGCGCGGCAGAGCGTTGCGGGACGTCGTGGCGACGCCCCACACGCAGGACCGCGGGGAAGGCAGGACAGTTGCAGTTGGCCGTTGCGATCGGTGTCACGGCCGGGGACAGTGGAAACGCAGCTCTCATCGGCGGATCGCTCGCCAGAGACGATTGGGCTGCGGGTGGTGCACGGTGACGGGGATGGGATCACCCGACTGGCGCAACGCGTGCGCCAGAGCGGTGGCGAAGCCCGCACGTTCGTCAGGCGAGAGATCGCGGCCGATCTCCATATCGCCATGGCTCGACGTGAGCCGGAGCTGCCGGCAGCCGTTGCCGCGATCCTCCCAGCGCGCTAGGCCCAGCCCGGCGAGCGGTACGCGGACCTCGCGCATGGACCTGCGAAAGGCGAAGCGTCGGACTAAGATCTCTTCGGGCGCGATCGTGATCTCCTCGCGCCGCTGTTCCCGGCTGAGCCGGTAAACGTGAAGTCCGACTATGAGCGCGCAGGCATCGAGCCCGACGAAGAAGGAGACGGGCCACAACCCGTTTATCAGCGCAATCACCTGGATCATGACGGTGCTGAGCCCGAGGGCGGCGTAGGTGATCCAAAGCGTGCCGTCGCTGAAATTGAGCTGCGGCGTGACGACGAAGACGGGAGCAGCCTCCGTGCGAGGCAGGGGCGCGCGAGCGGTCGCGCGTCGAGATTGCAGAGACATTTTCAGCCTTGGTGTGCAGCCATGGTCGTAGCAGGCGATCCCCGGCGCGCGGCGTGCCGCGCCCGGTGCATCAGACGTTCACGACGGGCTGCATCGGAGGCGCGCGCGAGCGCACGTTGTCGGGCTCGTTGGCCGAGCCGCTGGCGTCAGGCGGAATGCGCAGGCGGGCGATGGCGCCATGATCGGGCGCGGCCACCCCCAAGGCCGTGCTCGTCGGCAGGCCGGGCGCGGACGCCAACGCACATGCATCGCAGACCTTGTGTGCGTTGGCGGGCGCGTTCTTGCCTCGGCAGAGAACCGGAAGGTCGCCGTCGGGGAGCGCGTAGGCCGCAAGGTCGACAGGCGGCGCGGAAGGCTCGAAGTTGATCCGGCGATGGGCGAAGCCGAACGTGATCGCTGCCAGCACGTAAAGCGCCAGCACGACTCGAGCCACGCGCCTGCTGCGAACCCACGTCACCATGCGCCAAATGGTCAATACTGCGACGTGAGTGTCAACGAACCCAGACGTCGCAGGCGCTCATTTCAAGGGGCGGGGGGCGCCCTTTCCTGACGGGAAAACCTGAGGACCAGCGGGCGCTCGGCGTTAACCATAAGGGCGCCTGCCGCGCGACAGGCAGGTACCGGCAACCGCGCGTAGCCCTGCCGTCTATTTCATGGGGCCGAGTGGTTGGTCGGGCCGGTCGAGCTTGAAGCTGAAGCGCGCCGAGATCGCATGCAGATCGATGTCGTGCGACTCGATGATGAAGGGATCTGTGGACGGCGTGCCGAACGTCTGCGTCGAGGAGGTGTCGCCATAGAGCCGGATGAAGTCGTACTGCAGACCGACCGACAGCCCGGGCAGCAGCATGTATTCGAGGCCAGCGCCCACAATCCGGCCGTTGAGATACTGGTCGATCTCACCGACCACACCGGCGCCCGGCGGGCCCGATATCGCGCGCAAGCCGACGCGGCCGCCCGCATATCCGGCGTTGCCATAGACGAGCCACGCGTCATTGGCGACAGCGAGCTCACGCTCAACATGTTCAAGGCGGGCGTGAACTACCGCTTCTGATTTGACGTCAGGGCGCGCGCAGGCGCGCAGGCCGATGCCGGCGGCTCGTCTGGCGCGAGCGTCTCCTCATAGAGCGCCTGCATCTCCTGTCGGCGAATGACCTTCTCGAGCGCGGCGAGTGTCTTGTCGCGCTCACCGGCATCCGCGTGAGCCGCCGCCACCAGCGCGCGGCAATCGGCGTAGATCGCAGCGCGCGCCTGCGCATCGGGCGAGCCGGCCGCTGCCAGGCGTTCGAACACGAGGCGGACGAGATCCATTCCGGTCCCTCAGCGAACGTTCGCCATCCAATAGGCGATGGCATTGAGGATACGCGTGTCCTCGTAAAGTCCAGAGTGACGCAAACCACCGGTGGCGGTCGTGTGATAGGGCACGGTCTGGGTGAAGATCGATTTTGCCTCGGGCACCTCGGGAGCGGGGGACGCGCCGATGTCGGCCCAGTTGTGGACCGAGGGACGCTCCCAGCCGAAGCCGCCCGGGTGGCCGCGCAGGAAGCTCAGCACATAGCGGATGGCGCCGAACAACAGAAAGATGCCGAGGCCGCCCACGATGATCGCGGTGCCGGCGGTTGCGATGAGATCGCCGACGCGCTCACCATCAAAACCGCCGACCAAATCTTCCAGCGCTGCCGTGGCGAAGCCGACCACGGGACCGGCGAATACGATCACGGCAACGGCGATCATGCCAAGCCCCAGCACCTTGTCCATGATCCAGGTCGGGGCGCGCGTCGTCATCTCCAGGGTGTCCAGGAGCAGACCGGCCTCGTCACGCGGATAGCCGAAGCTCAGGATGTGCGTCTGCGGCATCGCCTCGAAGGAGATCGCGTCGGCGAGACGCTTGGCTGCCCGCTTGCCGCTGATGCGGAAGAGTGCGCGCACCAGATGCGGCGTGATGAATTTCTGGAACAGCGGCCGGGCGACGTAGCCGACGCCGAGCCCCACGGCGACGGCCCACCACCAGGCGTTGGCGAGCGAGTTTTCAAAGATGTTGCCGAAGATGGCGATGGTGGCGACGGTCATCGCGAGCGCGAACACGGCGGCAGCGATCTGGTTCTCGCGCACGGCCTCGCGCTCCATCGAGCGCAGGGAGCGATCGCCGAGATCGCCGCGCATACGGGCATAGAGGAAGGGTGTGCCGAGTGTCGCCACGCCCAGCGCATGCAGCTCGACCGGCAGATGCTTGTGCGCCAGCAGCGCGACGTTACCGCCGTGGCTGTGCGCGACGATGAAGTGGCGGCAGCCGGGGCTGGCAGCGCGCAGCTTAAGGATGTGATCGGCGAGCTCGTAGCCGGCCTTGACGCGCGCCTTGTGCGTGTTGCGACCCGACCATTCGAAGACATCGAAGGCGACGTCCTGCTCATGCTCGCCCAGCGCGGTGGCGATCTCGCCGCGCAGCGTCGAGCCCGGCTGGGTCCAGGGTGCGCCTTTGGCGAAGGTGCCGTGCACAAGCGTGACGATGACGGGCGCGGAGCCGGCATCAAAGCCGTGCGCACTGCCTGCCCCGGTCGCCAGCGTGTCCATGCAGTCCCCCCGCAACTCACTCTTGGCGGAACCATAGAACGCGACGACGGCCTCGGGAAAGTGCTCCGGACCGGACGCGGCTGCGTGGGGGCCGCGAGCCTATGAAACACGGGATTAAGCGGCGGTCAGTTCAGGCGGCGGCGCGAGGTCTCGAGCGTCTGGCGGAAGAGCGAGACGCCCTCCGTCACCTCCTGCTCGGTCACGAACGGGATGCGCCGGTCGACGCTCGCGAACATGTGGCCGTTGATGGAGAGCTCCAGCACCGATGCGGAGGTCCCGAGCGCGGCCGTCATCAGCGCGACGGCGCGGCCAACGCGCTGGTAGAGATGCTCCTGCTGCAGGCGCTTCTCCGGGTTGTATGGCTGCTCGACGGCGATGCTGCAGGTGCCGAAATAGGGATCGCGATAGAGCGCGGGCGGCTCCTCGTAGATCTGGCCGCGCACCCAGGAGCGATAGGAGTCGTAGAGGAAGACCGGGAACGCGTGATGGTCTCCTTCGATGGCCTCCTCGGACAAGAGGTTGATCGAGAAGTCGGCCTCCCAGGAATCGGTGGCGCTGGCGATATTGGTGATCTCGTAGCCCGGCCCCTTGTCGTTGATGCGCTGAGGCACGGCGCCGGTCAGGTAATAGTGGGCGTGCGCGCCCAGAAACATCTGCGCGCCCTCGATCACCTGCTTGGCAGCAGACGAGGCCAGCTCGCTGCGCGAGGCCAGGAGCCCGTCATACCTTAAGTTGAAGAAGTGCCGCGCCATTCCGGCATGGCGCCTGATTCGAGCTGGGGATTCAAGGCGCGAATGGGTGCGATTGGGTTGCATGCCCCAAATTGAACGCAGCCCCGTTGCGAATCGACGGCACGCGTTGCGCATGCCCACTTTTCTAGGTGCGAAAGCTAAAGTACCAGCCGGCCTGTAAGCCGGGTTCTGTCTGGGGGCCAGCCCAACACCGGCATGCCGAGTGTCGGCCACGAACCTCCGCGACGGCCATTCATCTGGGACGCACATTGCTGAGCGCCTCAAGCAACCAACCCGGGTAGCGGGTCTGGAAACGGACCTGGCGCCGCGTGTTGAAACGCGCGCCCGGCCACCCCTATTTGGTCTTGCTCCCGGTGGGGTTTGCCCTGCCACCGACGTCACCGCCGGTGCGGTGCGCTCTTACCGCACCCTTTCACCCTTACCTCGGATCAAATCCTAAGACTTGGCCGAGGCGGTTTGCTTTCTGTGGCACTTTCCCTGGGGTCGCCCCCGGCGGCCGTTAGCCGCCACCGTGTCTCCATGGAGCCCGGACTTTCCTCCACCAGGTTTGCTGAACGGGCCACAAAGCCCGCAACCCCGGCAGCGACCGTCCGGCCGGCTGGTAAGGGTGAATAAGGTGGGAAGCGGGCCCCGCGTCAAGTGCGGGTTTGGGCGGGCAGGAAAACTCGCGCGGGAGGGAGAAAGAAAGGACGGCTGCAAAAGCAAAGGCGGCGGTGCTGCGACCGCCGCCCCGCAAAAACGATGTTGTCCGGCACTAGCCGCCAGGCGACTGCTCCACGCACTTGCCCTGCGAGATATCCCATTCCCAGTCCTGCCGCTTCTGGCAGTCCGCCTTGGAGGTGTTCTCCGGAGGTGCCTCGGCAAACGCCGGGGCCGCAACGGACATCACGATACCGAGGGCGACGAGTGAAAGTACGCTCTTCATGGGCTTCTCCACTGATGGCCGATGCAATCAATCGGCAAAGGCCGTTTCTTAGTTTTCCCCCACGCCGTGAGCTGACGATATTTCCCGTTTTTTCGACGTTAAATGTGTTCCATGCATTCGATTCTAACTTTGACGGAGGCTCGCTGGGAACCGGCCCGAGCGGGCCTGCTGGCGGCGTTTACCTTGCCGGCCTAAGCTCGGGCCATGGCCTCAGCGCGCCCGACGCTCCTCTATGACGGAACCTGCGGCATCTGCCGGACGTGGGTCGACTACTGGCGCGCACTGACGGGCCAGCGGATCGACTACCGGCCCTATCAGGACGCGGCCCAGGACTTTCCCGAAATTCCGCCGCAAGAGTTCGAGCGCGCGATGCAGCTCGTCGTGCCGGACGGGCACGCTTATGCCGGCGCGGGGGCCGCCTACAAGCTGCTGACGTACGCGCGCGGGCGGGGCCGCGGCGTCTGCTGGTGGCTCTATCGCTTCCTGCCGGGCTTCGCAGTTTTGAGCGAGGCCGCTTACACGTTTCTTTCGCGACGGCGCGGACTGCTGGCAACGCTGACACGCGCGTTGTGGGGGACGCCGCTCCTGCCTGAGAGCTACGATCTCGTCGCGCAAGTTTTCCTGCGCGGGCTGGGTCTCATTTATGTGGCCGCGTTCTACTCGCTCGCGTGTCAGATCCTCGGGCTCGTGGGCTCCGACGGCATGCTGCCGCTGGCCGAGTATCTGAAAGCTGCGCACGAAGGCTGGGGTGCGAGCGCCTACTGGCAACTGCCTACGCTGTTCTGGCTGACGCAATCGGATGCGCTGCTCGTTGGCGGCGCGTGGGTCGGTATCGCGCTCGGCGCGATGGTGACGGCCGGCTTGTTTCAGCGCGCGGCGCTGATCGCGCTGTTCGTGCTCTACTTGTCCTACGTTTACGCCGGGCAACTGTTCATGAGCTACCAGTGGGACCTGCTGCTGTTGGAAGCGGGTTTCCTGGCGATCTTTTTGACCGGCGGCTCGAGGATCGTGGTCTGGCTCTATCGCCTGCTGCTGTTCCGCTTTCTGTTTCTCGCAGGCCTCGTGAAGGTGTTGTCGAGCGATGCGACCTGGCAGCAGCTCACCGCGCTCGACTATCACTTCTGGACGCAGGCGCTACCTTCGCCGCTGGCGTGGTATGGCGCGCAGCTCCCGCACTGGTTCCTTGCAGGCGTGGTCGTGGCGGTGCTGGCGCTCGAGCTGGTGCTGGTGTTCCTGATCTTTTTGCCGCGGCGGCCGCGCATGCTGCTCGCCGCGCTCACGATCGCGTTCCAGGTCGCGATCATGGCGACCGGCAGCTACAATTTCTTCAATCTGCTGACGATCCTGCTGTGCCTGTTCCTGTTCGACGACCAGGCGCTGCAGCGCGTGCTGCCGGCTCGCTTCGCTGCAAGGATGATTGCGCGAGCGCCGCGGCCCGGCGCGCTCGCGACCTCGATGGCGGCGATCGTTGCCGTGATTGTCGTGCCGGCGGGCCTCAACGACGTGCTCGAGCCGATCATGGGCCGCAATCTGCCGGTGGGCGGGACGATTGCGGAGACGATCGCGCCACTCTTGATCGTCAATTCCTACGGCGTGTTCGCCACGACGACGACGA
>Ga0209347_1006218_pt1 | contig 10718 bp, 8 predicted proteins | sample AutmiccommuBRH23_FD_187382 | JGI IMG/M metagenome (GOLD analysis project Ga0209347, IMG submission 187382) | Deep subsurface microbial communities from Mt. Terri, Switzerland - Autotrophic microbial communities BRH/23 (SPAdes) (version 2) | ecosystem: Environmental > Aquatic > Deep subsurface >...
CTGACTTTACAATGATAAAATCGCCTATCCCGGAGCACTCAAAGGAGACCTCACCCCTTACCAGGTCATTGACAATCACCGTTTCTTCAACGGGAACCTTAAACCTGATCACCGGCCTACGCCCCCCGGCTTCCAGGCGGGCCCTGTCTTCATCGCAAAGGTGGCGGCACCGGCCCAGATAGCGGGGCAGCTCGCCCCTGGCCATCAGCTCTTCCCTCTCTGCAGCCAGTTCTTCCCCGGTGCAGTAGCAATAATAGGCCTGACCGGAATCCAGCAGCCGGGAGGCGTATTTTCTGTACAGGTCCAGACGCTCGGTCTGCCTGTAGGGGCCGTGGGGGCCTCCCGCCTCAATCCCCTCGTCCCAGTCCAGCCCCAGCCAGCGCAGTGACGCAAGAATATTCTCCTCTGATTCCCTGGAACTTCTCTCCAGGTCCGTGTCCTCTATGCGGACAATAAAAGTACCGCCGTGACGGCGGGCAAAAAGCCAGTTAAATAATGCCGACCTGGCCCCGCCTATATGAAAGGGCCCGGTGGGGCTGGGGGCAAATCTTACTCTGATATCAGCCAAGTCTAAACCTCCCGGTATATTTATATCAGGGACAACCTCACTGAGGTTATTTCCCACGATCTTCTTAGGCCTGGAATTTCGCCAATAATTATATCATCCATTTTATTTTTTAAGCAAACTTTTTCATATAGACAGACCCCGTAAAGGCGATCAACGCAAAATTGACACCTTCTGGATGAGGACAACCGCATAGGCGGCGACCCCCTCCCCGGTTCCGGTGAAACCAAGTCTCTCAGTGGTGGTTGCCTTAATATTGACCAGTGACTCCTCTACGCCAAGGGCCTCCGCAATAATTCCCCTCATGCGGTCTATATAACCGGACAGCCGCGGCGCCTGGGCAACTATGGTGGAGTCCAGATTATGAGTCCGGTAGCCCCTGGCGGCCAACTTCTCCCTTACCTCACCCAGCAGCCGTATACTGGATATACCCCTATAGGCAGGGTCAGTGTCGGGGAAATGACGGCCAATATCACCCATTCCGGCGGCCCCCAAAAGGGCGTCCATAATTGCATGCACCAGCACATCGGCGTCGGAGTGCCCCTCCAGGCCCTTTTCAAAAGGAATTTCAACACCGCCCAAAATAAGCTTTCTCTCCGAAACCAGCCGGTGCACATCATAGCCGAAACCGATTCTCAAAAGCCATACACCTCCGTCTTAGGGATTAGGGGTTAGGGATTGGGGATTAGTATTTAATGTACTAGTATAAAAGAAAGATGAAAACAATGGAATTTAAGTCAACTTGCTCAATAATGAGGTGTTGCGAATAAGGGTCTATGCGACGTTTCTGCCAATTGATGGCTTCCTCAATTCCCAACTCCTAATCCCTAATCCCTAATCCCCAATCCCTACTATTCAGCAACGCTTCGGCCACAGCCAGGTCCTCCGGGGTGGTAATCTTGATATTGCGGTAGCTTCCCTCCACCAGCCTGACCGGCTTTCCGGCTGCCTCCACCATTGAGGCGTCGTCAGTATAGATGCTACCGCTGTCCCTGGCCTGTAAATGGGCCTCCAGCAGTATATCACGGAAAAAGCCCTGGGGTGTCAGAGTCAGCCACAGCCTGCCCCGCTCCAGGGTTCTGACCACAAAACCATCAGGGCCGGCCTCCTTAACAGTGTCCTTGACCGGCACTGCCAGGGTGGCCGCCCCACACCCGGCGGCGGCCGAAATAATATCTTCTATCTCTTGACTGGAAACAAGAGGCCTTGCCCCGTCATGCACCAATATCAGATCATACTCAGACGGAACTGCCAGCAGCCCTGCTAAAACGGACTGCTGGCGGTCATCTCCTCCGGGAACAATCTCTATTATCTTTTTTAAGCCCCAGCCGTCAGCCAGTAATCTGAACTCCCCGGCATTTCCCCGGGGAGCCACCAGAACTATTCCTTCCAGTTGGGGCGACTGCTCCAGGGCGCCCAGAGACCGGGCCAGCACAGGAATTCCGGCAAGGGGGGCCAGTTGCTTATTTATCCCGCCCATCCTTGTGCTCCGCCCGGCAGCCACCACTACGGCGCAAACATTACCCAATTACGTTCACCTCGTCGTAATGGCCCATACCTAAATCCCTTCTTTCCCCGCCCCGGGGCTTGGCAAAAATCATACGGCCGGCAGCGGTCTGCAGTACGCTGGTAACAACCACCGGGATGGTCTGGCCTATGAATTTCCTTCCCCCATCCACCACTATCATAGTGCCGTCATCCAGGTAGCCCACGCCCTGACCGGATTCTTTGCCGTCCTTGACCACCTGTACGGTCATCTCCTCACCGGGCAGCACTATTGGCTTTACAGCGTTAGCCAGTTCATTTATGTTGAGCACCTTTACCCCGTGAAGCTCGGCCACCTTGTTGAGGTTATAGTCATTGGTCATTATCTTGGCGTTTAATTTCTGACCCAGCTTGACCAGTTTGGAATCCACCTCGGCAATGTCTTCCAGGCCTTTCACATTCTCATAGATCTGAATTTTTATCTGCGGATCCTTTCTCATCTTGTTAAGTATGTCCAGTCCCCGCCGGCCGCGATTTCTTTTGAGCAGGTCAGATGAATCGGCAATATGTCTCAGTTCTTCGAGAACAAAAACCGGAACCAGCAATACCCCCTCGATAAACCCGCTCTCGCAAAGGTCGGATATACGTCCATCAATAATTACGCTGGTATCCAGAATTTTAAATAAAGATTTTGATTCTATTTTAGGCTGCTTGTCCTTTCCGAACCTGGGAATACTACCGAAAAGCCCCAGCACCTCTTCCCTTTTCTTGATAAAAATGCTCATGCCCAGATACCCCAGCAGAACAGTGCACAGCACCCATATTACTTTGCCGAAGGTGCCAAGAAATGCCAGGGCAGAACCCAATAAATTAGCAATTATAAGTCCGAAAATAAGCCCCACCGACCCCATCACCAGATCATAGGTAGGGGTTCGCTGGATATACTGCTCTATTAAAGAAATAATCCGCAGAGAGCCGCGAATAATCCAGGGCGCCAGAAGAAGCCCTCCCACCAGCCCCAGCATAATACCCAGCCCGTATATGCCATAGTGAAGCAGGGGCAGGTCAGCAGGCAGATGCACTATTTCTCCAGACACTAAATATTGTGCAGCAGTAAAACCAATGGCGGCAAATATAACCACCAAAACAAAAAAAACAATTCTCCTGATCATCTATTCACCTCCTTTGCCAAAAAAATTATAAAAATGTCTTTTGTCCCGGCTGGCGGTCAAAAGAACGTTAATTTCATTGTCTCGCATCTGATTGTAATGATTCCCTTCTTACTATTATTTACAGATTTATCTATTCTATTATAGGGCCCCGTGATAGAGTCTTCAACCTTTATAAAAGAAATTTTAAATAAAAAGAAAACGCCATAATGGCGTTTATTATGCAAAAGCACTTTCTATGAGAGATTTTGCGCCATCTTCTTCCAGCTCTGTAGCCAGGACCAGCTCGCTTAAGAGTATTTGCCTGGCGTTCTCCAGCATCTTTCTTTCACCGGAGGAAAGCCCCTTTTCCCTGTCGCGATTGATAAGATTCCTGACTACTTCGGCAACCTCGTATATATTCCCGCTTTTTATCTTTTCAAGGTTGGCCCGGTACCTGCGGTTCCAGTTGGTCGACATGTTAGAACTCTGTTCCTTAAGGATGCCCATTACCTTCTGCACCCCATCGCTGTCAATAACCTCCCGCAGGCCTATTTCCCGGCAGTTGTTGATGGGAATCATCACCTTCATATCTCCCACAGGCAGTTTCAAAATATAATACTGGCGTTTTTCCCCCAGTATTTCTTTCTCCTCTATGGATTCTATGATTCCTGCCCCATGCATGGGGTACACGACCCGATCACCTATCTTGTACAACGCCGGACCCCTCCCAGTACTTTTCTATCAATAGTATAGCATAAGAGCGAACCGGTGTCAAATAACCTATAATTTTAGCATAGCTGCCATACAGTGTCAATAATATTTTTTACCGCCCTGCCGGTTTGACAGGACAAGCTGGAGCTGGTTATAATTACGGAAGAATGCCAATATATTTCTAATTTATTAAGGAGTGAAACCGTTGTTAAAGGATATTGTCTTTGATGAATTTCAAAATACGGTTTCCGAACTTTTGATATGCAATAGAAGCATCCTGGACATCATGGGAAAGGTACAGGAAACCAATGCCAGGCTGCACCAGTCCATAATAAAGTCGGTAACCAGATGTGGCTGTATTAAAATTGACGCCTCCAGGCCGTCCATTCCTTCGGACGCCACCCTGGCTGATTTGAAGCTGCTCCTTGACTCACACGTTAAGGGGGCGCTGTGCGGCAACTGCCAGGAAACAATAGAAAATTCAGTCGGAAAGCTTATTTTATACACGGCGGCGGTTTGCAACCTGCTGGATATGAACATGTATGACATAATACTAAAGGAACAAAAACAGCTTAAAATTCTCGGCTATTACAATCTGGCCTGAAAATGCCCTGAATTTAAAAACGCGGGAAACACCCGCGTTTTTTTATTAAACCTTCTGGAAGAACCTTTCCTGCCCCAGCTGCTCTCTGTACCGGTAGAGTCCTTCCTTTATGGACCTTGCCCGGACCTCTCCGATACCTTCCACCTCGTCCAGCTCCTCTATGGTGGCATTCAGTATCTTCTTGAGTGATCCAAATTCCCTTACCAGGTTTTCTATAACGGGAAGAGGTAGCCTGGGTATTTTTTCAAGTATACGGTAGCCCCTGGGAGACACGTTCTGGTCCAGAATGCTGGTGCTCCCCGGATAGCCCAGGGCCCTGGCGGTGAGGGAAAGGTCCAGTAAGTCCTCGGCAGGCCAGCTGTTAATCATGGACAGGATGCTTTCCGGAGATTTATCACCGGCATCGGAAATATAGTCCTGGATCACCAGCAGCCCCTCATCCTCCACATTGGCCACCAGCTCTTCCATCTGCATGGTGATAAGACGGCCCTCCACTCCCAGCTCGCATATGTATTTTTCTATCTCTTTCACCACCCTCAAAACCATTTCAGCTCTCTGTATGGCCTTGGTAACATCGAAAATGGTGACAGCCTCTTCGAATTCCAGTATGCTCAGATCGGTGACCACCCTTTCAAATACAGACCGGTATTTCTCAAGCGTCTGTACCGCCTGGTTGGCCTTGGTCAGTATGACTCCCAAATCCTTTAAGACATATTTGATATTGCCTTTGTAAATGGTTATTACCCCGCGGCGCTGGGAGATAGAAATGGCCAGGCAGTTGGTCTGTTTGGCCACGCGCTCAGCGCTGCGGTGCCTTATGCCGGTCTCGCTGGAGGGAATACTCAGGTTGGGTACCAGCTGTGTGTTGGCGGCAATTATTTTTTTAAAATCGGGGCTTATTATTATGGCCCCATCCATCTTGGCCAGCTCATAGAGGTTTGAGGGAGTAAAATCAGCGTTTACCAGAAACCCCCCTTCGGAGATCTCTTTAATTTCTTCATTGTCACTGATAACAATCAGCGCCCCTGTCTTGGCCCTCAAAATATTTTCAAGGCCATCCCTCAGTGGAGTCCCCGGTGCCACAGTTTTGAGCACCTTCAAAATCTTGTTGTCCAATCAATCTCATCCCTCTCGCTACAGCGGAAAAATATTACGGCACAGGCAAGTGCAGCACAACTATACTATAAGGACATGGCAGTCTCTATGGCCTGTTCAAGGGTCTCAACCCCTATTATATTAATAGCCCCTCCCATTTTTGGAACAGCCCCGGACCTCCCGGGAACAAGACAGGTGGCAAACCCCAGCCTGAAAGCCTCAGTTACCCTTTTTTCCAACTGGGGGACCGGCCTTATTTCGCCGGTGAGCCCAATTTCCCCAACAGCCGCCAGCCGGCCCACCGGTATTTCCTTGAAACTTGAGGCCAAGGCCAGAGCAATACCCAGGTCAGCCGCCGGCTCATCTATTTTTACCCCACCCACCGCGTTAACATAGGCGTCCTGTCCCCCCAGGTGCAGGCCGACCCTTTTCTCCAGCACCGCCAATATCAAAGAAACTCTGTTATAGTCTACACCGGCGGTCATCCTGCGGGGTGTCCCGAAGCCGGTGGGACAGACAAGGGCCTGTATTTCAACCAAAAGGGGCCTGCTCCCTTCCATGGTGGAGACCACCACCGAACCGGCCACTTCCTCCCGGGAGCAGTTGGCCATGAACATTTCGGAAGGGTTGATAATCTCCTTCAGCCCCTCGCTTTCCATCTGAAAAATACCTATTTCGTTGGTGGACCCGAAGCGGTTTTTAACCCCCCTCAGTATGCGAAATGAATGGTGCCTGTCTCCTTCAAAATACAGCACGGTGTCCACCATGTGCTCAAGCACCCTGGGGCCTGCCAGGGCACCCTCCTTGGTAACATGCCCCACCAGAAAGATGGCGATGCCTTCTGTTTTGGCCAGGCGCATCATCTGCGCAGCACATTCCCTCACCTGGCCTACCCCGCCGGGGGAGGAGGAGAGGTCCGGTTTGTATACCGCCTGAATAGAATCCAGAATAACCGTTTCCGGCCTGTTATCCCTAATGACTGACTCGATCCGGTCTATATCGGTCTCGGCCAGAAGATACAGCTTATCACTGCCTATTCCCAGTCTTGATGCCCTTAGTTTCACCTGTTGGGCCGACTCTTCACCGGAAACATAAAGCACTTTCTTCCCGGATTCACTTATACGGGAGGCGGCCTGGATAAGCAGGGTCGACTTTCCTATACCCGGATCCCCACCCAGAAGAACAAGGCTCCCTGGAACAACACCGCTCCCCAGCACCCTGTCCATTTCAGCAATGCCTGTGGTGAAACGGTCTTCCTCTACAAGGGGCACAAGTGAAATAGGCAGTGCCCCGGGACCATCACCCCCGGCCAGGACTGTCTGCCGGGAACCACCGGAGATCTCCTCTATCATTGAATTCCACTGCCCGCAGTCCGGGCAGCGTCCCAGCCAGCGGGATGATATATAGCCACAGTCTTTACAGGCATACCTGGTTTTAACAGAAGTCATGTACCTTCCCGCGCTATTCTTTAAAATAATATAAATACCATCAAACTTTGACAATGGTGATTTTTCTTCATAGTTTAGTGTTTCAGTATATTATAACATCCAAAGGCAGGACTTCTCAAGGATTTAATTCCATAATTCCCCATAAAGCAACACCGGACCAGGGCAGCTGATCCGCTCCGGTCCGGTTTGATCCTTTTAACTTCAATGTACCCAGTCCCCCTGGGTATCGCCGCTTTCTTCAGGGTGAACAGGTGTCCCCCGGGAGATCTCCCCGCCGTCAGCCCTTCTGACTGCCAGCCCGTCTCCCTCTTTATCTATGACTACTTTGTCTCCCTGCCTTACGGCCCCTGTCAAAATCTCTTCGGATATCCTGTCTTCTATCTGCCTCTGAATAACCCTTCTCAGCGGCCTGGCACCGTAATTCTCGTCAAAGCCCTTTTCGGCCAGAAACTCGCGAGCACTTTCAGTGATTTCAAGCTTTATGCCGCCTTCCCTGATTCTTTCCGCCACTTCCCTGACCATCAGCCCCACTATATCTTTGATGTGCTCCCTGGAAAGGGCGTGGAAGACAATTATTTCATCTATTCTGTTTAGAAACTCCGGCCTGAAGGTCCTTTTTAGCTCGTCGGTAACCTTTTCCTTCATTTTTTCATAGCCGGTCTCCTGCTCGCCGCCGGTCTTGAATCCCATGATGACCTCCCGGCGTATGGTGGAAACACCCACATTGGAGGTCATAATAATCACGGCATTCCTGAAGTCCACCACCCGGCCCTTGGAGTCGGTGAGCCGGCCGTCCTCCAGCACCTGCAGGAGAATGTTGAATACATCCGGATGGGCCTTTTCGATTTCGTCAAGAAGCACCACCGAGTAGGGATGGCGGCGTACCGCCTCGGTCAGCTGCCCCCCCTCCTCGTAGCCCACATAACCGGGAGGCGCCCCCACCAGGCGGGAAGCCGCAAATTTTTCCATGTACTCACTCATGTCCAGGCGCACCATAGCATCCTCGTCCCCAAAAAGAACCTCGGCCAGGGCCCTGGCCAGCTCAGTTTTACCTACACCGGTGGGTCCCAGGAATATGAAGGACCCTACCGGCCGCCTGGGGTCCTTGAGGCCGGCCCGGGCTCTCCTTACCGCCCTGGACACTGCCCTGACGGCCTCGTCCTGCCCCACCAACCTCTGGTGCAGTACGCTTTCCATCTTCATGAGCCGCTCTGATTCTCCCTCGGCCAGCTTGCTCACCGGCACCCCGGTCCACGTGCTGACTATCTGGGCGATATCCTCTTCTCCAACCGTAAGCTCCAGTCCCCCCTGCTGCTGCTTCCAGTTATCCCGGGTAGACTCCAGCTGCTTTTTAAGGTTCTGCTCCCTGTCCCTGAACTGGGCCGCCTTTTCATACTCCTGGCTGTTTATAGCGGCCTCCTTCTCCTTCTTTATCCCTTCCAGCTCTTTTTCTATATTCTTTACATCCGGGGGGGCGGTGTAAGCCTTCAGCCTCACCCTGGACGAGGCCTCGTCTATCAGGTCAATAGCCTTATCAGGAAGAAACCTGTCTTTGATGTACCTGTCCGCAAGGCTGGCCGCCGCATCCAATGCCTTATCGATAATTCTGACCCGGTGGTGGGCCTCGTATTTATCCCTCAGTCCCTTTAGTATTCCAATTGTCTCCTCCACTGTGGGCTCCTCAACCATGATAGGCTGAAAGCGCCTTTCCAGGGCGGGGTCCTTCTCGATGTATTTCCTGTATTCATCCAGGGTGGTGGCTCCTATGCACTGCAGTTCCCCCCTGGCCAGGGCCGGTTTCAGTATATTGGCAGCATCAATGGCGCCCTCGGCCGCCCCGGCCCCTATTATGGTGTGCAGCTCATCTATAAATACTATTATATTGTTTGAGTTTACTATCTCCTCAATGACTTTTTTAAGTCTTTCCTCAAATTCGCCGCGGTATTTGGTGCCTGCCAGCATGGAGGCTATGTCAAGGGTTACCGCCCTTTTCTCCAGCAATACCTCGGGCACATTGCCGGCTACAATACGCTGGGCCAACCCTTCTACAATGGCTGTTTTGCCCACTCCGGGCTCCCCGATAAGTACAGGGTTATTCTTGGTGCGGCGGCTTAATATCTGAATGACCCTTTCAATTTCCTTTTCCCTGCCCACCACCGGGTCCAGTTTATCCTGCCTGGCCATGTCCGATAAGTCACGGCTGAACTGGTCAAGGGTACCGGTCTTGACGCCGCTCTGGCAGGAACTGCAGGAACGGCCGCCCTGATCGCCCTGCTGGCCGGGTTCGCCAAGCATCTTAAATACAACCTGCCGGACCCTGTCCAGATCGGCCCCCATAGCTTTAAGAACCTGGGCAGCCAGGCCCTCTCCCTCTCTGATAAGCCCCAGCAGCATGTGCTCGGTGCCTACATAATTGTGCCCCATACGACGGGCCTCTTCCACCGACAGCTCCAGTATCCTCTTCCCCCTAGGTGTGAGCGCAATTTCCTGCCCGGGGTTACCCTGGGCTTTACCTACCGCCAGCTCAACGGCGCTGCGGACTTTGTCCGCCTCTATGCCCATACCGGCAAGAGCCCTGGCGGCAACTCCCTGGCCCTCTCTGATCAGGCCTAGCAGTATATGCTCTGTCCCCACATACGGGTGACCCAGCCTCAGGGCTTCTTCCTGGGCCAGGAACAGCACCTTTTGAGCTCTTTCTGTAAATCTGCTGAACATTGGGGAATACCTCCCGAAAAATTTATTTAAAACCCATTTTTTCTCTGATAAGAGTGGCTCTTACTACATCCCTGGTAAAGGAGGAAATATCCTTCCCTGCTTTTTTTACGAGGAAAGCCGGCTTTATCATCACCATAAGCTCGGTAATCAGGTTGGCCGGAATAATATCAATCAGTTTGAGGCTTACCCCCAGCCTTAAGTCGGAAAGCAGCCTGACCGCCTCCTCGGAACTTATTATCCGGGCATGGGTCAACAGTCCGTATGCCCTTCCCACCCTATCCTCCATCTGCTCCCTTCTCTCCCTCAGCAAAGCCTCCCGGGCCGCCCGCTCGCTGTTGACAATCTGCCCGGTCACCGAGATAAGGGCATTGATAATATCTTCCTCAGTCTGGCCCATGGTTATCTGGTTGGACACCTGGAAGAGGTCTCCCGAGGCCTCGGTGCCTTCCCCGTAGAGCCCCCTCACCGTAAGTCCCAGCTTGGAAACAGATCCGAGTATATCTTTTATCCGGTTAACCAGCACCAGGCCTGGCAGGTGTAGCATGACCGAGGCCCTGAGTCCGGTGCCGACATTGGTGGGACATGCCGTGAGGTAACCCAGTTCCTCGTCATAGGCATACTCCAGCGTCTTTTCCAGCTCATCGTCAAGAAGGTTTATAGAATCCCAGGCCTCTTTAAGCTGAAGGCCGGGAAGAAGGCACTGCAGCCTGAGGTGGTCCTCCTCGTTGACCATAATGCTTATAACTTCATCTTGACTTATGACAACGGCCTTTTTTTCAAAGTTTTCCAGCAGATCAGGGCTTATAAGGTGCTTTTCCACTAGTATTTGCCTCTCCACCGGCGTCAATTCGCCCAGTTCCACCAACTCCAGGCTCCTGGTCCGGGCTTCCTCATTATTCCCTATGGCCAGACTTACCGAGTGTATTATATCCCTGGCGTCTGAT
>Ga0209347_1006219_pt1 | contig 10716 bp, 8 predicted proteins | sample AutmiccommuBRH23_FD_187382 | JGI IMG/M metagenome (GOLD analysis project Ga0209347, IMG submission 187382) | Deep subsurface microbial communities from Mt. Terri, Switzerland - Autotrophic microbial communities BRH/23 (SPAdes) (version 2) | ecosystem: Environmental > Aquatic > Deep subsurface >...
GAAACAAAAATGGCCCCTGGCAAGTGCCAGAGGCTTCGGCCGGCGTCCGGCACCCTTCAGTTGCTTGGGTGAACGTCTCGTCGGACCGAGCGCGAGCAGCCGCCTCCGCGGGGGAAGAGCGGCGGAGGCTGAGCCTCCGCCACTCGAGACTAGTTCCGCGAGGTGAGCATCTCCCACTCCTGATGGAGGGAGGGAGGAGGTGCCGGAACCGGCTGGCGGTCGATTCGGGGCATCTCGGTGGAGGCTTCGATCATTCGGTGGAACTTCGCGAGCAGGTTCGCGCGCGTCCGGCGCGGAAGAGCGCGAAGCTCTTCATTCAGCGCGATCAGGTCATTCTCTTCCTTGGAAATCTCCCAGGGAGCGATCTTGCGGTCGACCGCGCCGCTGAAAAACTCCCTGAGCGTCACGCCGTAGGTGCGCAGCAGGCGTTCCAGCTGGGAGACTTTCATCGAGGAGATCCGCTCGCCGGTCTCGAACGAGCTGATCGATTTCTCACCAATGCCGGCCATTTCGGCCGCTTCCTTCTGACTCAGGCCGCGCATCCGGCGCAGCTCCCTCAGTTTGAGCACCACATCCATGATTCCCCCCTCGCGTCGTGCTCTCAGAAACGACGCATCAATCCGATCACGATTCCTTGTACAGAAACGTCCTCCGGACGCGCGTAGATCGGCGCCATCGCCGAATTCGCCGGCTGAAGCCGGATCCTCTCGCGCTCCCGGTAGAACCGCTTCAACGTCACTTCGCCCGCTACGTTCGCGACGACCATGTCGCCGTTCTCGGCCGTCTCGCGTCGGGTGATGATCACGAAGTCGCCATCGAAGATTCCGTCCTCGATCATCGACTCCCCGCGCACTTTCAGGACGTAGTTGTCTCCCCGTCCGGTCAGGTGCTCGGGCACGACCACGGTCTCGTCCCCGACCTCGACTTCCAGAGGACGCCCCGCCGCGATGTAGCCGAAAAACGGCAGCTGCCTCGCCCGGGCTTCCTCCGCCGGAGGCTCCACCAGCTCGACTCCCCGCTTCTGATTCCAGTCGCGCCGGAGCAGCCCCTTCTTCTCCAGGATCGACAGGTGCTTGTAAACCGTCCCGTACGAGGAAAAGCCGAAGGCTTCACAGATTTCCCGGTGGGTCGGAGCAACCCCCTTCTCCTTCTGGAAATCCCGGATGAAGCTCAGAATGTCCCGTTGCCGCTCGGTCAGATACGTCACCGCGATCCCTCCATCTGCAGATGAAAAGAAGATAGGCGGTAACGGGGCGTAAGTCAAGAGGGAGGCGTAAGTGGGGCGTAAATTGTAACACGGAGGGGGGAGGAACAAGGCAGAAGGCAGAAGGCAGAAGGCAGAAGTAAGAACAACGGCAAAACCCTCTCGCTGCGGCCTTTGACTTTACTTCTGCCTTCTGCCTTCTGCCTTCTGCCTTTTTTTCTGGCTTCTGGCTTTACTTCCTGCCTTCTGCCTTCTGACTTCCTTCCCCTCCCTCCCGCTCCTCCACGCGGAACACGCTCTGGCCGGCGCGGATCTGGTCGTTGGGGTGGATTCTGGTGTTCCTGGCGGGAAGCGTGTTGAGGAAGGTGCCGTTCCGCGATTCGAGATCCTTGATCCTCACCCATCCCTCCTCGTCGATCACCAGGCTGAAGTGCTTGCGCGAGAGAAACTCGTCCGGGACGCGGACGTCCCCTTCCCTGCCGACGATCAGACCGCGATCGGGTATCTCGTACTCACGTCCCTTCGCGGGCCCTTCGATCCCGACGAGCATCCGCTGGCGGACGCCTTGCCTCATTTTCCGCGCGCCGGACTCCAGCAGTTTCCGCATCAGCGCCGGCGAGGCCTGCTGAAGGCTCTCCGATGGCAGCTCGATCGGCCGAACCGGCGTGCCCGGCTCATCGGTCGGCTCCACGCAGATGAGCGCGGATCCTGCTCTCACCAGGTGCATGCCGTCGCCGAGAACCGCCTCGGTCACCGGCTCACCGTCAAGGAAGGTCCCGGTGTGGGAGTCGCAGTCGCGAAGGACCAGCGACGCCCCTCGTACCGCGATCTCGCAGTGCCGGATCGAAAGCTCCGCATCACCGATCTCGATGTGGGCGCCGCGCCGCCCGATCACGAGCGGATGCTCGCTCACGGTGAACAGCGCGTCGATCGACCCCTCCTGCCCGCGCGCGATGACGCGCACGCTCCGAGGCACCGCCGCTTCGCTCTCGTCTCTTTCGGCTTCGGATTCGTCTCCCGCGATCAGAGGAGCCGGCACCGCGTACTCGGACAGATCCAGCTCGGCAAGGTCCCCTGCCGAGGCGAACCTCGCAGCGAGAACTTCCCGCAGACCGATCAGTTCCCCGCACGAGCAGCGCGCGAGAGAAGTCGGGAGCCGGACCGCAACGGCGGCGGGCACCTCGTACGCCAGGTCGCAACGCTGACAACGGAGGAGCGGCATGAGGGGATGATAACTCGCTTCGTCAGGTTCGCCGCGTCAGAAGGACGCCATGGGAGGGGCGAGGGGCGACGGAGAAAGCCAGAAACCAGAAGCCAGAAGCCAGAAGAAAAGGCGAAGCTAGAAGGCTAAAGCCAGAAGCCAGAAGAACCCGACCGCGCGGGCAGTGTCAGGCTGCCCCTGTCCTGCCTTTATTTCTGCCTTCTGCCTTCTGCCTTCGCCTTTTCTTCTGGCTTCTGGCTTCTGGCTTCTGGCTTGTCTTCCCCTCCCTCACCTCCAGCGCGCCGCCCCCTCGGGATCGTCGAGCTGCTCGAGGGTGAACCGCGCAATCCGCCGGGACTCGGGCCCGGGATTCACTCGGACCATTTCGGCGATGGCGGCTCGCGCGCCGTTCAGATCCCCCCGCACCCGGAGGACCGTCGCCAGGCCGATATAGCCGCGGGGATTTCGCGGAAAATTGGCGATCTCGGAGCGGAACGCCGGTATCGCCTCCTCGAGCCGGTCCATTCGGGCGAGGTAGTCGCCGCGAAGGTAGTCGAGCGACTCAACGGGGGGCGCACCGCTGGCCTCGATCTCCCTCCGCGTCTGTTCGACCAGCGCGAGGGCTTCCGCGAATTTTCCGCTCATCCCCGTGACCTCGGCGAGCAGAACGCTTCCGACGAGACGGTGCGTCGGGTAGGCCCGAACTCGCTCGGCATGCTGACGGGCAGCCTCGAGATCTCCACGCTCGATCGCAATGCGGGTGAGAGTCTGATGCGCCGTGGCGGGATTCAGCCTGAGAGCGAGCTCGGCATGCTTCTGGGCGTCATCGAGCCGGCCCTGCTTGACGTAAATTGAAGCCAGCGACAATGCATACTCGTGAGCCAGGCGCGGTTCGGCACGCAACGCCTCCTGAAAGACGCGTTCGGCCGCCGGAAGGTCTCCCGTCTCCTCGAGCAGCATGCCGAGCCTCGAACGGGCATCGGTGAGCCCGGGATGCCGGGCGACGATCTCGCGGAGCATGGCGATCGCCTCGCCCGTCCGTCCGCCCGCAGCCATCGCGAACGCAGTCTTCATCTCGGCGATGGCTCCGATCGCGTCCTTTGGATCCGGCAGGTCCGAACCGGTCGCCTTGCTGCTCACGCCACCGAGATACCCGAGCGCCTGCAGGCGCGCCGCTTCCTCGGGATCGACCGCCTCCGGCACGGCCAGTTCCACCGGGATCTCCGCGAGCCGTTCCCGGAACGCGGCCGCCTCGCGCCGCTGCTCGGCGAGGATGTTGTTCCGCTCACCGGGGTCGGACCGGTAGTCATAGAGCTCGGCCCGCGGAGCTTCGATGTAATGGAGCGCGCCGCTGGTGAGGGAGCGAAGCTCGCTCCATCCGAGGTGAATGCGCGGGTACATGGTCTCAGCGTAAACGCTGCGCCCCGGTTCCGCTGAGGCAAACAGCGACCGGGCGTGAGGGGTTTCTACGGGCTCGAGCCCCGCGAGCGCGAGCAGAGTCGGCGCCACGTCGGCAATGCCGACCGGATCGGAAACGCGCGCGCCGCGCCTCTCCCCTCCGGGCAGCTTCACCATCAGCGGAACGCGAAGAGCCTCGCGATAGAGAAAGATCCCGTGCTCGTCTTCGCCGTGATCCCCCAACCCTTCGCCATGATCCGAGAGGAGGACGATGACGGCTCGATCGTAGATTCCCGTTCTTTTCAGACGGCCGAGAAACTCCCCCAGGGCCGCGTCGGCGGCGGCGATCTCGCCGTCGTATGGAGTCGCGGCGCCGGCGGCGAACCGCTCGGGCGCCTCGTAGGGGGCGTGCGGCTCGAAGAGGTGGAGCATGAAGAAGAACGGCCCCTGGGAGTTCTGTTCTATCCAGTTCGCGGCAATGGCCGCGGTGCGGAATCCACTGCGCTGGAGGGCACCGAGGGGGGCGCCGGGCTGGTTTTCGATGGCGTCGTCGTAGAAGTCGAACGCCTCCCCGATCCCGGTCGACCCGCGCAGCACGTAAGCGGAGATTGCCGCGCCCGAGGGGCGTCCGGCCTGGCGGAAGCGTCCCGGCACGCTCGGGAACCGCGCGGCGTCGAAAGCGTAGCCGATGTTGCTGCGCACCCCGTGCTCGAACGGCATCCTTCCGGTGAGGATCGAGAGGTGAGCCGGGAGCGTCAGCGGGGCGTGGCTCCAGGCGTTGTCGAAGACCACCGACTCGCCTGCGAGGGCGTCGATGGCAGGCGTGACCGCGCCGGAACCGCCGAATGGAGCCAGGTGATCCGCGCGCAGAGTGTCGATCGAGATCAGGATGACCGGCGCGTCGGGGAAGTGGAGCTGCTCGCCCGCGGGCTGCTCGCCGCCGCGGCAGGCTGCGAGCGAAAGAACGACGAGAAGGATCGCGCGCAATTTCACGTACCGGGAAAAGGATCGGCAGGGAGAGGGCATTCCAGCCGGAGACAATGCAGGAACGCCCCGGCCGGAGCCGGGGCGTTCCTGGTGAAATCGCGGAAGGCTCAGAAGCGGAGGCCGACCGAGAAGCGATAGGTTCGCGGGAGCTGATAGTCGCCCTGCGTGATGAGGCTTGTCGGAGTGCGCGCGTTTCCGAAGTTCGAGCCGAACTGGTAGTGGACACCCTCCACCGGGGTCTGGGTGAATGGATTGAAAGCGAGGCAGGCCTCGCCCGGATTCGGACCGTTGGCTCCCTGAACGCACGCGGCGTTGTTGGCCGTCAGGACCGTGGTGTCTCCGTTGACCTGAGCGGACTCGTCGAACAGGTTGAGGGCCTCGGCCTGAACGAACAGCTCCACCGATGCGATGGGAAGGTTGTAGTTGATCGCCAGATCCGTGGCGGTCACGTCGTCCCAGCGGAACGCGCCGCGTTCGGTGAAGTAGTAAGCGTTGCCGGTGGACACTTCCGCGTAGCCGGGATTCGGAACGCACTGCGGGCACTCTTCGCGCTGCTCGACGTCGATCAGACCGATCGCCGAGTAGGGCGTGCCGGAGTCGAAGCGCTGGAGAAGGCTGACGTTGAAGCTGCCGAAAGGAGTGGGCTGATCGTAGCTGGCCCACGCGCGGACCTTGTGAGTCTGGTCCTGCGGGAGAAGGCCGATCGGAGCGCGCTGCGCGTACCCGAGCAGTTCCGGCTGATACTCGAACGAAACCGAGGAAACGGGTCCGGACCCGGCCGTCTCGCCGATGACGTTCCCTTTCAGCTCCGACCAGGTGTAGTTTCCTCCGAGGTTGAACCGGGGAGTGAGCTGGTAGCCGGCCTGAAGCAGAACGGCGTCGTACTCGCGCGTGAATCCGTCGACGTTCTGGGTGAGGGTGACGGGAACGTTGCCGCCGCGAAGGGGATCGAAGGCGGAGCCGGTATCGAGAGTCTGAACCGACCCGTAGAAGTTCTCCCATTCCCGGTTCTGATAATCGACACGGACATACCCGCGAGAACCGATGGAGGTCGAGACCCCGAGAGCGAACTCGTTCATCGTCGGAGACTCGAGCTGTTCGCGGATCTGCGACTGGATGCCGGCGGTTCCTCCGCCGAGAAGCCATCCCTCGCCAGTGAAGATCGATCCGCGATTCTCGATACCGCCTTCGGCTTGGAACCAGTTCCACATCTCCGCGAGTGCCTCCGAGCTCGGCAGACCGCTGATGGTCGGGCCGCCGTAGTACCAGAAGAGGTACGAGGGGCTTCCCGCCGGCGAGGCTGCGTCACCGACGTTGCCGTTGGCGACCTTCGAGGCGTACTCGCCGTAGCTGGCGGTGAAGCGAAGACGGCCATCACCAAAGGTGTCGTAGATGGCGGCGAGCCGCGGAGCGATGGTCGAGTCGTCGGCGACCTTCGCGCCCGCCTGGTCGATCCCTTCGTTCTGGTCGTAACGGGCGCCGAGGTTGAAGCTCCATTTGCTGTTCAGGTCCCATTTGTCATTCACGAAGAAAGACTGAGTCGTGAAGTCGTTCCCCTGGCTGGACTGCAGGATCGGCCAGTAAACGATCCAGTCACCCTCGCTCAGCACGGGCGTCACGACGCCGTCCGGGCGCCGCTCGGGCGAAGTGAATGAATAGATCATGAAGTCCGATCCCGACTGGCTGTTGTCTTCGCGAAGGGAATTGGTGAAGTCGTCATATCCCGCCACGACGGCGTGGGTGCCCAGATTCGTGGTGGAGAGGTAGTAAGTGCCCTTGAGGATGATGTTCTCGCTGTCGCGGACCTTTTCGCCCAGCGCGCTTCCGAAGACGGGCGCTCCGAGGAACGGTCCGCCGAACACGTCGTAGATCGGCGTGCCGGTGGCGAAGTCGGTGATCGTGGAGCCGGAGTCGACGAACCGCAGCTCGCTCGTGGAGTAGAGCGCCTCGACGAGGAAGTTGTTCGTCATGACGCCGTTGTAGGTGAGCGCCATCTTTTCCTGAGGAACCTCGCGCGACTCATCGAGGGTGGACGTCTCCCAGCAGCCGAACGCGCAGAAATTGGTCTCCTCATCCTGCAGGTCGAGATAGGAGCCGACGATGGAGTGCTTCGGCGTGATCTGGCCGGTCAGTTTGCCTTCGAGACGCGTCTGCTCACGGCCATAGGTGAAGGGGATGGTGCTGTCCCACAGGAACTCCGAAGTCTCTCTCTCGAAGAACCGGCCGGCCGTAAAGAACCAGAGCCGGTCGCGAATGATCCGGCCGCCGAGCGTCGCTTCATAAACTTCATTGAGCTCGTCCTCCCCTTCGGGCTCGTCGAGGGGAGTCTTCGAGGTCCAGGAAGGATTGGTGAGGCTGTCGCGCACCGAGCCCGAGAACTCGTTCCCGCCCGATTTCGACACGGCAGTGACGACCCCGCCCGTGAAGCGTCCATACTCGGCCGAGATGCCGCCGGTGAGAACCGTCGTTTCGTCGAGCGCGTCCTCGATGTAGACGTCGAGAGGCTGCCCGCGGAGGACTTCGTTCACCACGGCGCCGTCGATGTAGAAGACGCTGTCGAACGACTGAGCCCCCGAGATGGTGATGTTGTTGTTCGGTCCGTTGACGTTCACGCCGGGCGCGAGATTCACCGTCCCCTGGAGCGTCCGGGCCACCGGAAGCTGCTCGACCAGGTCGGCCTGAATCGTCGACTGGACCTCGGAGGTCTCCACGACGGTCGGAGCGGCCGCCGTAATGGTGATCGCCTCGGCAACGGCCGAGATGGACATCGAGGCGTTCGCTCGCGAGGTCGAGGCTACGTTGACGTCGGCCGTCCGGGTCACCGTCTCCAGACCCGAGATCTCGAATCGGACCTGGTACCTGCCGGGCGGCAGCGCCCCGATCGTGTAATTGCCGTTCCCGTCCGTGTATGCCGTGCGCTCGCCCTGAAGCGACGGCGACGACGCCGTGACGAGGACACCCGGCATCGGTGTCCCGTCCGAGGTGACGTTTCCGCTCAGCGTTCCCGTCGTCTGCGCCATGGCGGTCGCGGCGACCAGAACGATGAGTGCCATCGCGAGAAGCCCTGCTCTCTTCATAACCTGCCTCCTGGTGAATTTCGCGAGTCTCGACGAATCGCGTGGTTCACCGCTGCTGCAGGGGCGGCTCCGGTTCAGCAGGGACGGCGGGCCGCGTACTTACGCCATTCTGACCTTCTCGTAACAGCGACCTTTTTCGGATCGCTGGACGATGCCTCACCGTCGGCCGAATTCAGGGCGGATTCAGGCGTGAAAGCGGACCACTGCCCCTCCCTCGACCCGAACGATCACCGCTTCGTTTCTTCTTCACCGCGGTGTGACAAAAGTGCGGGAACGATGAAGTCACACTTCGGCGAGTCTCAACGGATCCGAAAGTGCTCCGTCACATCGCGATGTGACGTGGCACGACGCCGGTTCGGAAATCCGAAGAGGCGAGCCGCGAGCGTGGCCGGGACGCGCTCAGTTGTAGATCCGGCGGAGAGCCGGCTGAATCTCCGTTTCGGAGAATCGGAAACCATCGCTCGACGCGCGCCGGGGAAGCACGCGCTGACTCGCGAGGAGCAGCGCGTCGCCCATCTCCCCCAGCACCAGGCGGATCGCGAACGCCGGAACGGGCATGATGGCGGGGCGATGCAGCGCCGCGCCGAGAGCTTTGGCGAGCTCGGCGTTTTGCACCGGCTCCGGCGCCGTCACGTTGTAAACGCCGTTCAACGCGGGATTTTCGACGGCCTGGACCAGGAAGCGAATGAGATCCTCCAGCGCGACCCAGGAGACCCACTGCCTGCCGCTGCCGATCTTCCCTCCGGCGAACATCCGAAAGGGAAGCGCCATCTTCGGGAGCGCGCCGCCGTCCGCGGCGAGGACCACGCCGAAGCGCGTGATGACCGTCCGGCTGGAATGCGCGCCGCGCGCCGCTTCCTCCCACGCTTTGCAGACTTCGGCGAGGAAGCCGTCGCCCGGGGGCGAGCTCTCATCGAGGATCTCGTCGCCGCGATCGCCGTAGATGCCGATGGCGGAGCCGCTGAGGAAGACCCGCTCGCGAGGATGGCGCTCGATCGCGTCGACGAGCGCCCGCGTCGCGTCGAGGCGACTCTTCAAGATCCGCCGCTTCTTCTCCTCGGTCCATCGACCTTCGCCGATGTTCTCTCCCGCCAGGTTGATCACCGCGTCGGCGTCGGCGACTTCACGGACCCACTCCCCTCCGGGCGAGGCGTCCCAGGCCACTCCCCTTCCGACGCGGACTTTCGAGGGATCGCGCGTGAGGACCACCGTTTCGCCGAGCTTCTCGAGCTCGCGAACGAGAGGGACGCCGATGAAGCCGGTCCCGCCGGCGACGACACTCTTCATGGGGTCACTCTAATGGATGGCGTAGGAGTTGGCGACGGGACCAAGGTGGCAGAGGATCTTTTCCTCTGCCGGGCCGAGGCGGTCCATACGGCAGAGCAGGCAGAGGAAAAGATCCTCTGCCACGGTCTTCACCGGAAAAAGAAAAGCCCCGCCGCGCGCGGGGCTTTTCAGTGTAGGAGGGGGGTTGGAGACGTTTCCACGACGCTCCGTATCGCTTTCAATATCTTGGACGGCCATTCAAAAAAAAGGTTTCGGGGGGTCAGACGACCCCGACCGGCATTCTCGAGGCCGCTTTCTGGCGCCTCGGATCGCCCACCGGATCGCGCGCTTCGAGTTGAAGCCCGGCGAAGGCGATCATCGCCGCATTGTCGGTACAGAACCGCCGTTCCGGGAGTCTGGCCACGATTCCGTTCGCCTCGCACCAGGCTGCCACGCGTTCCCGGAGGGGCCCGTTCGCTGCGACGCCCCCGGCCAGCCCGAGCTCGCCAGGTCGCTCCCCGCGGGGCAGCTTCCGCCAGACCTGATCGAGCCGGTCGAGGATCTGATCCCCGATGGCCTTCTGGAACGAGGCGCAGAAGTCGGCGAGAATGGGCGTCTCTTCTGCCCCCTCCTCATCCCGGGCAAGCTCGAGCTGGCGGGCCAGGCGGATTGCGGCGGCCTTGAGTCCTGAGAAGGAGAAGTCCGCGGAGTCGTCCCTCAGCTTCGCCACCGTGAAGGGATATCGCTCGGGGTCGCCCCCCCGGGCGACCCTTTCGACGTGCGGACCGCCGGGATATGGGAGTCCGACGAACTTGGCCACCTTGTCGAAGACCTCCCCCGCCGCGTCGTCCCGCGTGCGGTTGAGCATCCGGATCCGGGGAGGAGCGCCCGCGGTTACCTCATAGATAGAGGAGTGCCCCCCGGAAACGACCAGGCTCAGCAGCCGGTCGGGGATCGGCAGAGCGCCCCCCTCGCTGGTGAGCCAGGGAGAAAAAACGTGTCCTTCGAGGTGATTGACCGCGATGAGCCGAATGCCGAGACCCCAGGCGAGGCCCTGAGCCGCGGCCACTCCGACGAGAAGAGCGCCGATCAGGCCGGGGCCGACCGTGACCGCGACGGCGTCGAGCTCTTCTTTCGGAATGCCCGCGTCGCCGAGAACGCGCCGGACGATCGGCATCAGGCTCTCGAGGTGCTCGCGGGAGGCGATCTCCGGAACGACTCCGCCGAACGGGCGGTGACGCTCGATCTGCGAGGAGATCGCGCTCGAGAGAACCCGACCCTCGCCGTCAATCACGGCCGCTGATGTCTCGTCGCAGGAAGTCTCGATTCCGAGGATGCGCATGGCTCGGGTGTTGGGAAGAATTGCGAGATGGTTCTTATTCCGGCGGGTGCCTTCCTGAAACTCTGCCTTCGGGATCCCCTCCGCTTCGTGGCCTGTAGCCGGGGCTGGAAAGCCGCGGCCCACCTGGGCGGGTCCACGAACTGGTGCAACCCTCTTATAATGCCGCCCTCCTGCCCGGCAGGGATCACATCATGGAAAAAATCGAGCTTCCTACACGATTCGACCCGAAGGATTTCGAGGA
>Ga0209347_1006222_pt1 | contig 10713 bp, 8 predicted proteins | sample AutmiccommuBRH23_FD_187382 | JGI IMG/M metagenome (GOLD analysis project Ga0209347, IMG submission 187382) | Deep subsurface microbial communities from Mt. Terri, Switzerland - Autotrophic microbial communities BRH/23 (SPAdes) (version 2) | ecosystem: Environmental > Aquatic > Deep subsurface >...
CCCAAATAGTGGACCCCGTTTTCTTTCCAACTAGCCAGCTCTTCCTCACTCACACTATCCGGGCCTTCATCGTGTGGTCCTGCTAGGTAGAATTCGGCACTCGGGAATTTCTCTTTTACAATCTTTGCAGCAGCAGCATATTCTCGTATCCCTTTGTTAAGAATAAGTCGCGCAATCATGAGGAATACTGGTTCGTCAGGTAGTTCGGCAGGCGTAAACTCGCATAGGTCCACCCCCGAACCATTGACCAAGCCTGCCTTGGTAGCGTCTTTCAAGATTTCTCGATTCACAAAGTAATTGAGGTCGTCGCTATTCTGAAAAATAACCCGATATGAAAGGAGACAAGCCTGAGTATAAAGTATCTTAGAAGCGGCTCGAACTACGCGCCGCTTGAGGCCATCACCTTCGATAAACGCATAACCTAGCCCGGTTACCATTAGTACGGAACGGGTTTTCAGGCCAGCCGCAGCAAAGCTACCCCAAATATTTGGCTTAATAGTGTAGTTTATGATGGTATCTGCGCCTATTTTCCGAAGCAATCTCCGCAACTCTATACAATAAGCCAGATCTGAAATTAGGCCGAGTCCAGTTCGAGATAGATGTATTTGATGAACAATTGCGCCCAGACCCTCAAGATGGCGCCTTGTTTCCTCTCCTATATTTGGCGCGCTAACGTGCACAGCATGATTCGCAGCGATAAGCGCTTCGATCAAGGGTTTGCGGAAGTTGATAAGAGATGAGGCGAGCGAACCATTGAGCAGGACCGTCTGGCGGTGAGCAATTTTATTATTCATTGGCCGGCCTTTAAGGAAATTAAGAGTTCGATAGTTAAATCTTGCATACTGCAGGAAAATGCTGCTTTCTACAGGTTATATTTATATCTCCAATAACAAGCGGTCCTATGCCCATACCCTCGAACGATTTTGCTCCTTGGCCTTGTTATACCATGGAGGAAATTGATGCGGTCACAAGCGTACTAACGAACAATCGCGTCAATTATTGGACCGGTCAAGAAGGGCGCGACTTTGAACGTGAGTTTGCGGCATGGACATCCAGTAATAGAGCGATCGCTCTCACAAACGGCACAGTGGCGCTCGATTTAGCATTGCGGGGACGAAATATAGGTCGCGGAGATGAGGTGATCGTAACTCCACGAACCTTTATTGCTTCGGTATCGTCGGTCGTGTCAATAGGAGCTACTCCGGTATTTGCTGATGTGGACAAAGACAGCGGCAATATTTCTCCCTCTACTATTGCGGATGTGATTTCGGATAAAACGCGCGCCATAATTCCGGTTCATCTCGGCGGTTGGCCCTGTAATATGGATGGTATCATGGCGCTAGCGAACGAGTATGACCTCTTTGTTATCGAGGATTGCGCCCAGGCCCATGGCGCGAAAGTTGGCGATGCCATGGTGGGATCGATAGGCCACGTGGGGGCATGGTCATTCTGTCAGGACAAAATCATGACTACGGGTGGCGAAGGCGGTATGGTGACCACCAATGACGAAGAATTGTGGAGCCGGATGTGGTCTTATAAAGATCATGGGAAAAGCTGGGACGCTGTATATAGACGTGAACATCCGCATGGATTTCGTTGGCTGCACGAAAGTTTTGGAACCAACTGGCGAATGTTGGAGATGCAGGCCGTGATTGGTCGTATTCAGCTTAAACGAATGGACGATTGGACGGCAGCACGCACGCATAACGCACGCGCATTGCAAGCCACTTTAGAGGCATTCCCGGATGCCGTCCGTGTGCCTGATCCAGGTGCTGGGTTCACTCATGCCTATTACCGTCAATATGCTTACATTAAGGAGGAAGGGCTTAAACCCGGTTGGACGAGAGACCGGATCATCGAGGAGATAGTTGCACAAGGCTTTCCGGCATTTCAGGGCAGTTGTAGCGAGGTCTATCTTGAAAAAGCCTTTGATGGAACAGGCTGGAGACCCGAAAAGCGTCTGCCGGTTGCCCGCGATCTCGGCGAAACAAGCATCATGTTTCTTACCCATCCGTCCGTTACAGAAGAACAACTGGGAAGCTATTGTGACGCCGTTCGCCAGACGTTTGAAGCAGCTGTGCGATAGAAACTACTCGCGTTATTTCACTAACGGCTGAGCTGGATTACCGACGACAACGGCACCGGGCGCTACGTCTTTCGTCACGACCGCCCCCATTCCGACAATCGCTCCAGCACCAATGATCAGTGGTTTGTCTGGGGTGCCCTGCTTTAATATAGCACCTGCTCCGATATAGGCATGGTCCGCAATTTGCACGTTGCCATTACATTTTACACCGGGTGCAAATGTCACAAAATCTCCTAATACGCAGTCATGCTCAACATAGGACCCAATATTACAGTGGAAATGTCTGCCAATACGAATATTACTAGTGATGGTAGTGAATGGCGAAAATATGGCGCCCTCACCGATCTCGACATTGTCCATGCATACGTGTTGCGCAGCAGCTATCGTTTCGAAGGAGATACCGTCCCGCATGCATTTTATGACTAGTTCTTCGCGAATCCGGCTGTTGGCAATAGCAATGGTGACGGTTCTTCTGCGCGCTTTTGCAACTACAAATGCGTCATAACTCCAGACAGGAAATCCGTTAACCATTTGCCCGGACCGTCCATCATCGACGAATACGAATAATTTTTCACTGCTATAAATATGCTTGGCTCGCAGTAACGGTGCGACACCACGCCCACAGCCCGAAGCACCGTAAATTGCGTGAATTGTATCAGTCATGATTGCCTTGTACCGGTAAATCGCGGCATTGTGGCCTCGCCATCAGCGCTGACGCCATCCTTCTTGAGAACCTTGAATATAGTCAAAATAAGAATCTTGAAATCCAGCGTCAAAGACTGATTATCGACATACCATAGGTCAGCCTCAAATTTTTCCTCCCAACTTAAGGCGTTGCGACCATTTACCTGTGCCCAGCCGGTAATTCCGGGACGAACATCATGACGGCGCGCTTGTTCGCTGGTGTAAAGAGGAAGATACTCCATCAACAAGGGCCGGGGACCAACAAGTGACATTTCTCCTTTGATGACATTCCAGAGGCCGGGTAATTCGTCAAGGCTGGTGCTGCGAAGGAATTTTCCATAGCGTGTCAAACGTTCAGAATCGGGAAGCGACTGACCTTTTGAATCTAAAGCATTTTTCATTGTCCGGAATTTCAGTAAATCGAACGGCTTACCGCCAAACCCGGGGCGCTTCTGAATAAAAAGTAAAGGTTTCCCGAGATAGGCGCGGTTGAGCATCGCGATTAAAAGTATCACCGGTAACAAAATCAGCAAGATTCCCGATGCTGCAATGAAGTCGATGAAGCGTTTCATGATCTCGCTAAGCTATTTCAATCGCAGGGAAACAGAATCTAGGCCAACATCAAAACCGTCACCACTTTCAGCAGCGCGCCCTGACAAATCGAGCCAGTAATAGCGGCATCCTGTACCCCGATTGCTGATTTGGCGCAAAGTCGATTTTTCCTTGAGTGGGATTTTGACCGACACAGCAGCTTTATGCCCCTGTTCCGCACACGTCAAACTAATCGTAAGATCCACGTCGTTGGGGATTGTATCGGTGGTTATTGTCCTAATTTCCAGAATAGCCGCCGGGATATCAATAAGCTGCCGAGCAAAGAGACCGCCAGAGTTCTGGATAGCACTTAATCGCAACTTACCTTTAATTATCGCAGAACCGTATTCTCCAGTCGAGAATAATTGCCAGTCGAGTGGAGGAAATAATGGTGCATGTGCAAACGAGCTATTTCTTAACAGGTCAGTATCCGGTGGTCGTCTAGATAACAAATCATAGAGCTTCTCCGCTGTTCCGAAATGCTGATTATCGATTAACGCGCTGATAAGGTCAGCATCCCGGTATGTATCGCTATCTTCGTCCTTGCGATAAACCAGTGTACGGAGCGAAGCTCCATTAGCGATTGCTTCCGGATCAGCGGCAACAGTTGCCCAAAACTGGCTGGCCCAAGGAGGAGCGTTGGACAGCAATTCTGCAAATGGTTCAATAGTTCCGTTTGAAAGTGCATCAGCCATCACCGGGATTACAACCGATATTGACGCCGAGCTGGTCCGGAGCATAATATCATAGTAACCTAAAATTCCTGAAATATCTTGCTGCACTCCGTGGTCGGCAATCATCCACCCGGTGACCAATTGTTGCCGACGGGAAAGCATGAAGGCTTTGTGCATAAGTTTGCTTTTTTTTCCTTCAGTATTGCCAAGCGCCAACACTGCGATTGCTTCAGGGGTTATTGGTTCTGACAGGAATGCCTGTTTCGCAAAATTAATCGCAACCGGATCACTACTATTCGGAAACTGGCCCCCATTTGCCGCAACGGCAGCTTTAAGAGAATCGGATGCCCGCGTCTCGAAGGCGAAACCGTTTAATGGTTGAAGAGCAACTGCAAGCTGGGGAGCTGTATTTTTCGCAATAGAACCCATTGCGGTTAGGCCGGCAGCCAAGGCTATCATTAATCCGAGTATCCATCTGATGCCGTTTTTCAACATAGACCAAGCTCCTCAGGACGTCTTTAAACGGACTCGGCAGCTTTATTCCCATAGCTATACTGATACGCATAGCCATATCCGTAACCGGAATGCTGCGGCTGCACTTTGGTAACAATCCCGCCAAAGATATGAGCGCGAGAACTTCTAACACGCTGGATGGCTGACTGAATACCCCGCATTTTTACACCCCCCGCTTCAATCGTGTAAATGACGCCCTCTACAGCATCTGCAAGCAACGGAATGTCGGCCAATCCCAGAACTGGTGGGGCGTCAATGATGACGGTATCATAAGTTTCGCTCAATTGGGTGACCAACTCACGCATTCTTGTGCTACTCAATAGCTCTGCTGCATTTGGTGGTATCGGCCCAGCGGTCATTACGTCGAAGCCAAATGTCGTATTTTGATGGACAAGCTGTGCAAGATCATCCGAGCCAGTCAAGCTGTTGCTCAAGCCCGCATCATTTTTAATGCCCAGCATCTGATGAAGCGATGGATTGCGCATGTCGCCATCGATCAGCAAGATCTGCTTTCCTGTACTCGCCAACACCGCCGCCAAAGCAAAGGCAGAAGTACTCTTCCCTTCATTGGGGCGCGTACTGGTAAGCAAAAAAGACCGTGGGACACCATGGTCGGTCAGGAAAGACAAGCTGGTTCGTATGGAGAGATAGGCTTCCCAAGCCACTGATTTTTTGTCGGCAAGGCTCGACAATATATCTTCTTTTTCGAAATCAGGAATTGATCCCAAAGGTGCAATTCCCAGCTTGGATTTGAGATCAGCAGGGTCCTTTACCGATTGATCAATCTGCTCCATTACGAATACATAGGCGGCCGCCAAGCCGAGGCCGGCAAGTATCGCCAGCGCTACATTGAGCAATAGCATTGGGCTGGACGGGCTTGCGGCAGGCTGCGCGCGATCCACTATGGAAATATTGTTAGACCCCACCCCGGCTACGCCAATTTCCTTATAGCGCTGCAGCAAACCATCATATAGTTGGCGATTCGTATCCACTTCCCGCTGGAAGATATTATATTGAATGGAGTCGCGCCGTTCGCCGCTAAACTGACCTTTTAGGCGATTAACCTGCTCCTGCAATTTTTGTTCTCTTTCCAAGGCTTCACTAAAGCGAGCCGATGTTCCCGTTCGCGAGCGCGCTTCTTCTGCCGCAATGCTTTGGTTCAACGCAGAGACCTGGGATTCAATAGCCTTCGCAGCTGGGTATTCCGGTTCAAACTGGACCATAAGCTTGGCATATTCGGCCTGCGCTTTAGCGCGCTCTTCGCGAAGGTTGTTCAAAGCGACGTTTGCCAGGGCATTTTTATTTCCCGGTCGCTGGCGGGCTTCGCTTTCGGCGACAATGCGATCTGCTGTCGCTTGAGCGAGTTCTGCATTCAGTGCTTCCAAATTCGCGGACGCCAGAGTCTTTTGGGATACTGTTTTTCCATCCGCTGTCTGCTCGGAAGATAAGGTTATAATTTCCTTATTATCGGCATAGCCTGACAAGCTACGTTCGGAATCTTCGAGCCGCTGCTTGAGTTCGGCGAGTTGCTCTTCCAGAAACTTTCGGGCGTCTACCGTCGAATTAAAGCGCCGGTCAAGATTGGACGCAATAAATTGCTCAATCCACGCATTAGCAATTTCGGCAGAAAGATTGGGGCTAGGGCTTTCAAAATTCACGTCAACCAAACTGGAACCCCGGATCGGCGAGATACTAACATGTTCCTGCAAAAGATCCGTCGCTAGTTTCATGCGTTCATTTCTCTGGGCGGTCGTCTGCGCTTTCGGCGTTGCGGACAAAATGCCGGAATCGTCAGGATCAACGCCAAAAGCTTCAAAAAAACTATCTTTAGATGCCAGATTTCTGGCGCGGACAACCCGTTCCGCCAACGAACGGGATTCGAGAAGTGAATATTGCGTTTGATAAAATTCGAGATTTTGGCCAGCTCCATCCGAGCCGGTGACACCTTCAACGTTTGTTACCTTCTCTTGTTCGCGGCTAATTTCGATCCGAGCCGTGGAGGTAAAATAGGGCGTCATCAACAAAGTTACAATGATACCAAGCGCCACGCAGACGGCAATAATTGCGGCAATCGCAATCTTGTGGCGCAACACAGCCTGCCAATATTGTACCAATATCGGGGTTTCATGCGCTATATCATCATAGGGTTCGTAGCCGATTGGCATTGGCTCGTTTTTGTCGATCATACTATCCATCAATTTTCAAAATCTTGCAGCATCAATTATTGCCTGAACAAGATGATTAGCGGTGTGGTTATAAGCGGTGATGCCTGGATCAGGTCACGGAACAAACGTCGTGCTTGGGAATCACCAACAACGATAACGTCATTGGCGAACACTTCGGGGTCACTGTAATTTCCCCGCCTGATGGCCTTCAGGTTATATAAACCCGCCAGCTGCTCGCCATTGACGGTTCTGAAAATCACTACATCGTCCAATTTCGCAAATTCTCCGGCACCGCCTGCGGTCGCCACCGCGCGCATCAGAGTCATGCGACCAATGACCGGGTACAGTCCCGGCTTGTCGACCTGTCCGTCAACCGTGATTACCTGGCTGACCGTCTCTTCTAGATTGACGGTGACTTCGGGGTTGCGCACATAACGTCCCTGGAGACGATTCTCGATTTCATCGGCAAGCTCCCCCGGCGTCAGGCCAGAGGCCTTGACCACACCAATCAGGGGAAAGGATAATCGGCCACTGGCATCAATCTGCACTTCCTTGCTCAAATCCTCGATGCCGAAGACATCAATTTTGAGCTTGTCGAAAGGACCTATCAAATAGGCCCGATTGGAACTCAGCAGGTCAACGCGGGTAGGCTCCGGAAGACCGTTGCTCGACACAACGGTCACGTCCGGACTATCGCCCAATATGGTCTGACCTGCACAAGACGTTAGAAAAATCGCCATAAGCAAGACTGAAAAGCGCTTGATCATCGTAATATATATTCCACTGTTATTGGCTTCCGTTAGACCAAGCGGTTTCGTACGTAAACCGTTCATAGCCGGGAAATACCGATTTGGAGACGAATTGCCCAACTCCTCTAATGGTGATTGCTGTCACGTCGCTGAACAGAATTTATGCCATCGTTGAATAGGCAGACCAAAACCGCGAATACAGCCATGATGATAGGAACACGCAATGGATAGTCGCCGATGCTGGCAGCCAGCAAGAACAAGATGACTGCAAGACACATTAGAACGAGATATTTGGCCGGATTCGAACTGCGCCAGTTTTTTCCCCCTATCCACAAACGCCTGATAAACCATAGAATAGCGCAGATCGCGATCAGCAGAGCCGGAGCCCCGCCTTCAATAGGATATTGAAGCCAGTCATTATGGGCCTGATTCAAATAGGTGGGCCGCAGGAGTTCCTGCGACTCGTAAATTTTGTAGACATGTTCAAACGATCCGAACCCGCTCCCCCACGGCATATAGTCTTTTAGCATTGTGAAGAATGTCGGCAATAACTGCCACCGCAGCTCTTCGACTTCATTGCCACTAAACAGCCTGTCAAAGGCTAATGAGCGGGAGAGCAGGATAGACGCAATCGCCATTGCCGAGATTGCCACAATGCCGGTCGCCAATAGCACCCGGCGGCCGGACAGCAGATGGCTTTTTGAGGAAGCGGAACGCCTCGTTCCTGAACCTACGCCCGGATAATATCCGCCAAAATATACCAAAAACAAGGCCAGAAGCAGCGCCGGCACCATCAACAGCACTCCCGCCCTGGATCCGGTTATAAAAATGAGCGGGACGAAGACAAGAATGGTCGCAATCGAAGCGAAAAATTTCAGGGCGGCTTGCTTGCTATGTGGCTTTAAGGAACCTGCATACCAGCCCAGCATCGTAATCGAGCTGGCCAGCATGACGGCCTGATGATTGCGATTTGCAAAAAGGCCAACACCCGATCCAAAGTTGGTTATCCGGTATATATAAAGCGGCCCGCGCGCAGGACCAATGAACTGAAAAATTGCCCATAGCGCACTGATTGCACAAAGAATGATTAGCACCGGTACAACGCGTTTTCGATAATCTCTGTCAAGATTGAGATAGAGCATCATCGCGGCAATCGGGACTGCGAGCGCAAACAGGCTGTTCAGCGTTTTCGACGGCGACAAGGTCAAGGGCCGCCATGGCTGCTCAATCCCTGCGATATCGGCAATGTCGGCAAATATCTGGCGTTCCGGCAATGCGGTCCAGACGGAAGGAGGCAATGGTATCAGTTGAAGGACCATTAGAGCCAGTAACGCACCTGCTATATAAAGCGGAAACATCCGCCCCTTCCAATGCTCTGGGGCATTGACGGTCAACGCATAGGCGCAAAAAAGAATCGCAAGAGGCCGCAGCACAAGCAGTGATTGAATATCGTCCCGCGAACCGCCACCCGTGAAAAACACGATCACAATGAAAGCTACAAACGCATAGAAACGCACTGCCGGTGCTGAAAGCTTGCCGGTGATTTTTCCCAGTTTTCTTTTGGCAGACTTCATATCTTCAATTTTGCGATCTGTTTTCGATACAGGCTTCAGTGCGATGGGTCTCTAATCCAACAGACCGATGATAGCTATCCGTAAAAACAGGGCTTAGGTTTTTCCATAATGCGATCAGGATAAGGCAGTTCTTATTCCAAAGATGCGAGACTCAACACCCAAAACACACGGAAAAGTGGAGGATACTCTCGGAAACACAGCATTTTCATCACTTTTCGACTGGATTAAACGCCCAATGTCAGCATTGGTCTAGTTAACCAATGGAGAATAGCTTTGTCTGGAAATAACTGCAATTGCGACGCCTTGAGAGGCAATCTCATTTGTTTCAGGGCATTGTATCGGAAGCTTGCGAAAATCGTGTGCCAAAAATTATCTCCGGAAAACTAGTTGGCTTACACGGCCGCCCAATGGCTGCGGCGAAATGAGCAGTCCGGATCTCGACATCGTCGAGACACTGGATGCTCTGGACTTAGACGCGTTGCGTAGCATTTGGCAGACATATTATGGCTCCTCACCACCACCACTGCGTTCTCCCGAACTGTTCCGACTTATGCTTGCGTGGCGCATACAAGCTTCAATCGAAGGTGGTCTCGGACCCTTGACGCGGAAACAACTCGCGCGCGAATCTGTGCCAAAAGCAGAAGGCTTGTCGCTAGGTATCGGTGCAAAACTAGGCCGTATTTGGAAAGGCAAAATGGTTGAAGTCGAAGTTACCGAAACCGGTTTTCTACATGATGGTGAAATTTATAACAGCCTTTCAGCCGCTGCCACTGCAATCGCCGGCACCCGCTGGAATGGACCACGCTTTTTCGGGCTTCGTGAGCCCAAGGCATGAAACCTGAACCCAAATTTTGTGCAATTTATACAAGAAAAAGTACTGAAAATGGTTTGGAACAGGAATTCAACAGCCTTGATGCGCAGCGCGAAGCAGGAGAGGCTTTTGTCAAGAGCCAGGCAAGTGAAGGCTGGAAGCTATTACCTGATCGTTATGACGATGGCGGCTATTCAGGCGGTTCGATGGAGCGCCCGGCGTTGAAGCATCTGCTGGCAGACATTGCTCTGGGAAAGATAGACGTGGTGGTAGTTTACAAGATCGATCGACTGACCCGGAGCCTCGCCGACTTCGCTCGCATGGTTGAAACATTCGATCGTCATGAAATGAGCTTTGTCAGCGTTACCCAGTCATTCAACACAACCAGCAGCATGGGGCGCCTTACGCTCAATGTGCTGCTCTCATTCGCGCAGTTTGAACGCGAAGTGACCGGCGAACGCATTCGGGACAAGATAGCTGCTTCAAAGGCCAAAGGCATGTGGATGGGGGGAACGCTTCCCCTTGGCTACGACAAGCCCAGCGGCACGAGCCGGATATTGGAGGTCAACGAGGATGAGGCGCGAGTCGTCAGACTGATATTCGCGACTTATCTTGAACTTGGTTCGGTCCATGCCCTCGAACGATGGTTGGGCGAGCACGGGATCCTTTCAAAAGTCCGTGTGACCCGGAAAGGAAAATTGCTCGGCGGGCAGCCCTTCAGCCGCGGCGCACTATTCTATCTTCTTCGCAATCAAACGTATCGCGGTATGCTAAACCACAAGAAGCAGATTCATCCCGGTTTGCACGAAGCCATTGTTGATGCTGATCTGTTTGACAGTGTTCAACAATTGCTTGATTCCAATTCC
>Ga0209347_1006225_pt1 | contig 10707 bp, 12 predicted proteins | sample AutmiccommuBRH23_FD_187382 | JGI IMG/M metagenome (GOLD analysis project Ga0209347, IMG submission 187382) | Deep subsurface microbial communities from Mt. Terri, Switzerland - Autotrophic microbial communities BRH/23 (SPAdes) (version 2) | ecosystem: Environmental > Aquatic > Deep subsurface >...
GCCCTCTGCCAAGTCGAAAGCGAAAACAGGTTCGCGCAGCGGGCCCGCACGCAAGCCGACAAGCGCCAAACGCGCCCGATAGGGCATGCCCCATCCTCCCACGAGACCTTGTGTTTTGGCCGTTTAGCGGCGAGAACCGCGTTCACCCCTTCTTCCATCCCCCCGGTCGTAAAGCAGGTTGCCATGACTGACATTACCGAGATCAAGACGCTCGCCGCCGCCAAATCGTGGGGGCGCGGACGCGTTTATGATTCCATTGCCGAGACCATCGGAAACACGCCCCTCGTGCGGCTGTCCAAGATCATGGCCGCTGCCGGCTCCAAAGCCGACATCCTGATGAAGCTGGAGTTCTTCAACCCGCTCTCGTCGGTGAAGGATCGCATCGGCGTCGCCATGATCGACCGTCTCGAAACCGAAGGCCGCATCAAGCCCGGCGAGACCGTGCTCGTCGAGCCGACCTCGGGCAACACCGGTATCGGCCTCGCCTTCGTCGCCGCCGCGCGCGGCTACCGTCTGATCCTCGTCATGCCCGAGACGATGTCGTTGGAGCGCCGCAAGATCCTCACTCACCTCGGCGCCGAGCTGGAGTTGACGCCGGGCGCGGGCGGCATGCCCGTCGCGGTCGAGCGCGCAGCCGAGCTCGCCAAGACGATTCCGGGCGCCGTCATTCCCGGCCAGTTCGACAACCCGGCCAATCCCCTGGTGCACGAGCTGACGACGGCGGAAGAGATCTGGAACGACACGCACGGCAACGTCGACGCGCTCGTCATCGGCGTCGGCACCGGCGGCACGCTCACGGGCTGCGCACGCGCGTTGAAGCCGCGCAAGCCGGATCTCAAGATCATCGCCGTCGAGCCCTCGACCAGCCCGGTGCTGTCGGGCAAGCCACGCGGCCCGCACAAGATCCAGGGCATCGGCGCGGGCTTTATCCCGACGATCCTCGACACCTCATTGATCGACGAGATCGTCACCGTGTCCAGCGACATGGCATTCGACGTCTCGCGCATGCTCGCCCGCGTGGAGGGCATCCCCGGCGGCATCTCGACGGGTGCCAACCTCGCCGCGGCGATCTCGGTCGCCGAGCGCCCGGAGATGGCCGGCAAAACGATCGTGACCTTCGCCCCTTCTTCCGCCGAACGCTATTTCTCCTCCGACCTGTTCGTCGATCCGGCCGGCTAACGGGCACAGCCTACGATCGCGACCCCGGCGCCTGGACGGCGCCGCCGGGGTCGCGGTACACTCGCGGGCAATGACACAGAACGCCTCAAAGAGCCTGTCGCCGCAAGAGATCGAGCGTTACAAGCGCCACCTCGTCCTCAAAGAGATCGGCGGTCAGGGACAGCAGAAGCTGAAGTCGGCGCGCGTGCTCGTCGTCGGTGCGGGCGGGCTTGGCTCGCCGTTGCTCATGTATCTGACCGCCGCCGGCATCGGCACCATCGGCATCGTCGATGACGACCGCGTCTCGCTCGACAATCTGCAGCGCCAGATCGTGCACGACACCGAAAGCGTCGACACGCCCAAGGTCGCAAGCGCGGCGGCAACGCTTTTGCGCATCAACCCGCATGTCGTCGTCGAGCCGATCGAGGCGCGGCTCAATGCCGAAAACGCGCTCGACATCATCTCGCGCTACGACATCGTCGCCGACGGATCAGACAACGCCGAGACGCGCTACCTGGTCTCGGATGCCTGCTACCTCGCCAAGCGTCCGCTGGTGTTCGCCGCGGTCGGTCCCTTCGACGGCTACGTCTGCACCTTCAAGCCGCACGAGACCACGCCCGACGGCACGCCGTATCCAACCTACCGGTGTCTCTTTCCCGAGGCGCCGCCGCCCGGGACCGTACCCAACTGCGCCGAGGTCGGCGTGCTCGGCGCCATCGTCGGCGTCGTCGGCACGCTGCAGGCAACCGAGGTGATCAAGGAGATCACCGGAGCCGGCACGAGCCTCGCCGGACGCCTGATGATCTATGACGGGCTCGCCGCGCGCTTCGAGACGCTGACCATCGGCTGGGATCCGGACAATCCGCTCAGCGGGCGCACGCCCACCATCACCGACCTGTCGCTCCACGCCAACGCGGGCAGCGGTCCCGCCTGCGCCGCCTGATGCGTCAGCGGGGGGAGCGTCGCGCACACTCATGCGTCTGCGCCCTCATCGCTTTCCTGGTGACCCCAACCGTGGCCCTTGCCCAGGCAGAAGACGTCCGCGCTCCCGCCAGCGAGCAGACGCCCGCGCCGTGGGTGCCATCCGACGAGTTCGGCGCGCTTGCCTTCACCGCCGACGGCTCGTTTGCCACCGTGTGGAAGATCCCCTCCAAGGACGAGGCCGAGGCGCGCGTGCGCGACGACTGTCTCAAATATCAGCGCGGAACCTGCGAGGTGGTGAGCTTCGGGGCTAGCGTGTGCGCGGCGATCGCGACAGGCGAGATCGCCGAGGATCGCAAGATCACCTACGCAGGCGGCGGGACGGACCGAGACGAGGCGGAGGAGACCGCGATGAAGCGCTGCACCAAGGACAAGCGCACGAAGGAAACGTGCGAGCTGCGCACGACCGTCTGCGGCAACGGCCGCTAGCCGTCAGCGTGCAAGAAGCCTCAGAACATCGCGGGGTGGACGCGATCGGGCGGCGCGTGGCCGTCGAGGAAGGTCTTGATGTTGATGATGACCTTCTCGCCCATGTCGACGCGGCCCTCGATCGTGGCCGAGCTCATGTGCGGCAGTGCCACCACGCGATCGGAGCTCAGGATCTTCGGGTTCACCGCCGGCTCGTGCTCGAACACGTCGAGCCCCGCGCCGGCGATGGCGCCGGCCTCGATCAGGCGGGCAAGCTCGTTCTCGTCGATCACCTCGCCGCGCGAGGTGTTGACGATGTATGCCGAGGGCTTCAACAGCCGCAGGCGGCGTGCCGACAGCAAATGATACGTGCCCGGCGTGTGCGGGCAGTTCACCGAGATGATGTCGACGCGCGTCAGCATCTGGTCGAGGCTTTCCCAGAACGTCGCCTCGAGCTCCTTCTCCAGATCCTGCCCGACGCGGCGCCGATTGTGGTAGTGGATCTGCAGGCCGAATGCCTTGGCGCGCCGTGCAACTGCCTGGCCGATGCGGCCCATGCCGATGATGCCGAGCCGCTTGCCGTAGATGCGATGGCCGAGCATCCAGGTCGGCGACCAGCCGCCCCAGTGATTCGCCGCATCCTTGAGATAGTCCGCCCCCTCCACGAGCCGGCGCGGCACCGCCAGGATCAGCGCCATGGTCATGTCGGCGGTATCCTCCGTCAGCACACCCGGCGTGTTGGTGACGGTGATGCCGCGGTTGCGGGCCGTGTCCAGATCGATGTTGTCGACGCCAGTGCCGAAGTTGGCGATCAGCCGCAACTGCGGACCCGCCTGCGAGATCACGGCGCGATCGATGCGATCGGTCACCGTCGGCACCACCACATCGGCGACCTTCAAGGCCTCCGTGATCTGCGCCGGCGTCATCGGCGTGTCGTCGACATTGAGCCTGGCGTCGAAGAGCTCGCGCATCCTGGTCTCCACCACGTCGGGGAGCTTGCGCGTGACGATGACGATGGGCTTCCTGGCGCTCGTTGGCATGAGGGGGGTTCCGGTGTTGCCTTTTGGTCTTAGGGGGTGGCACAGGGGGCCGGTGCCAGGAGGTCCCGGCTCAGCTATTCAGGCTGTGTCTAACAGAAGGTCATGGGGATGACAAAGTGGTGGATAGCCTGTGCGATGCAGCACGGGCAAACTCCCGATCCGCGACGCAGCCCCGCGGACGCGGCCAGCCTGATATTCAATCGTGAAGCTTGATGATGCGCTCTGACAGAGAGGCCGAACGGATGCGCAAGCCGACCGGCAGACCGTGCTCTCGCGTTGCACTTGCAGTGCTGCTCGCACTGCTGACACAAGTGCCTGCCGGCGCCCAGACCTCCTCCCGCTTCCCCGGAGGCACCGGTCTCCCGGTGCCGCGCTTCGTCAGCCTCAAATCCGATCGTGTCAACATGCGCGAAGGGCCGGGCACGGACTACCGGACCGTCTGGGTCTATCAGCGGGCCGGGCTGCCGGTCGAGGTGATCAAGGAGTTCGAGGGCTGGCGTCAGGTGCGCGACGCCTACGGCGCCGTCGGCTGGATCGTGCAGTCGCTGCTGTCGGGCCGGCGCACCGCGCTAGTTCTGCCCTGGGAGGTCAAGTCAGGCACACCTCCGCCCAAGGTCGAGCTGCGCGACAACGACAGCGGGCGCGCCGAGCCTGTGGCCATGGTGGAGGCTGGCATCATCGCCAACATCTCATCGTGCGACGGCCGCTGGTGCTACGTCAGCATCGACCGCTTCCACGGCTATATCGAGCAGAAGAAACTGTGGGGCGTATACGAGGGTGAGGTGATTGAGTAGGCGCGTTCGCAGTCCCGATGCGCTCAGGCACCCTTCTTGGTCACCAGCCGTACCACGACATCGATATGGCTCACCTGCATGCCCTCGGGAGGCTGCGGGACGCCGTCGACCTTGATCGACTCGCCGGGGATGTCGTGCAGCTCGCCCTCCGACTCCACGAAGAAGTGATTGTGGTTGGAGGTGTTGGTGTCGAAGTAGGCCTTCGAGCCATTGATCGCCAGCTCGCGCAAAAGCCCGGCCCGCTTGAACTGATGCAGGGTGTTGTAGACGGTCGCGAGCGAGATGTGGTGCCCGACGGCAGCCGCCTCGGCATGCAGAAGCTCAGCCGTCACGTGACGGTCCTCGCCTTCGAACAGAAGGGCACCGAGAGCCAGGCGCTGGCGCGTCGGCCGCAATCCCGCCTCACGCAGAATCTGCGCAATGGAGCGGTCGGTTTCGTGAGCGTTCTGATCTTCGGCGGAATGCGTCATTTCTTCGTTGTCTTCATCCGGGCCCAAGGGAGCTGCTGCGTCATCGTTTGACAGCCATACGCCACTTAAGCCGCAAAACCATGCTTTACAGCCAACATATAGTATAGGGTTCATCCAGGAGGCCTGCAACTCGCCCCGATGGGGTAGGTCCCTGTGGTTTAAGGGCAGATCGTCGCTTGCGAACCCAGCCGCAATCCCTTTTGAAGGGCGGACGACTGTGTTAGAAGCGCCCGCGACCCGATAAACGCCCCCAATAACCTGAGAAATGTGGATCTGAGCGAGAAATCATGACGGAACGGCGCTCGAGCTACGAGTACGAGGATCTTCTATCGTGCGGGCGCGGCGAGCTATTCGGGCCTGGCAACGCGCAGCTGCCGCTTCCCCCGATGCTGATGTTCGACCGCATCCCAACCATCTCCGAGACCGGAGGCGCCCACGACAAGGGCCAGGTGACGGCTGAGCTCAAGGTGGCCGGCAACGAACGTCTCGATTGGTTCTTCAAGTGCCATTTCGAGGGTGATCCGGTCATGCCGGGCTGTCTCGGCCTCGATGCCCTCTGGCAGCTGACGGGCTTCTTCCTGGGCTGGCTTGGTGCCCCCGGGCGCGGCCGCGCCCTCGGCGTCGGCGAGGTCAAGTTCACGGGCATGGTCGTGCCGACCGTGGGCAAGGTCGAGTACATCGTAGACCTCAAGCGGGTTATATTGCGCAGGCTGAAGCTTGCGATCGCGGATGGCGTCATGAAAGCGGACGGTCAAGTGATCTACACCGCGACGGATCTGCGTGTCGGGCTGTTCGAGGCCGGAGAATCCGGCGCCGCTGTCAGTCCTTGATATCTATGGAAATTCGTGCACGCTTCGGGGCCGAAGCGGAGGGGATTGGCGGATGAGACGTGTGGTCGTCACCGGCATGGGCATCGTTTCCTCGATAGGAAACAATTGCCAAGAGGTGCTCGCTTCGCTGCGTGAAGCGAAGTCGGGCATCGTGCGTGCCGAGAAGTATGCCGAGCTCGGCTTCCGTTGCCAGGTCCACGGCGAGCCGCATCTCGATTGGGAGTCGCAGGTTCCGCGCAAGGCACGCCGCTTCATGGAGGCGGGCGTAGGTTGGAACTGGCTCGCAATGGATCAGGCGATCCGCGATTCCGGCCTCGAAGAATCCGACGTCATCAACGAGCGCACCGGAATCATCGTGGGCTCGGGCGGTCCCTCTACGCATGCCATCGTCGCTGCCGCCGATACCGCACGTCAGAAAGACCCCCGGAAAGTCGGGCCTTTCGAAGTTCCCAAAGCGATGTGCTCCGGCCCCTCGGCTGCGCTCGCGACGAGCTTCCAGATCAAGGGCCTCAACTACTCCATCTCCTCGGCCTGCTCCACCTCCGCACACTGCATCGGCAATGCCGCCGAGCAGATTGCGTGGGGGAAGCAGGAGGTGATGTTCGCAGGCGGCTGCGAGGAGCTCGACTGGACTTTGTCGGTGTTGTTCGACGCCATGGGCGCCATGTCGACGAAATTCAACGACACACCCGAGAAGGCGAGCCGCGCCTACGACAAGAACCGCGACGGCTTCGTCATCGCCGGCGGCGCCGGAACGATCGTTCTGGAGGAGCTGGAGCACGCCAAGGCGCGCGGCGCGAGGATCTACGGCGAGATCGTCGGCTACGGCGCCACCTCGGACGGCTTCGACATGGTTGCACCCTCCGGCGAAGGTGCGGTGCGCTGCATGCAGGCCGCTCTGAAGGGCCTCGACGGCAAGGGCATCGGCGAAAAGATCGACTACATCAACCCGCACGGCACCGGTACACCGATCGGCGACCTGCGGGAGATCGAGGCCATCCGGACCGTCTTCGACGGGGAAATCCCAAAGATTTCAGCGACGAAATCGCTCACTGGCCACTCTCTTGGGGCGATCGGCGTTCAGGAGGCGATTTTTTCGCTTCTTATGATGAACAATGGATTCATCTGTGAAAGCGCCAATATCGATGAGCTCGATCCCGCCTTCGAAGGCGTGCCTATTGTGCGTGAGCGCCAGGATGGTGTTAATCTTAACTGCGTGATGTCCAACAGCTTCGGCTTCGGTGGAACAAATGCCACGCTCGTGTTCCGACGCTTGAACAGTTAAAGAAACTGTCATCTTAGCCGGGCATGGATGGGGGAGTGATCTCCTCCAGGGGCCTCCCGGGCATGAAGCACTACAGGCACAACAGCGGCTGGTTCAAAGTCCACGCACGCGCAGACCTCGAAACGATGGGGACCCCCATGACCGAGACCGATATCGCAAAACCTGGCCCACTGATGGCTGGCAAACGCGGCCTCATCATGGGCGTTGCCAATGAGCGCTCCATCGCCTGGGGCATCTCCAAGGTTCTCGCCGGCCAGGGCGCCGAACTCGCCTTCACCTACCAGGACGGAGCGTTCGGCCGCCGCGCGGTTCCGCTCGCTCAGTCGCTCGGCTCCAAGATCGTCGAGCCGTGCAACGTGCTGGACCTGGCAAGCGTCGACAACGCGTTCAATCGCGTGAAGGAGGTCTGGGGCGGTCTCGACTTTGTCGTGCACGCACTCGCTTTCTCCGATCCGCGCGAGCTGTCCGGCCGCTACGTCAACACCACGCGCGAGAACTTCACCAACACCATGGTGATCTCGTGCTTCTCGTTCACCGAGGTGGCGCGGCGCGCCATGGACCTGATGCCCAACGGCGGCTCGCTTCTGACGCTCAGCTATGCCGGCGCGACACGCTCGGTGCCGTGCTACAATGTGATGGGTGTCGCCAAAGCCGCGCTCGAAGCTTCGGTGCGCTATCTCGCAGCCGATCTCGGACCGCAAGGCATTCGCGTCAACGCGCTGTCCGCTGGTCCGATGCGCACGCTGTCTGGTGCCGGCATCTCGGATGCCCGCGTTCTCTTCAACTATCAGAAAGAGCACGCACCTTTGAAGCGCACGCCCACCCTCACCGAGGTCGGCGGCTCTGCGCTCTATCTGCTCTCCGATCTCTCCGGCGCGGTCACCGGCGAAGTGCACTTCGTCGATTGCGGCTATTCGACCGTCGCAATGCCGAGCCTCGAGGCGTTGAAAGAGCTCGATCCCGACGCCGTTCCGCAGTCGGCCGGCGGCCGCTCGTCGCCTGCTGCGGCAGAGTAGTCCAGCCCCGAAAATTCGGCTTTCCTGCGCGCTCTATCCTCTATAGGGTTCGCGCCGGGCATCCCTAAGCCCACATACAACCACCACCTTGGAGGGTATAATGAAGTACGGCATGTTTGCCGCCATCGCGTTGGCGTCTGTCGCATTTGCTGGCACTGCTTCTGCCACGGTCGCCACGAGCGGTCTTGCTAAGCAGAGCGTTGCTCCCGCCGCGGCTTCGGTCGTCGAGAAGGCCGGTCTCAAGTGCTACAGGCACTGCAAGATGCGCTGCAAGAAGTATCACTCCGGCAAGAAGTACCGCGCCTGCAAGCGCTGGTGCAAGAAGCGCTGCCGCTAAGAGTGACTTCTGATGCGCAAGCGGATTTCGTTTGCGCATTTGAATTCAGAGCGCCCGGTGAAGATCTCGACACGAGAGCCTCACCGGGCGTTTTCACATCTTGACGGTTCTGAGGCGACGTCGCACACACGCGCATGATCGGCGTTTTCGATTCCGGCCTCGGCGGTCTTACTGTGCTGCGCGCGCTCGTTGCGCGCTTTCCGCAGTCGCCGTTCCTCTATCTGGGGGACCAGGCCAACGTCCCTTACGGTGACCGCTCCTCCGCCGAGGTGCTGGAGCTGACGCGCCAGGGCGTGGAATCGCTTTTCGGTGCCGGCTGCAAGCTGGTTCTCTTGGGCTGCAACACCGCCACCGCCGTCGCCGCGCGCCACTTGCAGCAGAACTGGCTGCCCGCCAGCCGCTGGCGCGGCGAGCACAACGTGCTCGGCATCGTCGCCCCCACCGTAGAGGCCGCGACGCAGACCCCGTGGGCGGTATCGGCGCCTCAGTATCCGCAAAAGTACAACACCGACCTCATTGCAGTGTTCGGCACCACGCGCACGATCACATCCGACGTCTATCCCGACGAGATCCGCAAGCGCTGCCCCAAGGTCACCGTCGTGCAGCAGGTCTGCGCGCGCCTTGCCGGTGCCATCGAGGAGAAGGCCCCCGAGACGGAGCTCGATGCGCTCGTCGCCGAAGGCGTGCGCGGCATGCTTGAGCAGACCGGCGGCGTGCCGCCGCATCGCGCGATCCTGGGGTGCACACATTTCCCTCTCGTCGAGCACCTGTTCCACCGGCACCTGCCCGCGTTTTCGCGGATCCTGTCGCAGCCGGAGGTGGTCGCCGACAGCCTCGAAGACTATCTCACCCGCCACCCGCGCTTCATCGCCGACGATCGCCTCGGCGGGCTCATGCTCACCACCACCGGCAACCCCGCCGAGGCGAGCGCACGTGCGCGCGTCTTCTGGCCGGACGTCGCCGCCTTCGAGCGATCCGCGGCCTGAGAGCGCGCCGCTCAACGCTGGGCGCGCGCGAACACCTCGATCAATTCAGCTACCTTCTGGCGCTGCTCTTCCGCGTTGCCGCTGGCAATCGCGTGCTCGACGCAATGGCCGACGTGATCGCGTAGCACTTCGTCCTCAACCCGGCGCAGCGCGGCGCGGATCGCGGATAGTTGCGTGAGAATGTCGATGCAGTAGCGATCCTCATCGACCATGCGGGCGATGCCGCGGACTTGGCCCTCGATGCGGCCCAGGCGTTTCAAACAGGACGATTTGGCTTCGTTTCGCATACTTGACGTATACCCCCATGGGGTATATCTGGTCAAGCAAGAGAGTTGATGGAGCCTTTGCATGTCCCAGGATTCGCAACACGAGTCGGGCCACGCGCACGAGAGCTGCTGCGGCCACGACACCAAAGCCGGCGATCCGCACATGGCGAAGGATCCCGTCTGCGGGATGAGCGTCGATCCCCATACCGCCAAGCATCGCGCCGAGCATGCCGGCCACACTTACTATTTCTGCAACCCGGGTTGCCGCACCAAGTTCCTGGCCGATCCGGAGCGCTATCTGTCGCCGCGCGAGGCCGAGCCGGTCCAGCCCGGCGCCATCTACACTTGTCCGATGCACCCGGAGATCCGGCAGGTCGGTCCGGGCTCCTGCCCCATCTGCGGCATGGCGCTCGAACCATTGGACGTCACCGCCGAGCAAGGCCCCAACCTCGAGCTGATCGACATGCGCCGCCGGTTCTGGATCGGCCTGGCGCTGGCGCTTCCTGTCTTCCTGCTGGAGATGGGCGGCCATCTATTTGGCCCCATCCTGCCCGGCCGCATCTCCAACTGGGTCCAGCTCGTGCTGGCGACGCCGGTCGTGCTGTGGGCGGGTGCACCGTTCTTCGAGCGCGCCTGGCAGTCGATCGTGACCCGCAACCTCAACATGTTCACGCTGATCGCGCTCGGCACCGGCTCGGCGTGGATCTACGGCGTCGTCGCCACCGTGCTCCCCGGCATTTTCCCCGTCGGCTTCCGCGGCGCCGACGGGTCGGTCGCGGTCTACTTCGAAGCCGCAGCCGTGATCACCGTGCTCGTTCTGCTGGGTCAGGTGCTCGAGCTCAGAGCGCGCGAGACGACGGGCGGCGCCATCCGTGCCCTGCTCGACCTTGCGCCCAAGACCGCACGACGCGTCGGCGCCGACGGCAGCGAGCACGAGATTGCGCTCGACGAGGTTGCGATCGGCGACAAGCTGCGCGTGCGCCCCGGCGAGAAGGTCCCGGTCGACGCCAAGGTCATCGAAGGCGCCAGCGCTGTCGATGAATCGATGGTGACCGGTGAATCCATGCCCGTCTCCAAGAAGCCCGGCGACACCGTGATCGGCGGCACGCTCAACGCCAGCGGCGCCCTGATCGTCG
>Ga0209347_1006226_pt1 | contig 10706 bp, 9 predicted proteins | sample AutmiccommuBRH23_FD_187382 | JGI IMG/M metagenome (GOLD analysis project Ga0209347, IMG submission 187382) | Deep subsurface microbial communities from Mt. Terri, Switzerland - Autotrophic microbial communities BRH/23 (SPAdes) (version 2) | ecosystem: Environmental > Aquatic > Deep subsurface >...
ATTTCTTCACCGATCCGCTGACCTCCCTGGTTGCTTCCACACTCTCCGTTTTTCTGATTGCATGGATCATCTCTGCGATGAACAGCCGTTTTAACCTGATTCGTTCCCGCTCCAATCTCCCCTTTGTCGCACCCCTGTTCCTGTTGAGTCTCCATCCCTGGTTTCTGATGATGACCGGTGACTATATCGCTATCATCTTAATTCTCCTGGCCTTTTTCCCGCTGCTGAGATCGTACCAGAACCCCGGGGCCTACCTCTTTTCTTTTCGGGCAGGGATCCTTATCGCTGTCGCTTCCCTGTTTCAGCTGTTTGCCCTGACACTCATTCCCTTATGGTGGAGAGGCGAGCTGTCGATGCGTGGATCTCAGTTCCGGGCGTTTTTATCGTCGTTATTTGGTGTTTTTCTCGTCTATATTTCACTTTTCTCGGTCTATCTGTTTTCGGATGATGTAACGGGCTTCCTGCATCCTTTTCTCTCTTTTTCAGCCTTCTCACTCCCGGCAATCCCCGGTTTTTCCCTTCAGGAGTGGGGGACAGTCATCCTGGTCGCCCTGTTTTTTATCTCGAATATGATTCTCAGCATCAAAACGTACGGCCGCGATAAAGTACTCACCTTAACCCTGATGCAGTTCGTGGTCTTTATGATCGTCTTTCTGTTGTTGCTGCAGGTCGTATACTGGACTCAAACGCTTTTCTTCCTCTCTCTGGGCATCGCGCTCATATCCTATCTGAATGCTTATTTCTACACGAAGACGGTATCCACAACAAATGTTTATCTGGCATACACGATGATTGGACTGATGTGGCTCATCTATCTGTCGCATTTCCCCCCTTTTCAACTGCTCCTTCCGTAAAACATTTTCCCCTTTTCCGCTGTTCATAGTATGGATTTCATTCGATTATTTCAATGTTTTCAATAGGGGTACTGAACTTTTGTATGCAACGTGAACAGCGTAAAACACATTTACCTTGCCGGGTGCAGCAAAAGTCAAACTTTGGTGAATCCGCAGCAAACGGATGTTTATCAGTCATGCCGTGTTCCTGGGCAGATGGATGGCCATGGGTCGGCTGATGCAGTGAAGTCTTTACTAAACAAAGGAGGACTAAAAATGAAAAAAATTGTACGTTACGGAACAGGCGTGTTGTTTTCCCTGCTCTTTCTCTGGGCCTGCGGATCCACGCAAACGGCTGCCGAAAAAGAGAGGCTGGCTGCTGAAATAGAAGATGCGGTGGCAATGTCCGACTTTACATTTAAAGCCACCTATGCCTATCCTACCGGATACAGTTCGTTGTATCTTTCTCCCTATTATGATGTAAAAGTCTCTCCCGATACGGTGAAGGTCTATCTGCCCTATTATGGTCGTGCGTACCGGGCACCGATGGATCCAAGGGAAGGGGGTTTTCATTTCACGAGTACCGACTTTGAGTATCGCACGGTTCCCGGCAAACGTAAGGGTAACTGGATCGCGGAGATAATCATCCGTGATCAGGACCGGCCGGTATCCTTCCGGTTCGATATCTGGGGTAACGGAACGGCCCGTCTCGATGTAACCGATATGAACCGGCAACCCATTTCTTTTCAGGGAGATATTGAGCTCAAAAAGGAAGAGCCGTAGTATGTCCGCCAGGCGGATTGCTTTTACAGGCAAAGAGGGAGAATCATATGCTGATTTCTCCCTCTTTGTCTGTCCGTCCCTCGCCTGATGGACAGGTGACAGACCCTTTATCAACTCACAGGGTTGCGTTCCGGGCTGAATAAACAGCGTCGCCTGTGATCGCCGGACTGCTTCCTACAACTTCTCCTTCAGTGCTTTCGGCAGGTAAAAAGTGTCATTCTTGTCGATATATACCACCACGGAACCGATATCGAACGGCTTGCCGTTCCTTTTGGCTACAGAGGAGAAGGCGGGTATCTCCAGACTGTTCCTTCCCTTTTTGATGACAAGTACCGGGAAGTCGGGGTTTGTTTTGTCGATGCTGTAATTCATACCCGCAAACACATCGCCGTGTTTCACGAAAATACGGTCCGATAGTTCCTGCAGGGAACTATCCAGTCCGCTAACCTTTTGCAGGTATTCATTTAACTGCGTGTTTCTCATATTGCCCCTGGGAACATCACCCTGCGGATGCCAGGCAGCCATGAGCACTTCTTCACCGGTATGTCCTCCTGTGGTAAAGCCAAAGCAGGTATGGGCATTTAAAATATTCACGATATTGTGGGCCATATTATTGCTGGTGCCCACCTTCGTGTAATCGGCTTCCTTGTAGTTTTTGGATGAGAGCAGTGTCTGCAGCTCCTCGTCGGTGAGGTCAATTTCGGTATATTTCTTAAAGACATCCCTGAATGCCTCCGGTTTGGTGCTGATCAGCAGCGATTCCAGCCCGTTGGCACTGAGCTTGTATTTCGACACTGCCGCGAAGAGCTGATCGATGGAGAGCTTGTCATATCCCGGACACTCTCTTTTCCCGATGGAGAAGCCGCTGTTGCCATGGTCGGAGAGGATCACCACAGCCGTGTTGCCGTCCTCTCTGGCAAATGCAATCGCACGGCCTACTGCCTCATCAAAAGCCAGGTATTCATCGATCATTGCTGCCGCATCGTTGGCATGCGCAGCCCAGTCCACCTGACTGCCTTCCACCATCAGGAAGAATCCGTTTTCATTTTTCGACAGCAGCTGCAGTGCCTTCCCGGTCATCTCTGCCAGGGAGGGTATTTTGTCGGGGTTCCGGTCGATATTGTAGGGCAGGGCTTTCTCTCCGAACAGCGCCCACACTTTTCCTGTTCCGTCGTAACTGAGCAGTGCATTTTTGTCATCCTGAATCAGTGTGGTACCATTATGGGTGAAATGTTGTTTGATATCATCGGTGAGGATCCCGTTTCCACCACCAAACATGACATCCAGATTCTGATAGGCTATCTGCGGGGCGATGGCCTTATAGTTGCCTCTGCTGTAATGATGAGCGGAGAAGTCAGCCGGTGTGGCGTGCGGAAACTCGCAGGTAACCACCAGCCCCACGGCCTTGTGCTTTTCCATCTTCGCCGCTTCCAGGATGGTGGCTGCGGGCTGGTAGGTACGTGATGCGTCTACCGGCAGGAGGTCGTTTGCGGATGTAGCGGGATGGATGGCTACGTTGCCGGTCTGTTGCAGCACACCGGTCGCATAGGCGGAACCGGTGGGTGCCGAATCGCCGATGGGAGCGTTGGAGGAGAAGGTGGTGACTGTTCCGGTGATGTAGGGGTCTATATTGAGCCCTTCACCCAGGTCGTTGTAGAATTTGAACCACCGTGCTGCTGAGTAAACCCCCAGGGAGGTACCGTCGGGGATCATCACGATGACGTTTTTAACGGGTTTCACTTCCTGAGCAACAATAGCTGAGGAAATAAATAACGCACAAAGGATTATATGTAATTGTCTCATATCGATATTTTTTTTGAACAAAACGTTCAAAGATACGAAATTGTTGTTATTTTTTCTTTCCGGAATACATAATTAACCATTTCGTAACTTTCTCCATCTTTCAATAGTGGCTATAATTCCTTATATTTGCATTTCTTAAAAACCGGATCAAATGAGTATAAGAAAACCCCTGATCCTTGTCACCAATGATGACGGGTATCAGGCGAAAGGAATTATTACGCTGATTGAAGCGATGAAAGAGTTGGGAGAGATCCTGGTCTTTGCACCCGATACGCACCGTTCGGGCATGTCGAGTGCCATCTCCACCTCGCAGCCACTCCGTGCGAGAATGTATCGCAAGGAGGAAGACCTGACAGCCTACGTATGCAACGGCACCCCGGTGGATTGTGTGAAGCTGGCGCTGAACGAGTTCACCGACCGCAAACCCGATCTGCTGGTCTCAGGGATTAACCATGGCTCCAACGCAGGGATCAGTGTACTCTATTCGGGTACCATGGGGGCCGCGATAGAGGGCTGCGTGTTTGAAGTCCCTTCCATCGGTTTCTCTCTCTGTGATTTCAATGCCGATGCCGATTTCACGGCAACAGCCGGCGTAGCGCGGACGCTGGCAGCGAAGGTGCTTCAAAAGGGACTCCCCAAAGGTGTCTGTCTGAATGTAAATGTACCCGCAGGAGAGATTAAGGGAATCCGGATGACCACCCAGACCAACGGGAAATGGATCAATGAATACCACCGCTCGAAAGATGGCATGGGAAGAGATGTTTTCTGGATGACGGGCAATTTCGAGAACTGGGAAGCCGACAATGAAGACAACGATGAATGGGCATTGGCCAACGGCTATGCCGCCGTGGTGCCGGTGAAGATAGATATGACGGCATACGACTTTATACCTGTGCTGAGAAAATGGGAAGTGTAGGAGGTGGAGTTAAAAGTTTACTTATAGCTTACAACTTATAGCTTACAGCTTATAGCTGACCGCTGAAAACTGATTTCTAAAACCTAAAAATATGAAGTACTACCTTATCGCAGGAGAAGCATCGGGCGATCTGCATGCTTCGAACCTGATGTTGTCGCTCCAAAAGCTGGACACGGAGGCTGAGTTCCGTTTCTTTGGAGGCGATCTGATGCAGGCTGTCGGCGGCACGCTGGTGAAGCATTACCGGGAAATGGCATTCATGGGTATTCTCCCCGTGTTGCTGCATGCCCGCACCATCCTGAAGAACCTCTCCCTGTGCAAAAAAGATATTGCCGGCTATCGGCCCGATGTGATCATTCTGGTGGATTATCCCGGTTTTAACCTGAAGATTGCCCGTTGGGTGAAGAAGCATCTCGCGATACCTGTCTGTTACTATATCTCTCCCAAGGTGTGGGCGTGGAAAGCGTACCGGATTCAATTGTTCAGGAAATATGTGGATGAGATGCTGTGCATCCTTCCGTTTGAAGTTGGGTTTTTTCAAAAACACCGCTACCCGGTCCATTATGTGGGGAATCCTACGGTGGATGCCCTCGCGAACAGGGATCGCCGGGAGGAGACATTCCGGGAGTTTATCCATGCCAATGGGCTGGAGGACAAACCGATTATTGCCCTGCTGGCCGGAAGTCGTAAACAGGAGATTGCCGGTAACCTGCCTGCCATGCTGGAGGCGGTGAAGGGTTTCGCGGAAGGTTATCAGTTTATCATAGCCGGTGCACCGGGTATAGATCCCCTGTTTTACGAGAAGTATGAAGTTTCCTTTCCGCCGGTCAAAGTACTTTTTAACCAGACCTACCGCATTCTGGCACAGTCTGAGGCCGCCCTGGTGACCTCGGGTACGGCAACGCTGGAGACAGCATTGCTCCATGTGCCGCAGGTTGTCTGCTACCGGACACCCATGCCGGCACTTTCCTACTGGGGTTTTACACACATCCTGCACACACCCTGGATTTCCCTTGTGAACCTGATTTACGGCGATGAAGTGGTAAAGGAGCTCTTCGCTAAGTTCTTCACGGTGGACAATATCCGCAGGGAGCTGCATCAGCTGCTGCATGTGAAAAGTTACCGCCAGCATATGCTGGACAGATACAGGGAGATAGAGCAGCTGCTTGGAGTACCCGGTGCGTCGGACAGGGCTGCTGAAATTATTTTCGCTCAGAAGACAGCCTGAGAGACAGCCTGAGAGACAGCATGTGCCTGCAACATCGCAGCATCTTCTGTCAGAGCAAAAAAATATTCCCTTTAATTTCCCTTATTTCTCCTTTTTTTTCTTTACTTTGTGTACACTCTAAAAAGATACAGATATGAAGGTAGGCATACTTACTTCGGGCGGTGATGCGCCAGGAATCAATGCAACCATACGGGGCGTAGGAAAAACAGCCATCAATAACTATGGTATGCAGGTGATCGGTATTCAGAATGGTTTTTCGGGGCTACTGTACAAGGATATCGTCGAACTTACCGATAAGTCACTCTCCGGCATTTTGAATCTGGGAGGAACCATCCTGGGTACTGCCCGCGAGAAGGTATTTCGCAAGATGATCAACTCCCCCGATGAGAAAGACAGGGAACAGATTAAAAATGCCTATCATGAACTGGGTCTCGATTGTCTGGTGTGCATCGGTGGCAATGGTACACAACGTACCACCAGTATGCTCTCCGAGATGGGTCTGCATGTGATCGGGATACCCAAGACCATCGATAACGATGTCTATGGCACGGATGTCACCTTTGGTTTCGATACAGCTGTCAACATTGCCACGGATGCCATCGACCGGCTACACTCCACCGCCAGCTCACACCGTCGTGTGATGGTGATTGAGCTCATGGGCCATCATGCCGGATGGATCACCCTCTATTCAGGGATGGCCGGTGGGGCCGATATTATCCTTCTGCCGGAGCTGGGTTACAATATGAAGGTGGTCATTGAGAAAATCAAGAAAAGAATGGAGCTGGGGAAAGCTTATTCCATCGTGGCTGTTGCCGAAGGGGTGGAGGTGCCGACGAAAGAGAAGCCGGCCATCTATTTTGCACGGGAGATACAGGAACAGACAGGGTTTGAAACGCGGGAGACCGTGCTGGGCTATATTCAGCGGGGTGGATCACCCTCGCCCTACGACAGGAACCTGGGGACACTGCTGGGCGGCCATGCTGCTGAACTGATTCATCAGGGGATATTTGGAAAGATGGTGGCGAAACTGGGCAGCGAGATCTCCGACGTAGCCTTGTCGGAAGTAGCAGGCAAGTTGCGGCTGGTGACAGCTGACACCGATCTGGTGCTGCAGGGTAAGCGGATGGGTATCTCCTTTGGCGTGATGTAAAAAATAATGAGGCACCTGTCGGGTGCCTCATACAGTATCTGGTTTACTTCGGATCTTCACCGGCATCATCAGGAAAAGATGGTTCCTGCAGTTGTCCGGCCGATCCGGAAGAGTCTGCTTTTGCTGCTTCGGTAAGTGCCTCCTGCAGCTCGTCGCTCTCCCTCAGTTTTTTGATAGCCACCTTGGCTGCCATCTGGTGCGATTCTTTTTTTGAGTACCCCTTGCCCGATCCCACTTCAACACCTGCCACCTTCACGCAGGAGATAAAAACAGGATTGTTCTGGGCATCGTACGATGAATCGGTCACCTCGAAACAGACCTCCACCTTGTTCTTCTGTCCCCATTCGATGAGCCGCGACTTGAAATCGACCTCGCTCTTCAGCACATTCTCGATGTTCAGATGCTGTTTGATCATCGTTTCATAGACGAACTTCTTCGCAACCCGATAGCCCTGATCGAGGTAGATGGCCCCGATGACCGCCTCCAGTGCATCCCCGTAGATGTTGGTGTTGTGCGCCAGATTGCGGGTCGATGAGACGATGAGCTTGTCCAATCCCAGTTCTACAGCCAGTTTGTTGAGTGTCTCCCTTTGTACGATACGCGAACGTGTGCTGGTGAGAAAGCCTTCCTTCTTGTGTTCAAATTTTTTGTAAAGGATATCAGCGACGATGGCATCGAGGATTGCATCGCCCAGAAACTCAAGACGTTCATTATTCACCCATCTTCCCCTCTTCGAGCGAATAGAGGAAGAACGGTGCGTCATGGCTTCCCGGTAGAGATCTATCCTGTCAGGGTAGAATCCCAATACGTTGTAAAACGAAAGGTAAGGCTCTTTCCCTCTGTGTGGAAGAGCCTTGATCCTTTTTACGAGTCTTCTTAACACATTACTTGTTGTATTGCTTGAGAATTACACTTGCGTTGTGTCCCCCAAAGCCAAAAGTGTTAGATAACGCAGCTCTTATCTCTCTTTTTTGAGCTTTGTTGAATGTGAAATTTAAATTGTAGTCAATTTCGGGATCGTTATCCCCATCTTCATGGTTGATGGTCGGGGGTACAACCTGATCCCTGATTGCCAGGACAGTGAACATAGCCTCCAGCGCTCCTGCTCCACCCAGCAGGTGACCCGTCATCGACTTGGTGGAACTGATATTGAGCTTGTAACTGTGGTCTCCGAACACGTCGAGGATGGCTTTCGCTTCCGAGATATCTCCCACGGGTGTGGAGGTGCCATGTACGTTGATGTAGTCTATTTCTTCGGGATTCATTTCGGCATCTTCCAGCGCATTACGCATCACCAGCTTGGCGCCCAGTCCCTCGGGATGGGATGCTGTGAGGTGATGGGCATCAGCCGACATACCTCCGCCGGCCACCTCTGCATAGATGGTGGCTCCCCGCGCAATGGCATGCTCAAGCTCTTCGAGAATGAGCGCCGTACCTCCCTCACCAATCACGAAGCCGTCGCGGCTGGCGCTGAAGGGGCGAGAGGCGGTCTGCGGGGAATCGTTGCGCGTGGAGAGGGCATGCATGGCATTGAAGCCGCCTACTGCCGACGGGCTGATGGTTGCTTCCGCTCCTCCGGTGACAATTACATTCGCTTTGCCTAAACGAATCAGATTAAACGCATCCACGATGGCATTGGTAGAAGAAGCACATGCCGATACGGTTGCGTAGTTGGGACCTCTCAGCCCGTAAATCATAGAGATATGCCCGGCAGCGATATCCGCTATCATTTTCGGAATGAAAAAAGGATTGAACCGAGGTCCTTTCGTGATGTCAGCGTAATAATTGGCAACTTCTTCCTCAAAAGTTTTGATTCCTCCAATACCGGCAGAAAATATCACCCCGATGCGATCCGTATTTTCTTTTTCCAGATCGAGCCCGGAATCTTCCATCGCTTCCTTTGCTGCCTTGATGGCAAATTGGGTATAACGGTCGTATTTTCTTGCCTCCTTGCGATCGAACAGATCACCGGGATTGAAATCTTTTACCTCGCAGGCAAACTGCGTTTTGAAAAGCGATGCATCGAAATGAGTAATAGGCCCGGTGCTGCTCTTTCCTGCCAAAGCATTCTCCCACGTTGTTTTAACGTCGTTCCCCAGCGGAGTGATTGCTCCCAGGCCTGTTACTACTACTCTCTTTAACTCCATGAATAAAATGGATTATTTCGCGTGTTGTTCTACATAGGCAACAGCATCACCCACGGTAGAGATCTTTTCTGCTTGATCGTCCGGAATTGAGATGTTGAATTCTTTTTCGAACTCCATGATCAATTCTACTGTGTCAAGAGAGTCTGCTCCAAGATCATTGGTAAAGCTTGCAGTTTCTGTTACTTCAGTTTCTTCAACACCTAATTTGTCGACAATGATCGATTTTACTCTTTGTGCTACTTCAGACATAACTTGTGATATTAATTAATAAATAAAAATATTATTCTTAAATTTGCGATTGCAAAGTAACGCATTTTTTCTCTAATTGTGCAAACTTTTCCCTATTAAAATCAAAAAAATTGCACAAAACACCTTTTTTTGTGCAAAAAAACAGTGTTTTTATGATCCGTATCGCTATTTTTGCGTCAGGTAGCGGCAGTAATGCCGAGAATATTGCTGTATATTTCAGGAATCGGGAGGATATCGGTATTTCGGTAATCGTATCCAATAAAAAAGATGCCTATGTGCATGAACGAGCCAGAAAACTGGGGATCCCTTCCTGTACATTCAGCAAGGCTGAGTTCGATGAGGGCTTCGCGGTACTGGATACCCTGCGTGCATACAAGACCGATTTCATTGTGCTGGCGGGCTTCCTGCTGAAAGTATCACCACCCCTGCTCGATGCCTATCCCGGTCGGATTGTAAATATTCATCCGGCACTGCTCCCTAAATATGGAGGTAAAGGGATGTATGGCGACAGGGTCCATCGTGAGGTGGTTGCCGCGGGTGAGACAAAATCGGGGATCACCATTCATTATGTCAATGAGCACTACGACGAGGGAGATATTATCTTCCAGGCAACCTGCGACCTGCAGCCGGGCGATACACCTGAAGATGTGGCCTTCAAGGTACATCAGCTGGAGTATGCCCATTTCCCTGAGGTGATTGCCGCCGTGGCGAAAAAATTGGGGGAAGGCGGTAACGATTAGAAAATAAGTCGTATCTTTGCCATCCACTTTGCGGCTGTGGCGTAATTGGTAGCCGCGCCAGACTTAGGATCTGGTGCCGAGAGGCGTGGGGGTTCGAGTCCCTTCAGCCGCACAGTAAGCTCCTTCATGAGAAATCGTGGGGGAGTTTATTTTATCCTCCTTGCGCTGGTTGTTGGCTGTTATTCTGTTATTTCCGTGATGGGAATCAGCTCAATTTTGCGGAATTCAACCTCTGAACCCTCTGCCTGAAGGGCAATGTGTCCTTTTTGTGCTGTGCATTCATAGCCATGGTTCACCAGGGTGTTATTCAGCCACACCTTTATCTCATCATCTAAACACTCTATCACCATATTATTCCATTCGCCCACCGGCTTTTCAGCTCCATCAGTCAGTTTCCTGATGTTACGTGCTTTACCTTCCGTTATTCCCCATTCCTCCTTCGGGCCTCTCCGCTCTTCCATATCGGGCACGGTTATATCTTCAACAATGCACCAGAAGTCACCTGCATTGGTGTGTTGCATTTGTACCTCCATCGATTTCGGAAACATATCATAGAGTGCGCGTGGAGTAGAAGCATGCACCAATACACCGCAATTGCCCGGTTCAGCAGCAAAGCGATACTCCACTTCAAGTCGGTAATTTTCAAACTCCTCGTCTGTGATGAGGTGCCCACCGGGAGTACCCAGGCTCACCAGGAGTCCATTGCGGACAATGAACGGGTTTATCGTGTCGGGGTTATTGTCCATTGCCGGCACATCTGCGTGCCAGCCGCTGAGGTCTTTGCCATTGAATAGAGATTGGCCTGCAGGCTGTTTTTGTGTGCAGGCCGAAAGAATAACAAGTATTGTTAGCAGGCA
>Ga0209347_1006227_pt1 | contig 10703 bp, 10 predicted proteins | sample AutmiccommuBRH23_FD_187382 | JGI IMG/M metagenome (GOLD analysis project Ga0209347, IMG submission 187382) | Deep subsurface microbial communities from Mt. Terri, Switzerland - Autotrophic microbial communities BRH/23 (SPAdes) (version 2) | ecosystem: Environmental > Aquatic > Deep subsurface >...
TCTGCAAACACCCAGAGCATCGCACCGAGCAGCGCCATATTGTGAATCAGCAGCAATATGCTGGGGATGGCAAAGGCAAAGCCGAGGGCAAAGGCGAGGATCGCGACCTGCGCGTTGTTGCTGAACAGGAAAGCCGCAAACACCCCCAGACCGTCTTCATTCTGCCCCCCGAACAGCGTGCCGCGCAAGGCTTCTCCGCTCGCGCCCGGCACCCGCACGTCCGAAAAATTTGCCGGCACCAGCGCGTAGAACCAGTCGCTGTCGCCGGCCACCAGAATATAGCCGATCACCGCGCCGGCGATCATCACGAACAGGGCTATCCAGATATCAAACTCTATAGCCCGTACCGCACGGCTCCAGCCGCCGCCAAAGAAGCTGCCGAGCCAGCGGGCAAAACTGGTCTGGGTGCCATAGACCAGGAAATAGGATCGCAAGGCGAGCCCCTCGAGATAGTCGATCAGGCCGGCGTCGAGCGAATTTTCCCGGGCGATAGACAGGCTGGACAGCAGCGTCCGGTACAAGGTCGGCAGTGCCAGCACGTCATCGTCCGACAGGCGTCGGGCCTTGCCCTTCTCCATTTTCGTGACAATAGCTTCCAGCCGGATCCAGTCCGCTTCGCGCTCCAGTCGAAAGCGGTCGCTGCGCAGCACCGCTGTGCCTGATGCCTGTTCACTGCTCAAAGGCTGCCCCGTCTCTTGATGGTGAGATAGCTGTTGATCAGGCGCGTGCCGATATCCCGGTGCGCGGCTTCGATCACATCAATACCCATATGCCGGAGTCTGGTCAGGACCAGCTTCTTCTGGCCGAGCAGATTCTGGGCGGTCACCGCCAGCGCAACATCGGCAGCGCTCTCGGGATATTGGTCGATGATCGACGTCAGTTCCCGATCCTCCAGCACCACGAACAGGACAAGATGCTTGTCGATCAACCGTCCCGCCGCCTCTAGCATCAGGTCGGCCGCGGTCGGGTCGGTGAAGTCAGTGAAAATGATAATCAGCGAGCGCCGCTTGAGCCGGTCCTGCAGGCTGGACAGTGCCAGCGTGTGGTTGCTCTCCTGAAACCGGTAGTCGATGGTCGCCGCGGCCTGCTGCAGGCGGTAAAAATTGCGGCTTCCCGAGAGAAAGGGCGTCGACAGTTCCGGCTTGGCGGCAAAGCTGAACAGGCTGGCGCGGTCGCCGGCCTTCAGCGCGACATAGGCGGTCAGCAGCGCCGCCGACACCGCCCGGTCGATGCGCGGAAGACCATCCACCGGCTCGCACATGGCGGCACCGCAATCCAGCGCAAACACGATCTGGTTGTTCCGTTCGGTCTCATATTCCTTGGCCAGCAACTTGCTGTGTCGCGCCGATCCCTTCCAGTCGATGCTGCGCCGGTCCATGCCCGGCTGATACTCCGCCAGCGCCTCGAACTCGCTGCCCTCGCCCCGGAATTTCCGGGCGAGCAGGCCGAACAGGGAATCGCGGAGGAAGATTTGCACGGTCGGACTCCGCACGGCCGCTATATTCGGCATCACCGCCACGCTCTGCGCGCCCTGTTTCTGAATCTGTCGCCACGCCAGACCCAGCGGCCCTTTCCAGCGCAGCCATAGCCTGCCGATTTCCCCGATTCCGCGCCGGACCGGAATGATCGTGGCCTTGCCGGAAAAGGCGCCCTTTGCAGCGAGGCTGCGCTCCAGGAAAAAGGCAATGGTGCCGTCGTCCGCCAGCCGCTCGTCGAGCCCGAGATGACCGAATATGGTCTGCGGCAACAGCTTGCCGGAAAATTCCGCTTCCAGCCCGAGGTTCAGCGGCGCACCGATTTCGACGCTTTTGGCGACCGCCAGCCGCACGTCACTCGCTCTGGCGGCCACCAGGCCGTCGAGCAGCAGCAGCAGCACGATCATCAGCGCCCAGGCCGCGCCGATCGCCCACAGCGACGGAATGATCGCCGCCAGCACCGCGGCGAGCGGCGCTCCGAGCGCGATCAGCCAGATGGCCCGTCGGGTGGGGTAGAAATTCAACGGGGGGCTTCCGTCCGCTCGATCAGTCCGGTGATGATGCTGTCGACCTGCCGTCCCTCGATCTCGGCGGCCGGGGACAATATCGTCCGGTGGCGCAGCACCGACGGCGCCAGCGCCTTGACGTCATCCGGGATCACATAATCGCGGCCGGAGATGGCCGCCCGCGCCCGCGCTGCATGGGCCAGCATGACGGCGGCACGCGGACTGGCGCCATTTTCCAGTTCGGCGGTTTCCCGGGTCGCCCGGATCAGGCAGACAATATAGTCGACCACGTCGTCGACCAGCTTGACCGATTGCACCAGTCGGGTCGCATCTTCCAGCGTGCTGCTGTCGATCTGCTGGGCGATGCCGAAGTCCCCGGGGACCGACGCGCCGATGCGCTCGCCATATTGGCTGACGATCCGTTTTTCTTCCTCGGCATCGGGATAGCCGATCAATAGCTTGAACAGGAACCGGTCGAGCTGGGCCTCCGGCAGCGGGTAGACGCCCTGCTGCTCGATCGGATTCTGGGTCGCGACCACCATGAAGCGCGCGCCCAGCGCGTGGGTCTCGCCATCGATCGTCACCGACCGCTCCTGCATCGCCTCCAGCATCGCCGCCTGCGTCTTCGGCGGTGTCCGGTTGATCTCGTCGGCGAGCAGCAGGTCGCAGAAGATCGGACCGCGGGTCAGGGTGAAGCTGCTGGTCTGGAAATTGAACAGATTGGAGCCGATGATGTCGCCCGGCATCAGGTCGGGGGTGAACTGGATACGGCCGAAATCGAGGCCGAGGGTCGCGGCAAAACATTGCGCCAGAAAGGTCTTGGCGGTCCCCGGCGGCCCTTCCATCAGCACATGGCCGGACGAGAAGAGCGCAATCAGCAGATGATCGATAATCTCTTCCTGCCCGATGATGGCCCTGGCCACCTGGCCGCGGATATTGTCCGCCAAAGTCCCGAGTTCGTCGATATTCATCCGATAAATTCCTTTTTCCAGATGTGAAGGGCTGCCGCCCCGTCGCCAATCTCTTGCGGTCTGCGCGCGCGGACCAGCTGTTCGTACAAGGCGGAAAAGCGATGGCCGCCACTTTCTCCCAGAGCATCGAGCCTTTGATGCATTTCCTGTTCGCCGGCCCGCGGGCTGACGCCGATCGCCTCCGCCGCCTGACTGCGGATCATGTTCGCATAGGGACTGGTGACCAGATAGGCCCGCTGCATCCGACCGATGAACGCGGCGCTGTTGTTGACCAGGGCGGTCTTGCCGAAATCTATGCTGCGCCTCTCCATCGCCGGCGGGCCGAAGCGGTTGAAGGCCATCCAGGCCGCTGCCAGCGCTGCGGTGATCAGACAGATGGTGGCCGAAAGAAACGGCGGCGCAAAGGCGAGGGTCAAGAGATTTTCCGCGCTGCCCAGGCCGTTGAAAGTCAGGTCAAAGGTCACGCTGCCGTCGCTGGCCGTGGCGGCGGCCCTGATCAATGCGAGGGCATGGCGAGCGGTTTGCTTGTCGGCCATGCCACCATTGTTGAGCAGGTCCGCATCGGCAACGATCACCACCGGATAGAAGGATTCGTCGATCTCCTCTTCGTCGGTGATCTGCGATTCCGCCAGACTGTCCAGCTGCGCATAGACCCCGCCGTCATCGAGATAGGCGACCAGCGCGCCGCCCGATGAGGGGTCGCGGACGATCGCACGGACGGCATCACCCTTGATCGTCACCGGCGTTACGGGTGTCTTTACGGCTGGCCCGACCGCCGAGGCCGCCGGTCGTCCGGCCCTGGCCCGGTCATCAACCGTGACGCCGACCTCGGCCACTTCCTTCAGCATCTGCGCGCCAGGCTCCCCGCCCCACGGGTCGCCGCGAATCATCCAGCCTTTCTGCAGCTTCTCGTCCGGGGTGACCTGCCATTTCGGCAGGATGATCATGGTCGGGCCGACATAGGCGCGCTGCTGGACCACGGCATCGATAGCTTCCGGAGGCGTGAACGGCCCCGGCGTCAGGACCAGCAGGCCCGGATCATCCATGCCTGCCTGCGATCGCGAATATTGCACCGGCACGCCGGTCTTCTCCAGCAGGCTGGCGAGCGCCTTGTAGCCGACGATGCTGTTGGAGGCGCCGTGCGCCTCGCCATTCTTCCCGGAAGCCAGCGGATCGCCCATGCCCAGGCCGTAGAGCAGCGCCACGAAAGCCGTGAAACTGACAGCGAACATGATCATTATGGTCGTGCGCCGGAAAGGACTGGCCTGCGTGCTCATCCTTTGGCCGCCAGGCGCCAGTTTTCCTTTAGTGCAAAGCCGGCATAAGCGTCCCGCGCCGCTAGCCAGCCGCTCTCGTCGACCGGCAGCGCCGCAAACAGGCCCCGCTCGACCTGGCCGGCAATCACCGCAAACATCGCGCGCGGTGCTGCGGGCAGCCTGTCGAACCGCTGGATCTCCCGCGCGGTACTGGACGGTCGCAGCAAATCGGGGCGACGTTCCTCGATGTCGGCGATGCTGCGATGCAGGAGAAGCCGGACCGCCTGCTCGAACTGGCCGGTAGCGGCGATTGCTTCGGCGTCGGCCAGCAGGGCGCGCGCGCTATCCGGCTCCGGCTGCCAGATTTCCTCCGCAGGGCGTTTGCGGCTGCGCCATTGCTCGACATAGGGCGCCACGATCACCCAGATCAGGGTTAGCACCCCGGCGGCCAGCAGGAGGATCAGCGCGATCCGCACTGTCGGCCAGGCCGCCGCGACGGCTTCTGCCAGCGGCGCGAGCAGGTCGCCCAGCCAGGCAAGGAAATCATTCCACCATTGCGGCGTTTCCGGTGGTCTGGCCGGCTGGCTCGGGGTAAATTGGATGTCCTTGGCGGCGCGCACATCGCTCCACGCCGCATCGAAGGAAGCGCTTTCCCTGGCACCATTGTCTTGCGCTTCAGCCACCCGCTGGATGTCGCAGAAAGCCGTATCGGGAGCAAGAGCGAAGATCAGCGGACGGTTCAACTTTACCGCAGAGCATTAATATGCCAGCTTGAGCCGGGCGCGAGACAAGGGAGACAGAAAATGGCAGACCCACGCGGAAAAATTGACATCAGTCGGGTACTCAACAACACTTTCGGCGTTGTTGCCCGCCATCCTGTCGTCTATCTGGGCCTGTCTTTCCTCATCGTCGGCATTCCCAATGCACTTTTACAAACCGCGCAGGGAGATTTTACCACGGGGGTGGAGGGATTCAACCTTTCGGCCAGCTATTCATCGCAAGGATTTGGCTTCATTGCGCTGATGCTGCTTTCGATAGTGTTGCAGGCCACATTGATCGTCGCAACGCTGAATGATCTTGGCGGCAAACCGCTCAGCCTGGCAGATTGCGTTTCACGGGCGTTCAGAAAATTGCTGCCCCTGATCGGTCTGGGAATAGTCATGGGCATCGGGATCGGTTTCGGCATGTTGCTGCTCGTCGTGCCCGGGGTCATTCTCTATCTGATGTGGATCGTGGCCACGCCGGTGATGATGGCCGAGGATCGCGGGATCATCGATTCACTCAAGCGCAGTGCAGAACTGACTTCCGGTTCGAAGGGGATGATCTTCGTGCTGTTGCTGATCTTCCTTGTGCTGGCGATCATCGTAGGAATGCTCGTGGCCTTTGTCGGATCGCTCGGCACGATATTTCTGGCCCTTGTCACATTGGTGAGCAATACAATCGTCGGAGCGCTGCAGGGAGCCGGGGTCGCGTCCATCTATGTCAATCTGCGCAGCGAAAAGGAAGGTACCGATACCGGCACCCTTGCCGATATTTTCGCCTGAGCGCGGAGCGTCCCGAGCGCCGGGGGGCCGGATCCGGCCCCTGTCCGAAAGGCCACTTGGCTTGACCCCGTCGGTTCGCTATAGGTTGCAAATTGCTATCCAATCATCCGGGTGATGTTTCCATGATAAAACTCAACGTCAACGGCCAGGCCCGGGAGGTCGACGTTGACCCGGCAACGCCAATTTTATGGGTGGTCCGCGAAAATCTGGAAATGACGGGCACGAAATTCGGCTGCGGCATTGCCCAGTGCGGGGCCTGCACGGTCCATCTCGACGGCAAGCCGGTGCGCAGCTGCTCGACACCGGTTTCCGCTGCCGCAGGCAAGGCGATCACGACCATCGAGGGTATCACCGGCGAAGACGGCACGCTGCACAGGGTCCAGAAGGCGTGGATCAAGGCGCAGGTGCCGCAATGCGGCTATTGCCAGTCGGGCCAGATCATGGCGGCGGTCGCCTTGCTCGAAAAAAATCCCCGGCCGAGCGATACGCAGATTGATGCCGCGATGGCGGGCCATGTCTGCCGCTGCGGCATGTACAACCGCATCCGCCAGGCGATCAAGGCAGCGGCCGGGCAACCTGCCACGGAGACGGCGGCATGAGCAGGACAGAGACCGACAGCACCGGCAAGAAGGGCAAATGGACCCGCCGCGCCTTCATCGGTGCCGGGGTGGTGGCCGGCGGCGCGCTGGTCGTCGGCGTGGCCGTGCGCCAGGGCAATCCGATCGACCGACTGGGTCCGCTGCTCGCCGATGGCAAGGATGAACAGTTGCTCAACGCGTGGGTCAAGGTCGATGCGGACAATATCGTCACCGCCGTCATCCCGCATGTCGAAATGGGCCAGGGCGTCTATACGGCGCTGGCACAGATGCTGGCCGACGAGATGGATGCCGACTGGAGCAAGGTGCGGATCCTCGAGGCCCCGGCCGACATGCAATATGTCTCCGATTCGATCGGTCGCGACTTTCTCTTGCCCGATCTTGAAGTCCCGGCCCTGTTCGAACCGACCGTCGCGGGCGGGATTCTGGAACTGGCGCAGGCGATGGGCCTGCAGTTCACCGGCGGCAGCTATTCGGTACGCGCCACCGGTCAGCGCGCAATGCGGACCGCCGGCGCTGCGGCGCGCGAAATGCTGGTCGCGGCCGCGGCGAGTGAATGGCAGGTTCCGGCCTCCGAGATCACAACCGCCGACAGCATGTTCCTGCATGCCGAGAGCGGCAAGTCCGAACCCTTTTCGAAATTCGCCCTCGCCGCAGCGGAGCAGAGCCTGCCCGCCAAGCCTCGGCTGAAATCACCCGAAAATTACAGGATCATGGGTCAGCCCAAGGCCCGCCACGACATTCCGGAAAAAGTCGACGGCAGCGCGATATTCGGTATCGATGCCAAGGTCCCGGGCATGAAATATGCGGCGGTCAAGGCCGCTCCCGTGGTTGGCGCAACGGTCGCATCGATGGATGCAACGACGGCGAAGACGATGCCCGGCGTGCTGCAGATCCTCAACATGGGGGATTTTGTCGCCGTCGTCGCAGACGGCTACTGGCAGGCGCAGCAGGCTCTGAACAGCATCGAGACAACCTATAGCAAGACCGAGGGCGACAGCCTCGACCAGGACGCGATCTTTGCCCGCTACGCCCGCTATCTCGACGAGGCCGGCGAGGACGACGGTGACATGGAGACCGAGCAAGGCGATGCCGCCAAGGGCTTTGCCGAAGCCGCGATAAAGGTCGAGGCAGAATATAAGGTGCCGTTCCTGGCCCATGCCACGATGGAGCCGATGAACTGCACCGCATGGGTGCGCGACGGCAAATGCGACGTCTGGTCGGGCCATCAGGCCCCGGTCAATGCGCGGCAGGCGGCCGCCGATGCCGCCGGCCTCGCCTTCGAGGACGTGACCTATCACAACGCCTATCTCGGCGGCGGTTTCGGTCGCCGGTCGGAAAGCGACAATATCGTCATGGCGACGCGGATCGCCAAGGCCACCGGCTATCCGGTCAAGATGATCTGGTCGCGGGAAGAGGATATGGCGCAGGATCATTACCGCCCCTCGGCGACCAGCCGGTTCCGCGGCGGCCTCGACAAGTACGGCAAGGCGGTCAGCTGGAGCAATATCCACACCCATTTGTTCGATCCGAAAGACGCGCCGACCGTTCCCTATTACAACATCGCCAGCCACCGGATTCGCAAGGTCGATGTGCCGATGCAGCTGCGCTTTGGACCGTGGCGCTCGGTCGACCACAGCCAGCACGGCTTCTTCATCGAATCCTTTGTCGACGAAATGGCCCATGCCGCCGGCAAGGACGGCTATGAATTCCGCCGCGAACTGCTGGCGGGATCGGAGCGGCATCTGAAGGTGCTCGATACCGCCGCCAAAATGTCCGGCTGGGGCAACGCGCTGCCCGAAAAACATGGCCGGGGGATTGCCTTTGTGCCGTCCTTCGGGTCGATCGTCGCGCAGGTCGCCGAGGTCGACATGAGCGGTCCGAAGCCCAGGGTGAAGAAAGTCTATGTCGCCGCCGATCCTGGCTTTGTCATCAACCCCGATGGCTTTACCGCGCAGATGGAAAGCGCGATCGCCTATGGCCTGACCGCGGCGCTCTATGGCGAGATCACGCTCGGGGACGGCAAGGTCCAGCAAAGCAATTTCCATGACTATCCGATGCTGCGGATCAACGAGATGCCCGCGGTCGAAGTGGCTTTAATCAATGGCGATCACAAGCATCTCGGCGGCGGTGGCGAACCGGGCCTGCCGCCGATTGCGCCCGCCGTGACCAACGCGATTTTTGCCGCCACTGGCAAGCGGATTCGCGAGCTGCCTTTGTCCAGACACAGCTTTGCCTGATCGGAACCGAACCATGACGATAGTCCGCACCCTTGCCTGCCTGTACGTTTTCATGCTCGCGGCCTGCGGTGCCGATCCGGTGCCCGGCCCGGTGGAACAGATCATCGTCCGCGAACCCGGTGCCGCGCCGGTGGCCATCGCTGCCGCTGCTGTCGCCAGCAATCCGGCCAGCGCGCTGATCGCCGAAGGACAGGCGGCTTTTGCCAATTGCTCCGCCTGCCACACGGCACAGAAGGACGGAGCCAATGGGGCCGGCCCCAATCTCTTCGGGATCGTCGGCAAGCCGGCCGGACGGGTAGTCGGCTTTGCCTATTCGGACGCGCTCAAGGCTTCCGGCATCTCCTGGACCGCAGCCGAACTGGACGCTTTTATCACCGACCCATCGGCAAAAATTCCCGGGACAACGATGGTTACCGGGGCCATCGACGATTCGGCGAAACGACAGGCCGTGATTGCCTATCTCGAAAGCCTCACCGCCAATTGACTACACGCCCCGGCATCATGCTGGCGCTGCTCGGTGCCGGGCAATCCAACAGATTCGGAGAGCGCGACAAGCTGATCGCCTTGCTGGGCGACAGGATGCTCGGCCTGCACGCTGCGGAAACGGGCGCGGGCATGCCGTTCGCCGGCAAGCTGGTTGTCGGTTCGCCAGAGCATGACTGCGCACCCCACTGGCGCGATCTGGGCTACCAGGTCATTGCCAACGAGGACGCCGCGCAAGGCCAGGCAAGCTCCGTCCGGCTCGCCGCTACGCAGGCCATTGCAGGCGGTGCGAGCGCGCTGTGCATCATGCTGGCCGACATGCCCTTTGTAACGCGCGACCATGTCGAACGGCTGGTCGACGCCTTTGCACAATCGGGTGTTACCGTGGCGTCCGCCCGCAACGGACAGGCCATGCCGCCGGCCATTTTCCCTGCCGAGGCGTTTCCATCGCTGATCGCTCTCGAAGGCGATTCCGGTGCCCGCGCGCTGCTGGCAGATGCCATGCTGGTCGCGGGTCAGGATCCGGTGCTGATCGACATCGATACCCAGGCAGATCTGGCGCAAGCCAATGATCGTCATTTCAGATAACGGGCGTTCCCACAACGTCGCTGCATTTGTTTCATTCCCTGTCCAGCCTTTGCCCCAGCTTCACGAAAAACACGATCAGGAACGGCACCAGCAGGAAAGACAGGACAACCTTCGCCGAACCCTGCCCGAGCAGCAGCTGCCCGATCGGACGCTCGCCGTAAAAGGCGATGGTGATGAAAATCACCGTATCGACAATCTGCGACAGGGCGCTGGCAATGGCGGCGCGCAGGGCCAGCATCGCGCCTTTCATATTGGCCAGGCGCGAGAAGATATAGACGTTGAGAAACTGCGACACGCCATAAGCAATGATCCCGGCAAACATCAGCCGCGCGCCCTGCGACAATATGATCGGAAAGGCTTGTTTCGCCGGTTCGTACATGCCCGGATCGGTCGGCAGCGCCAGCACGATCTGGATCAGGATGATCGCCGTGATCAGCGGAATGAAGCCGAAGCGCACCAGCCGGTTGGCGACGTCGCGCCCGTGCAGCTCGGCCACCGAGCTGGACAATACCACCAGCAGCAGGAACGGGAAAATCCCGGCTTCGACGGCCAGCGGCCCGATCGCCACCTGCTTGGCGCCCAAGATCCCGGCGATGCAGGTCATTCCGCCATAGAGGACCGCGAAGACGAACAGCGAGCGCGGTATGAGATTGGTTCTGGCAATATCTGTCATCGCGACGACCTAGCGCGGTCCGTGGGGAAAAAAAAGAAATAGTCACGCCGCGCAATTTTTCTATAGGGAAAAAGAATCCAACAACATCAGACCGCGGCTCCCTGGGTCGCGCGACCGGGGGCAATTTGCAGAGACTGGCCGTTTATTGTGGCGCTAATGCCGGGAAAAACCCGGCATATGCCGAAAACACGATAGTGCTCGGCAAGGCCATGGCTGCGCGCGGCACTGACCTGGTCTATGGCGGTGGCCGGCTCGGCCTGATGGGGCTCATCGCCGACACCGTGCTGGCCGAGGGCGGGCGGGTTCATGGCGTCATTCCCGAGATGCTGAAAGACCTGGAAGTGGCCCATAGCGGCCTCACCGAGCTGCAC
>Ga0209347_1006228_pt1 | contig 10703 bp, 9 predicted proteins | sample AutmiccommuBRH23_FD_187382 | JGI IMG/M metagenome (GOLD analysis project Ga0209347, IMG submission 187382) | Deep subsurface microbial communities from Mt. Terri, Switzerland - Autotrophic microbial communities BRH/23 (SPAdes) (version 2) | ecosystem: Environmental > Aquatic > Deep subsurface >...
GGTTGGGCAATCCGGTGAGGCTGTCATGCACGGCGTCGTGCAGCAGGCGCTCGTGCGAGCGCTTGGCGTCGGTGATGTCGCGCACAAGACCGACACAGCGCAGTGAGCGTGCATCCGCACTGGGCACGCTCGCGGCCTCCAGCTCGAACCAGCGGTAGCTGTTGTCGGAATGACGCATGCGAAACTCGCACTGCATCTTCGACCAGGTGCGTTCCTGCATGGACCACAGCATCAGGCGGAAGCGATCGCGGTCAGCCGGATGCAGGTGCTTGACGAAATCCTCCACCTTGGTGGAGAGCTCGCCCGCGCGCAGGCCGAGCGCCGCCTCGATCAGCGGGCTCACCTTGATCTCGTCGCGGCGCGCATTCCATTCCCAGACCGCGGTGCCCGCGCCGTCGACGGCGAGCGCGCGCAATTGCAGCTCGCTGGGGGCTGCGCCGTAGAGCGGCTCCAGCGAGCGGAACGCGAACTGGGTGACGGTGAAGCCGATGAGAATGAGGATCAGGACCAGGCCGGCCGATAACGCGGAGACGGCAACGGGACCCGACAGGCGTCCCGTCAGCACCATCGAGGCCGCGAAAATCCATATGAGGAACAGAATCCACGTCGGGATCAGCGACAGCGCGCGGTCCTGCCCGCGCAGCGCCAGGAACAGCGTGAACGCGCCGCCGACGGCGCCGATCACCAGGAAGGACGTGCGCGCAAAGGTCGAGGCGAGGCGCGGGTCGATCACGGCGACGGCGACGAGCGTCAGCTGCGCGATGATCCACACGGTGAACAGCATGCGTATGAGCCCGTGCCAGAGCGCGATGCGCAGGAACACGGACAGGAAGATCACGAGACTGGCGGCAACGGCGGATTCGCTGGCGGCGCGGTAGATCGCGTTGTCGTCCGGCCGCAGCTGGAACATCTTATGGAAGAAGCCGAAGTCGACGCACAGGTAGGCGAGCGCGCACCAGGCAACGAGGGCGGCAGAGGGAAAGATCGCCTTGTGGTTGGCGGCGAAGATCGCGGTGAGGAAGATCGCGAGCAGACCCGTCAGGCCCAGCAGAATGCCGTTGAACAGCAGCCGGTCGCGGGTGAACAGCTCGTAGTCGATCGACTTCCAGAGATAGACGCGGGCGAAGCGGTCGGAGGCAAGCTCGGCGACGTAGGTGATCGTCTGGCCTGGCTCCAGCGTGACGCGGAAGATGTCGGCGCGGTCGGACTTGATGCGCTCGGGGATGTAGCCGATCGACGGCGTCACCTGCTCGATACGGCGCGCGTCGAGATCCGGCCAGACGGCGCCCGAGCCGATGATGTTGTAGCGCTCCGCCGTCAGCCAGCGCTCGATGGGCTTGTCGGTCGGATTGGTGAGCGCGAAGACGATCCAGTTGGGGTTGGTGCCCGAGGTCTTGGCCTTGACGACGATGCGGCCCGTCATGCCGTCAGCACCTGGCGCGGTCTCGACCTGCAGGCTGTCGCCGCGTGCATCGTAGAACTCGCCCAGGGTGGTGATCTCGATCCGGCTTTGCTCCGGGTCGATCACAATCGGCTTGAGCGCGAACGCCCGGTCCGGCAACGCCACCAGCGCAAGAACGACGGCAATGAGAGCGATCAGCACGCCATTTGCAGCGCCCTCACGGAACACGCTGCGCCAGACCTGCCCGGGCCGTCCCCTCATGCGGCGGTGCCCTCCAATGGACGCTCAAGCTCGGCGAAGTCGTCGGCCAAGAGACCGTGCAAGAGATGATCCTCCCACGCGCCGTTGATTTTCAACAGTCGCCGCGCCAGGCCTTCGGGATGAAAGCCGTTGCGCTCCAGGACACGGATCGAGGCGCGGTTCGTGGGCATGGTCGCGGCCTCGAGCCGGTGCAGGTCGAGTTCTTCGAAGGCGAAGCCGGCGGCCGCGCGCACGGCCTCCGTCATGATGCCGTTGCCGACGTAGGGCAGGCCGAGCCAATAGCCCACGACGGCAGACTGCGTGACACCGCGGCGCACATTCGACAGGGTGAGGCCGCCGAGCAGCACGTCGTTGACGTCGGAGAAAATCAGAAAGGCGTAGCCCAGATCGTCGCGCGCCTCGCGCTGATAGTGACGGACGCGACGGCGGAAGGCACTGCGCGAAAGCTCGTCGCGCTGCCAGCTCGGCTCCCAAGGTGTCAGGTGCTCGCGAGAGCGGGCGCGAAGCTCGGCCCAGGGCACGTAGTCGCTCATGGCGGCCGGACGCAACAGCACGCCGCGTCCGCGCACGATGTGAGCGCCCTCCTGCCCGATGCTCGACCTCAAGAACGCCATGCGCTCTCCCTCGAAGAGCTAGCCCCTCACCGTCTTCTCCGCATGCCGCGCGTGTTTGCTCGACTGACGCCCGCTGCCGACGACGACGATCGCCGGATCGGCCTGCATCAGCTCACCGGCCAGATCGCGCACGCGATCGGCCGACACGTCGTCGACACTGGCAATCAATTCCTCCGCCGAAAGAATGCGGCCATGACACAACAGATTGCGCGCCATCTGCTCGGCGCGCGAGGACGAGCTTTCCAGGCTCATCAGCAAGCCGGCCTTGAGCTGGGCCTTGGCGCGCGCAAGCTCCGCCTCGGTGGGCGCCTCATCGGCGGCCCGCTTCAGCTCTGCTCCGACGACGTCGATGAGCTCGCCCATCAGCTCCGCCCCCGTCGCGGCGTGAATTCCGAACAGCCCGGCATCCTTCAGTCCCCACGCGGTCGAATAGATCGCGTAACAAAGCCCGCGCTTCTCACGCACCTCCTGGAACAGCCGGGACGACATGCCACCGCCGAACAGCCCAGAGAACACCTGGGCGGCGATGTAGTCGTCCTCCCGATAGGAGGGACTGCGGAGGCCGATCAGCAGATGGCTCTGCTCGAACGGCTTTCCCGAAACGCGTGTTCCGCCAACGTATTTGGCCGGCTTCTCGCCCCCGGTGCGACCGCTCCCACTGAGCCCGCCGAATAGGGCCTCAGCGTGGCGGACGAAGCGCGCGTGGTGGACGGCGCCGGCAGCTGAAAGCACCATGTTTTCAGGGCTGTAGCGTCGACGCAGGAAGCCCTTGAGGTCGCCGGAGGTCAGCCGGCCCACGCTTTCGGGGGTGCCGAGGATCGCGCGGCCTACGGGTTGCTTAGGAAACGCGGCGTCGTGGAGCAGGTCGTAGGCGATATCGTCGGGGCTATCGAGGGTCGCCGCGATCTCCTGCAGGATCACCTGGCGCTCGCCTTCGATCTCGGTCCGCGCGAACACCGAGTTCTGCAGGATGTCGGCGATCAGCCCCAGGGCCACGCCCTCGTCGCCCTTCAGGATACGGGCATAGTAGGCGGTGTTCTCCAGGCTGGTGGCGGCGTTGAGCTCACCGCCCACCTCCTCGATCTCCTCGGCGATCTGCTGGGCGCTGCGCCGGCGCGTGCCTTTGAAGGCCATGTGCTCGAGGAAATGGGAGATACCGTTCTCGCGCTCGGTCTCGTGGCGGGCGCCGGTGCCGACCCAAAGCCCGAGCGACACCGTCTCCATGTGCGGCATCGTCTGGGTGACGATGCGCAGGCCGTTGGCGAGCGTCGTGATTCTAGGCTTCATCATGCGCGCCCCTCCTCGGTCACCCGGGTCAGCGCCTCGACATGGCGCTCGGCCTCGACGAGATCGTTGCCAATCGTCGTGATCCGCTCCTTGTCGGTCATCAGGCTCGCCAGGCGCGCCGGCAGCGTCGGTCGCATGCCGGTGATTTTCTCCATCGCGTCGGGGAACTTGGCGGGATGCGCCGTCGACAGAATGACCTGCGGGGTTTTCCCATCGCGTCCGAGCACGGCATCGGCCGCAACGACAGCGCAAGCCGTGTGCGGGTCGACGAGATAGCCGCACTCGTCCTTGAGGCCACGGATGGCGGTAGCGACATCCGTCTCGCTCGCAGCGGCGGCACCGAAATCATCCAGGAGCGGCTCCGCCAGATCGCCGAGCTCGAAGCGGCCACCCTGAGCCAGCGCCCGCATCTTGGCGCGGATCAGCGCGGCATCGCGGCCCGAGGCCTCGAACAGGTAGCGCTCAAAGTTGGAGGAAATCTGGATGTCCATCGACGGCGAGGACGTGGCGACGACCTCGCGCATCTCATAGACACCGGAGCTCAGCGTGCGCGGCAGGATGTCGTTGACGTTGGAGGCGATCACCAGGCGGTCGATCGGCAGGCCCATCTGCTTGGCGACGTAGCCGGCGAAGATGTCACCGAAATTGCCGGTCGGCACCACGAACGACAGCGCGCGCTCAGGCGCGCCCAAGGCGGCGCCGGCGGCGAAATAGTAGGTGACCTGGCCGGCGATGCGCGCCCAGTTGATGGAGTTGACGCCGGAGATGGCGTTGCGGTCGCGGAAGGCGTGATCGTTGAACATGCCCTTCACCAGCGCCTGGCAGTCGTCGAAGTGGCCTTTGACGGCGACGGCGTGGATGTTGGCGTCGGTGGGCGTCGTCATCATGCGCCGCTGAACGTCGGAGACGCGGCCCTCGGGGAAGAAGATCACGACGTCGACGCGCTCGGATCCGCGGAAGGCCTCGATCGCGGCACCGCCCGTGTCGCCGGAGGTGGCGCCGATGATGGTCGCGCGCTGGCCACGCTTCTTGAGGACGTGATCCATGAGACGCGCGAGCAACTGCATCGCCACGTCCTTGAAGGCGAGCGTGGGCCCGTGGAACAGCTCCAGCACCCAGCGGCTGGGACCGACCTGAACCAGCGGCGTCACCGCCCGGTGCCCGAAGCGCCCGAAGGCGTCGGCCGCCATCACGTGCAGCTCCTCGCGCGAGATCGCCCCGCCCATGAACGGGTGCATCACCTCCACGGCGACATCGGCGAAGGGCTTGCCGGCGAGGTCTGCGATGGTCTCGGGCGCCAGCTTGTGCCAGGTCTCGGGCACATAGAGGCCGCCATCGCGAGCGAGCCCTGCGAGCAGGACGTCCTCGAAGCCGAGCGGCGACGCCTCACCTCTGGTTGAGATGTAGTTCAAACGTTCATTCTCTCTCGACGCGGAAATAGTCATTCACCCTAAGGCCCGGATGCCGCAGGAACAAGCAATCCCCCGGCCAGAATGGCCCATGCACACAGGCTAGCGACCATTAACCCCAACGCCGGGGGCACCGCCGTCAGTGCGGGTCCGGCTGGCGCCAGCGATTGACGGCAAAGGCCGCGAAAACGAGGAGAAGCGCGGCGCCGAGGCCGTACCAGGTCAACGCGTACTCCAGGTGACGGTTCGGCAGCTCCAGGCGCGTCACGCCCCCCTTGGGCCAGCCGCCGGGCGGGGCCGGCTCTGCCTCCGCATCGATATAGAACGGCGCCACGCGGAGGCCCCCGTCGCCGAAATCCGCCTTCGTCATGGCACCAAGGTCGCGCCAGTACCAGACGTCCTTGTCCGGATCGTTCTGCGGCGTGAAAGTGCTGGCCGTCTCGGGGCGGCGCGCCAGACCGGTAATCTCGACCTCTCCCTGGAGCTGGCCCTCCTGGCGCTTGGCCGGGTCCTTGAGCTCGTCGGGGACGAAGCCGCGGTTGATGAAGACGACGCTGCCGTCCTCCTGCTTGAGCGGCGTAATCACGTGCCAGCCCGGCCCGAGCCGCTCATCCAAGGCATAGACGTGGAGCTCCTTGTCGTTGAGCAGCTCGCCCTTGGCCTTAACGCGGGTGTACTCGATGTCGCCGCCGTTCTCCTCGCGCCACTCCACCTCGGAGACGGGAACCGGATCTGCGTGCGTGCGCTCGGTGATGGCGCCAATCAGGCCCAGTTTCCAGTCGAGCCGGCGCATCTGCCAGTTGCCCAGCAAAATGAGAAAAACGAATACCACGAGCGTGGCGATCGCGGGCCAGACGAGCCCTTTGTCCTTGAGTGTGCGCAGCATCAGATAGCCCTCGTTCGCAAGCGCGGAGGGATCACAGCGCGATCAATCCTGCGCAAGGCGGCCTTCCTCGGCCTTGTTCCTATATTGAAGCGCGATGAGGCCCGCTTTGAGGAAGCGCAAAAGGCCGAGCGCGATCAATGGGGTGAGGGCACCCCATAGCACGAAGTGCACCCACACCGGGGGTTCGTAGGTGAATTCGACGTAGAGCGCGAGCCCGAGGACGAGAAAGCCCAGGATGAAGATCGCGAACACGGCGGGACCGTCACCCGTATCGATGAACTTGTAGCTCATGCCGCAGTTCGTGCAGCCCTCGCGCAGCTCCAGGACGTTCTTGAACAGCGGACCCTTGCCGCAGCGCGGACAGCGCGCGAGCAGGGTTGCGTCGAGCGTCGAGGTGTGAGGCTGCGGCGTGGTCACTTCGTGCGCACTCCGATGTTGCGGCCGTTGAGGGGCTGCGGAGCCGCAGCATAGCGCGATGGGCCATCCTGCGGCAGGCCAAAAGCAAGTACGGGGCGGCATGACGCCGCCCCGCTGATGTTGGATCTGACGTCCGGCTTAGACGTGGCCGCCCGGGTTCGGGCCGGCGCCCCAGACGTAGATGCTGGCGAACAGGAACAGCCAGACCACGTCGACGAAGTGCCAGTACCAGGCTGCAGCCTCGAAGCCGAAGTGTGCCTTGGGCGTGAACGCCCCACCCAGAGCGCGGATCAGGCAGACCAGCAGGAAGATGGTGCCGATGATCACGTGTGCGCCGTGGAAGCCCGTGGCCATGAAGAACGTCGAGCCGTAGATGTGGCCAGCGTAGCTGAAGGCCGCTTCGGAGTACTCATAGGCCTGGAAGCCCGTGAAGATGAAGCCGAGGATCACGGTGAGCACGAGGCCCATGATGATGCCGCGGCGGTTGTCGTGCAGCAGCGCATGGTGCGCCCAGGTCACCGTCACGCCCGAGGTGAGCAGGATGAGGGTGTTGAGCAGCGGCACATGCCAGGGATCGAACGTGTGCTCGAAGATGCCGGGCGTCGGAGCGCCTGTCGCCGGAATGGTGACGCCCGTGCCGTCGGCCGGAACCGGGGGCCACACGCCGCCGGTGAGCTTGTCACGCGTGATCTGACCGACGACGTCGGTGGAGTTCAACAGGTCGTGGATGCTGGCCGGGAACAGCGCGACGTCGAAGTAGGCCCAGAACCAGGCGACGAAGAACATCACCTCCGAGGCGATGAACAGGATCATGCCGTAGCGGAAGTGGAGCTGCACCACCGGAGTGTGATCGCCCTTGTTGCCTTCGGCGATCACGTCGCGCCACCAGAAGAAGGCGGTGGCCATGACGATGACCATGCCGAGCGCGAACACCCACGGACCGTCGATGCCGAACAGTCCGGTGCCGCCGTGCATGGAGCGCATCCAGATGATGAGGCCGATGGCCGAAACGAACGCGCCCAGCGACGCGGTCAGCGGCCAAGGGCTCGGATTTACCAAGTGATAGTCGTGCTGCTTAGCATGCGCGGCCATAGTCTTCTCCCGTAGTCCCCGTTAGGTGCTCCCAGTGCATTTCAATTCCGCTCGCGCATCGCTGCACTTGCGGGCGTATCCTCTCAAAGCTTTTCTCGCTCACCGCCTGTCTTACCTGCGCTCTCCGCCTGCCCCAGCTTCTCTGTCTGGGGTGCCTGGTAGAAAGTATAGGACAGCGTGAGCTCCGACAGTTTCTTGGTGTCGGGGTCACTCACAAACTCCGGATCGACGAAGAACGAAACTGGCATGTCCATGCTCTCGCCCGGCTCGAGTCGCTGCTCGGTGAAGCAGAAGCACTGGACCTTGTTGAAGTGGGCGCCGGAGGCCTCCGGCGTCACGTTGAAAACGGCCGTGCCGACGATGGGACGATCCGAGTTGTTGGTGGCCTTATAGAAGGCAAGCGCGCTCTCGCCGATCCTGACGACCATCTTGTGCTGCGCCGGCTCGAAGGTCCAAGGCAGGTCGCTCGACACGTTGGCGTCGAAGTGGACGGTGATCGTGCGATCGAGCACGACGTCGGAGCCCTTCTCGGCCCGCTGCGTGGTGCCGGCGTAGCCCGTGACCTGGCAGTAGAGGCGATAGAGCGGGACTGCGGCGAACGAGGCCCCGATCATGACCATGACCAGGGCCGAGCACACCACGGCGATCGTATAGTGCCGGCGTGCCGGCTGACGATCCGTGCCCTTGTCCTCGTGCTCTGCCGTCACCTTTTCAGGCTCCATGCTCCAGCCTCACATCGGCCGGTTGAAGACATTACCGCCGAGGCGGACGATGGTGGCGATATAGAACAGCGCGACGAGCGCACCGAGCGCGAGCGCGATCGCCACCGAGCGCATGCGCTGGCGTCGTTTCACTCTCTGGCGTTCCTCGTTTGCTCCGTCGGCCATGATTGCCATCACCGTACAGCCTTAGAATACCCAGCGTGCCGCGGCATGTTCGACGAGCATGACCGCAAACAGCAGAAACAGGTACAGGATCGAGAACCCGAAGAGCTGGCGCGCCGCGTGGTCAGCCTCGCGTCCCTCGGTGATCTTGCGCACCCGCCAGGCCAGATACAGAAAGATCGCGCCTGTCACGATCGAGGTGATGCCGTAGGCGATGCCGGCAAAGCCGATGAGCCAGGGCGTAGTCGCGAGCACGACGAGGGCCAGCGAGTAGAGCCAGATCTGGCGCCGCGTCTCCTTCGCCCCGGCCACGACCGGCAGCATCGGCACCCCGACGCGCTCGTAGTCGCGGCAGCGGTAGAGCGCGAGCGCCCAGAAGTGCGGCGGCGTCCACATGAAGATGATGAGGAACATGATCAGGCTCTCGATGCCGACCGTGCCCGTCACCGCGGCCCAGCCGATCATCGGAGGAAACGAGCCTGCAGCTCCGCCGATCACGATGTTCTGTGGCGTCCGCCGCTTCAGCCACATCGTGTAGATGAAGATGTAGTAGGCGATGGTCATCGCCAGCAGCGCGCCCGCAACCCAGTTGACGAGCACGCCCAGCGTCAGCACCGAGAAGACGGAGAGCACGACGCCGAAGCTCAAGGCCTCGTCGCGCGTGAGCTGTCCCCGCGGGATCGGCCGTGCCGCCGTGCGCGCCATGCGCCCGTCGATGTCGGCGTCGTACCACATGTTGAGTGCGCCCGACGCACCGGCGCCGATGGCGATCGCGAGCAGCGCGATGACCCCGAGCACAGGGTGAATGGAGCCTGGTGCTGCGATCATGCCGGTCAGCGCCGTGAAAACGACGAGCGACATGACGCGCGGCTTCATGAGGGTGATGAATTCGCCGACACCCGGCTCGGTACCTGAGCCGATCTGTTCGACCTCACTTCCTACGCTCGTCCCCTGCATTTCTCTCCAACCTTGGGCCGGGGCTTATGCCCCTTATGATTTTTTGAATGCGACGGGCGGAACGATGCGCCCCGCCCGTCGTCGTAATCTACTTCAGCACCTCAGTGCCTCGGCACTCCTCAGTGGTGCCCCGTCGCCTGGATGCGCGGGAGCTCCTCGAAGGAGTGGAACGGAGGCGGAGACGGCAGCGTCCACTCGAGCGTGGTCGCACCCGGTCCCCAAGGATTGGCACCGGCCTTCTTCTTGGCCGCGAACGCTGCGGCCACGCCGATCAGGAACACGATGGTGCCGGCGGCGGTGACGTAGGCGCCGATCGAGGACACGTAGTTCCAGAACGCGAAGGCATCGGGGTAGTCGACATAGCGGCGCGGCATGCCCGACAGGCCCAGGAAGTGCTGCGGGAAGAACAGGATGTTGGCGCCGATGAAGGTGAGCCAGAAGTGCACCTTGCCGATGGTCTCGTTGTACATGTAGCCCGACATCTTCGGGAACCAGTAGTACCAGCCCGCGAAGATGGCGAACACGGCACCCAGCGACAGCACGTAGTGGAAGTGGGCCACCACGTAGTAGGTGTCGTGCAGGGCGCGGTCGACGCCAGCGTTGGAGAGCATGACGCCCGTGACGCCGCCGACCGTGAACAGGAAGATGAAGCCCAGCGCCCAGATCATGGGAACGCGGAACTGGATGGATCCGCCCCACATGGTTGCGATCCAGGAGAAGATCTTCACGCCCGTCGGCACCGCGATCACCATGGTGGCGAACACGAAGTAGGCCTGCGTGTTCACGCTGATGCCGGCTGCGTACATGTGGTGCGCCCACACGATGAAGCCGACGAGGCCGATGGCGACCATGGCGTAGGCCATGCCGAGATAGCCGAACACGGGCTTGCGGGCGAAGGTCGCCACGATGTGGCTGATCATGCCGAAGCCGGGCAGGATGAGGATGTAAACCTCAGGGTGACCGAAGAACCAGAACAGATGCTGGTAGAGCAGCGGGTCGCCGCCACCCATCGGGTTGAAGAACGCCGTGCCGAAGTTGCGGTCGGTCAAGAGCATGGTGATGGCACCAGCCAGAACCGGCAGCGACAACAACAGCAGGAACGCCGTCACCAGCACCGACCACACGAACAGCGGCATCTTGTGCAGCGTCATGCCGGGCGCGCGCATGTTGAAGATGGTGGTGATGAAGTTGATGGCGCCCAGAATGGAGGACGCGCCCGCGATGTGCAGCGCGAGGATGGCGAAGTCCATCGCCGGGCCGGGATGGCCCGAGGTCGACAATGGCGCATAGGCCGTCCAGCCGGTGCCAGCCCCCAGGCCGCCCGGCGGGCCCTCGACGAACATCGAGATGATGAGCAAGGAGATCGCGAACGGCAGCAGCCAGAACGAGATGTTGTTCATGCGCGGGAACGCCATGTCAGGCGCACCGATCATGAGCGGTACCATCCAGTTGCCGAAACCGCCGATCATCGCCGGCATGACCATGAAGAACACC
>Ga0209347_1006230_pt1 | contig 10702 bp, 11 predicted proteins | sample AutmiccommuBRH23_FD_187382 | JGI IMG/M metagenome (GOLD analysis project Ga0209347, IMG submission 187382) | Deep subsurface microbial communities from Mt. Terri, Switzerland - Autotrophic microbial communities BRH/23 (SPAdes) (version 2) | ecosystem: Environmental > Aquatic > Deep subsurface >...
ATTCGGATGGCGACGAGCGCATTGTCGCTCGCCACCAGAACGGGGTGGGCAAAGGCGTGCGCGGCGGTGCCGGCGCGGTCGCGCCGCCAGTACATGAAGGTTGCATAGCGTACCGCGTGGCAGCGGCCAGAAAGCCGCCGGTCGGCATAGCCAAATGCCGACAGCAGCACCACCGTGCCGTCGAAGACCGCAGGCCGCATCTGCAGTTCGAGCTGCCAGTTGCGATCAATCGCGTCGGCATGAGCCAGTTCGAAGGGATGCGGCGCCGGGTCGAGAACCACATCGACCGCATCGACCGGCAGGATCACGTTGCGGGGAAGGTCGAAGCTCAATGCCAAACTCCGTCAGACGATGTCGAGTGTGACGGCGACGGGACAGTGGTCCGAGGCCTTCGGACGGTCCCAGCCGGTGCGCGGGTAGCGGTCGACATCCTGGCCCGGCGGAAAGATCGTCCGGAATGGCTGACCGCCGCGCACGATATCGGGCACCGCCTTTGCATTGCGCCGCGCCAGCGCCGGCGACAGCAATATATAGTCGAGTTGGCACAGATGCCGCTCCTGCGGGCCGCGTGTGTGATAGAGCGTCCAGCGGTCGAGTACGGGCCGTCTTTCGACGACGTTTTCGCAAAACCCGTCGGCGAGCAGAATATCGACGCTCGATACAGCCTCGTCCACCACTTCCAGCCGGTGCCCGCCGCCCGCCTCGTCGTCGATCACCACGCGCTGACGGTAGTCATTGAGGTCGCCGCAGATTACCCAGCGTTTGTCGGCCGCGTGGTCCTTGCCGAATCGGTCTTCGATGATCCGCTTGACGGCCTTGGCCTCCGCGATGCGCACCGGCATGGTCGCGTCGCGGCCGTTCATGCCATTGCGCCCGCCTCCCATCGATTTGAAATGCACCGAATAGATGGTCAGCGGGCGACCGCCGATCTTGACGTCGATCTCAAGGCAGTCGCGGCGGAAAATCCGTTCGTTCGGATCGTTGCCGAGTTCGGCGAGTTCGGGAGTATGCAATCCGAACTGCTCGAAGGTCACATGTGCGTGGCTGGTCATGCGCACGAACTCGATCGGCTGGCCATGGGCCGTTTCGGCGCGCAGCATCACCGCAACGTCGATGCCGCGCATGTCATTGCCGGTGGCGATGTATTTCTGGATGTAGCCCTGCCCGACCATCTTGAAGAGATAGCCATATTCGAAGGCCTTCAACGCCTCCATATTGTCGACTTCCTGCAGGCAGATGATATCCGCCCTTGTGGCTGCGATGGCCAGCGCCGTCAGTTGTCGCGTGTCGTCGGCATGAGCAATCGTGCGCGCCTGTTCGAGTTGCTTGTACTCGGCCTCGTTCTTGATCTCGAATAGAGCCAGTGTCCGGTCCTGGTACAGTTGGTTGCGGAAACCGGAATAATCGAACCGGCTCATCAGGTTCTCGACATTGAACGTGGCAAGGCGCAGCGACATGGCGCGACCTTTGCAGCCTTGCGACGCCAAAGACAAGACCGGTGGCGCTCGCCCAGGCAAGGAATTGTCCGTTCATCTTCGGTTCAGGCGCCAGCGGGGATAATGACCACCTCCCTAGAAAGCTGTGGCGTGGGGCCCTTGCATTTTACGGAGGAAGCCATGGAGGTTCAGATGTTCTCGCATTTGCGCTCGGGCCTCGTTGCACTGGGCGTATTGGCAGGGATGTCCCTGCCGGCGGCAGCGGCGCCCTTGGCGGCCGGGCCGACGTCGATCATGCCTGCCGCGTCGCAGACCCGGACGGATGTCCAGCCCGCCACCCATCGCGGCGACCGCTACTGCTACCGCAACGGGCGATGCGGCGGTTACTGGAATGGACCGGACCGGCGACACTACCGCCACCACAGGCGATATGATCGTCGCCATTATCGCCGCAGCTATCCACGATATTATCTCGGCCCACCCTACCCGAATTACTACTACGCACAGCCACGGCGCTATTACGGTCGAGGTTACGGTTCCGGGCATGTTGCATGGTGCTACAACCGCTATCGCTCCTATCGCGCATGGGACAACACGTTCCAGCCCTATCACGGCCCGCGGCGGCAGTGCCGGTCTCCTTACTGGCCCTAACCTTGGCGGCGATGGACAATCACGGCTTTGGTGCCGGCTGCCGGAGTTTTTTTCTGCTCATGGGAGAAGATATGGCTGCTTGTTAATCACTGGTGCAGGCGATCGGTCTAGGTTGGCGACGAGGGCCCATAGAACAAGTACTCGATGCGTAAATGACCGACCAAGATACCCCACGAGAACACCGGAATCGCGTGCTCAAAGGCGGCGCGATCCTCTCAGGAATCCAGCACTCCGTGGTCAACTGCACGATCAAGAACATGCATATTCATGGTGCCGAACTGCGTGTTGACTCCGAGGCGCGCGTGCCCAAGGAATTCCTGCTCTATGTCGCGGTTGACTCGATCGCCTATCGCTGCGAACTGCGCTGGCGCAAGCTAGATCGCTGCGGTGTCTCCTTTTCAGGAACCGAAGCGAAGCCGCATTGGTTCTATGGCTGATCCGGTCGGCACGCAGCCCTCACAAGGATCAGAACAGCCGCAAGCAGCATGTAACCGGCGCGTCTCTCGGACCGCCACGGGACGTTGAATCCGCCTCTAGCCAGCTCTAGTACGCCAGCGTTTGGTCCACCACATCCACGACAACGTCCAGGCCCTCAAACTTGGAAGGCAGTTCAGTAACGGATTCCTGTTCCTGAACGAGCACGCTCAGCGCAAGATCGTCGCCTGAAGCATTGAGGCCGATGCCGATGCCGACCAGCCCCTTGCCTGAACCAAACTTCGCTTCAAACGCACGCTGTATCTCGGTCGCCTGAGCCATCGAATGCTTGAGGTCATCCATTTTCTCTGTCCATCAGATCAACGCGATACCAAGTTGCATGAGAACCGAAGATATAGGATTGCATCCGGTAATTCCAACATTTCCGGCGCCGCCGCTCGTCGACCCCGCAAACAGCAGGCCGAGAGGCTGTCCGGATGCGTCGACGATCAGCGAACCGCTGTCGCCCGCCATGGAGAACGGAAACACCGGGTCGTTCGCCATCTCGATCAGAATCTGGTTGTCGAAGCGCGCAATGCCAAACGGATGCATGCCGACATTGTAGTTGTTCACGTTAACCGCGCGCACGCGTCCACGCGTATGCCGGGTGGTTCGACCGGTCTTGAACACCGTCATCCCGGGCATTGCCGCTACCACCGAGGCTGGCCGCAGGGTAATGGCAGGTGCCGGAACGTTTGCGCTGTCGTAGAGCGTGGCGCGGTCCTCTTGCCGCCCGTGCCGCAGAACCGTTGCGAAGGCAGCATCCACAGCATTGGGGATTCCGCCGAACTGGATCGGCACGAAGCGGGTCAGTTCCGCGACATCGTCCCGGCCAGCGAGGCCGTGATCAAGCGCGCCAGGCTGCATGATCCGCGTCCGGATCGGGATAGTATTGATGTTGGCCAGGACATGATTGTTGGAAAGAAGGCCGACATTGCCAGTCTGGCCATCGACGCAGAAGCAGCCCATCGTGCCGGCATAGCCGACAGTCGTCGGCGAAGCACTGCAGCCGAGGCGCAGGGGATTGTTACGCGATTGGGTCCAGGCCGCCTGCTGCCGGCCAATGTAGAGAACATCAGCCTCCTTGCGTGCGAGATCGACGATCCTGCCGACAATATCGCCGCGCATGACATCTTCGTCCTGGATCAGCACGGCAAGACGAGAATCGTCGGGACCAGAGCCTTCCGTCACGCCTAGCGCAATATCCAGAAACGAACGGTCCGCAGGCGCCCGACCGGGAGATCCGCCTTCCGCCAGCTCTCTTGCCGCAACGCCGACAAACAAGCCCGGCGAAGGCGTCATGCCCGCCGCCGCGGGTACTTCCGTATACTCGAATATGTCGCGAAAAACCTCGGCCTGCACTGCAAGAGCGGATTCGAATCTCATCACGCACCTCCCATGGTTGCATTAAAAAAATAATGCTACCACAGGTTACATTTCGCAGGAAGTGTCCCGCAGCCGATGTCAGCCAGGCGACCCGGCCACACGTCCCCGTCAAAAAACCCAGGATGTGTGGCCGGAGGCTGGTTTGTGCGTTTAGTTCTTGGCCTTGTCGACCAGTTGGTTCTTTGCGATCCACGGCATCATGGCGCGCAGCTTGGAGCCGACTTCCTCGATCTGGTGGCTGTCGTTCATGCGGCGGATGCCCTTGAAGCGCGCAGCGCCCGAACGGTATTCCTGCATCCATTCCGAGGTGAACTTGCCGGTCTGGATGTCCTTCAGAACACGCTTCATCTCGGCCTTTGTCTCGGCGGTGATGATGCGCGGACCCGAGACATATTCGCCCCACTCTGCGGTGTTGGAGATCGAGTAGTTCATGTTGGCGATGCCGCCCTCGTAGATCAGGTCGACGATCAGCTTGACCTCGTGCAGGCACTCGAAATAGGCCATTTCCGGAGCATAGCCGGCTTCCACCAGCGTCTCGAAACCGGCGCGGATCAGTTCGACGAGGCCACCGCACAACACCACCTGCTCGCCGAACAGATCGGTTTCGCACTCTTCACGGAAGTTGGTCTCAATGATGCCGGACCGGCCGCCGCCGACGCCGCAGGCATAGGAGAGCGCCAGATCATGCGCATTGCCGGAGGAATCCTGGTGAACGGCGATCAGGCAGGGCACGCCGCCGCCCTTCTGGTACTCGCCACGCACCGTGTGGCCCGGTCCCTTCGGTGCGATCATCACGACGTCAACGGTCGACTTTGGCTCGATCAGGCCGAAATGAACGTTGAGGCCATGCGCGAAGGCAATCGCCGCGCCGTCGCGGATGTTCGGCGCGATCTCGTCACGGTAGATGTCGGCCTGCAGTTCGTCAGGTGTCGCCATCATCATCAGGTCGGCCCACTTGGCGGCTTCGGCAACGGTCATCACCTTGAGGCCGTCGGCCTCGACCTTCTTGGCTGTTGCCGAGCCCGGCTTCAGTCCGACAGCCAGTTCCTTGGCGCCCGAATCCTTGAGGTTGAGCGCATGCGCCCTGCCCTGCGAACCGTAGCCGATGATGGCGACCTTCTTGCCCTTGATGAGATTGAGATCGGCGTCGCGATCGTAATAGACACGCATTGTACGTTTCCTTCCTGGTTGAATTCTAGAGTGAGCGGATTTTCGGGCGGCTTGCCGCCTCGAAAAGGGTGAAGAACTGGTCGACGGCGCGCTTTGCATCGCTCTCGATGGCGCTTGCCGAAAGCTTCAGCCTGTCGCCAAGCAGAAGCCTGATCTGAATGTCGCGGCCGACCAGTCCGAAGAAGGTACGAAACGCCTCCTCTGCGTCGTCGAAGGCGAGCAGGCCGACCGCCTTGCCGGCCTCGAGCAGGGGTTTCAGCCGCTCGCCAATGGCGAAACGGCCATTGGCCAGTACGATTGAGCCGAGATTGCTCTTGCCCGACCCGGCATGCGAGACCGCCACCCGGTTCAGTGCGATCGAGGTGGAACTTGAAATGACGCTCAGCCAGTTGACCGCGAAACCCACTAGGCTCTCACGCAGCGTTGCCGCATCGAGGTGTTGCCGGTCGTAATTGCCTGCCCTCACCTTCGAGGCCTGCCACTGAACGGTCGCCGTCAGCAGGCCGTCGCGGTCGCCGAACCATTTGTAGAGCGTTTCCTTGGAACAACTGGCACGCCGCGCCACAGCCGTCATGGTCAGCGCATCGCCTTCCTCGACCAGCAGCCGCAGCGCCACGTCGAGCACCTCGGTCTGCCGCGCCGTCGGCGCCTCGCCATTGTCGATGATGGTTTGCAACACTCGCCCTGCACGCTCGCCGCCAGCGGCAGATTGTTGTTTCTGCCGTACCGTACGTTACGGTTCGGATGCTCAATGCCCCATGGACACGGCAATTGCAAGCCTCATTTCGGTGACCAGTCGCATTCGCCGAAGCCCGTCGCCCTGAACGGGTCGACCAGTGTTCCCGCCACGATGGACGCCAGGATCTGCGGGCCGGGCGGAATTCTCGCGACAGTTGCAACCAACCGGTCGCGAATGAAGGGAAGGACGGTGGAGTCGGACTGGTAGAATGGCGTAAAGGCCCGAGACAGAGCCTGGAAGACCCGCACATGGCGACGGCGCGACCGCGCGTAGAAGTCAAGCGCATCGTCAACGCCGGCGGCGCGCTCCAGGGCGTAGGCCAGCGCCGCGGCATCAAGCAGCGCCATATTGGCACCCTGCCCCAGTTGCGGACTGGTCGAGTGCGCGGCGTCGCCGATTACAGCCAGCCGGCGCCCTGCCGGAAATCCCAGCGTATGATGCCCGTATTGCGCGAGAGAAAGCTGCTCGAAACTGTTGATCTGACTCGTAAAAGCCTCGCTGTCCGGCCACAGCGAAAGAACCCTGTCCTTCCAGGCTTCAAGTCCATTCAACCGAACCTTTTCGGCGTCGCGCGGCTTGATGCTCCAGAAGAATGCCGCCATCGGCTCGGCAGTGGCATGCGGCCGGCCAATCGGCAGCACCCCGATCATGACACTGGCCCTGTCATAGCGCTGCAGCAGCGCATGTTCATCGAAGCCCTTGCCACGCCAGCCGAGCGAGGCCCAGAACGCGCCATAGGCGAGTGGCATCGGCTCCGTGGGGTGCAATGCATGGCGCTTCAATCTGGATCGCGACCCCGTTGCATCGACCACCAGGTCAAAAGCCCCAAGCGCCCGGCCGTTCAAGCCCTCAAGCGCCGCTTTTTCTCCACCGCTGTCAATCGTCTGGACTTCGGCGCCGGTCACGATCGGAATCTTTTCGCCGGCAGCAGCGGCATGCAGCACGCCAAACAACGCCGCTCGGTGCACGGCAAGGCCGAAGCGGCCGCCGCGCCGTGCGCTGTAGCGAACATCGAGAACGGTGCGGCCGCTTCTGGCATCGGTTCCGTGCAGCCGGTCGATCCGGCTGCCGAGTGCCCGGATGTCGGCATACACGCCGAGCGCATCGAGCGCCGTCAGGCCGGTCGGCTGCAGAATCAGGCCCGAGCCGACGGGTGCAGGTCGTTCGAAACGCTCAAACAGCACAACCCGGTGCCCGGCGCGGTGCAGAAACAGCGCTGCCGCAAGCCCGGCCGGACCGGCTCCCGCGATGGCGATGTCGAGTTTTTGCTGCATCGCCACCGCCTGACGGGTCGAAACTCAGATCGCGACCTGCGTGCCGATCTCGACCACGCGGCCGGTGGGAATCTGGAAATATTCGGTCGCATCGGAAGCGGTTCTGGCCAAGCCGATAAACAGCCTGTCCTGCCAGAGCGGCATGCCGGAACTGGTCGATGCCTTGAGCGAACGCCGCGACAGGAAGAACGACGTCGTCATGATATCGAACTTCCAGCCCTGCTTGCGGCAGATCGACATGGCCTTGGGGATATTCGGCTGCTCCATGTAGCCGAAGGTCAGGGTGACCCGCATGAACAGGTCGTTGATCGGTTCGAGGTTGGCGCGATCGCCCTCCGGCACCGTCGGTTGCTGCGCCGTAACCACGCTCAGGATGACGTTCTGCTCGTGCAGCACCTTGTAGTGCTTCAGACTGTGCATCAGCGCTGTGGGAGCGCTGTAGGGGTCGCTGGTCAGAAACACCGCCGTCCCGGGAACGAGCGTGGGCGGCTTCTTCGCCAGATTGTCGGCCAGGAAGTCCAGCGGAATCTCGTTCTTGCGGGTCTTGTCAAACAGGAACTTGGAACCCCTCATCCAGGTCCACATGACGATGCCCATCATCAGGGCGACGCAGATCGAGACCCAGCCGCCATCGGCGATCTTTGCCGCATTGGCGAGGAAGAAGCCCGTATCGATTATGGCGAAGACCAAGGTCAGCGCGATGGCGCCGCCAAGCGCCCATTTCCAACGATGGCGCATGACCACGAACAGCAGGATTGTGGTGACCAGCATTTCGCCAGTCACCGAAATGCCGTAGGCCGAGGCAAGGTTGGTCGAAGCGCCAAAGCCCACGACCAGGAACATCACGCCGATCGCCAGCAGCATGTTGACCCTTGGCATGTAGATCTGCCCGGACTGCATCTCCGATGTGTGCTGGATTGCAAAGCGCGGAAGCAGGCTGAGTTGCACCGCCTGCCGGGTCAGCGAATAGGCCCCCGAAATCACTGCCTGGCTGGCAATGACGGTGGCTGCGGTGGCAAGCCCGACCATCGGCAGCAAGCCCCATTCTGGCAACATCTCGAAGAACGGGTTCTGCGGTGCGCCGCCATGCGCCAGCACATAGGCGCCCTGGCCGAAATAATTCAGCAGCAGGCTCGGGAAGACGACGGCGATCCACGCCGCGACGATCGGCTTGCGTCCGAAATGGCCAAGATCGACATACAGCGCTTCTGCGCCGGTAACGGCAAGAAACACCGCACCTATGGTGACGAACGCTACATCGGGCTGTCCTGTCAGGTAAATCACGGCGTAATAGGGGTTAAGCGCAAACAGCACGGTCGGGTCATCGGCGATATGCGTTATCCCGGCCAACCCAATGGCGATGAACCAGATTGCCGTGACCGGGCCGAAAACCTTGGCCACGCCGCCGGTGCCAAATCGCTGGACGGCAAACAGCACCGCCAGGATCACCAATGTGATCGGCACAACATATTCGTCGAATGTCGGCGTTGCGACCGTCAGGCCCTCGACGGCCGAAAGCACCGAGATTGCAGGCGTGATGATGGCGTCGCCGAAAAACAACGCCGCGCCGCACACGCCGATGGTCAGGATCGCGCCGCTGGCCCGCGGATAGGCTCGCCGGGCCAGCGCCATCAGCGAAAGTGTGCCGCCCTCGCCGCCATTGTCGGCTCGCAACACGAAGGTCACGTATTTGATCGTCACAATCAGCGTCAACGCCCAGACGATCAGTGACAACACGCCAAGAACCTCGATGCGTGTCGCCGCCTCATCGGCCGACGCTGCGTGCAATGCCTCGCGGAAAGCGTAGATCGGGCTGGTGCCGATATCCCCGTATACGACGCCGAGCGCTCCGAGCATGAGTACACGGGTGCTTTGCTTCGGGGCCGCAGAATGTTCCGTCGCGCCGGTAGTCGGTACTTCGCTACCGGGGTCTTTCTGGTCCATCAACACTGCCACTCCGATAAAGCGGGGGGCTTTACGCCGGCCAGCCTGCCAAAGCAAATGCCGTTTTGCAGGGCTCAGGCACTGACCCGTGCGCCTGCTGCATGGCGTGCGCCTTTTACCATCCGCACGCGAAAAGGAAACGCTTGATCGTCTTGGCCATGCCGAACTCCAGTGCATCTGCAGTTAATCCATGCCCGATCGAAACTTCAGCCAGGTTCGGAATCCGCGATAACAGCGCCGGCAGATTTTCCACTGTCAGATCATGTCCAGCGTTGACTTTCAGACCGCGCGCGGTCGCCGCGTCGGCGGTTTTACCAAGCATTTCCAGTTCCTTGGCGGCTCTGACGGAATCGGAATGACAGGCGCCGTAGGGGCCGGTGTAGAGTTCGATCCGATCGGTGCCCAGATCGGCCGCAGCATGCACCGCATCTGGGTCAGGATCGCAGAAAAGCGACACCCTGAATCCCCCCTTCTTCAATCTTTGGATAACTGGAGCGAGAAAATTTGCATCGGCCGCAAAGTTCCAGCCATGGTCGGAAGTGGCCTGTTCCGGGTCATCCGGAACCAGCGTCACCTGATTCGGCTGCACCTTTTCCACAAGCTGCAGGAATGCGTCCGTAGGGTAACCTTCGATGTTGAACTCGGCAGCCGGAAACTCGTCGTCAATCAGGGCGCGCAGGTCGGGCAGATCGCTGAAGCGGATATGCCTTTCATCGGGCCGTGGATGCACCGTTATACCGTGTGCGCCGGCGCCAAGCGCAATTTGGCCAAGCCGCGTGATGCTTGGCCAAGGCAGGTCCCGCCGGTTGCGCAACATGGCAATTGCGTTGAGATTTACAGAAAGCTTTGCGGGCATGGTATGACTTGTCCGTGGGAACGATTGTCGTCGTTATCACGCAAAGGCGGGGAACAAACAGAGCCAGCACGCATTTGAACGCATACCTGCCCATCGAAAATGGAGGCTGACATGGCAGCTGAGGCGCCACCCAATATTCGCCGCGTCGAGACCAATCGTGACGACGCCTATGCCTTCGAGATTACCGGCCATATCAATTCGGCTGACATCGAAAACCTGTATGGCCTGCTCGAAGGTGGCTATGCGCTTCACGACAAGATCGATCTGCTGGTGCTGATCCACGACTATGAGGGCTTCGACTGGAGCGCCGCATTCACCGAAACCACCATGGTCGGCAAGACTCATGCCCTGAAGCATATCCGCAAATATGGCGTAGTCGGCGGCCCTGGCTGGATGCGTGGCGTCATCAACTTCTCCAAGCCGTTCTTCCCGATAGAGATGAAGCATTTCGAGCCGGAGCATGTTGCAGCGGCCTGGGAGTGGATCAACGCAAAACCAGCCGAGGCGGCCTGACCCATAGACCGGCGGGCCGGCTGCGGGCGTGGCCGGCTCTCACTTCCGATCACATGCGCGACACAGGGTATGTCCAGAAGGCGGGTCATGCCTGCTAGAACAAGTTCATGATGACCCGCCCGACTCTGCGCATAACCGACATATTGACGGACGCCGGCGACCCGGCACGCCCCAACGAGGACGCTGCAGGCGGCAACCGCTGTTCGGCCTTCGTCATCGATGGCGCCACAGGACTAGGCGAAAAAAGCATCGTCGGGCT
>Ga0209347_1006231_pt1 | contig 10701 bp, 8 predicted proteins | sample AutmiccommuBRH23_FD_187382 | JGI IMG/M metagenome (GOLD analysis project Ga0209347, IMG submission 187382) | Deep subsurface microbial communities from Mt. Terri, Switzerland - Autotrophic microbial communities BRH/23 (SPAdes) (version 2) | ecosystem: Environmental > Aquatic > Deep subsurface >...
ATCAGAAAGACCAGCGCAAACAGGAACAGCAGCAAGTGCAGCGGCGAGAATGGCGGCACGTCAAAGCCCCGCCAGGGCTTCGGCCAGCAGCGGAGCGAGTTCCACGGCATTGGTGGGGTGGGGCACGCTGTCGGTGCTCCAGACGTGCTGAACGCCGGCGGCGCGCACACCGGCTTCGGCATCGCCGGCGAACAGTGCGTGGGTGATGAGAGCGTGCACCGCCGCGGCGCCGGCCGCGCGCGCGGCGCGCGCCGCGGTGGCCAGGGTGCCTCCGGTGCTGGCGATGTCATCGACGAGGACGACCTCGCGGCCGTGCAGGTCGATGCCGGGCAGTGTGATTTCCACCTCGGCGTCGCCGCGTCGCAGCTTGCGCCCGACGCCGTAATCGCAACCGCAATCCCGGGCGATGCGCGCCACCCATTGCTCGGATTCCGCGTCGGGACCGATCAACACCGGCTCGCCCAGGGCGGCGACGAAGGCGGACAGGGCCGGCGCCGCGGACAACGCCGCCGTATGGCGGGCCGGTACCGCCTGCTCGAGACGCGCCACCCGGTGCAGGTGGGGGTCCACCGCGACCACGCCGTCGAACCACTGGGCGAGCAGTGCACCGACGATCGATTGGCTGACCACCTCGCCGGGCGCGAACGCCGCATCCTGGCGCATGTAGCAAAGATAGGGGGCGACCAGCACCGTGCGTTCGGCGCCCAATCGCCGGGCGCCCTGGGCGGCGAGCCCGAGCTCGATCAACTTGGCGTTCGGATCGAACAGGCTGCGGCACACCGCCACCGTGCCCGAGAGGCGCGCCGGCAGGCGCAGGCGGCTTTCACCGTCGGGAAAGCGGTGCACGTCCACCAGTTGGCAGGTGCAGCCTACCGCTGCCGCCAGGCGTTCAGCGGCAGCCCGGTATTCGGCGAAGGCGAGCACGGTGTCGATGTGCACGGCCGCGGCGCTCCTCAGGACTCCAGACTCGGGCCGCTCGGCGACAGCTCGTCGCCGATGCGATAGCCGATATCCTGTTCGCTCAGGTTGCGCGAGAAGCGGAAGTCCGCCCGGTAGGCGGCGTACACCCGGTACAGCGGTTCGCCGGCGTGTACCGGCTCGCCAAGCTTCTTCAGTAGATGCACGCCGGCGCCGGGGTCGATGGGGGCGCCGGCCAGGCGCGCGATGCGAGCCAGCTGCAGGTTGTCGATGAGGCTGACAACGCCCGCGCGCGGCGCAGGCACCTCGTAGGTGAGCTCGGCGACCGGCGGCGGCTCCCGACGCCGGCCCTGGGCCTCGAGGATGTCCTGCATCTTGGCCAGGGCACGCCCGGAGTCGAGGATGTCGCGGGCGATGTCGAACCCAAAGCCGCCGCGCACGTCCGGATCGAATTCCAGCACCCGGCCGGCCAGGCGCAGGGCCTTCTGGCGCAGATCCGCCGGTGCCGCAGGATCGTTCTGCAGCACCTGCAGCACGTCCCGCACCTCCATCACGGGGCCGATACCCCGGCCGATGGGCTGGCGGCCGTCGGTGATGATGACCTCCAGGTGCAGCCCCAGGCGATCGCCGACGAACTCGAACAGCTTGCGCAGTGCCAGCGCCTGGCGCATGTGGCGTACCTTCGCGGTGGGCCCGACCGGGATGTCCACCAACAGATGGGTGGCGCCGGCGGCGAGCTTCTTCGCGAGGATTGAGGCGACCATCTGGCCCATGGAATCGATGGACAACGGCCGTTCCACGGCGATCAGCATGTCGTCCACCGGCGCCAGGCGCGCCGTACCGCCCCAGGCGATACAGCCGCGCACCCGATGCACGATCTCCTTCAGCCGTTCGGGGGCAAGGTCGACCTCGGCCAGTATGGCCATGGTGTCGGCGGTACCGGCCGGGGAGGTGATGGCGCGACTGGAGGTCTTGGGAATGAGCATCCCGTGGGCGGCGACGATGGGCACCACGATCATGGAGGTACGATTGCCGGGGATGCCGCCGATGCAATGCTTGTCCACCACCAGCGGTTCGTTCCAGTCCAGCCGCTCGCCGGAGTCCACCATCGCGCGGGTCAGGTAGAGCACTTCGTCCCGGTCCAGGCCGGTCTGTCCCGAGGCCACCAGGAACGCGGCCATCTCCACTTTCGAGTAGCGGCTGTCGGCGATCTCCCGGGCGATGGCCTGGTAGTCGGCGGCGGACAGCCGTTCACCGGCGATCTTGCGCTGCACCGCCTCCATGGACGCCGGCGGTTCGGCATGGCAGATGCGCACCGACGCGCCGGCGTCGGCGCCCAACTGCGCGAAGGCCTGTTCCGAGAGCCCCAGCTGTGCAGGGGTGACGATCGACTCGTCGTCCACCACGTTCAGCACCGCCAGCACATGACGACCGTCGACCGACACCTCGACTTTGGACAGCGCCTGGAAACCCTCGGCCCGATACACGGCACAGTCCCGGTGCAGATAAGCGACGTTCTCGTGGTAGGTGTCGATGGCCACACGGCGCAATGCCAGCGGCTCCTCGGCGGTCGACGGGGTGGGAGGACTGGGGGCCATGGAACGGGTCCGGCGAAACGACCGGACCAGTCTAGCATGTCGCGGCGCGAGCCCGGCGGGCGCGCTTTGTGCCGCGCCGCCCGCGTCGTACCATGGGCTCATGATCCCCGCCCGCGCGCAGCGCCCGTGAAGGCCCGGCTGTCGGGTCACCGCCTGATGCTTGTTGCCGCCGCGGTGGTCGCCGCGGTGCTGCTGGCTGCGGCGGTGCTGGGTGTTCCCACGCCGGCGCGCGCACACGTGCTGCTGGCCCTCGGCGTCGCACCGCTCATCTTCTGCGCCATGATCTATTTCACGCCCGTGCTGACCCGCGGTGAGGCGCCGGGAATCGGGATCGTGTGGATCCCGCTGGCCGCCTTGATCGCCGGTGCACTGGCGGTCCTCGGCATGAGCGGTGGCGTCGGCATCCCCGCGCCCTGGTCCGCCGCCCTTGCATTGCTTGCCACCATGGCGTTGGCCTACTGGATGTGGACACGCGCCCGGCGCGCACTCCTGGCTGCTCATGCCGGTCTGCAGTGGTACCTGCTGGCTCTGGGGGCGTTCGCCCTCGGCCTGCTCGCCATCCTCGCCGCCCATCGCTGGCCCGGAGCCTGGGCACCGCTGCGCGCGCTGCACCTGCATCTGAACCTGGTGGGCTTCGTCGGCCTCACCGCCGTGGGCACGCTGAACGTGCTGTTGCCCACGGCCGGGCAGTACCAGGATCCCACGGCCAGTGGCCGTCTTCGGCGCCACTGGCCGTGGGCGGCGGGCGGCAGCGCGCTGATCGCCGTGGGCGCCCTGGGTTATCCGCTGCTCGGCGCAGCCGGGGTCGCGGCCTGGCTGTACCCGCTCGCGGTGCTGGTGGCCAGTACGCTCCGCCGGCCACCCCTGTGGCGCTGGCATCGCAGCGCACTGGGGCTTGCCGTGGCGTTGCTGGGTTGGAGCGCGACGCTGATTGCGGGGGCCGTACATGGCTTCGGCGGTTGGTCCGGCGAGCAGGTGCTGTGGCTGGCGGCGTTCGGGTTTCTGCTGCCGTTGATCACGGGCGCCGTGGCGGTGCTGCTCCCGGTGTGGATGGACCCGGCCAGCACCCGCTGCCGTGCACCGGCCGAGCGAATCATGAGCCGGCACACCGGCGTGCGGGTAGTGGCGTTCGCGGGCGCAGCCGCGGCGGTGGTCCTGTCCGCCCACGGGGTCGCCCGGGCCGCGGCCGCGCTGGGCGTAGCGGCGTTCGCCGCGGCCGCCATCGCCGCCGCCGTGCTGTGCCTGCGCTCGCCCAGGGCGCGCTGATGTGTCCGCGTGAGGCCTTGCCCCGCCGCGAGCGGCGAGGCCCCGGCGCCGATTCCTTAGTGAGAAATTAGCTCGGTGGTATACTCGCCCACGAATCGAGGAGCAGCAGCCTGTCGTGCGCCATAAGATGACAACAAGCACAGACCATGAGAATCAGCTTGGATGCGTTGATGGTGCTCGACGCCATCGAGCGCAAGGGAAGCTTTGCCAAAGCGGCGGATGAGCTGTGCCGCGTTCCCAGCGCGGTCACCTATAGCGTGCAGAAGCTCGAACAAGAGCTCGGCATCGTCTTGTTCGACCGCAGCGGCCATCGTGCTGTCCTGACCGCACCGGGCCGCGCTCTGCTGCAGGACGGACGGCAGCTGCTGGCCGCGGCCAGCGAACTGGAGTCGCGCCTGCAGCGCATCGCCACCGGCTGGGAGGGGGAACTCACCATCGCGGTGGACCACCTCGTCCCCGTGGCGCCCTTGTACGACGTTATCGAGCGCTTCTATCGCCTGGGGTCCGGCACGCGCCTGCGGATCATGCGGGAGGTGTATTCCGGGACCTGGGATGCCCTGGTGAGCGGGCGGGCGGACCTGGCATTCGGGGCATGCGACGACGGCCCGGTCGGGGGCGGGTACCGTTCCGAGCAACTCGGTCGCCTCGAGCTGCTGTTCACGGTTGCGCCTCGGCATCCCCTGGCCGTGCTGCAGCGCCCGCTCCGCCACGCGGACATCCTCCCCCATCGGGCCGTGGTGGTGCGTGACACCGCACGGGACCGTGCACCCCGGTCCGCGGGGCTGCTGACCGGCCAGGATACGCTCGTGGTGCCGGATCTCAATGCCAAGCTCGAAGTCAATCGCCGGGGCCTCGGGGTTGCCTATCTGCCCCGCCCCCTGGCCGAACGCGAACAGCGCGCCGGGCGTCTGATCATCAAGACGGTGGAAGGCACCTCGCTCGCCACTGCGCTGTCGCTGGCATGGCGCAACGCCGACCACGGACGCGCCCTGGAATGGTTGATCGCAGAGCTGCAGAATCCGGCCATCAAACGCCGTCTGCTCGCGTAAGACGGGCGACGGAAGGGCCGGCTTCAGCCGCGATTCGCCTGAACTCGGCCGCGCAAAACGATCGCCTCGAGGTCGTCGGTCTTTTTCCTAGCATTTCGCCGCTCGCAATTCGCCAGTCGCAGCTAAAAGCCGCTACTACAGGAGGCATCGCCGATTTGCCTGAAGCTGGCGCAATACGATCGCGCCTAGGTTGTGTTTTTTTCCTAGCCACTCGCAACCAGCGACTCGCCACTCGTTAGTCGCGCCTGAGCGCGCTCCGTCGCGATTCCGCCGTCTCGGTCACGCGCTAACGCCCATGACTGACCGCCCTAGCCGCTGGCGATGCGCTCGGAGTCCTTGCGTTCGCCATCGCCTTCCAGTCGCCGGCGCTCTTCCTGCTGCAGTTCCCACAGGTGGGCGTAGATCCCCCTCTGGGCCAGCAGACTGCGATGGTCGCCGCCCTCGACGATGCGCCCGCGCTCCATGACCAGGATGCGGTCGGCGTCGACGATGGTGGACAGCCGGTGGGCGATCACCAGGGTGGTGTGCTGCGCGGCCACTTCCCGCAGGGCCTCGAGGATCGCCTGCTCGGACTGGGAGTCCAGGGACGAGGTGGCCTCATCGAAGATCAGCACCCGCGGGTTTTTGAGGATGGTGCGGGCGATGGCGACCCGCTGCTTCTCGCCGCCGGAGAGCTTCAGGCCGCGCTCTCCCACCAGCGTGTCGTAGCCTTTGGGCAGGGACTCGATGAACTCGTGGATATGCGCCATTCTCGCGGCGCGCACCACCTCCTCCCGGGGTGCGTGGGGGCGGGCATAGGCGATGTTGTAGTAGATCGTGTCATTGAACAGCACCGTGTCCTGGGGGACGATGCCGATGGCGGCGCGCAGGCTCTCCTGCGTGACGTCGCGTACGTCGCGCCCGTTCACCAGCACCCGGCCGCTGCTCACGTCGTAGAAACGGAACAGCAGACGCGCGAGCGTCGACTTGCCGGCACCGCTGGGACCGACCACCGCCACCTTCTGGCCGGGTGGGATGTGGAAGTCCACGTCCTCGAGGATCGGGCGATCCTCGCTGTAGTGGAAGGACACATGCTCGAAGCGTACCGACCCGTCGCCCTCGGGCAGCGGTTCGGCGCCGGGGCGGTCCTGAATCTCCGGGCTCTCCTCCAGCAGCGTGAACATGCGATCCATGTCCGAGAGGGCGTGCTTCAACTGGCTGTAGACGACACCGAGAAAATTCAGCGGGATGAACATCTGGATCATGAAGGCGTTGACCAGCACCAGGTCGCCCAGGCTCATGGCGCCGGTCACCACGCCGCGGGCGGCCATGATCATGATCGCGGTCACGCCCACGGCGATGATGGCGCCCTGGCCGATGTTCAGGGCCGAGAGCGAGGTCTGGCTCTTCACCGCCGCCTCTTCCCATTCTCCCAGCGTACGGTCGTAGCGCTCCAACTCGTAGCGCTCGTTGCCGAAGTACTTGACAGTCTCGTAGTTGATCAAGCTGTCGATGGCCTCGCTGTTGGCCTGGGAGTCGGCGCGGTTCATCTCCACCCGGTACTTCATGCGCCACTCGGTGATCTTCATGGTGAAGCCGATGTAGATGGCCACCGTGGCGAACGTCACCACCGCGAACCAGACGCTGTAGTTCACCAGCAGGATGATCGCGATCAGCCCTACTTCCACCAAGGTCGGCAGGACGCTGAAGACCATGTAGTTCAGCAGGGAACTGACACTGCGGGTGCCGCGCTCCAGATCGCGCGTGATAGCGCCGGTCTTGCGCTCCAGGTGAAAGCGCAGGGACAGCCGATGCAGGTGGCGTACCACCGTATGGGACATGTCGCGCATGGCGCCGTGGCGCACCCGGGCGAACACCGCGTCGCGCATCTCGTTGAAGCTCGAGGAGGCGAGGCGCAACAGGCCATACGCCACCAGGAAGACGATGGGCAAGGCGATCTGCTCGACCTTCGAGGCGTCCAGGGCGTCGACGATGTGTTTGAGGACCAGGGGCACGGCCACCGTCGCCACCTTGGCCAGGATCAGGGCCCCCAGAGCGATCAGCACCCGCCCGCGGTAGGCCCACAGGTAGGGCACCAGGCTGTGCAGGGTCTTGAGATCGTCCCGCTTGCCGCTGGGGAGGTCGGTGTGATTGCGGTAGGAGGCGGGCATGGCCGTGTGGCGTCTGAGAGTGGGAGGATTCTCGCAGAAGGCGCAGGGCGAAAAAACCGCGCCGACGGGCCGATTCCGCGCGGCCCGCATCCGCCCCCGCTGGTTTCCCTGGCGCGCCGGCCAACTATCTGTATAATCGGAACTTATTCCGGTCGCCGGCAGACGCGCTTGAAACGCCCCGGCCGCGGCCATATGAAAGCTCCATCATTACTGGTGTTGGTGAGGACCCATCCATGCCGATTTATGAATATCAGTGCGTCTCCTGTGGCCACGCAATGGAGAAGCTGCAGAAGCTGAACGATTCGCCCCTGGTCGATTGCCCATCATGCGAGCAGCCCGCGTTGAAGAAGCGGATCTCCGCCGCCGGCTTCCGCCTCAAGGGCGGCGGCTGGTATGAGACCGACTTCAAGTCCGGCAACAAGAAGAACGTGGCCGACAGCGGCAAGGAAGCCGGGAAGGAGTCGGGCGGCGCCAAATCGGAGTCCGGCGGCTGCGGCACCGGGGCCTGCGCGGCCTGCTCCGACTGACCCTGAGGCCCGGCTCTGCCGGGCCTTTTCCGTGCGGCCCGCCGGCACGACGGTCGCCGCGTCGTGGCCGGGGCGGGACCCATTCCGCCCGGCGCGCTCGCGTCGAATTCGCTAGAATCCCAGACTTTCAGATCATCCTTCGGGCCCCCACGGGCTCGACCAGCGGAAAGGCACATCATGCGGAGTCATTACTGCGGCGGGCTGGGCGAGCAGCACCTGGACCAGGAAGTGGAATTGTGCGGCTGGACCCATCGGCGGCGCGACCACGGTGGGGTCATATTCATCGACCTGCGCGACCGCGAGGGGCTGGTGCAGGTGGTGTTCGACCCTGACGCTGCGGAGACCTTCGCCATCGCCGAATCCGTGCGCAGCGAATTCGTGCTGCAGGTGCGGGGCCGGGTGCGGCGCCGTCCGGAGGGCACCGAAAATCCCGACCTACCCACCGGCGCCATCGAGGTGTTGGGCAAGGAGCTGAGCATTCTCAACCGCTCCGAGACGCCGCCCTTCCAGCTGGACGACGACACCGTTTCCGAGGAACACCGGCTGCGCTACCGCTACGTGGATCTGCGCCGCCCGGAGATGCTGGCGCGGCTGGTGCTGCGCTCGCGCATCACCCGGGCGCTGCGCGAGTTCCTCGACCGCAACGGATTCCTCGACATCGAGACACCGATGCTCACCCGCGCCACGCCTGAAGGCGCGCGGGACTACCTGGTGCCCAGCCGCACCCACCAGGGGGAGTTCTTCGCGCTGCCCCAATCGCCGCAGCTGTTCAAGCAGCTGCTGATGGTGTCGGGCATGGACCGCTATTACCAGATCGTGCGCTGTTTCCGCGACGAGGACCTGCGCGCCGACCGACAGCCGGAGTTCACCCAGCTGGACATCGAGACCTCGTTCCTCGACGAGGACCAGATCATGGCCCTCATGGAGCACATGATGCGCGAGGTGTTCGCACAGGTGTTGGAAGTGGCGCTGCCCGATCCCTTCCCGCGCCTGACCTACGCCGAGGCGATGCTGCGCTACGGCTCCGACAAGCCGGACCTGCGCATCCCGTTGGAGCTGGTCGACGTCGGCGACGTCATGGCGAACGTGGAGTTCAAGGTGTTCTCGGCGCCGGCCAATGATCCCAAGGGTCGGGTGGCAGCCCTGCGGGTGCCCGGGGGCGGCGAGCTCACCCGCAAGGAGATCGACGACTACACCAAGTTCGTGGCCATCTATGGCGCCAGGGGCCTTGCCTACATCAAGGTGAACGAGCGTGCCGCCGGGCGAGAGGGCCTGCAGTCGCCGATCCTGAAGTTTCTCCCCGACGAGGCCGTGACCGCCATCCTGGGGCGCACCGGCGCAGAGGACGGCGACCTGATCTTCTTCGGCGCCGACACGGCCACGGTGGTCAACGAGTCCCTCGGCGCCTTGCGGGTCAAGCTCGGCCACGATCTGGGGCTGCTGGAGCGGGGTTGGAAGCCGCTGTGGGTGGTGGACTTTCCCATGTTCGAATGGGACGAGAAGGAGCAGCGGTGGTTGTCCCTGCACCACCCCTTCACCTCCCCCAAGGAGGAGCACCTGGAGCTGCTGGACAGCGATCCGGAGCACTGCCACTCCCGGGCCTACGACATGGTGCTCAACGGCACCGAGGTGGGCGGCGGCTCCATGCGTATCTACCGCCCCGAGGTGCAGCGCCGCGTGCTGCGCCAGCTGGGGATCGACGATGCCGAGGCCGAAGACAAGTTCGGTTTCCTGCTCAAGGCGCTCGACTATGGCTGCCCGCCCCACGGCGGCATCGCCTTCGGCCTGGACCGCCTGGTGATGCTCATGACCGGCAGCGCCTCCATCCGCGAGGTCATGGCCTTCCCCAAGACCCAGACCGCCGCCTGCCTTCTGACCAACGCGCCCTCGCCGGTGAGCGAGGCGCAGCTGCGCGAGCTCGGGATCCGGGTGCGTAAGCCGGCGGCGGATTCTTCAAACGGCGGTTGAGTGACGCAGAGCACGCGGAGCCGCAAAGGGCGCAACGAAAATTGTTGGGAGAAGGGCACTAGGCTAGTGCCAGCGAAGCGGGAGGCGAGGACTCTCTGTGCTACTGATCAACGGCACAGGCGCCACATTCACGATCTTTGCGTTCTCTGCGCTCTCTGCGTTCTCTGCGTTCTCTGCGTTCGTTGCCGATGCCGAATCCAACCTACAAACGTCCGGAGTCGGTGCTGCTCGTGATCTATTCCACTGATGGTCACGTTCTGATGCTGCGCCGGCGCCATCCGCACGATTTCTGGCAGTCGGTGACCGGCAGTCTGGAGTGGGGCGAGACGGCGCAGCAGGCGGCCCGGCGGGAGCTTCATGAGGAGACCGGCCTGACCGGCGAGCCGGAGCCTACGGGCGTCGTCAACCGCTTTGCGATCCTGCCTGCCTGGCGTCACCGTTACGCCCCGGATGTGGAGGCCAATGTGGAACAGGTGTTTCGCTACGCCCTCCCGGAGCCGCGACCGGTCGTCTTGAATCCGGAAGAGCACGCCGAGTTCTGCTGGCTGCCGGCCGCCGAGGCGGCGGCGTTGGCGACGTCCTACACCAACCGCGCCGCCATCGAGGCGCTTTTTGGGCGCTGATCCCGACCGCGAGACGGTGGTGCTGCTCCACGGGCTGTGGTGCAACCGCTGGATCCTGGCGGTGATGCAACGCCGGCTGCGGGTCTGCGGCTTCGCCGTGGAGGTGTTCGAATACGCCACCATGCGCCGCAGTCCGGAACAGAATGCCGCCGCCCTGGCCGAACGCATTCAGGCACTCGCCATCCCGCGGCTGCACTTCGTCGCCCACAGCCTGGGCGGCATCGTGGTGTTGCGTCTGCTCGAGCACTGCGCGAGGGTGCCGCCGGGGCGGGTGGTGCTGCTCGGGACACCGCTCATGGGCAGCCGGATCGCCCGTCGGCTGTGCCGTCATGGGGCCGGACGGCGCCTGCTCGGCCACAGCATTGACGGGGGGTTGCTGGATGGGCGAACCCTCGACGCGCAGGCGCGGGAAGTGGGTATGATCGCCGCCAGCGTCCCCGTGGGACTCGGAGTGCTCGTGGGGGGGATTGGCGAGCCCGGCGACGGTGTGGTCACCCTGGCGGAGACCCGCGCGCCGTGGCTCGCGGATCATCTGATCGTGCGCACCAACCATACCGGCCTGCTGTTTTCGCCCGAGGTGGCGCGCCAGACGTGCGGGTTCC
>Ga0209347_1006233_pt1 | contig 10697 bp, 5 predicted proteins | sample AutmiccommuBRH23_FD_187382 | JGI IMG/M metagenome (GOLD analysis project Ga0209347, IMG submission 187382) | Deep subsurface microbial communities from Mt. Terri, Switzerland - Autotrophic microbial communities BRH/23 (SPAdes) (version 2) | ecosystem: Environmental > Aquatic > Deep subsurface >...
CTGTAAGTTTGCAACCTATAACCTATAACCTATAACCTATAACCTATAACCTATAACCTATAACCTATAACCAATAACCTATAACCTATAACCTATAACCAATAACCAATAACCAATAACCAATAACCAATTTATTTTAAGAGATAGTTTAGCACATTGTCTAAGAGTACCGCGCACTCTGCCCTGGTGGCACTGTCTATTGGTCTAAACTTGTTCTCATTGTCACCTTTCATAAGTCCGGCTGCAAAAACCGCGGATATGGGATTCAACGCCCATGAATCTATGGATCCCCCGTCGGCAAAGGTCTTTTCTGCCCGTATGCTCTCGGACGGACTCAAGGAAAGCGCCTTGTTTATTAAAGAGGCCATTTCAGCCCTGGTTAATTGCCTGGAGGGACGAAAAGTCTTGTCCTCGTACCCTGAAATCACACCCCTGTTTACTGCTGTGTAAACGTATCCCCTGGCCCATTCCGGTATGGTACCCCTGTCACTTAATTGCAGTTCACCCTGGACCGGCTGCCAGCCCATGGTTTTACAGACAAGCACGGCGAATTCCGCCCTTGTTACCTGCCTGGACGGGTCAAATTTGTTGCCCGGATACCCGCTGACAATACCTCCCGCATACAGCCTGGAGACGGCATTTTTCGCCCAGTGCCCCGACATATCGTTGAATCCGGCCGGTGGATTCTCCTCCCGTACCAGCACCATTGGGCCCAGTTCCCATGTACGGGAAAACACCCTGTTATTTTCAATCACCCTGGAGGGCAGCTCCTTCCAAGCACCTCCGGAAAATTGAATTATTGCCATTCTACCCTTACTTTCCGGCTGATATTTCCATGTGACGGCAGCCGGTGATTCCAAAACCGAAGGTGATCCTTCCCCAACCTGGACCCTGACGGCGGAAATGGATTTATATCTGCCCGGTATGGGGGCCGAAAGCTCACCTCCGTAAGAGGCGTTTAGGGTTAACGGTGTTTTGAAAGCATCCCCCCCAAAGGTCATGCTTAGTGCTCCAAGAGTCAGCCCTCCCGGCAGCCCGGGGGTGAACTTGTATACAGGCTGATCTTCGGCTTCCACGCTGACCGGAATTGAAAGTGACAAGCCCTCAAAAACAATTTTTATAGAGCCTGATCCGGCAGTGCCAGAAGCTTTAAAAAGCCCGTTCAACAATGTTCCCAGGACTGGATCAACTACGGCGGTATAGTTGTTGGATAGGAGTTCGTAAACCGTTCCATCGGTTCCAGTGGTTTTTATTTTTATATCTGCGGTTTTACCCGGTCGTATTACTATGGATGAAGGCTCAGAGCTTATTTGCTTAAAGTCGTCTCCTCCTAAAACCCTCACTGTCTTGGTTCCCCTTAATCCCTCATAGGTGGCCGATATAGTTGCAATACCCTTTGATTTTGATGTGAAAAGGTTCTTTTCCAGAGTTCCGGTGCCCGACAATTGCCAGGCAACTTTTTCCTGAACCATTATTGAGGGGTTATAATTTGAATCGTATCCCGCAATTTTGAAAGGAAAACTGTCCCCCGGAAGCATTGCGTCAGGCCCTTTAATTATAATACCGGAAAGTTTTCCCTTTGGGGCGCTTGAGAAAAATCCAAGAGCTGTGGGTAGGAACCTCTGGGTATCCTTCTGGGGTTTATTAATAAGGACAGGCTTTTCTTCCCCCAGCGGCCTCAGCGCCAGTGTGGTGGAACCGCCCCCGTCAAGATTCAAAGCCCTGTCAACTCCCATGGACACCATGTATTCGGCCAGTTCAGCAAGAGTAAATCCCTTACTGTTAATGCTCTTTTCCACCGTTAACACAAATAACTTCTTTTTATCAGGTGAGTACCCTATTGCTGTTCTGGCGTTGGGCCCGTTTATGTCGGCAGGAAAATTCCCCATAACCTTTCCCTTATCCACCAGCAAAGACCAACCACCGGTACCTGCCCTGATTTTATTTCCATCAGGGGTCACAGTATAATCCACGGTTATATTTTCGCCCTTTTTGATGCTGGCTTTTATAAAATCAGCAGCCTTTCCTCTGCCGGCCAATACAAATCCATTCTCCGGGATGAGCTTTCCGGGTTGGTCTGTCCTAATTTCCTCCACCTTACCGCTATTGACAAAAACCTCCGTCACGTTATCACTGTCACCCAGCTTGCCCCTGCTTAATTTTCCCCAATTGGGGTTATACATCAATAATGCGTTTTCATGGGAGTTTACCCCATTCGCCTGATAGAATGGCTTGTTTATACCCGATAGGGGAAACTTCTTCCCTCCGGCAGTAATAACATTACCGCTGAAACTGAACAAATCTATTACAGGGATCCCGTTTTCGGTAATTCCCCAGGCCAACATATCATTGGAAAGAGGCGGGCTGGTTATCATACGGCCGTCTTTATACGTCATACCAATAGGCCTTCCGCTTTCCCCCATCTGGAAAAAATCAGCGTTTACAGCAGCCACCGACCCGGCGCTCACCGCCATATCGGTTACCCTGGCGTTTTTCTCCAGGGTTCCATCCGATCCAACCAGTGTGTTTATTTTCAAATACTGGTTAGTCAGGTCGGCCTTTAAAACATATATCAACACCTGTCCCCCGCCGGTGGTAACCGATCTTTTTTCATAAGCCAGCCCATAGGCTACGGGAGTGGATTCGATAACTTTCTCGCCTTGAAATGCCGCCAGGGTCGGATCGGATCTTAATAGGCACAGTAGCACCAGGAAAAGTAGGCTTTTCATCCAAATTCTTTTTAGTCTCTCCAATGTTATCCCCTCCATGATGTCATTGTATTTTTGACAATAAAAAAGCAACGCTACATTATTTTGTGCACGTTGCTTTATATTTCTACAATTTTTACTTTAAATCCTTTAAAATTTACTCAATTCATTCCAGAGAGGTGATTGATATACCCCTGGTATGCATTGTATGTGCCCACTCGGTTTGGTTTCCGTGCTTAAACAGTCCGACAAGTGTAACCGGAAACCAGGTCAATCCATAAATGGGGTAAGTTATGTAATAGTAGTAGGCCTCCTTTGGAGCCCTTTCCAGAAACAGCCCAATCATGGGGTAACTGTATCCCAGCACACCGAACAGAACCCAGAACCATCCCGGCATCATTGAGGTTATGGGTGAAGCATATATGGGTTCGGGTAAAAACACCGCCACCACTGTAATAAGCATGTTTATCAGCATGGTCATAATAAGAAATGGCTGAAAGAGGTATATAGCAGCATCAATGGGATACCATTTTTTCTCCCTGATTCCCTTTTTAATTAAAGGAATCATGTAGCGCAAGGCCACATCCCAGTGACCCTGCAGCCAGCGGGTACGTTGTCTCCAGGTCTGAGAAAAATATACCGGCTTTTCATCGTATACCTTACATTCGTGGGCCCAGGCCGTTTTGATGCCGTTCTGCAGGAGCTTCATAGTAAATTCCAGATCTTCGGTCAGGCATGTGGCACCCCAGCCGAATTCTCTGATAAGGCTGTATTCCAGGCACAGTCCTGTTCCGCCCAGAGCATTTGACAATCCCAGATTATAGCGGGCCAGCTGCCACATACGGTTCATAGACCAGTACGCGGTGGCGTAACAGGCGGTAACCCAGGAGTCGTTGGGATTCTTTGTATCCAGGTAGCCCTGTATGGATCGATGTCCCTGTTTTAATTTGGCGTTCATTTCCAGAAGGAAATTGGAAGACACCACGTTATCGGCGTCAAATAAGCAAATAGCATCATATTGCTTTTCTTCCATTTTATTTAATTCGTTAAACATCCATTCCAAAGCGAACCCTTTACCGCGCAACTTCGAAAACCGCTCAAAAACATTTACTCCTTCACGGCGTGCGACATCGGCGGTTTGATCGGTGCAATTGTCTGCAATTATGTATATGTCATACAGTTCCCTGGGATAATTCAATTTCCTGAGACTTTCAATATGGTAGCGGATAACTGCCTCTTCGTTATGTGCTGCGGTTAGTAGAGCAAAGCGTTTGACCGGAGTGTAGTCTTTTTCTTCCTCATGTTTTTTCCAGCCAAAAATTGAAACAAAGTAGTAGTACATTAAAACGAACAGGATTACCGCTTCGGATAGGGTAACAATAGCCGTAAGCGTATAGAACAACCATCCGTCCAAAGCATAACCCCTTTCTCTCCAAAGTTTATTTAAAGTAGTTTGTCCTTTTCTCAGAAGCTTATTCCATTGGGCATTAGCACATTCCTTTTAAATTTATGTATGTTTTGTAACCTCAACAATTTTACCAGAAAATTTATTCGTGATCAACTTATTATATCCCCTCCCTGACTATATTTTTTATATGTTTCCGGACAATAAACGCCTGGAAAAACAAAAAATGCCAAACTGTGTTTGAGTATTATTTACCCCTTTAAGTATACAGAATATATCTTACCATTTACTTTCCAGCCAGTCCAGATTTTTTTACCACTTTATAGTTTAACTTAAAATAAATCTCCAATATCTACTTCAGTTGTTTTAATGTATTCATTTTCAAACTTAAATAAAAATTCTGCTAATATAGAGGAAAACACCTGGCACATCAATTTATTGGCATAAGTTGTTGGATGTTCCTTAGATTTAAAGTTTCGGCATGGTGCAATTTAACACTGATTTTTTGTCAGACCCTGGATTTCTTTTTATTTATAAACTATTTCTATATTAATCGACAAAATTTTCAAATTTTAGTTGCATTAGCACTGATTTTTCCATGCCACCGCTTATGCTTGTTGCCGCAGGATTACCTTATAATATTCTTATTAGTACTTTGTTTAATAGAATTAATTTATCCTGATTCCGGGGTGCATAAACATGCGTTTTAAACTAATTATTCTAATTTTTATTATGATATTGGGGCCATTTTCCAATTACGTCTGGAGTCAGCCGGATATTAGACTGAATGAGGAAGCACTTGACCATAAGGTGGAAGTTTTACCTGCATCTGAAGTTTTCGATTTTATCGTTTTCGGAGATAGAAGAAGGCGCTACAGGATGGCATGAGCTATGATGTTACCCGGCTAAAATAGAGTAAACTCGCTCAGCAAAAGCTGAACGTCGGGACTCCAGATGGAGATTCTGCCCCACATGAAGTGAAAAGAGGACACCCACTCATAGAAGTGGGTGTCCTAAAAATAAGATAAAGCATAAAGCTTATCGCTTATCGTTTTTAATTTACCCTTCCGCTGCCGCCGTCTCCAGAAAACTTCTGACCCTTTTCAACAGATTCTTTATAACCTCTTTGTCATCGAAGGGAATTTTTTTATCATAGTAGAACTGCGATGTTTCATGGCCTTTACCGGCAATGAAAACCTCATCCCCATGTTCGGCAAGCTCCAGAGCTGTTTTAATAGCCTGGCGGCGGTCCGTAATAATATAGTAATCCCTGTTAAGCTCTTTGTTATAACGTTTGAATCCCTGCTCTATATCCCCGGCAACCTTTTCAGGGCTTTCACTGAACATGTTGTCCGTGGTTATGATACTAATGTCGGCGTTTCTGGCGGCAATTTCTCCCATCAGCGAGCGCTTGGTGGTGTCTTTTCCTCCCTCGCACCCAAAAACTACTATTCTTCTGGATCCCGGTCTCTTATCGCAATAGGTTAAAAGACTGGCAAGACCGTCAGGGTTGTGGGCAAAATCCACGATAACGTCAAAGGGCTGACCACACTCCACTTTTTCAAATCTTCCCGGTACGTTGGTAAGGGTTCTCAGGCCTTTTTTTATTATTTCCAAATCCAGCCCTCGCTCATAGGCATAGGCCACCGCGGCGAGGGCATTGTAAACATTTACTCTTCCTGGCATATTCAGGTGCATCCTGGTGGCAAGCCCGTTTTTCACATCAAGGTCGAAAGACGAGCCCTTGGGACCCAGAGTGATATTATAGGCCCTATAATCTGCCGGATATTGAATACCATAGGTTACTACCGGATAAGTTATTCGATTGACAAACTCCAGGCCGTATTGATCATCAGCGTTTATTACAGCCAATTTCTCTCCTTCTTTGCTGCCCTTTTTGTTTGCAATCTGAAAAAGTTTGTACTTGGAATTGAAGTAACTATCAAAGTCTTTATGGAAATCAAAATGATCGTGGGTTATATTGGTTAAAATAACTGTGTCAAACTCACATCCGTCAACCCGTCTCAATTCCAGGGCATGGGAGGACACTTCCATTACCACCGACTCCACGCCCTCGTCAAGCATAGTCCTGAAAATACCCTGTAATTGCAGAGCGTCAGGTGTGGTCATGTCTGATGGAATAACCTTATCTATATATCTGTAATTTATTGTGCCTAATACACCGGCTTTTACCCTGGCTGCCTTCAGTATGGACTCGATCATATAGGTGGTGGTGGTCTTGCCGTTAGTCCCGGTCACACCCACCAGTTCCATCTGAGAGGTGGGGTTCATGTATAGATGACTTCCGGCTACGGCCTGGGCAACCCGGGAGTCATTTACAAATAATTTCGCGCACTGACAGGGAACATCCCTTTCCAAAACCAGGCCCACCGCTCCTTTTTGAACCGCCTCGTCCGCAAATTTATGCCCGTCGGTTTTAAGACCCGGGATGCAGAAAAAAAGCGAGCCCTTCCGGACTTCCTTGGAGTTGTTAGTAATATGGTCTACCTCAACGGCCAGGTTGCCGCTGGAGCTGGCGCCAATAGCGTCACTAAGGTCGGATAAAAGCATATAAACTCCCCCAGATAATATTTAGAATTCCGGAACCTTGTGCCAGGCAGGATGAAAGTTATGCCTAATCATGACATTAATTTCCATTATATGATATCGAATTGACTTTCTAACAAATTGTTTACAGTGCATCTACTAATTCAACATTTTATGAAGTTTTCCTTCAAGACTTCGGGGGAGTTTAAAATACCATCACTATAAGATATTGTGAAACCAGGCTTATTATGCTGCCCGATGGCGCATTAGGATAGACCCTTAGGCAATACGGGTTAAGTGAAAATGGCCACAAATACTTGATTTATGACCCGGGAGTCTAAAGCTCCTTTTATTCCCTATTAAAAAAAAACGCCTCACACCGGCCACTATAAGGGTCCGGCATGGGGCGGCATCATTTCGCAGTTGGAACTTATCGGTTTTCAATTAACCACAGCGTTGATTTTTTTATACAATTCATTTACAAGAATTAAAGATAAATCAATATTTTTTTAAAACCTTTCGGCCAGCGCCTCCCCGAATTCCTCGCACCGCCTTAGATCTTCAACCTCAGGATCGTACTGCATTTTAATTCCTTCCAAAACCACATCTATTCCAGATTCCTTAAGCCTTTCTTCGATGAGCTTCACCGACTCGCCACTCCAGCCGTAAGATCCGAAAGCAGCCCCAATTTTATTTTTGAATTGCAGTCCCTTTATCATCTCCAGAATAGCCGCGGTTGAGTTCAGTATCCCCCTGTTGATAGTGGAACTGCCCATTACGACTCCCCTGGACCTGAAAACCTCGGTTATCAGATCGTTCTTATCGCATTTTCCCATGTTCAGCACCTTAGCGCCCACCCCCCTGTTACCCAAACCCTTTGCAATGGACAGGGCCATTTTTTTTGTGGCGCCCCACATGGAGTCGTACAGCACCACTGCCGTGCCCTCGCTGTAATCACCGGCCCACTGCTGATATTTGTACACTATCTGCAGGGGATTGTCCCTCCAGATAATACCGTGGCTGGGGGCAATCATTTCAATTGGCAGATTTAAGTCCAGCACCTCCTTTATCTTGGCCCGGGCCTGCCTGCTAAAGGGAGTCAGTATGTTGGCGTAGTACTTAATAGCCTCCTGGAATAATTCTCCCTGGTCCACCTGGTCGTTATACAGATAAGGTGAGGCATAGTGCTGCCCGAAGGCGTCATTGGACAGAAGAACATTGGACCCTGCCACGAAGGTGGCCATGGAGTCCGGCCAGTGAAGCATGGGCATCTCCATAAAGACCAGTTTGTTCTCCCCCAGATCCACGGTATCACCGGTCTTGACCACATTGAAATTCCAGTCCCTGTGAAAATGCTTTTTAATCATCATTGCTCCGTTCTTGGAGCAATAAATGGGCGTATCTGGAATCTTTTCCATCAGATAGGCCAGACTTCCGGCGTGATCCTGCTCGGTGTGGTTGACAACTATCAGGCTTATGTTTTTTAACCCAATCTCCTTTTCCAAATCCTCCACGAATCCCTCATGAAAAGGGGTCCAAACGGTATCCACCAGCGCCACCTTGCGGTCCCTGATTAGATATGAATTATAGGTGGACCCCCGGTGGGTGGAGTATTCTTCCCCGTGAAACCTCTTTATGTCCCAGTCCTTTACCCCTACCCAGTAAACACTGCCCTTTATTTTTATCACAGTTAACCGGCTCCTTTTTATACTTAATATAGTAATTATGGCGATTAAGGAATATGCGAAAAATCACAGCAGCAATTAAACTCAGGGTTTTATTTACAGTTAATTTTTCCCGGAGAAAAAATTATATCCCCCCCAGGATCAGTATCGGATTTTCACTATTACCAAATAATATTAGCGCAGTATAGTATGTGCAGTTTTATATATTGACAATCACATAGGAGACACAAAAAAATGTCTGAGCGGGGGCTTCGGGCTATTGAACGTTACACGTTACTGACCTGTTATTTTTATCGCTACAGGGGCCTGTTTTATTGTTAAAAGGTCACTATAATCCTCTTAAAATCTTGTAAGCCAGCTCATTCCTGTTTTTTACATTTAATTTGCTATATAATTGCTTCAGGTGGGTTTTCAGCGTATTCTCACTTATAAACAGCTGGCTGCAAATCTGGTCGTTTGTTTTGCCTATCGATATCAGTCGGGCTATTTCAGCCTCCCTCCTGGTAATGTTATATTTGTCCATTCCCAGACCCATTTCAGACATTTCCGGGACATCTTCCAGCACCGTAATTAAAAATATCTCATCATTGTCAGTAATCACGTCGGTCTGATAGGGTATATCTCCATACCTGCAGCTGATACTCCCATTTTTCCGCAGGCCGGGGAAAACATCCCGGACCTTTTTATCTCTTAATAAGTTGAAAGCCTCTTTAATCTGGTATTTAATTTTTTCCCCTACCTCCTGGGTGTCCAGAATTGTAGAGGCTTTTTTACTGCATTTAATAATCTTAAAGTTCCGGTCCATCAGAATGTAGCCAGAGTTATCCTGCAGGTGCACACTCTTCACCAATTCCAGAAGAAAGTCTCTCTGATATATCAATTTAAACTTAAAAAAAACGCTGTTAAGGTGACCCTGGAGAAAACCCAGGGCATTCATTTCCTCATTGTTGAAATCCGGCTGCCTTTTTCCCCTGTGGAGTGATATTTCACCCACCAGATTATTCCCGTCCATTACCTGCAAACAAGCCATGTGGTAAATTCCCTGGGGCAGAAGAAAATCTGTCCTGTGTTCATTTTTTTCCCACTCACGGTAGTTTAAATAGTCGGAGCTGCGGTCCACAGGCGGTATCCCGTCGGCAAAGACGGTTTCTTTGTAACTGTCAATTCTCTCATAGTAGTCCGAGTATTTTTCAAACCAGGACGGATCCAGCCCCCCGAAAAAAGGCTCTTTATACTGCCAATTCTCGGGGTTCACCAAAAAAAATGCCGCACTGTCATAATCTATCAGCCTTTTTATGCCGTCAATAATTATAGCTTTCAGTTGATCTACATTTTTGCAGCAATTAGACTGATTAAACAGTTCCATTAAAACACCGGACTTTGATAAGCAAATTGACATTTTTGTATCTCCCAGAAGGATATTCCACAGTATTGTTAAAGTATTATATTACCAACTTTATGCCTAATCAATCTATTTTAGCAGGGTTGTGAAAAAAATGGAGCTCCATTCCCTAAAGCCGATTCCATTCCAGGAGAGAAACGTTTCCTGGGCAGACCTGCTGTTAATCTGGTCCGGCATCAGTCTTTGCGTGCCTTCTTTTATAATAGGCGCCGTTTTAATCCCTACCTTTAGCTGGTATGAGGCATTTTCCATAAATTTTTTGGGAAACCTGGCAGTTGGCTGCCTGATCGTACTGGGAGGGTATTTTGGAACCAAAACCGGACTTCCGGCCGTTATGTTTGGAAAATATGTTTTCGGGGAAAGAATAGGGCACCTGGTGCCCACCGCCTGCCTGATCATCTCGACCCTGGGCTGGTTTGCGGTAATCACCGCCATCACAGGACAGGCCCTGAACGAAATAGTAAAACAGAACACCGGTTTATCCAACCCACTTTTATTTATTGTTTTGAGTGGGATGTTAAATTCCTATACAGCAATTCTGGGGTTTCACAGCATAAAAAAATACAGCCGCCTTTCAGTGCCTGTATTAGTGTTTTTTTGCCTATGGATTGCGGTGCGCCTGTTCAACGACCATATAAGCAAGTTTGAGATCGATTATGTAAAGACTGGGGAAATGAGCTTCTGGGAAGGCATAGACCTGGTAATCGGGGGTTACATAGCGGGAGCCCTGGCGGCCTCTGATTTTTCAAGGTATACCCTAAGCAACCGGGCTAACTGGATGGGGGTTTTACCCGGTACTTTTTTCGTCTCCTTTATTCTGGGGTTGCTGGGAATGCTGCTGGCAGCCATTACTGGAGATTGGAACCCGGTGAAGGAAATTGAACAGCTGGGCCTGGGCATACCCGCCCTGATTTTTATTTTTCTGGCCAGCTGGACCACCAATTACAACC
>Ga0209347_1006234_pt1 | contig 10697 bp, 11 predicted proteins | sample AutmiccommuBRH23_FD_187382 | JGI IMG/M metagenome (GOLD analysis project Ga0209347, IMG submission 187382) | Deep subsurface microbial communities from Mt. Terri, Switzerland - Autotrophic microbial communities BRH/23 (SPAdes) (version 2) | ecosystem: Environmental > Aquatic > Deep subsurface >...
CGAAGAAATTGCCCTTGGAGCATCTCTGGACGATAACCCGCCGAATGAGATAATCACCTTTAATACCAATGCGGAAGTGAACAGGCACCTGAATAAAATCATCCATGCCGGGGACGTTGTTTTGGTTAAGGGGTCACGGGGCATGAAGATGGAAGAGATTGTGGCCGGCCTGTTGGAACTGGATAAGAAGTAGGGGGAGAGGTTGTTGGAAGGGATACTTTATGGTTTTGCAGTATCGCTGATCATAGCTCTGCTGATAGGACCTTTATTTATACCTACACTTTATAAGCTGAAGTTCGGCCAGTACATCAGGAGCGATGGTCCCCAAAGGCACCTGCAGAAGGCCGGGACACCCACCATGGGAGGGCTGATGTTTCTTGTCGGGACATCAGCAGCAACTATTTTTTTCGGCGCCAGAACAGGGGCCGTTTATCTGGTTTTGGGTACGACAGTTGCTTTTGGCATTATAGGTTTTATTGATGATTATATTAAAGTGGTTCTGAAACGCCCCCTGGGACTGCGGGCCCGTGAGAAGCTGGGCGGGCAGTTTGGGATTGCTATCGTGGCTTCTGTGATAGCGGTTTTTATACTGGATAGAGGTACAGACTTAATAGTCCCGTTTATCGGATATAATTTAACCTTGGGTCCGATTGCCTACCTTATATTTTCCACACTGGTTGTTGTCGGGACAACCAATGCGGTCAATCTAACAGACGGCCTTGACGGCCTAGCGGCCGGCAGCATGGTCTTATCTTCCGGCGCGTATGTGCTTGTATCTTTAATGATGGAGAAACCGGTTAACGGGGTGGCCGTCTTTGCGGCGGCGCTTCTGGGCGGCCTGCTGGGTTTTTTGAAGTTTAACGTGCATCCGGCCCGCGTTTTTATGGGAGATACCGGTTCCCTTGCTCTTGGTGGCGCTCTGGCCTCTTTGGCCATAGTTACCAGGACGGAACTGTTATTGCCGTTTATCGGTGTGATATATGTGGTTGAAGCTTTATCTGTGATTATTCAGGTTATATCTTTCAAGTTGACCGGTAAACGGGTCTTCCGGATGAGTCCTCTGCACCACCACTATGAACTCGCCGGCTGGTCGGAACAAAAGGTGGTCAGGACCTTCTGGCTGGTATCACTCATCGGTGCGTTGGTAGGTATAATGGGGATGTATAATATAGGATAGCGGCTGGTTGCGTACGGAAATTGACGTATCTGTCTTTTTATTTTATCTGACACCTGAAACCTGATACCTGACACCTCAAGCAATGTGTAACCAGAGTAATTTATGGTTAAAATTATAAATACAGGTAATTCTTACAGAAACGGGGATTCGGGAATGGATATCTACATCAATAACAGAATGGATGTGAAAGGCAAAAGGGTTCTGGTGGTGGGTATTGCCCGCAGTGGTGTGGCTGTAGCCAAGTTCCTGGCAGGAAAAGGCACCAGGGTTGTCCTGACAGATCAGAAAACCAGGGAGCAACTGGCGGAAACCCTAAGAGAAATACCAGCTGATGTTGAAGTGATAGCTGGAGAATACCCGGATTTTACCGGAGGTGAGTATGATTTCTTGGTAGTCAGCCCGGGTGTCCCTCTGAGTATCCCGCCTATAAAGAGAGCCGTTGACCTGGGGATTCCTGTTTTGAGTGAGTTAGAACTAGCTTATAGGTTTTCCGGTGCGCCCATTGTGGCCATAACCGGGACTAACGGTAAAACCACAACCACCACCTTGATCGGTGAGATATTTAAAGAGGCCGGGAAGCGGGTCTGCGTGGGAGGTAATATTGGCCTTCCCTTAGCCTTGGAAGTTGAGCGATACGGTGCCGGGGATGTGATCGTGGCCGAAGTATCAAGTTTTCAACTGGAATGTATACATAAATTCAAACCGAAGGCAGCCGCAATTCTTAATTTTACTCCTGACCATCTGGATAGGCACGGGACAATGGATAATTATATTGCTGCCAAGGCGCGAATATTTGAGAACCAGGATTCCGGGGATTTCACCATCTTAAACTACGATGACCGGGGAGTAAGGAAGATGGAGGCAAAAACACCCGGCCGAGTTATATTTTTTAGCCGGGAGCATATGTTAGAAGAAGGAATATTTGTCCAGGATGGGCACATAATTATTAGACTCGACGGAAAACTTGAAACAGTTTGCCCTGTAAAAGACATATTTATCAAAGGCGCCCATAATGTGGAGAACGCTCTGGCGGCAGGTGCTGCAGCTTATGTAATGGGTGTTCCGGCTGCCGTTATTGCAAAGGTCCTGCGCGAGTTCAGGGGTGTGGCCCACAGGCTGGAGATGGTCGCGGAGGTTGATGGCGTCAGGTACGTTAACGACTCCAAAGGGACTAACCCTGATGCATCCATTAAGGCCCTGGAAGCATATGAGGAACCGATTATCTTGTTGGCTGGCGGGCGAAACAAAGGCAGTGATTTCACCGAATTTGCCGGTAAAGTGCGGGACAAAGTGCGGTGTCTGGTGATTTTCGGTGAATGCCGGGACGAGATTAGAGAGGCCGTTGGGAAAATGGGTTTTACCGGGATCTATGAAGCGGGGACCTTTGAGGAAGCGGTAGCCACAGCCGCCCGGGAGGCCGGCAGGGGAGAAATAGTGCTGCTGTCGCCGGCCTGTGCCAGTTGGGATATGTTCAAGGACTTTGAGGAGAGAGGGGAACGTTTCAAGGAACTTGTGATGAGCCTAAGGAGGTAGTTCTTTTTGTATCCTCGCAAGAAATCACCCGACATTTTGTTATTTGCGGCGACATTTCTGCTGCTTAGCATTGGTGTTGTCATGGTCTACAGCGCCAGTCAGGTTACTGCATATGAGAGACTGGATGATACATTCTATTACCTAAAGAAACAGCTCATGTGGGCCTTGATTGGTCTGGCAGCCATGGTCACTGTGATGAAAATTGATTATTGGAAGTATAAAAAACTGGCAGTACCTTTCTTGGTTATTGCCTTTCTATTGCTCATCACAGTTCTGCTGCCAGGGGTCGGCCGGGAAGTCAAAGGGTCCCAGCGGTGGCTTGGCATAGGTGAAATGAGAATACAGCCTTCAGAGATAATTAAACTGTCAATGGTCGTTTTTATGGCGTATGGCCTGACCAGATACAGGGACAGGTTGCGCAATTTTGCTGCGGGTTTATTGCCTTTTCTGATTATCATGGCTCTGGCCGCCGGACTGATTCTTATGCAGCCTGATTTGGGGACTGCTGTTTCGATGGCCGGAACCGTATATATCATGTTTATTGCCGGGGGGGCGAAGGGGAAGCACCTTGGTTACCTGGCGTTGAGCGGGCTATTGGCGGTAGGTCTGGCCATAGCCCTGGAGCCTTACCGGATGAGCAGATTCCTGGCCTTCCTCGATCCTTGGAAAGATCCCACGGGAACCGGGTATCATATAATTCAGTCGTTATATGCTTTGGGTTCCGGCGGGTTATTTGGTGTCGGCCTGGGCCAGGGACACCAGAAATTTTTCTACCTCCCCGAGCAGCATACCGATTTTATATTTGCTGTCCTGGGCGAGGAACTGGGCTTTTTTGGGGGAGCCCTGGTAATTGTACTATTTCTGCTTTTTATCTGGCGCGGTTTTAAAATTGCTCTGTCCACTCAGGATTCCTTTGCCAGTTTACTGGCTGTGGGGTTAACCTCGATGGTCGCCCTGCAGGCAGTCATCAACATCGGTGTAGTTACCGGATCCCTTCCTATAACGGGGATTCCCCTCCCGCTGATAAGTTTCGGCGGTTCGTCACTGGTGTTTACACTCACCGGTGTCGGGATTTTACTGAATATATCGAGGTATGTATCGTCTAGATAGGTGCTGTAACTGGCCACTGGCAACTAAGCACGAAAAGTGTTATAATTTGATGGAATTAGGGTGAAAGGGAACAGGGGGAGGAACATTGCGCGTTCTACTTACCGGCGGCGGCACCGGCGGTCATATTTATCCCGCCCTTGCTATTGCCAGAGGAATAAAACAACAGTTCCCGGAAACGGAAATTTTGTTTGTGGGGACTTCAAAAGGCCTGGAAGCTGATCTAGTCCCCAGGGAGGGTTTTCCGTTCCGGACCGTGACAGTGGAAGGACTGACGCGTAAGGTATCCCTGCAGGCGCTCATTACATTGTTCAAAACCTGTAAAGGATGTGTCGATTCCTACAGGATTTTGAAAGACTTTAGACCTTCGGTTGTAATAGGAACCGGGGGTTATGTTTGTGGTCCTGTAGTAATGATTGCTTCTATTTTGAGAATTGCTACCCTTATACATGAGCAAAACGCCTATCCCGGTCTTACTAACAAACTTTTGGCCCGTCTGGTCAATAAAGTCGCCGTTAACTTTCCGCAGTCCAAGAAATATTTCAGCCCACGGGCGCAAATCTCAGTAACAGGCCTGCCCGTTCGGCCGGAAGTCCAAGCCGCCACCAGGGAACAAGCCATTTCAGCCCTCGGGTTGGACAAGGACAAGTTTACTGTCCTGGTGGTTGGAGGCAGCAGGGGAGCCCGCAGTATAAACAAGGCCATGGTTCGCGTTATAACCCAGGCGGCCAAACGCAGTGATGTACAGATTGTCCATATGACCGGCCAGCTGGGGTATGAAGAGACCCTCGCAGATATTAAGGCTGCTGGGATAGAACTGGTTAATGCTGCTAATATTACTGTCAAACCTTATCTGTATAATATGCACGAGGCTTTAGCCGCTGCGGACCTGGTAATATGCAGGGCTGGGGCTACCACCTTGGCCGAAATTTCGGTGCGGGGCCTGCCGGCAATCCTAGTGCCTTACCCTTACGCTTCAGATAACCACCAGGAATTCAATGCCCGTGCCATTGCAGACAATGGAGCGGCGGTGATGATTCTGGATCGTAACCTAACCGGGGAAGAACTGTGGGCACAAATTACGTCTCTGTTCGGGGACAGGCCGGCGCTTGCCGCGATGGCAGCATGTTCACGGAAATTGGGTAAGCCGGGAGCCCTTGACCACCTTATCAGGCTGGTCAGGGAACTGGCTGGGCTCTAGTTTTTACGGAGGTTTGGTGGACAGGCACTGGGAGATATAGTGGCACAATCAAAATCAGGACTGCATACTATGAGATAGACGCGGGTTTCCGGCGTGTCCATCTGCAGCTGTCCTAGAAATATACGAATACCATAGGGAGGAGTTGAATTCTGTTGGGAATGGGTCGACGAAAAGTTCATTTTATAGGGATTGGCGGTTCCGGCATGAGTGGAATTGCTGTCATTTTATTACACCAGGGTTGTAAGGTAAGCGGCTCTGACTTGCAAGAGGGTGCTGCAACCCAACGGTTGGCAGATATGGGAGCTGATATTTTTATCGGACATGACGCCGCCAATATCGGACATGATCCTGACTTGGTCATTATTTCCACTGCAATCGGGGAAAACAACCCTGAATTAATAGAGGCCCGGAGGCGGGGCCTGGAAATCATAAAAAGGGGCCAAATGCTGGCCCGGCTGATGACTGAAAAGAAAGGCATTGCTGTTGCCGGCGCTCATGGCAAGACCACTACGAGCTCTATGATTGCACTGATTTTTGAAAGAAATGGACTTGACCCCACCATAGTTGTGGGCGGCGATATCACTGAACTTGGCGGTAATGCCAAGCCTGGTGATGGAGAGTATCTGGTTGCCGAGGCCGATGAGAGTGACGGTTCTTTTCTGCTTCTTTCCCCTACCATTGAGGTTATTACAAATATAGAAGACGACCATCTGGACTACTATGGATCACGGGAAGCTATCAAAGATGCCTTTAGGGAGTTCGTGGTAAAAATTCCTCCCGACGGCTGTGGAGTAATGTGCGTTGATGACGAAAATGTAAGGGAATTGGCCTCGGTTTGCGGCAAGAACCTTATTACATATGGTTTAAATGGTACTGCCGATTATTATGCCAAAGAGATTAGGACAGAGGGCCTGCGTACTTTCGCAGATATTTATTATAAAGGTGACCTGCTTGGCCGTTTGGAACTTAATGTACCGGGTGTGCATAATATAAATAATGCCATAGCGGCTATTGCGGTAGGCCGTGCCGTTGGTCTGCAATTTGAGGCTATCACCGGCGTGCTGCAAAATTTCCGGGGAGTTCACCGGAGATTCCAGTTACTGGGGGATATCAACGGTATCAGTGTAGTTGATGATTATGCTCATCATCCAACGGAGGTGAAAGCAACATTAAGGGCGGCCCAATCAACTAAGGCCAACCGGGTTATCGGAGTTTTCCAGCCTCATCGTTTTACCAGGACTAAGTTCCTTTACAGAGAATTCGGCGAAGCCTTTTCTGACGCTGACATAATCGTTATCAATGAAATTTACCCGGCGGGCGAGGCTCCTATCCAGGGAGTCTCGGCAAACTTAATTGTGACAGCCATCGCTGACCGGGAAAAACGTCCAGTCCATTATTTCAGCACGACTGGGGAAATTACTGACTTTTTGTATCAAATAGCTGAGCCGGGGGATTTGATTCTGACTCTGGGTGCAGGCAACATCAGGACGGTAGGCGTTGATCTCGTTGAAATGCTGAAAGCGAGGTAGGATATGGACCCCAATGAAATCGGGCACCATCTGGGACGCCTTGTCAAGGGAAATATATTATACATGGAGAGCATGCGGAGGCACACTTCCTGGCGAATCGGTGGGCCTGCTGATATTATGGTTTTGCCTTCGGACATCGAGGACATCAACCAGTGTGTTTCATTTTCACGGGAGTACGGAATACCTCTAACTGTCATTGGGAATGGCTCTAATACTTTGGTGAAGGATAAAGGCATCAGGGGTATTGTCCTAAAGATATCAAAGGGATTTGACAAAATCGAAGTTAATGGGACCACCATCACTGCCCAGGCCGGGGCACTTGTCCCATTACTGGCTAAACGCGCCGCTGCAGAAGGTTTAGGCGGTATGGAGTTTGCCGTTGGGATTCCGGCATCTGTCGGTGGGGCTATTTTAATGAATGCCGGAGCCCATGGGAAATGTATGGCAGATGTAGTCAGCGAGGTTCAAGTCTTAACCCCGGACGGTAATATAACCAGTCTTAGCAACGGCCGGATTGGCTTTGCATACAGAAAAAGTGATATAAAAGCCAACGGGCTGATAGTGTTAAGGGTTGAATTCTCCCTTTCCCCGGGAAATCCGGCAGAAATCAGTGCTGCCAACAATAGTAACCTGGCTAAACGGAGGCGTTCACAGCCTCTCGAATTCCCCAACGCCGGCAGTGTCTTTGCTAATCCCCCTGGTCAGTGGGCAGGATGGCTGATTGAACAGGTCGGGGGTAAAGGTATGAGGGTAGGAGATGCCATGGTCTCTGAAAAACACGCCAATTTTATTGTGAATCGTGGCGACGCAACAGCTGTTGATACTATTAGCCTGATAAGCCGGATTAAACAAATGGTGATGGAACAATTTAATATTGAACTAAAATTAGAGGTACAGGTTATCGGAGAATAATCTGAACCTGGAGGTGGCCAAGTGGAGAAGTTCATTGTTATCGGTGGCAAATGCCTTAAAGGGAGAGTGCGGGTCAGCGGAGCTAAGAACTCAATCCTGCCGATCCTGGCGGCAAGCCTGCTTACCGAAGGGAAAAGCACTATCCACGATGTACCGAGGCTGCTGGATGTTCAGGTGATGCGGGAAGTGCTTACCTATCTGGGAGCCAGAATCCAGAGTGACGGCAGGACTCTCGTGGTAGACGGGAGTAAAGTTCAAACCCTCGAAATTGCGGAGGACCTGATGCGCAAGATGAGGGCTTCCAACCTTGTAATGGGAGCACTGCTGGGGCGTTTCGGATATGTCAAGGTGGCGTACCCCGGTGGGTGTGCTATTGGCTCAAGGCCTATGGACCTGCACCTGAAAGGGTTTGTCGCCCTGGGTGCTAAAATATCCGAGAAACACGGGTATGTGGTAGCCCAAACCGATGGTCTGCGGGGTGCGGAAATCCACATGGATTTTCCTAGTGTAGGCGCTACAGAAAACTTGATTATGGCAGCGACCCAGGCCAAGGGGCGGACCGTTATCAGGAATGCCGCCAAAGAACCGGAACTCGTGGATTTGCAGAATTTTCTCAACGGACTCGGGGCAGTAATCAGGGGGGCCGGGACAGATTTAATTAAGATTGAAGGTCCAACAAGGTTGGGTTCCACGGTACACACCATAATACCCGACCGGATTGAAGCCGGCACCCATTTGGTGGCAGCAGCCATTACCGGTGGGGATGTGATAGTGGACAATGTCATTCCGGAACATGTTGAAGCTGTGATAGCGAAGCTCAGGGAAGCAGGGGCAACAGTGGAGGTGGGAGAAGACACTGTCAGGGTAATAGGTCCCCAGAGACTTAAGGCCGTTGACGTCAAAACCCTGCCGTACCCGGGGTTTCCTACAGATATGCAGGCCCAGTTGATGGTCCTGCTGACGATAGCCGAGGGAACGGGAGTAGTATCAGAAAGTATTTTTGAGAACAGATACAAACATGTTGATGAACTGAGGCGGATGGGCGCCGATATCAAGATTGAAGGCCGGGCGGCCATTGTCAAGGGTATCCCCAAGCTTAGCGGGACCTTTGTTGAAGCGACCGACTTGCGGGCCGGAGCAGCCCTCGTCCTGGCAGGGCTGGTGGCTGAGGATGCCACAGTGATAGAGGACATCTGGCATATCGACCGTGGCTATGAGGACCTGGAACGTAAATATTCGGCCATGGGAGCCCGGATTATGAGGGTAAATGGGATATAGTGGCAGTAAATTTGAAGATGCAGCGGAGGCTGCTTTTTTTGGCTTTCGGGGGGACAAGCAAAGGCAATTGACAATGGACAATGGACAATGGACAATGGACAATGGACAATGAGTCTACCCTGAAAAATAAAGCCGCGGATGGATGCGGATGCATACGGATACATGGATACGGTGTTGTAGACAAACTCAATGTTGACTCTTATAATAAGAATAGCTGGAAAAGATTGAAGTACGGAAAAAGCTCAATATGTTATTGTTCTAGGGGTGATTGAATGAAAAAGAATGTAGGAGTTATTGCATGTAGGATACTATCAATTTTTACCTTAATTCAGGCTATTGGCCGTTTTCAGTTGGCCTTTTTGTAGATTTTAGAAGGATATAACGGTTCAGGATCAATTCATCATAGGAATGGGTTTGGTATTGGGGGCGAAAGGGATGGCCGGTTTATTACGGAAGATAAGAGAAGCCGGTCTGTCAAGGGAAGACGTATGAGAATATTGAACAGGTTATTTATCTTAAGCTTGATTGCTATATCGGTTTTGGCCATGTCAGGTTGTGTATCTAAAAAGCTATTAATAAAACCAGTGGATAAGTTAGAGAAAGTGGTAGTCTCGTACTATGGCGCCGACGGAAAAGTTGATAGAGAGATAGCTGTTGCGAACGAAGAGAAATTGGCTCGGGAGTTATATGCCAAAGTAGTTCAGACGCAAGCTAAAACTATTTCTGATCCTAAGGAGATGGATAGCCAGGAGAGTTCACCGCAGTTTTTTATCACCTTTTATTATAGTGATGCTACCAACGATAAGGTTTATTCAACCGAAACGGGGCAGTTTATTTACCGGAGGCTCGGTGGAAACGGATGGGTTGGTGGATATAACGGCCAGGTTTTGGCATTGGTCACTGAACTTGACAAAAACGATTCTTTCAGTTTTTCTTTGCACTTGGTTAAAAGACCGGTACCTGCAAATTTTCGAGGTGTGAGCTTCCGTCAGTGGGATATTGAGAAACAGCCTGTTTTAACTCAAAAAGATAACGCCCATTCCTGGGATGGTAATGTGTTAAAAGTGAACCGTGGAATACTAAGTGAAAAACTCTGGGGTGAGGTCCCGACTTCGGGGAGACCTTTTGTTCTGTTGATTAACGGAAAACGGGTTTATGGGGGAGAATTTTGGACTGCCCTGTCTTCTTTAAGCCCGCCGGGGGATGGAACAATAATCTTCTATGATATCCCGCCTGAAGGCGGAGACGTTGTACTTTATAAGCAAAATAAATAAAAATCCATCGAGAAAATCTATACAAGTGTGGGATGGTATGTGAACAGTAAGATCAAGTTATCCAAGGAAAAACGAGATGCTATGATTTCAATTATTAAGAGCTATTTTATGACAGAGAGAGATGAGGACCTTGGTGATCTCTCCGCAGCTCTTATTCTGGACTTCTTCACAGAAAAGCTGGCCCCTGAGTTCTATAATCAGGGAGTTTACGACTCTTACAGGTATATGAGCGATCGAGTGGAAGATTTGCTGGGGATTCAGAAATAGTAACAATGATGGGCCTTCCGGCTCATTTTCGTTTACCAAAGTAGGAATCGTGTGAGTGAACGGGGAAAAGAAATATAACCAACCGCAGAGTCCGCAGAGGCGCAGAGAGGCTAGTGCTGACTCGCCATTTCGGCCTTCTTGACAAGTCAGGTTTAATAAGTCCACAAAAGGAAAAAATAATCAAATAATAAACTAAAATAATTAAAATTGAAGGTAGAAGGCCGCATTTTGCCTTTCCACCGAACTACTCTGCTTCTTTGAAAATAATTCCCGGTTTTTACGTAACTCCTGCTTAAAAAGAATACCGTGAGAATGCGTTAGCTGTAGCCCCTCTGCGCCTCTGCGTTCTCTGCGGTTGGTTGTTTTCTTTTTCCCTGTTTATCCATATTTTGTGCCCTTCGTTCATTGTCAATTGTCAA
>Ga0209347_1006236_pt1 | contig 10693 bp, 13 predicted proteins | sample AutmiccommuBRH23_FD_187382 | JGI IMG/M metagenome (GOLD analysis project Ga0209347, IMG submission 187382) | Deep subsurface microbial communities from Mt. Terri, Switzerland - Autotrophic microbial communities BRH/23 (SPAdes) (version 2) | ecosystem: Environmental > Aquatic > Deep subsurface >...
AAACTCAATCGCCTCCAGGATGGGTTCAGGTTTCATGACCATTCCTGCTCCCCCACCGAAGGGATAATCGTCTACAATCCGGTGTTTGTCATGAGCAAAATTACGGATATTTGTCATCTCTATATGGACAAGGCCCTTTTCTCTGGCTCTTTTTATTATGCTAGCGCCAAAAGGGCCCTCAAACATTTCTGGAAAAAGGGTCAAAATATCAATCTTCATGGTTATTCACCTACACAATTTATAAATCAAGAAGTCCGTCCAAAGGCTTTATCGTAATTTTTTGAGCTTCTTTGTCAATGTTTTTTACAACTTGCTTTAAAGCTGGGATCAGATATTCTTTTGACTGCCCGGCCACCAAATATACATCGTTGCTGCCGGTTTGGAAGATGTTCTTTACGTTACCCAACAGCAATCCTTCCTCAGTAAAAACTTCCATCCCGATGATATCGAAAATGTAATATGTATCCTTATCGAGTTCCTTCAACTGGTTCAGCGGAATTTTCAGCAGTTCACCTTTAAAGGTTTCGGCATGGTCTATGTCATCTATTTCGTAAAATTTAATAATTAGAAAATTTTTCAATGGTTTTACGTTTTCCACTGTCAGTTCACTGATCTGACTATTTTTCTCCAGCAAGAAAACGCCGTCTTTTTTAAATCGTTCAGGGTAATCTGTCAGAATCCTGACCTTGACTTCCCCCTTAATCCCATGGGTGTTAACTATCTCCCCCACTGATATCAGGTTTACTTTAGGCTTCATTTTGTTCGTACTTTCTCCTTCTGATATCAATAATATTATTATCATGGATCACAATTTCTACACCCATTACCTCGCGCCAATCGTCACCCACATTTATCTCGACTAATGATTCCAGCGTGCCTTGGGTAACTTCGGAGCCAATTGCAAGTTTTTCTAAACTATTCAGCTGTTCCGTCAGGCTTGCTTTGGCTTGGAGCCTTTTCTGCCTTTCCGCTTCCATTTGCTGTCTGGCAGAGGGAATCCCTGTCGGATTTCTTTTATCTAGTTCGATTAACATTCTTTTAAGTTGAAAATCAAGGTGCTGCAGTTCGGTATCCACTTTAGTCAAAGCTTCTTGAAGCTCTATGCCCATTTCTTTTTTGAAGTATTCAGATACCTTTACTTTTACAATTACCGGTCTTTTAATGGTTAATCCCTCAGACATCTTCTTCCTCCTTATTATAAAGAAAAAGGGGCTATAAAAAGCCCCGTTTGGTTAGATAATCTCTACTACAACCTTTTTGCCTTCTCTGGTGGCAGCGGCTTTGACGATGGCCCTGATAGCTTTGGCTATCCGGCCCTGTTTCCCGATTACTTTACCCATGTCCTCCTGAGCCACTCTCAGTTCTAATACCAGAGACTTGTCGCTTTCCACAACATCTACGGAAACTTGATCCGGGTTATCGACAAGGGATTTGGCCAGTAGTTCTACTAATTCCCTCATGATGGTACCCCCTTAGTACTACTTCGCAGCCGTTTTTTCAATTAACCCGACTTTGTTCAGAAGCGCTCGCACGGTTTCAGACGGCTGGGCACCGGTTTGCATCCATTTGATAGCTTTTTCATCATCTATCTTTACCTCAGCGGGGTTTTTGCAGGGGTCATAATATCCGATTTCTTCTATAAAGCGGCCGTCCCTCGGTGACCTTGAATCAGCCACCACGATACGGTAAAACGGCTTCTTCTTGGCGCCTATTCTCTTCAGTCGAATCCTTGTTGCCATAATATCACCTCCTCAATATAATCTTCCATATATTTCAATAATATACTAATCAAATACATTTATTTTAATTAACCTATTTAAAGAATGGGAGTTTGAAGCCTCCGCCTTTTTTCATAGTCTTCTCCATCCCGGTAAGCTGTTTCATCATTTTCCGAGTCTCTTCAAACTGTTTTAGAAGCCTGTTGACCTCACTTACCTTTCTGCCGCTGCCCCTGGCAATTCTTTTTTTGCGGCTGTCCTTGATGATCTTGGGATCATGGCGTTCCTGCAAGGTCATAGACTGGATGATAGACTTCATATGCACAAAATCTTTTTCATCAATGGAGCCCTTTGCGTTTTTTAGCTGTTTCATTTGCCCCACTCCGGGCAGCATGCCGAGAATTTGGTCAATTGGCCCCATGCTTTTAACCTGTTCCATTTGTTCCATAAAGTCCTGCAGTGTATATTCTTCTTTCTGGATTTTCCTATGCAGTTCCTGGGCCTTTTCAGAATCTATGGTGGACTGGGCCTTTTCAATAAGGCTCATAACATCCCCCATACCTAATATCCTGGAGGCCATCCTGTCGGGGTGGAACGGCTCAAGGGCATCGAGCTTTTCACCCATACCGGCAAATTTTATTGGTTTGCCTGTAACCGCTTTGACCGACAAAGCTGCTCCTCCACGGGTATCACCGTCGAGTTTGGTTATTATCACACCGTCAATGCCTAACTGCTCATCAAAGGTTTTGGCCACGTTTACAGCATCTTGGCCGATGGTGGCATCCATGACGAACAATATTTCATGAGGATGAACTGCGCTCTTTATATTTTGCAGTTCTTCCATCAGTTCTTCATTTACGTGGAGACGTCCTGCGGTATCTATGATGACCAGGTCATTGCCATGAGTGCGGGCATGTTCAACTGCCCCATTGGCAATCTCCACAGGGTTAGTCTTGTCTCCCAGGGAGTAAACAGGGATGTCCAGCTGATTCCCTAAAACCTGAAGCTGCTTGATGGCCGCCGGGCGGTAAACGTCACCTGCAGTAAGCAGCGGCCTTCTTCCCTGCTGTTTGCGTAGAACATTGGCGAGTTTGCCGGCAGTAGTTGTTTTACCAGCTCCCTGCAGGCCAACGAGCATAACAACTGTAGGCGGTTTGGACGAGATGCTGATTTTACTTTGGGTTCCGCCCATTAGTTCGGTTAATTCATCGTTAACTATCTTGATAACATGTTGTCCTGGTGTAAGGCTTTCCATGACTTCCTGCCCAATTGCCCGCTCTTTGACCTTTTTCACAAAATCCTTGACGACTATATAGTTAACATCGGCTTCAAGAAGGGCAACCCTTACTTCCCGCATAGCTTCGTCTACATCTGACTCGCTGAGCTTACCCTTACCTTTAAGTTTTTTAAACGTATTTTGTAGTTTTTCAGCTAGGCCTTCAAATATCATTGCCTGACCTCCCTGTCAAAGCTAATCTGTTTGTTTGATTTCCATTAGTTCCTCAATAATTGCTCTGATCTTACCTGCCTGAACCTGATCTTCTTTTAGTTCCATAATCAAACTAAGTACTTTGGCTAACTTCTCTTGTTCCAAGTTAAATTTCTTTACCAGGTCCAGTTTCCCCTCTAAATCCTCCAGGGTCTTCTCGGCCCGCTTGAGAGTATCGTGTACAGCCTGCCGGCTGATCTTATACTCTTCGGCGATTTCACTCAGGGACAGGTCCTGCTCATAATAAAGTGATAGCATTTCCTGCTGTTTATCTGTAAGCAGTCTACCGTAAAAATCAAAAAGCATTGCCATCCGCTCAAACTTATCTATCATGGCCTTCACCCCTGTAAAGGCATTATCCTTTACACCAGTATTTTATTTTACTTATGTTCATTTGTCAAGTCAAAAAAAATAAAGCGGCCGGGGCCGCTTTTTAGTGGAATCTTTTACGCTGTATTGTTTTGTCATCTCTTATAACCTTACCTTCTCTGATAACCTTGTCTATGTACTCATCCAGGTCCATAATCTGTACCAATATTTTTGCTTTTTCAGAAATCTTGGTATTCATCCATCTGTCAACTAAAATGTCTCTCTCAGTCCGTAGGTTAATCAACCTTTTTCTTACCATTTTCCATGCACCTCCTTGTTTTTGCGGTTACCTGGTTTAGTTAAAATTGTAATTTGATTTACGTTATTTTTCGACATAATATTACATAATCCTTCTTTTTATTTAAATTCATTGTTAAAAGTTGTATATATTTATATACGTTTAATTTAAATAATTTAGAGGGGTTGTCTTCCGACAACCCCTCTAAATTATTTACTTGCTTTAAGCTGACTTATCCTTGAATTGGCGGTTTTCCCTGTTCCTGCAGCACCTCATTTAATAGTTTGAGGTCTACGAAATTATCCATGGTTTTGTCCTTTAGATACCCTGCTTCAATCAAAAAATCAAAAACTTCCTTCATAAATTTAAGGTTAGGGTCGTTTGTAGCCTCACAATCGGCCCACTGCGAAGTAAAATACTCCAAGGGGAATTTGGGGTAGTTTTTAGCTTTTATTTCATCAGTGAAGTAATAGTTATAATATTTAGCGGCCAGTGAAGCAAGATCACTTTGCCGGGCTGTTGCCCTGTCGGTGGCCTGTAAGTGAGCTTTCAGCATTATTTTTACCAGTTCCGGGTTATTATCAATAACATCCTTTTTGGCTACCAGCCAGTTCATTGGACTATTCGGGCCGAATTTGCCGGCATTAAGATTTGTCATTACACGGGCATTAGGAGCCTTCTTCATTACCTGGCCCTGTGTTTCTGTCCATGAAGTAATAGCGGCGTAATCACCTTTGGCAAATTTGTCGATAAAGGTGGCCATGATATCTATGTATTCAACATTAACTGTTCCGCCAAGGGCCTTGGTTTTGAGTCCCACGTCGGCGAAATGCTTGTTCAGCATCATTTCTTCCCAGTAAAAGTGGTTAACGATGCCGACGGTTTTACCGTCCAGATCCTTCAGGGTTTTGATATCGGGTTTAACCATCAGCAGCCACATGTTATGGTTAAGGCTTCCTGCTATGGCCCTGTATTTATCGCTGCCGCCGAATTGTGAGGTTTCTGTTATGTAAGTGGCAAAATTGTTAGTCGGAATATAGGCGAAGTCGACCTCACCCTTGTCCATTATAGGCCATACGTTGTCCAGGCTTCTGGAATGTACCCATTTAACTTTAAAACCATTTTCCGCCAGGGTTTTTTCAAAAATCTTTTCTTCAATCCCAACCAAAGGCTGCGGTGGAGCCATCGGGATGGCGACATACATAATGTTAACCACCTTAGACTGCTCACTGTTCTGCTGGTTCGCAGCATTATCTGTATTGGGTTGATCGTTTCCACCACATCCTGCAAATACTACAAGCAGCAGCATTGCCAGGACGATGCTTGTGATTTTCATGTGTTTTCCGGACATGTTACTCCCCCTCGTTAAATATAGTACAAACATAATTCGATATAATGGCTGAATTATCCTGCAAAAATACAATCTGCATAAAGTTAAACGGGCCTTTGCGGCCCGTCTTTGTTTTAAGCAATTCTATTTTTTGGATACTAACCTGTCGGCACACCTCTGTACGTTTTTCATTACTTCCTTTTCGTCTATTGTAAGGACAACACCGTGTTTCATTACGACTTTGCCATCAATGACTACTGTGTCAATATCTGAAGACTGGGCAGCGTAAACTGTATGCGCCACCAGGTCATGGCGGGGATAGAGGTGTGGCTTTTCGAAGTCGATTAAGATGATATCGGCTTTGTACCCTTCCCTTATCACACCGATATCGTTAATCCCCAGCACTCTGCCTCCGTTAACGGTGGACATCTGCAGGGCCTGGTATGATGGAACTGCCATTGGGTCACCGGTACTGACCTTATGGAGCAGGGCTGCTGAACGCATTTCTTCCAGCATGTCAAGATTATTATTGCTGGCGGCTCCATCTGTACCAAGGCCCACGTTTATGCCTTCGGCCAGTAATTGCGGTACCGGTGCAATACCACTGGCCAGTTTCATGTTGCTTTCCGGGTTATGGGCTATGCCAACATTTTTTTCTTTTAGTATTTTTATATCATCCTGGCTCAGGTGGACACAGTGAGCCCCCAGGACGTGAAAATCAAGCAGCCCCACATCGTTAACGTACTCTATAGGCGACTTGCCATACTGTTTCCTGATATCGTCTACTTCCGATTTTGTCTCGGCCAGGTGGATATGTATACCAACCCCATGTTTTTCGGCCAGGGCCAGAACTTTTTCAAGGTAATCGGGAGGGCAGGTATAGGGAGCGTGGGGGCCAACCATGGTTGTGATTCTTCCGCTGGCGGCCCCTTTCCATTTCTCCACAAAGACATCGGCCTCATCTAAGGCCAACTGTGCGGTAGGGGCGACGCCTATCATGCCACGGGACAGGCAGGCCCTGATCCCGGTTCTTTCCACCGCCCTGGCCACATCGTCCATGAAGAAATACATATCAGCAAAGGTGGTAGTCCCTGACTTAATCATCTCCAGAATGCACAGCATGGTTCCCCAGTAAACGTCATCGGCAGTCAGGCGTTCTTCAAGAGGCCATATTCTCTGAGAAAGCCACTCCATCAACGGCAGGTCGTCAGCGTAACTGCGTAGGAGAGTCATTGCAGCATGAGTATGGCAGTTTACAAAACCCGGTAGGGCAACCATCCCACTTGCCTCAATTACTTCATCAGCCTCCCAGTTCTCTGGCACAGTCCCGGCTTCACCCACCATCACAATTTTGTTGCCTTCTATCCCAATCTCACCATTGAAAATCTTGTTATCAACTCCGGACATTGGAATGATAGTGGCATTCTTAATCAATATTTTTCCCATTATTAAACCCCCCTTGTTGACCCTGGTAAAGTCTCCATGTTGCCAAATTACCATTTTGTATATTTTTCGCTCTTTGTTTCCTTAATCTCACCTTTTAAAGTTCTGGTCAGATATATTATTTTACAAATGTTTTCCAAGCTGGAAGTCCACTGGTAAGCCTCCTCGATTAGCTGTCCCGTGGCAAAGCTGCCATGGCCCCTGATCATTATAAGCTTATATTCTTTTAAGAATTCAGGCAGCACACGGGCCACTTCGTCCGACCCTACCGTATGCTCAAAACCGATAACCGGTATTTTATGCAGCATGTACTGCCCTTCAGAATCTATGGGGATGATTTCATCTTCCACCAATGATAAGGCAGTGGCGTAAACTGGGTGCGCGTGGACAATAGCCAGGGCTGAAGTGTTTTTGTAAATCGACCTGTGTACCCCGATCTCTGTCGAAGCCAAGGCTATATGGCTGTCATTCTTATCTAAGCCGGTCTCAATAAGGTCAGTCTCCTTTAGATTATGCAGCATTGATCCTCTCCTGGTTATGACCAGCCGGTCACCTAACCTGATACTGAGGTTGCCGCTATGAGAACTGTTTAACCCCTGCAGGAAAAGGTCACGGCCTATTTGGTTGAATTCTCTGTGCATCAGATAACCCCCAGTTCGGCCAGTTTCTTTTCGGTGGGAATACCATCTTTGCTCCATCCCCTGAAGCGGTAGTAATCTTCTAACATTGGTTCCAGGTGAACTACATGCCCTTTGGAAGGGCCGTTCTTTACAGGTTCTGTAAGCAGCCTGTCGGGTAGTATGTCGTCGCGGTTGGAGAACCCTTCCCTTAGGTTGTAAAGCCGTTCCATGTTCCAGATACGTTCGCCGATCACATGCAAGTCCTGAGGCTGGTAATTTATTCCGGTAACGGCCGTTAACAGCCTGGCGAAATACTCCTCGGAAACAGCAAGTCCGACAAAACGGCAGATAATTAATGCGTCCATGGCGGCGTTCACGTTCTGATAAAATATCGTCAAACCTGCTTTGCCGTGAGTTGAAAACCTGTCTACCATCTTGGGTACACCTAAAATTTCGGGCCCCACCATATATGCCCGTAGGTGGCAGCCGCCACGGTTGGAGGTGGCAAAACCCAGGCCCATTCCTTGGACTCCCCGCGGGTCATATGCTGGCAATTCCAGTCCTTTGACCTGCATAGCCAAGGATTCGGCTCCGTGTTTTTGGGCCAAGGAACGGGAGCCTTCAGCCATGTCTGCCCCTGCTCCACGCAGGTAGGCAATATCATTGATGATCTGCAGTAATTTGCCGGCATCCCCGAAGTTTATCCCGGAATCATAGATATTCCGCTGGGCCAGTTCCATCGCACAGCCAAGAGTAACACCAACGGATATGGTATCCAGTCCGAGCCTGTTGCATAGATAGTTGGCCTCAGCTATGGCCTCCAAATCGCCGATGCCGCACTGGGGGCCAAGTGCCCACAGGGATTCATATTCAGGACCAGCTCCCGTTTCCCTGGCGGTACGTGTTTCTCTTGAACATTTAATTGGGCATCCGTAACAGCCTTTTTTCCTGACTGTCAGTTTTTCAGCCATTGTTTCGCCGGAGATGTTTTCTGCATCGTCATACTGGGATTCCTGAAAATTATATGATGGGAAAATCCCACTTTCATTAAACAGGTTGACTAAAACGGGAGTGCCAAATTCAGGCAGTCCCTGAGAAGTGACGGGGCTGGCCTTCAACCATTTATTGGTTTCATATAAAACAAATTGCAGCTTCTCCTTGTCAGCAATACCAACGGACTTGGAGCCTTTGACAGCAATAGCCTTAAGTTTCTTGGAACCCATGACGGCCCCCAGGCCGCCACGGCCTAAAGCCCTGGTGTTATCGTTCATAATACATGAAATCCTGACCAGGTTCTCACCTGCAGGGCCGATACAGGCGACGCTGTAACCCTTCCCTTCCACAGCCTGTACTGCACTGGTGGTTTCGGGGACATCTAGGCCCCACAGCCGGCCTGCCTCTTTGACAACGATACCGGTTTCATCTATTACAATATACACAGGCTGGGCGGCTTGTCCTTCGATAATCAGGCCGTCTAATCCGGTTTTTTTCAACCTCGCCCCCCAGATTCCGCCCGAATTTGAATCGAAAACCGTTCCGGTCAAAGGCGACTTTGATGTCACCGCGAACCTTCCGGCTGTTGGCACCCGGGTTCCTGTCAAAGGTCCGGTCATAAAAATAAGTTTGTTTTCAGGAGAAAGGGGCAGCACTTTTTCATTCACTTCATCCCAAAGTATCCGGCTGCCCAGACCTCGACCGCCAAGATACTGGTAATAAAGTTCAGCAGCCGGTTCTTCGATCTGAATTTGTTTGTTAGAAAGATTGACTCTTGCTATTTTTCCGGTCCAGCCGTTCATGGTCTATCCTCCGTTCAGACAATCTATTATCCCCCGCCAATTAAGGGAAAAGCACTGACCACATCACCATCTGAAAGCTTGTGGGCATAATCCACCCGTAACCCGTTAACAAGAATAACAGGGGCATCCTCTCTGGACAGCCCCTGGTTTTCGAGCAGTTGACTGATGGTAAAATCTTCAGGACAGCTTACCAATATGGTATCTTGCCCCATTTGTTTTCTAAGGGATGCGAAAAACTTTACTTTTACCTGCATATCATCAACCCTATCAATGGCCATTGGTTGGTATCAGTGATTAATTGTCCATTGTCAATTGTCCATTGTCAATTGAGTTACTCACCATGTTCCCAACCGAATAGGTATTTTTCCTGTTCTATTGAGAGCTTGTCGATAATGGTACCTAAAGATTTAAGCTTTATTTCGGCAACCTTTTTGTCTATTTCTTCCGCCACTTTATAAACTTTTTTATCTAATTTGCGTCCCTGTTCCAGCATGTATTTAGCTGACAGGGCCTGAATGGCAAAAGACATATCCATGATTTCCGCCGGGTGTCCGTCTCCGGCGGCGAGGTTGACCAGTCTGCCTTCAGCCAGCAGGTATAATCTCCTGCCGTCTGGCATCAAATATTCTTCAATGTTTTGGCGGACTACCCTTTGGCCGGTGGCCCGTTCATTTAATTCGGGTTTGTTTATCTCAACGTCGAAGTGGCCGGCATTAGCCAGGAGGGCTCCGTTTTTCATTTTTTCATAGTGCCTTCCTCTAATTACATCTTTACAGCCTGTTACAGTAACAAATACGTCACCAAGTGGTGCTGCCTCGTCCATAGACATCGCTGTAAAACCGTCCATATGGGCTTCGATGGCTTTGATAGGGTCAATTTCTGTAATAATTACTTTGGCGCCCAGACCCTTGGCTTTCATGGCGATTCCTTTCCCACACCACCCGTAACCTGCTACAACTACGGTTTTACCTGCTACGATAAGGTTAGTGGTGCGCATGATGCCTGTCCAGACAGATTCACCTGTACCGTAACGGTTATCAAAAAGATATTTGCACATTGCATCATTAACCGCCATCATGGGAAAATTGAGCAGGCCAGCTTTTTCCATAGCTTCAAGGCGCATTACGCCGGTAGTTGTTTCTTCACAACCGCCAATTACGCCAGTGGCAAGCTGACTGCATTCATGATGCAGCAGGTGGACCAGGTCACCACCGTCATCGATGATAATTTCCGGTTTGGTTTCAAGTACTTTAATAAGATGTTCCTTGTATTCTTCAGGGGTGGCATTATACCAGGCAAACACCTGAATACCGTCAGCTGCCAAAGCTGCGGCAACATCGTCCTGGGTTGACAAGGGATTACTGCCGGTTACCACCACATCAGCCCCACCGGCCTTTAGAACTTTGGCCAGATACGCTGTTTTAGCCTCCAGATGGATGCTTACAGCTACCCTGATACCGGCAAACGGCTTGGTCTTTTCAAAGTCAGAACGAATTTCATTTAAAACAGGCATGTGTTCTTTGACCCAATCTATCTTAAGTTTTCCCGATGGGGCCATTTTGATGTCACGTACGATGTAGTTCATGGTAAATCCTCCTTGTCAGTTGTGAGTTATGAGTTATGAGTAATGAGTTAATTGTTTGGTTGCGAGAATAGAAATGCTTATCTAGACCCGCGACTCCCAATTCCT
>Ga0209347_1006239_pt1 | contig 10685 bp, 11 predicted proteins | sample AutmiccommuBRH23_FD_187382 | JGI IMG/M metagenome (GOLD analysis project Ga0209347, IMG submission 187382) | Deep subsurface microbial communities from Mt. Terri, Switzerland - Autotrophic microbial communities BRH/23 (SPAdes) (version 2) | ecosystem: Environmental > Aquatic > Deep subsurface >...
TAATTCTAACTCTTTCAATGAATGATTTATATTATAAAATAGCGAACATCTTTTTAAAAGTTAACAAGATTAAGTAAGAAATGTAATGCTGTATAATGATAGTCACTTCATGGGGCGGAACATTTGTAAATAATTCAATCGTAAACATTTGTTCCGTTATATTATCGTTAAATGTAAATTGTAATATGAGAACTTATAAAATTGTTTTCGTATTTTTATCCGCGGGAGGATATGAAATATCTGTTTTCTTTGGAAAGAACCCATCTTCATCCTGACAGATCGCTTTAATTTAGCGAGAGAGTCGAAAATTAGAACATGTATAGGATAAACAGGGAAACAGGCTGTTCTCGCAGAGTTACAAATGGCTCAACATCCTGATATTTACAGCGATTAAGCCTATTTTCTCCTGTTTGCTATTTTGTGTAAGAAAAATACTCATTGCAGTGAACCGATCTTTCGCCAATTTGTTTAACTTTGAGCATATATAAACAAAGGGGCGATAGATTTTTAAGTCAATAATTTTAATCGAATGAAACAACAATTTTTCAATATTTTGATTGTGGCTCTGTTCTCCTTTTCTGCATTACAGTGCAGTGGACAAAACAGACAGAAGAAGGAGGCGGTACAGACAACAGAGCAGGCCGAAACAGCAGAGAATGCCGGAGATATTAGAACACTGCATGACTTTACCGTAAAAGATATTGACGGGAACGATTTCAACCTGGCATCCCTCAAAGGAAAAAAGGTATTGGTGGTTAATGTCGCTTCCAAATGTGGCCTGACACCGCAATATGAACAGCTGCAGCTGTTGTATGAGAAGTATGGGGATGAGGACTTCGTGGTGGTGGGTTTTCCGGCCAATAACTTTAAAGATCAGGAACCGGGGACAAACCTTGAAATCAAAGAGTTCTGTACTGCAAATTATGGTGTCACTTTCCCATTGATGGATAAAATAAGTGTTGCTGGTGATGATCAGGCTCCCTTGTACCGATGGCTCACGCAGAAAGCGGAAAATGGAAAGATTGACAAGGAGGTAACCTGGAATTTTCAGAAATTCCTTATCGATGAAGAGGGTCATCTGGTCGATGTGGTGATGCCCCAGGAGAGTCCGATGAGTGAGAAAATAGTAAACTGGTTGACAAAGGGTTAATGCATAATCCTGTAGACCAGTTCCTTTAACAGTTCCCCCTGTGAAACGGATATATTGTCCACGCCTTTAGAGCGGGCATCAAATGTTCTCAGGTCGGAAATGATCTCCATTACTTTGTTGGCGTTGTAATTTCTTATACCGGTCATGTAATCACGTACAAAAAAGGATGACTTCATGTTCAAGGCATTCATTATACTTTGTTCGTTTTTCTGCGGAAGCCAGAAACATTCCAGCAGGTTGCTGAAATAATTAAACAGAATAGCCACCGTGACCACCATGGGATTATCCTTTGGGTTGCTGCTGAAGTAATCCACAATCCTGTTTGCAGCAAGCACATTTTTAGTGATAACGGCTCTCTGCAGTTCAAAGTTGTTGAATTCTTTACTTATCCCCACATTCTTCTCAATCAGATCAGAGGTAACACGTCGTTCACCTTCCGCAAGAGATACCTCCAGCTTCTGGAGCTGAGGAATCAGCTTACTGATGTCATTCCCGAGATTATCTGTCAGCATCTGTGCCGATTTCTCATCTATACCAATCTCTTTCTCCCTGAACCAGGAGGTGATGAATGCCGGGATCTGATTCTCATACAATTTTTTCGATTCAAAGACAACCCCTATTTTATCGATGTTTTTCACCAGGGATTTTCTCTTATCTACAGAGCCGTGCTTGTAATTAATCACCAGCACTGTTGACAGCATCGGGTTCTTCACGTAGTGATCCAGCAGCTCGAACTGATCCAGTTGCTGGGCTTCTTTCACAATGATCAGTTGATGCGCTGACATCATCGGGAAACGACGTGCGGAGGAGATGATAAGATTCACATCTGAATCCACACCATAGAAAGTAAGCATATTAAAATCCTTTTCAACCTCCGTAAGAAGGGTATCGGAAAGGAGTGATGTCAGTTCGTCAATAAAATAACCCTCATCACCCATCAGCAGATAGATGGGTCTGAAGTGACGACGCTTGATATCGTTGCGGATCGATTCAAAGGAGGATTTTGTGGATGCGGCCATAGGGCGGAGGATCTAAATCAATTATTACCAGTCGAAACGTAAGTGCTTGACGGTGGAGCCATTATTCATGATGGAAGAAAGTGACTTGATACCAATTCTCACATGTTCTTCCACGAAGGTTTCTGTGACATGGAGATCACTTATTTCAGTTTTCACCCCTGTTGAGATCAATGGCTGATCGGAGACAAGCAGGAGTGCTCCCGTGGAGATATGATTGGCAAAACCACAGGTGAAGAGCGTTGCAGTTTCCATATCTACAGCCATCACCCGTACCTGCCGCAGATATCCTTTAAAATCATCGTCATACTCCCAAACACGTCTGTTGGTGGTATAGACGGTACCTGTCCAGTAGTCGCGGCCACAATCGCGCACGTTGGAGGAGACAGCGCGTAGTAGGCTGAATGCCGGGAGTGAAGGGACCTCCGGCGGGAAATAGTCGTTTGATGTACCCTCACCGCGAATAGCGGCGATAGGCAAAATATAATCGCCCAGTTCACTCCGTGCTTTCAATCCACCGCATTTACCCAGAAACAACACCGCTTCCGGTGCCACTGCACTCAGCAGATCCATCACTGTGGCAGCGTTTGCACTCCCCATCCCGAAATTGATGATGGTGATGCCGTTGGAGGAAGCATTGGGCATATTGGCATTCACTCCCACCACAGGCACATTAAAATGAGCGGCAAAGATCTCCACATACTTCTGGAAATTGGTCAGAAGGATAAATTTCGTGAATTCGTTCAACGGTCTTTTTGTGTATCGGGGAAGCCAGTTCTCCACAATTTCTTGTTTCGTTCTCATAAAAAAGAGCTATTTTTGTTCTGAGTGAACCTTGTTCAGTAACAAAGATACAATATGTACGCGTTAAATTTGCCATCTTTCAATGCAAAAATCCGAAAAAACGGTGACGGTTTTGAGATTTTCGATACCCTGCGGAGGAAATATGTGGCACTGACTCCCGAAGAGTGGGTACGTCAGCATTTTGTACATTACCTCGTCACGGAAAAAAAATACCCTGCATCACGCATTGCCAATGAGGCAGCTATCAGACTTAATTCACTCACCCGTCGGTGCGATTCGGTGGTGTACAACATCAGGCTTGAACCTGTAATGATAATAGAGTACAAAGAACCGGGCATAACCATTACACAGCAGGTGTTCGATCAGGTGGCACGCTACAACAGCGTGTTAAAGGTACCTTATATCATGGTTTCCAATGGAATCAGTCATTATTGTTACCGTATTGATTACGGGGCACAGAACTATTCTTTTCTCTCCGAAATCCCGATGTATGCTGAGTTGTGATGAAGTGGTCAGTGGTCAGCTGTAAGACGTAAGCTATAAGCAATAAGCTATAAGCTATAAGCTGTGAGCTGTGAGCGAAAACATAGCAACAACAAACGAACTAACATACCAACGTTCCAGCGTATTAACCTGTAACATACAAACCTGATAACGTACTAACCTGATAACGTACTAACCTGATAACCTGATAACGTACTAACCTGTATCAATAACTCTCCTCTGCAGACGGGAAATCAGACGATTTAACGTCGCTGATATATCGTTGAACGGCAGACTCTATCTCATCGTATAGATTGGCGTAACGGCGCAGGAAACGGGGTGAAAAGCTCTTGTTCAGACCCAGCATATCATGCATCACCAACACCTGTCCATCGGCAAAGGAGCCGGCTCCGATACCGATCACCGGGATGGTCAGCTCCTCAGCCACTTTCTTCGCCAGTGTAGCAGGTATTTTCTCCAGCACGATGGAGCAGCAACCGGCCTCCTGTAGCAGATGCGCATCATCAAGCAGCTTGCGTGCCTCCTCTTCTTCGAGGGCGCGCACGGCATAGGTACCATATTTGTTGATCGACTGCGGCATCAATCCCAGATGTCCCATAATAGGAATACCCGCGCTCAGAATACGCTGTACTGATTCGAGAATCTCTTTTCCGCCTTCCAGCTTGAGACAGTCGGCCTGTGTCTCCTTCATTATTTTTACCGCGTTGGAAACCGCTTCAACAGGGTTACCCTGGTAACTGCCAAAAGGCATATCAATCACTACCATTGCTCTTTTCACGGCGTTCATAACTGACTTACCGTGATAGATCATCTGATCTACCGTCATAGGCAGTGTGGTTGTGTTTCCAACCATTACGTTTGAAGCGGAGTCACCAACGAGGATCACATCCATTCCGGCCTGGTCGATCACGGAAGCCATCGAATAATCGTAGGCCGTGAGCATGGATATCTTTTCTCCCCGCTGTTTCATCTCCAGCAGGCGATGGGTCGTCACTTTTCTTTTATTGTCACTTGCGATATAACCTTTTGTCTGTTCCATAGATCTGTTTGTTATTGATTTAAGTTTCGCATGGTATGCATACAGCTAAATTCTCGACTGACAATGTTTTGTGACCCATATTTGCCCCGGGTCACTAAAAGAGCAGAACTTGCTACGCTGCAAACAGCTGCTCTTTTTACGTTCCTCGAGGTCAATGGATCCCCACAAAACATGGATAGGTCTCCTCTTTAGCTGTATCTAGCCCTAATTTTATGGACATGCGAAACTTGAGTTATTGATTGTTGAAGGAGTGCAAAGGTAACTATAATTTTGAAAAGTGAATAAAATAAGAAAGCCGGGCATGATGTACCCGGCTTACTAATGACAGAAACCAAAATATTTAAAACTTATATCCCAATGTCACCAATCCTCTGACAGATTGATTCTTCAGTGTAAAGGGAGTAGCGTCAATCACCAGCTCTTCGCGATTTTCTGTCCATAGGTTCGGGAAGGGATAGAGATCGTCGGTTTGTGTTTTGTAAACAACCGCCAGATCAAGGAAGAAATTTCTGTTGAAGCGATAGCCGAGACCACCGGTTAGGTAATTGGTGTCACCTTCCATCCTATAGATCGTCGATGAGCCTGCGACAGCTGCATCCCCGCTCTCTCTGAAGGTGGTTTCATAGGGATTTTCCATCCATGCATAACCCAATCTTCCCGAGAACTGTGGTGTGAAGCGATACTCCATACCCATCTTCAGGGTAGAAGTCTGCTTGAAGTCCATCGAGATATATTCGTTGTCAACCCCGTACCAATCGGCATCATCAGATGCACCGGAAGGTACCATCAGCTTCATCTTACTGTAATCGACCAGCTCATAATCGGCGCTGGCAATAAACTTGTTCCCTAAAACAGCGGCAGCACTTAATACAAATTTTCCGGGAGTCTTCAGGTCGTAGTTATTTGAAAAAACTTCAGAGTTGGTCATGCCCGGTTCATAATCAGGATCGGTCACATAGGCTTCCATATCATCATCCATCTGCGCTTCATAGGTCTCGCTGAATGCGTACCATGTAGGAGTATGATAGGCCAGGCCGAACCTGAGTGCGTTCACAGGTCTGAAAATTGCTCCTAACTTGGCACCAACCCCTGCTCCGCTTGTTGTTACCCAGTTGGAGAGTGTATAACCACCGTTATTGAAATCTTCCAGATAATCAGATGAAAGACTGTAGGTGATATCTTTAATGGTTAATGACAAACCCACGTTCAGCATACGATTGATCGTTGTTCCCACTGTAAAATCGTAATTATCGATATAACCCCGCTCCTTAAGAATTATCTCATTACGGGCTTGTTCATTTCCGGTATTCACCGGCAGGTATTGAGATCCTGCCGCATCAATGGGATCAATAAGCCAGGAATTATAGCCCAGTACCGATAACCAAGGTTGATCTAAAAAAGGATCCGGGAGATTATCACCCATTTCAAGGTGAAGGGGATCAATGCCGGCACTTCTGTCTGCCATATAATCCAGCAGCGTATTATTCGGACTTCCTATTGCTGAAATATTCTTATTGAAAGACTTCAGCTTGTTATAGGAAAAACCGAAATTGATGAGAGGAATCACATCGTTTCGTAATGGGAAAATACCTACAAAACCAAGGTTATCCATCTCAAACCGGGATTTGTTTGCGTCATTACTTCCCACTGTCGACCGCTCTTGCGAAATGTTCAGCGTACCTACCACTTCTGAACTGCGGTAAACAGCAATCCCTGCCGGGTTGATGGATACACCTGTCTGATCGCCTCCCAAAGCCCCGAAAGCCCCACCCATGGACATGGCCCGGGCAGTTCCGTAAAGCTCTTGATGGGAGAACCGGGCGGCATCTACCTCACCCTGTGCAAACAGGGAAGTAGATAACAGTAACAATGAGAAAAGAATATAAGTGATTTTTTTCATATGATTATTGCATTTTTTCATTAAGGTGTATGTAACCATCTAAAATCATTTTATTTTTCGGCTTTTATTATCTGCGCCCACCGCTGGAGCGGCTGCTACTACTGCTACTGGAGCTTCTGCTGCTTGAACCGGAAGAGCTCGATGATGAGCTTCTACTAGGAGCAGAGTAGGTGGAGCTTCTGTTTGTACTTGTACTCGTACTTCTTGATGGTGAAGAGTAGGTAGAGTTTCGGTTGGTGCTTGTACTCCTTGTTGGTGTAGACGGTCGCTGGTAGGTATTACCACTTCTTGTCGGAATCGTGGTCGTACCTCTCTGATAGGTTCCCGATGTGGAGCTTCTGCCACTGTCGTAACTGCCCGCTCTGGCTGGTTGAGTATTTCTGTTGATTGAGCTTGATCTTGAGGTTGTTCCTGTACGATCAACCACGCGGCCTGTTCTCGAGTCAATCGCTCTTCCTGAGTTATCTATGATTCTTGTTCTGGAACTGTTTGCCGAACTCCTGCTGTTTACACCGGTTCTGGTGTTTATACCTGTGCTCCTGCTGCTTATGTTTGCACTTCTTCCAGAGACAGCTGAGCGTGAGGTCCTAGCCGATGATCTGCCGGAGAGGCTTGCCATAGAGGAGGATCTGTTGGCCGAACTTCTTCTGTACACACCTGTACTTCTGCCTGAACGGTTTTGTGTGAGACTGCTGTAATAGCCGTCATAGAAACCGTGGGTGTAACCGCCACCATAATATCCGCCGCCATAATAACGATGGCCATAATAACCACCGAATCCGGAGTACCAGGGGCTGTACCATCCGTGATATCCGCCGTAACCATAGAACCAGGGATCATACCATCCGCCGTAATACCACGGACTGTGCCAGCTGCTGTAGTACCAGGGATCATACCAGGGGTAGTAACCGGAGGAGCCCCACCCCATACCAAAGTAGAGGTTCGTGTTCCATCCGCGGTTGTTATAATTCTCATAAAGATCGTCATTCATATATACGATCACCTCGTCTGCACCTGTTATTTTGATGCTTGATTCGGGATCATGAAACCGGACGATCCTATCGGTATACTCATATTCCTCATAATCGATGGTGTCGTTGGTGTATGCCTGTTCATCAGACATAGTATCATTATTTCCCCGGCGATTGTATTCGTCAATATCTCTTTCTGTGGCTGTTACCTCCATGTTGGATGCGTCACCATGCACAACAACCACTTTCTTTTTCTGTGGTTCCCTAAGTTCTCGTTGAACCTTCACCGGTTCCTCTCGATTAGGGTCGGCATAAATTTCGTCCCATTCCTGGGCGAAACCGAAGAAGGGTACAGCTATCATTAAGATAGCAAGTAAGATTTTATTCGTTTTCATAGTTTCTCCCCATTTTATGTTTGTTAGTAAATAATTTTATCTGTCAATTAATCTGACTGATTTCTTTCCTGATAGTTTAATACAATAGAAGAATTTTCAGTCATTGCTTTACGCTATTTTATTCTTTTTGCATATATACGTCGTATCCATGTTACTACGTTGAAAACTGACAGAGCAATTCACCCGTTTGTTTCATACAAATATACTATTCAATTGACAATAATGACATACAGTTTATAAGAAAGATGAGAAATGATAAAAAAAGCTGCGCTGACTTTGGTTAAAAAAATAAAATCATCATCGTCAAACCGATATCTCAAGTCCATCATAAGCCAGATGAACGCCGGATGGCAGCTCACCTTCCACCTCTGCATGTAAACCCATCTCATGACTCATATGGATAAGCCAGGTCGCTTTGGCATTAATCCTCTTCGCGATTTTCAAAGCCTGATCCAGCGTTAGATGCGATATATGCTCCGATTTACGGAGAGCACTGATAACCAGCGTATCTACACCGGAAAATTTTTCAAACTCAATCTCCGGAATTGTTTTCACATCGGTCAGATAAACAAAATTATCTATCCGAAACCCCAAAACAGGTAGTTTGTAATGTAAACTACGTATGGGAACGACCTTCAGACCCTCAATAGCAAATGGTTCGTCCTCGTTGATTTGTATTACGCGAATATCCGGTATACCTCCATATTTATGCTCATAAAAGCAGTAGGGCATTTTCTCTCTGAGACTCTTTTCCAGACGTTTTTCCATATAAAGATCCACTGTGCCGAAAACTGAGTATGGGCGCAGATCATCTATTCCTCCCATATGGTCGTAATGTTCATGCGTGAAAAGCAGTCCGTCGATCTTTCCGAAAGGAAGAGGTAAAACCTGTTGTCTGAAATCAGGAGTGCAATCAATAAGGATGTGCTTATCATCCACCTCAATGCTGACAGATGCTCTCAGTCGTTTATCACGCGAATCGGATGATTGGCATACATGACAGCGGCAACCAATCTGCGGTACACCGGTAGAGGTGCCTGTGCCTAAAAATCGTACTTTCATATCACTTATATCACAAAAAAAGCCACCACATTATCTTAAACGGGCAGCTTTTCTTGTTTACCGAAATTGATTAGTATTGCCTTTCCAGAATCCAAAGGTCGTTAAAAGGAACGCCGTAGGTTCTTCTTAGATAATCTGTATTACCTATCGCGGAATAGTTATTGTATAGCTCCTCGCGTTTTGCAGCCGCCTGCACTTTGTCGTCATAACTGGCTACGATTACCCGGTACATCCCCTCTTCGTTCTGCGCCAGAATCACCTGATGTCCTTCGTTCTCCATGCGGGTTTTCAAAGATTCGGCATTCAGCTTCACACTCAACGAAGCGATAACCACGCTGAATTTTTTCAATCCTGCAGCATCTGTCGGGTATACAGGTTCCACTTTTTCTTTTCTCACAGATACTTCTACCGGAGGAAGAGGAGTGGCATCTTTCACCACTGTTGTAGGCTGTGATGCAGTCTGTTGCATTTCTTTTTCTTTTGCGGCTTCATATACCTGTTTATAAGCACTTTGTTTGGGTTTGCAGGATATACCTACAACCATCAGAGTGACTAAAATCAATGCAAAATGGAATCTTTTCATTTCTATTCAGTATTTAAAATTATTCGTTTTTCAATCATATCACCGATTGTTAATGCAAAGATAATAAAGATGGTGATGATTGTGCGTTTGCAGGTGTGAAAATAAATTAAATTGTTAATCAGCTTCCTGTAGGGTGAATTTTTTAGAAGGTTGCTCAGTTTCATATCAGGGGTGATGGAGAGAAATCGGAAGCGACTGAAGTGAATCAGCAGGTATCACTTAGAATGCGAAAAAGATAGAATCCCTGTAAGACTCCATCTTTTTTGATGCTGTTTTTAAAATCCCGTATCAATCTTTCTGTAACCAGACCTCTCCAAGATCAACAACCTTACCTTCTTCCACATCGATATCAAAAATCATTGAATCTCTGTAGGCTGTGGTGGTATCTGCGAAAATGGTAAGATCCCACTCATCGTCATCCAAACCGGCGAAGAGGAACATTCCATCATCTTCTGGAAGAGAGATCAGTGTATCCTCATCATTGATAACCTGTACGTAGGCTACTGAATCAGATGGCAGTGCGAATCCTTTTATTGTACCGCCAAATGCATCTGCATAGGTACGAATTACCGGCTTCAGGATATATTTGTCGTTACCTGTTCTCACGACAGACCGGGATGCATCGAAATCGATCACAAAGCTGTACATTAAATCAGGCACCAGCACGTCATGCAGATTGAACTTCAGGCCGCTTGACTGTGCAGAAGGTGTTTTCAGGGGGTGATCAACACCATCAATCACTACATGGCTCTCATCACCCAACAGCAATCTCACCTGGCTTATTTTTCCTGCAGGGATCTCACCACCTGCAAGAAGGACTGTCTCACCGTTTCTGTAATCAAGCAGATTGTACAATCCCGGATTATTGAGCTTCAGATCTACCCATTCAACCTCATCGGGATCATCCAAATCATCGGCTTCGTCATCGATATAGGGATCATCAGCATAAAAATATTCATCTGCAACACCTACACGGACACCCTGTATGTCGATATAGACCGCATCATACTCCAGTGCGGGCGCATCTGTCAGTTTTAACTGAATGGTAGCTGTACCCTCTTTGGAAAGTTTTTCACTCTCAGTAGTACAGCTCACAGCGGCAACCATCAAAAATATGGAAGCCAGAGCAATTGTAATTTTTTTCAGAAAAATTGTTTTCATAATGGTTTGCGTTAAAAATTAAACATCTGTCTCTTTATGAAACAGGTTGATAAATAAATCATAGTGTTAAACAATACGCAATGGTATGAATGTTCACCTT
>Ga0209347_1006241_pt1 | contig 10681 bp, 7 predicted proteins | sample AutmiccommuBRH23_FD_187382 | JGI IMG/M metagenome (GOLD analysis project Ga0209347, IMG submission 187382) | Deep subsurface microbial communities from Mt. Terri, Switzerland - Autotrophic microbial communities BRH/23 (SPAdes) (version 2) | ecosystem: Environmental > Aquatic > Deep subsurface >...
ACGCCCACGCCCTTGTCCGGCAACACACCGAGCAACCTGCAACCCACCGGGATCGGATCCCGGTGGGTTGCAGGTTGCACGGTGTGTTGCGGGGTGAGGGGCGGGAGGGCTGGAACCAGCTGGCGTGTGGGAGCCGGCTCAGCGGCATACGGCTCAGTGCTGGTGCTCCAGCATGTCCTTGCGCCCGGCACCGAGGACGGTGATCGGGAGCAGCTTCTGGTCGGTCGGCCCGACCTGGATCTCCGTGCCCATCTGCGGACAGACGCCGCAGTCGAAGCACGGCGTCCATCGGCAGTCGTCCACCTCGCGCTCCTCGACGGCATCCTGCCAGTCCTCCCAGAGCCAGTCCTTGTCGAGGCCCGAGTCGAGGTGGTCCCACGGGAGCACCTCGTTCTGGTCCCGCTCACGCGTCGTGTACCAGGCGACGTCCACGGGCTCGTCCGCGAACGCCCGGTCAGCCGCCGCCATCCAGCGCTCGTAGGAGAAGTGCTCGCTCCAGCCGTCGAACCGCCCGCCGGCACGCCACACCTCCTCGATGACCTTGCCGACGCGGCGGTCACCGCGCGACAGCAGCCCCTCGACGATGCCGGGCTGACCGTCGTGGTAGCGGAACCCGATGGAGGACCCGTAGCGCTTATCGGCCCGAATCGCGTCGCGCAGCTTGGTCAGGCGCGCATCGGTCTCCTCGGCACCGAGCTGCGCAGCCCACTGGAACGGGGTGTGCGGCTTGGGGATGAACCCGCCGATCGACACGGTGCAGCGGATGTCGCGCCGCCCGGAGACCCGTCGGCCGGTCTCGATGACCTTGGTCGCGAGCTCGGCGATCTGGAGCACGTCCTCGTCGGTCTCGGTGGGCAGGCCGCACATGAAGTAGAGCTTGACCTGACGCCACCCGGCACCGTAGGCCGCCGCGACGGTGTTGATGAGGTCCTCCTCGGACACCATCTTGTTGATGACGCGCCGGATCCGCTCCGAGCCGCCCTCGGGGGCGAAGGTGAGCCCCGACCGCCGGCCGTTGCGGGTCAGCTCGTTGGCGAGGTCGATGTTGAACGCGTCGACCCGCGTGGAAGGGAGCGACAGCCCGGTCTGGGTCCCTTCGTAGCGGTCGGCGAGGCCCTTCGTCACCTCGGCGATCTCGGAGTGGTCGGCGGAGGACAGGGAGAGCAGCCCGACCTCCTCGAAGCCGGTGGCCGCGAGCCCGCGCTCGACCATCTCGCCGATGCCCGTGATGGACCGCTCACGCACCGGCCGGGTGATCATGCCGGCCTGGCAGAAGCGGCAGCCGCGCGTGCAGCCGCGGAAGATCTCGACCGACATCCGCTCGTGGACCGACTCGGCGAGCGGCACGAGCGGCTGCTTCGGGTAGGGCCACGCGTCGAGGTCCATCACGGTGTGTTTCGCGACCCGCCACGGCACGCCGGGTGCGTCCGCTGCCGGAGCGACCCGCTGGATGCGGCCGTCGGGCAGGTAGGACACGTCGTAGAACGACGGCACGTAGACCCCGCCCGTGCGCGCCAGGCGCAGGAGCACCTCGCGGCGTCCACCCGGCCGACCGGCCGCCTTCCACTCCCCCACGATGTCGGTGATCGCGAGCACCGCCTGCTCGCCGTCGCCGATGACGGCCGCGTCGATGAAGTCGGCGATCGCCTCGGGGTTGAAGGCGGCGTGGCCGCCGGCGATGACGAGGGGGTCGTCGAGATCGCGGTCCACCGAGTGCAGCGGGATCCCGGCGAGGTCGAGGGCGGTCAGCAGGTTGGTGTAGCCGAGCTCGGTCGAGAAGGACACCCCGAACAGGTCGAAGTCGCCCACCGCGCGGTGGCCGTCGACGGTGAACTGCGGCAGTGCTGCCTCGCGGAGCGCAGCCTCCATGTCGGCCCACACGGCGTAGGTGCGCTCGGCGAGGGCGTCAGGCCGCTCGTTGATGACCTCGTAGAGGATCATGACGCCCTGGTTGGGCACACCGACCTCGTAGGCGTCGGGGTACATCAGGGCCCATCGCGTCGTCAGCTCGTCGCCGGACGGGCCGTGACCACCGACATTCCAGTCCTTGACGGTGGAGTTGAGCTCACCGCCGACGTACTGGATGGGTTTGGTCACCCGCTCCAGCAGGGGCTCGAGGGCGTTGAACAGGGACTCGCCGGGCATCCGTAAATAGTACGTGAGGGCCAAGACTGCCCCGGAACGATCGAAGGAGCAGTTCGTCCCGCTGCTTCCCCGGTCCAGGTCGACGTGGCGCGGGACGGGACGAACTGCTCTTTCGATGCGGGCTCAGTCCTCCTGGTAGAGCGCGTCGAGCTGGTCCTGGTACTTGTCGACGACAGCGCGGCGGCGCAGCTTCATGCTCGGTGTCAGGTCGCCCATCTCGATGCTCAGGTCGTGGTCGAGGATCGTGAACTTCTTGATCGTCTCCCACCGGTTGAGGCTGTCGTTCAGCTTGTCCACGTACCCCTGCACGAGGTCGCGTGCCGCGCCGGACGTGACGATCTCCGCATAGGGACGGCCCGCCATGCCGTTCGCCGCCGCCCAGCCGGTGATCGCATCCGGGTCGAGGGTCACGAGCGCGGTGGCGAAGTTGTGGCCGGCTCCGTGGACGAGGAACTGGCTGACGTAGGGGCACAGGCCCTTGAACTTCGCCTCGATCTCGGCCGGTGCGATGTACTTGCCGCCCGAGGTCTTGAAGAAGTCCTTCTTGCGGTCGGTGACGTAGACGAATCCGTGCTCGTCGATCCGGCCGATGTCGCCCGTGTGGAACCATCCGGCGGCATCGAGGACCTCCGCGGTCGCCTCGGGGCTGTTGTGGTAGCCGCGCATGACGCCGGGACCCTTGACGAGGATCTCGCCGTCCTCGGCGATCGCGACCTCGGTCTCGGGCATCGGCCAGCCCACCGAGCCGTACCGGTAGCAGCCCGGCCGGGGGAGGTTGACGGTTGTGCCCGAGGACGTCTCGGTGAGGCCGTAGCCCTCGACGAGGAGCAGGCCCGCAGCACCGAACCACTTGGCGACGTCGGCGTTGAGCGGCGCCGACCCGCTGATCATGAAGCGGACCCGGCCGCCGAAGCGCTCCTGGATCTTGTGCAGGACCAGCTTGGTGGCGAGCCGGTGCCGGCGGGCGAGGCCAGCCGACGGGGTCTCGCCCGCCTCGAGGACGTCACGCATCTCGGCGCCGACCTTGAACGCCCAGTCGATCAGCTTCTTCTTGACCCCCGTCTCCTGGGCGAGCATGAGCGCGACCCGACCGCGAGCCTTCTCGTAGATCCGGGGCGGTCCGGCCATGAAGGTGGGCTTGATGATCGCCATGTTGTCGACGATCTTGTCCAGCCGGCCGTCCACCGCCGTCGGGAACCCGATCTGGAGGCCGAGGGCGAGGAGCATCTTGCCGAAGACGTGTGAGAGCGGCAACCAGAGGAACTGGAGGTCGTCCTCCGTGACCGTGCCGGTTGCCTGGATGAGCGCGCCCTCGTAGACCACGCTGTCCTGGACGAGGCGGACGCCCTTGGGCCGACCGGTGGTGCCGGACGTGTAGATGACGACGGCGAGACTCTCGGGGCCCAGCTGGTCGATGCGCGCGTCGACGGCGTCGGGCGTCGAGGCGAGCAGCTCCCGCCCCTTGGCAGCCAGGTCGTCGGTCGTGATGACCCAACCGTCATCGCTGCCTCGCCCGGACATGGCGATGACGTGCTTGACGTGCGGGATGTCGGCGCGGCGGTCGGTGAGCTTGGCGATCTGCGCGTCGTCCTCCGCGAAGACCAGGACGCTGCCGGAGTCGGTGAGGATGTAGGCGACGTCATCGGCGATCGTCGTCGGGTAGACGGTCGTCGTCGCGGCGCCGGCGCACACGATCGCGAGGTCGGCGAGCACCCAGGGCAGGCTCGTGGCGGACGCGATGGCGACGCGGTCCTCGAGCTCGACGCCGAGGCTGATCAGACCGGCGGCCCACTCCTGGACGATGTCGTGGGTCTGGCGCCACGTCAGCGTGGTGAGCTCGCTCCCCCCGTCCTTGAAGTAGAGGTAGGCGGGACGTTCGGGGGTGGCCTGGACGCGGCTGCGGAACAGGGCGCCCACGCTCGGGGCCCGGTTGTCGAGGACCGCTTGGTCGACGTCGCGATCGGCGACGGACTGCAGGGGCATGCTGACTCCTTCGTCACTGACACGGCGGCCCGACCTCGGCGACGGCGGACAACCACGTAGAGCGGATGATGCCGCATCCGCCGTCAAAGGTCACGTCTTGCGCGCCGATCGGCACCACACTGTGACCGACGGGTAACTTACCGACGACGCCACTGCGCACCGGTGGTCTCCGCGGAGACGTTCCCGACGATCCCCACCGCGAGCCACACCGCGATCATCGACGACCCACCGTAGGACAGGAACGGCAGCGGCAGCCCGGTCACCGGGAGCATCCCGAGGTTCATCCCGATGTTCTCAACCGCCTGCACACCCAGCCAGACCCCGACGCCGGTGCTCACCAGGTGACCGAAGGCGTCGGCCCTGCGAGCCACGACCAGAGCACGCAGGACGATGAAGCCGAGCAGCACGATGATGCCGGCCGCACCGAGGAAGCCCAGCTCCTCGCCCGCCACCGAGAAGACGAAGTCGGACTCCTGGTAGGGGATCAGCCCCGCCTGGGTCTGCCCTCCCTCGAAGAGCCCCTGCCCGTCGAGCCCGCCCGAGGAGATGGCGATCCGCACCTGTCGCGTCTGGTAGCCGATGCCCTGTGGATCGAGCGAAGGGTCCAGGAAGGCGCGCAACCGGTCACGCTGGTAGGGACTGAGCAGCGACGTCGTGAATGCCGCCGTGACCGTCGCTGCCCCGGCCAGCACGACGGCGACGGTCCAGGCACGTGGTGCCCCGGCCGCCCCGATGACCGCGACCGCCATGGCCACGAGGACGAGGGCCGACCCGAGATCGGGTTGCGCCAGGACGAGCACGACGGGCAGGCCGGCCAGCACCCAGGCCAGGGCGACGTCCCGGTGGCGCTGGCGTTGGCGCCGGTCTGCCTGCTCGGCGAGGAGCATGCCGAGGCTCACGACCAGCGCCACCTTCATCAGCTCGGACGGCTGGAGCGTGAACCCTCCGGGCAGGCTGATCCACGACCGGGAGCCGTTGACCTGCTTCCCGAGCGGAGACAGCACCGCGACGAGGCCAGCCAGCGCCGCGACGTAGACGAGCGGCGCGGCCGCCCGCAGCAGCCGCACGTCGACCCGCGTGACGACCGCGGCCAGGACCATGCCGATGGCGGCGGCGAGAGCCTGCTTGACCGCCACAGCGGCCCCGCTCTCCGCTCTCGTGGCCGACCACACGAGCAGGATGCCGACGACGGTGAGGCCAGTGGCCCCGATGAAGAGGCCCAGGTCGATCCGCAGCCACCGCGGTGCCACGGCCCGGGGCGAAGCACCGGGCTCCGGGCGTCGCCCCGGGCCGCCCCGGGAACCTAGGCGGGCACGATCGCGGACAGGATCTCGCGGCACCGGGCGACGTCCTCGCGCATCTGGGTCACGAGCCCCTCGATCGAGTCGAACCGCAGCGTGGGGCGCAGGTGGGAGACGAAGTCCACGGCGACCCGCTCGCCGTAGAGGTCGAGATCCGTGCGGTCGAGGACGTACGCCTCGACCCGTCGCTGGTGACCGTCGAAGGTGGGGTTGGTCCCGACCGAGATCGCCGCCGGCAGGGTGCGGTCGACGGCGCCCGTGTCCAGGTCGAGACGGATCAGCCACCCCGCGTAGACGCCGTCGCTCGGCACGAGGCCGTCGTGGTCCTGGGACAGGTTGGCGGTCGGGAAGCCCAGCTCACGACCGCGGTGGTCGCCGTGCACGACGGTCCCCGTGACGCGGTGAGGACGGCCGAGGATCTCGGAGGCGTGCGACACCTTTCCGTCGAGGATCTCGGCACGCAGCTGGGTCGAGCTCCAGCGCCGCCCCTCGTGCGAGGCCTCCCCGATGTCGTCCAGGGCGATGACCTCGAACCCGTGCTTCTCGCCCAGCTCGGTGAGCGTGCCGACGTCCCCGGAGTTGCGCACGCCGAACCGGGTGTCCCGGCCGACGACGACGGCGACGGCGTGCAGCCCGTCCACGAAGGTCCTCTCGACGAACTCCTCCGGCGTCTGCTGGGCGAACTCTCGTGTGAAGTGCAGGACGAGCACCGCGCCCAGCCCCACCGACTCCAGCGCGTCGAGGCGCTGCTCGACCGACATCACCATCGCTGGGGCCCGCTCGGGGTGGAGCACCGTGACCGGGTGCGGCTCGAACGTCACAGCGACCGGGGTCGCCCCGCGCTCCCGGGCCTCACGGACGACCCGCCCGAGCACTTCACGGTGCCCTCGGTGCACGCCGTCGAAGTTGCCCAGCGTGACAACCGTGGGCCCGAGATCCGACGGGATGTCCTCCAGGGCGTACCAGCGCTGCACGCGGACCACTGTAGTAGCCACCGCCGCTCTGCCCCGCCGCCGCCCCGCGTCAGTCGGCAGGCGCGAAGACGACGCGGGCCTTGGCCATGCTGCGCGTCTCGTCGAGGACGGCGACCAGGCGCCCGTCCGGGTCGATGGCAGCGACCGCCTCGGCCCGGACTTCCCCGGCCGCGATCCGCTGGCCGTGGCCGAGGCTGCGCGCCTCGTCAGCAGAGACCTCGTGGACCGGGAGCTGGGCTCTCGCAGCCTCGGCCAGGGGGACGATCGGCAGGTCCCGGTGAGCCCGGTCGTCTGCCCCGTCAGCGACCTCACCCAGAGACACCGCCATGTCCAGGTCGAACCGGCCCACGCGGGTCCGCCGCAGCGCGGTCAGGTGCCCCCCGACGCCGAGGGCGGCGCCGAGGTCCCGAGCGAGCGCCCGGACGTAGGTCCCCGAGGAGACCTCCACCTCGACGTCGACGTCGACCACATCGAGGGCACCGCCATCCGGCAGTGCCGAGCTGGTTCGTGTCACCGAGAGGACCTCGAACCGGGACACGGTCACGGGTCGAGCCGGCAGGTCGACGACCCCGCCCTTGCGGACCGTCACATAGCTGCGCTCCCCGCGCACCTTGATCGCGCTCACCGCGCTCGGCACCTGCCGGATGTGGCCGGTCAACCCCGCCACGGCGGCCCCCAGGCGGGCCTCGAGCCCGCCAGGGTCGGCGACACCCAGGGATGTCGTCGGATCACCCTCTGCGTCGTCGGTGACCGTCGCCTGCCCCAGCCGGATCGTCGCCCGGTACTCCTTGTCGCAGCCGACGAGGAAGGTGAGCAGCTTGGTGCCCTTCTCCACGCCGAGGACGAGCACCCCGGTCGCCATCGGGTCCAGGGTGCCGGCATGGCCGACCCGGCGCGTCCCGCACAGGCGTCGCGCCCGGGCCACCACGTCGTGGCTGGTCCAGCCGGCGGCCTTGTCGACGACGAGCAGACCGCTCGGTGCGGTCACCGAGCCTCGACGTCGACGTCGTCGGCAGCGAGACGCTCGGCCGGCTTCTTGTAGGGGTCCGGCTCGCCCGCGTGCTTGGCGTTCGCTGCAGCACGGGCGAGCTCCTCGTCCCGCGCCCGGGTCTGCGCGACGAGGTCCTCGAGGTGCGCCGCGCCCTCGGGAAGCGCGTCCGCGATGAACTCGAGCGACGGAGTGAGCCGGATACCGATCTGCTTGCCGACGGCCGAGCGGATCCGGCCCTTGTTGGCCTCGAGCACGGCGGCCGTCGCCTGGCGCTCCTCGTCGGATCCGAAGACGGTGTAGAACACCGAGGCGTGCTGCAGGTCGCCGGTCACCCGAGCGTCGGTGATCGTGACGAAACCGAGCCGGTCGTCCTTGATACGGAACTCGAGGTACTCCGCGACGATGACCTTGATCCGATCGGCGATCTTGCGGGCGCGAGCTGGGTCAGCCATTGCTCCTACCTCGTTTCTTCTCGAATGGTCACGGCTGCGGTAACGCACTGCTGAGCCTCACACGGGGTGAGCCATGGACGTCTGGCCGCGTACCCACCCTAACCTCGGTGGAACGCAGCCCGCCGCAGCCGAACGCGCCGGGCATCGGGAGCGAGCCCGGCGGCATACGGACATATCGGGTGTGACGTGGAGGGGCCACCGCCGATCGGGCACTCAGCCCTCCCGGTGCGGCGGCCCCTCCACGAGCACCGTCAGGCGCGCGGCTTCTCGCGCATCTCGTAGGTGGCGATGAGGTCACCGATCTGCAGGTCGTTGAACGACCCGAGGTTGATGCCACACTCGTAGCCATCACGGACCTCGGTGACATCGTCCTTGAACCGACGCAGCCCGGCGATCTCGACGTTCTCGGAGATGACGACACCGTTGCGGGTGATCCGCGACTTCGAGCCACGCTTGATCTCGCCGCTGCGGACGATCGATCCGGCGATGTTGCCGAACTTGCTCGAACGGAAGATCTCGCGGATCTCCGCCGTGCCGAGCTCGACCTCCTCGAACTCAGGCTTGAGCATGCCCTTGAGCGCGGCCTCGACCTCGTCGATGGCCTGGTAGATCACCGAGTAGTAGCGGATCTCGACGCCCTCGCGCTCGGCGTAGTCGGCGTTCTGGCCCTCGGCCCGAACGTTGTAGCCGATGATGATCGCGTTGGACGCCATCGCGAGGTTGATGTTGTTCATCGTGATCGCACCGACGCCGCGGTCGATGATGCGCAGGTCGACCTCGTCGCCGACGTCGATCTTGAGCAGCGCGTCCTCGAGCGCCTCGACGGAACCCGACACGTCACCCTTGAGGATGAGGTTGAGGGTCTCGACCTTGCCGGCCGCGAGAGCCTCGTTGAGGTCCTCGAGCGAGATGCGCTTGCGGGCCTTGGCCAGGCTGGCCTGGCGGTCGGCCGCCTCACGCTTCTCGGCGATCTGGCGAGCCGTCCGGTCGTCGGGTGCCACGACGAACGTGTCACCGGCGCGCGGCACCGAGCTGAGACCCAGCACCTGCACCGGACGGGACGGGCCGGCCTCCTTGACGTTCTTGCCGTGCTCGTCGAGCATGGCGCGGACGCGACCGTAGGCCGAGCCGGTGACGATGGCGTCCCCGACCTGGAGCGTGCCGGTCTGGACGAGCACCGTCGCCGTGGCGCCGCGGCCCCGGTCGAGGTTCGCCTCGATGGCGACACCGCGGGCCTCGCGCTCCGGGTTGGCGCGCAGGTCGAGCGCGGCATCCGCGGTGAGCAGGACCGCCTCGAGCAGCCCGTCGATGTTGACACCCTGCTTGGCCGACACGTCGACGAACATGGTGTCGCCGCCGTACTCCTCGGCGACGAGGTTGTACTCGGTCAGCTGCTGGCGGATCTTGGACGGGTTGGCGCCCTCGACGTCGATCTTGTTGACCGCGACGACGATCGGCACGTCGGCCGCCTGGGCGTGGTTGAGAGCCTCGATCGTCTGGGGCATGACACCGTCGTCGGCCGCGACCACGAGGATGGCGATGTCGGTCACCTTGGCACCACGAGCACGCATGGCGGTGAACGCCTCGTGACCCGGGGTGTCGATGAAGGTGATCGGACGCTCGACGCCCTCGTGCATCTTGCGGACCTGGTAGGCACCGATGTGCTGGGTGATCCCACCGGCCTCGCCCGCTGCGACGTCCTCGTTGCGGATCGCGTCGAGCAGGCGCGTCTTGCCGTGGTCGACGTGACCCATGACGGTGACGACAGGCGGACGCGCCTCGAGGTCCTCGTCGTCCTCGCCCTCGATACCCGTCTCCAGGTCGATGTTGAAGGAGTCGAAGAGCTCACGCTCCTCCTCCTCCGGGGAGACGACCTGGACGTCGTAGCCGAGCTCGACACCGAGGAGCTTGAAGGTGTCCTCGTCGAGCGACTGCGTCGCCGTGGCCATCTCACCGAGGTGGAAGAGGACAGTGACGAGCGATGCCGGGTTGGCGTTGATCTTGTCGGCGAAGTCGGTCAGCGACGTACCACGGCGCACCCGCACGACGGTCTTGCCGTCACCACGAGGGACCGTGACTCCACCGATCGACGGCGCCTGCATCTGCTCGAACTCCTGGCGCTTTGCGCGCTTGGACTTCCGGCCTCGGACCGGACGACCGCCACCGCGGCCAAAGGCGCCCTGCGTGCCGCCACGGCCACCCGGGCCGCCGCCACGGGGGCCACCACCGAAGCCACCGCGGCTCGGACCACCGGGCGCACCGGCGCCGGCACCGCCGGCACCGCCGCCACCGAAGCCACCGCGCCCACCGGCGCCACCGGGACCGCCGGGGCGGCCGGGGCCCGCGGGACGCTGGCCGGGACGGCCGATCGTGCTGCGCTCGGGCATCATGCCCGGGCTGGGGCGCGGGCCACCGGGACGCGGGGCCGGACGAGGACCACCGGCTCCCGGACCGCCGGGACGCGAGCCACCGGCAGGCGCGCCGGGGCGTGGGCCACCGGGGCGCTGCTGCGGACGCGGCATGCCCTGGCTCGGGCTGAACGGATTGTTGCCGGGGCGGGGGCCACCGTCACCGGGACGCTGCCTCGTCTGGCCCATCCCCTGGCTCGGGGCGAACGGGTTGTTGCCCGGTCGAGGCGTGGTCGGACGGGGGGCGGGACGCGGCCCCGGGGTCGGGGCGCCGCCGCGAGCAGCCGGAGCCGCCGGGCGACTGGGGGCGGGGGCCGCAGGCCTGGCCGCAGGGGCGGGCGCAGGCCCGCTGGGCGCGGCCTTCGCCGCAGGAGCCGGCTGGGCAGCCGGAGCGGCCGGTGCTGGGGTCGCCGCCGGGGCAGCGGGA
>Ga0209347_1006242_pt1 | contig 10680 bp, 11 predicted proteins | sample AutmiccommuBRH23_FD_187382 | JGI IMG/M metagenome (GOLD analysis project Ga0209347, IMG submission 187382) | Deep subsurface microbial communities from Mt. Terri, Switzerland - Autotrophic microbial communities BRH/23 (SPAdes) (version 2) | ecosystem: Environmental > Aquatic > Deep subsurface >...
CCTTGCGCGTCAACGCGAGCGTTTCTTCTTGTGATCGTGGGGGTAGGGTATTGGGGCTTCGAGACTAGCGCGCCTGCTCTTCCTCTATGTGCTGCACGGCTTGGCGATGGAGGGCGATGCCGAGCTGCAGCGATTGAGCAATCCGCTCCGCGCGGTCGATAAACAGGCTTGCCGCCGGCTCGTCGCAGACCTCGGCCGCGGTTTGGCGGAAAAGCTGGAGCCAGCGCGTGAAGTGCTCGCGCCCGATGCCGGGGAGCTTGGCGTGCACCGGCATCGGCCGGCCTTTGTAGACGCCCGTCATCAGCACCACCGACGACCAGAACTTGCACATCTTGTCGAGGTGGGGCGGCCAGTCGTCGATCTCGGCCGCGAAGATGGGCCCGAGCATCTCGTCGTCGCGGACTTTGGCATAGAAGGCATGCACCAGGTCGTGGATGATGGCCTCGGTGATGCCGGCATCGAGCCCGGGGGCGCGAACGCCTGGGAAATGGGGATTGTCCGGCGATGTTGTGCTCATGTCGCTCATGGACGGCCTGCCACGACGCTATAAGATGCTTTCATGATGCATGTTATCGCCTTGCCTGTCCATAAAAGATATATTACAGATACATCAAATAGGTGCTCGGACCGACCATGCAGCTCACGATGTTCTCGGACTACGCGTTGCGCGTGCTGATGTTCACGCACGCCGCCGACGGCCGCCTGGTCACCATCGACGAGATCGCCGGTTCCTACGACATCTCCCGCGCCCATCTGACCAAGGTGGTCAACGCGCTGACGCGCGGCGGCTTCCTGGAGGCAGTGCGGGGCCGCTCGGGCGGGCTGCGGCTCGCTAAGCCGGCGGACCAGATCGTGCTGGGCGAGATCGTGCGCGCGACCGAGCCGGACTTCGCACTGGTGGAGTGCTTCGCGACCGGCAACCAGTGCGTGATCACCAAGTGCTGCAAGTTGCAGGGCGTTCTCGACGAGGCGCTGCAGGCGTTCCTAAGCGTCCTCGATCACTACACGCTCGAAAGCGTGAGCCTGCGGCCGAAGGATTTCCGTTTCCTTCTGAAGCCGGTGGCCTAGAGGCCCCATGGGGCTGATCGTCAGGCCGCGCGGACAACAGCTTCCAGACCGTCGAGATCGGTGATGCGCAGGCCCTCGTCCGTAGCCCGGACGAGGCCGCGCTGCTCCAGATCACGCAGCGCGCGGACCAGCCCGTCGATGGTCGTATCGAGCTGATCGGCAACCGTGCCCGAGGTTAGCTCGTCGCCGATGAGCGTCGGATCGCGGCCCTCCACGGAATTGATATGCGACAGCGCTACGAGCAGCGAGGCGGTCTTGTCGGACTGGCTGCGCGTGCGTGCACCGACGGTGCGCTCGCGCAGGACGTCGAACTCGCGATCGGTGGCGGCGGAGACGCGCGCTGCAAGGGCGGCGTCGACATCGCAGGCCTGCTCCAGCTCGTGCTCGCTCACCTCGCGCAGATCGGTGTCGACCATGGCCTGCGCGGTGCTGACGTATTTCTCCAGGTGACCGAAGCCGATGATGTCGCCGGGGAAGGCAAACTCGATGATCTCGTGACGGCCGTCGTCCCAGTGCATGTAGTGGCACAGCGCGCCGCGCACGACCTGATAGACGTGCGTGCGCGTCTCACCGGCACGGAACAGAGTCTCCCCTCTGGGCACAGAGTGGTTTTCGAACTCGCGTGCTTTGGGTTCTGCACAATGAACATCCTCCGGCACGGCGGTCGCGGTGCCAGGGGGAGACGCGAGAAGATCAGTGCGCGATACAGCGAACATTTTCCGCACTCACACAACGTTATTGACGGCGGATGTAGGGATCACCATTGCCACAATCAAGCCAAATTTCACTTCCTGCCCAATGCCTAAGCAGATCTCGCTCACATTAAAGCGAGAGACGGTTAAGGATGTTCCCTAAGACGGAAGGATGAGAAGAAAGCAGGCAGTTTTTTCGCCTGCTCGTTTGGCGGGCCCTCGCGCCGGCCGGCCGCCGCGACACGCCCGAGCCAAGCGTCAGGGCCGCAGATCCGGCGATCTTATTCACAGGCCAGGCCGCGTCGGCGGCAGCATGTGCTCGCCGTGCCCGCTAGCCATCACGTAAGCTTTCTCTGGCATAACCGGACCTCGCAGCAGGGTTCGGAAAAAAGCTTCGAACTAAAATTGGATATTACGGGAGGCTCCGCCATGAACACATTATCGGTCGGCGAGTGCATCGGTTACGCCTGGGAAACCTTCAAGCGGCGACCGTGGATCTTGATCGGCGGCGTTCTCCTCGCCTGCGTCATCTCCGGACTGCCCCAGGCCATCGCGCCCTACCCGGTTCCCTCTGAACCCGGCGTTCCGTCTCCCCCGCCCTCGACGCTCGCCATCGTGACGGGCCTGGTCTCCATCGTCGTCAGCATTTTCGTCAGCATGGCCTTCGTCACCTTTGCCCTGCGCGCGCACGACAACATCGAGGCGCTGACGATCAGCGACTTGTGGAACCCGGCGCCGTTCTGGCGATTCCTGGGCGCCTATATTCTGGTCGCGCTCACCGTCGCTGTCGGCTTCATCTTGCTGATCGTACCCGGCGTCATCGCATCGCTTGGACTGGCCTTCGCGCCCTACCTGACGATCGACCGCGGAATGGGACCGATCGATGCCTACAAGGGGAGCTGGCACATCACCAAGGGCAGCAAGTGGCAGCTCTTCCTTCTGGTGCTGGCGCTGATCGGGCTCAACATCCTGGGCGCACTCGCCCTGCTGGTCGGGCTCCTCGTCACGCTGCCCATAACCTTGATCGCCACGGCGCACGCCTACCGCGTACTCGAAAGCCGCAACGGCTGACATCGCTCGCACGGCGGGGATGGCGGGAGGGGCGCGAGGCGCGCCCTCCCCGGCTGAGCGGCTGCGCGCACATCAACCTGTGCCGGACCTTGTGCTCGCAACAGGACTTTGGATAACGGGGATAGCCGCACGCCGCCTCTGGTGCAGCGCCGTAGTCGGATCACATTGGACGGGCAATCTAAGAGAGGTCAGTCCAATGCTTGACGGAAAAACGCTTTCCATCCGCATGGCCGAGGAGCGCATCAAGTCCGAGATCGCCGCAGTCGAAAAGGAATGCGCCGATATCATGGACCGCTTCGATCACAAGCACCGCGAGCTCAGCACCGAGGAACGCACCCTGCGGCGGATCGAGTTTCTCGCCAACAGACGGCGGCTGGGCCAGCTCGGCGCGGAGCTGCTCGAGTTGAGATTTGCCAAGGCCGGCGTTTGATAAAGGCCGGTCTCTGAGCCCGGCGCCTGACCGGGGCTCCCCCCGATCCCCCAAGGCTGCGCCGGCTCCGGTGGCCATGACACGCATTCATCTAATCCGTGCCATGGCCACGCCTTCTCGTTGCGCGAACAGTGATTTTCAGCAGACGCTGCCCCGCATTCTCGGGGACGGCACCTCCGGAAAATTGCGGTAACGAGGGCGTCTAAATTTACTAATGGTGACGAAACGTCGGCCCCGCCGCATGCGCACGCTCGCTACCCGCCAGTTTATCGGTACCCGCGCGCACGATCCCGCCAGCGGTGTGCGCCGAGGGTCACAGGGCGCCGGGAAAGCCCTGCGACCGGCCGCCCCGCTGCGTTGCAGCGCGGACCGCGGATGTGTTATCCGGCAAGTCTATTCTAGATGGGGGATCGAAATGCGTCGCGGGACCGCAATCTTCGCGCTACTGCTCATTTCGGCGTTCGCCTCACGCGCTTTCGCAGCCGGCCCGGCGTTGGTGTTTGAGGTTTCGAACAGCAAGGTGCTGTTTGCCGAGAACGCCGACGACCCGTGGCATCCCGCCTCCCTCACCAAGCTCATGACCGCCTACTTGACGTTCAAGGCGCTCAAGGCGGAACGCATTACGCTCAAGACCAAGATCCCCTGCTCGGCCGAGGCCCACAAGGAGCCGCCGAGCAAGATCGGGCTACCGATCGGCGGCGAGCTCACCGTCGACAAGGCACTGCAAGCGTTGATCGTCAAGTCTGCCAACGACGTCGCCGTCATGCTGGCCGAAGCCGTCGGAGGCAGCCAGGAGAAGTTCATCGCGCAGATGAACGCCACGGCCAAGAAGCTTGGCATGACGCACACCAACTACGTCAACGCCAACGGCCTGCCCGACCCCCGCCAGATCACCACCGCGCGCGATCTCGCCAAGCTGGCGCGCGCCGTCATCAACGAATTCCCCGAGTACGCACACTACTGGTCGATGCCGCAAATGCGCATCGGCAAGAGCCGGCTGTCCTCGCACAACGGGCTTCTGAAGTCGCTCGAGGGCGCCGACGGACTGAAGACCGGCTTCACCTGTGATTCCGGTTTCAACATCGCCGCCAGCGCCACGCGCGACGGGCGCCAGATCGTCGCCGTCGTATTGGGCGATTCCACCAGCGGCGAGCGCAACGTCCGCGCCAAGAGCCTCATCGAGTACGGCTTCCAGCAGAACGGCTGGGCGCAGATGTTCAATCACAAGACGCTCGACAACATGGCCTACGCGCCGACCGTGACCTCAGTGACGAGCGTGCGCGAGAACGTCGTGTCCTGGAACTGCAATCCGCCCAAGCACAAGAAGAAGCGGAAAAAGAAAAAGAAGAAGACCTCGGTCCAGAAAGAAACGCATAAGAAGACGGCCCCGGCCAAGCTCGATGGCGCGCAGCAGGCCAGTGCGTCCGCGCAGCGCCTCAAGGGCACACTTGCCGAGACGCAGTAGCGGCATGGAACGATGCGGAGCCGCGGGGCCCGCGTCCGGGCGCGGCGCCCTAAACGATCAGATCCAGCTTCTGGTGTCGGTAGGGGCAGCCGCTGGGCGGAGGCGGCGGGACCTCTTTGGGTGCTGAAGTGCTGCCCGAGCCTTCAACGGGAACCGGGCCATATTCGACGCCCGGCCTGGGCTCGCTCGTGATGCCATTGCCCTCGATCACCACCTGCGAGAACGCGGGCGATGCCAGGACGATCAGGGACCCGAGCGCAGCGGCGGTAATTAAAAGCGCCAATCGTTGGTCCATAGCTGGAGCCTCCTCGGCGGCCAATCGGTTAAGCATCATAGTACGGAAACGGCGCTTGGGACTGCAAGGTTTCATAGTCTCAATATGAGGCAGATGGTCTGGCGCGCTTTTTGCTGTTCTCAACGCAACGAGACAGAGAACAGCGGCAAGCACCAATGGCAAACATCTGGCAACCAAATCCCGCCATTAACGAGTACGAATGCGATGCAATGGCGATGGTCCTCGAGGCGCGACATGGCTTTCATGCAGCCGCGGTGGCCGATTTCTTCGCCACTTGGCACAACGGCAGGGGTGACGCGGACCGCTCGACGGCCTGGCACAACATCGCCGCTTGGGTGCGCGCACGCGAACACGACCGTCTGGAACAGGAATAAACTGCGCCGTTTCAGGACTGACAGGGTGCCTCGCGCATCCCAATTGGTTCCTGCGGCCCACCAGGCGGGCCCCTCGCTCCCATGAGTGACAATTCCTCCGTCCCCAATCCAAGCTTCGCGCTTCCGCAGGCGGGCGGCGTCATCGCGCAGCTCATCTCCATCCTGAAGGGAGAGGGGGACCGCGAGCGCACCAAACGCGACGCCGTCACCGCGTTCGGCGTGCGCTGCGCCAGCGCAGCCCTGCTGTACGTGACCCAGGTGGTGCTCGCGCGCTGGATGGGAAGCTACGAGTACGGCATCTATGTCTTCGTCTGGACGTGGGTGCTGGTGCTGGGCGGGCTGTCCGACCTCGGCCTCGCGATCTCCTCCATACGCCTCATCTCGCACTATCGCGAAACCCGCGAGATGGGCTACGTGCGCGGCGTAATCCGCGGCTCTCGTGGCGTCGCCATCGGTGTGGGAACCTTGATCGCTGCGCTCGGCATCGCCGGACTCTGGCTGCTTGAGCCCCTCGACGGCCACTACGTGCTGCCCGCGTATCTCGCCCTCGTCTGCGTGCCGCTCTACTCGTTGACGGGCGTGCAGGACGGAATTGGAAAGTCGTTCGCCTGGATGGGCGTCGCGCTGCTGCCGCCCTATATCATCCGGCCTGCGCTGCTGCTCATCGCCATGGCCGCGGCACACTTCATGGGGCTTCCCATGGAGGCGAAGACCGCCGCCGGATCCGCCATCGCCGGCACCTGGATCGCTGGCCTCATTCAGACGCTGATCGTCAACCGGCGCCTCAAACCCATCGTCGGCTCGGACAAGGCTCAATACGACTTCCGCACCTGGCTGCCAGCCGCGTTCCCGCTGCTCGTCATCACGGCCTGCGAGCTTACCTTGCAGAGCGCCGACGTCCTTGTCGTCTCGCACTTCCTGACGCCGACCGATGTCGCCATCTACTTCGCCGCGGCCAAGACCATGAGCCTCATCATGTTCGTGCACTACGCAGTGGGAAGCGCGGTGGCGAACCGCTTCGCTGCGCTGAGCGCACGCGGTGACAAGGAAGGCTTGCGCACGTTCGCGCGCGATGCGGTGCACTGGACGTTCTGGCCCTCGCTCGCCGCAGCGGTCGGACTGCTCGCATTGGGCATGCCGCTGCTGTGGCTGTTCGGGCCGCAGTTCGTCGACGGTTATCCGGTGATGATGATCCTGGTCGTCGGCTTCCTGTTCCGATCGGCCATGGGGCCTGCCGAGATCCTCTTGAACATGCTCGGCAAGCAGCGCCTGTGCGCGACGGTTCAGGTGACGACAGCCGTGCTCAATGTGATCTTGAACGTCACGCTGGTGCCGATCTACGGCATCGTCGGCGCCGCGGCGGCAACGTCCACGGCACTGGTGACGGGCGCCTTGCTGAACTACATCGTCGTCAACCGCCATCTCGGCATCGAGATCGCGATCTGGCGGTTCCGCAAATAAGTAGGGAATGGCGGGGACGTCGCGGGCACGGGCCGATCGGTCCGTGCGACGGATACGCTCAGCGCGAGCGCTACATCGGCGCGCCGATCACAAGCGTCCAGAACGACTTGAACTCGGTCCTGGGATCGGAGACCAGCGCAATGCCCATCTGCGTTGCATCTGGCAGCAACAGGTTCTTGTTGTGCCCGGGGCTCTGCTTCCAGCCGCGCAGAACTTCCTGGAAATCGACCTGACCGGTGCCGACGTTCTCGGCGGCAAGACGCGCGTGATAGCCGGTGCGCTTGACGCGGTCCCACGGATTGGAGCCGTCCGAGCCGTAGTGCGAGATGCGGTCCCACTTGGCGAGATCGCGCGAGTGGGCCTTGGCCGCAGCGGTGAGCTCGGCGTCGAGCTTCAACGGCTTCAGACCCTTGTCGAGACGATACTGGTTGATGAGATCGCGCGCCTTCTCCGGATCGAGCGCCGTGTGCGAGTAGTCGCGGTTCGAAAGCGCGCCCGTCGTCGCTTGCTCGTAAGATCCCTTCGGCGCCTTGTCGTCGAGCTTGGCGACCTGGACAGGCTTATCGTCGCTGCTGCTGCTGCGATAGGAGGTCTTGGTGCTGCCGTAGCTGGAGCCTGAGCCGAGCGAGCCGGTCGTGGTGCCGGCGTTCGAGTAGGACGGCTCAGTGAAGCCGGAGGAGATAGTGTTGGTGCTGAGACCGCAGGCACCAAGCGTAACGAGGAGACCCGCGGACAGCGCGACGCGGTACATACGAGACACTCCCGCTTGCAGATGCGCAATCCAGACAGTCATCTTCGCCCAAACCCATTAACCCAGCGTTAATGCTAAGGAGTTGTAACCACACGTCCGGATACGGGAGATCTCAATCGGTTCTCCAGATGGCATCGTCACGTGGTCGCCCCCGGCTGCCGCTGCCGGTTTCCCCGGCGTATGAGGTGCTTGAGGCTTCACCGCCTCAAAGGAGCCCGAATCATGGCAGCGCTGATCAGGTACAGTTCCCACTAATTTGGTGTCTTCAATTTGACGCGCTTGGGGCGAAAGCCGGGCGTGTAGGCTCGCGAGGCGCAGAAGCAACTCGTCCCCCGTTAGATGTGAGCCGCCCCTTTAAAGCCGCACACAACTCACACACACTTCCTGCGAAACGGCCGGTGATTCGCGCGTACGGCTCGTCTTGATTGCGGGGAGACGCGTTGCATGTCGGCCTTAAGCCGGGAGGTGCCCATTCGATCGACCGCAGCCACGGGGCCAGAAGGCCTGGCTGCGCTGGCTTTGACGCGCATTGCATGCGCGGGCGGAGCGACGCGAGCCCAGATCTCCCGCGATCTCGGCCCCATGGTGTCGAACAGGCTGTCTCCCGCGGAATGGCGGTCGAAGGCGGCCGAGATCCTCGCCAGCCTCATCGGCGCCGGCCTCGCCGAGCAGAGCCGCAGCCGCTACCGGGCGACCGACAAAGGCAACGCGGCGGTGGCCCAGTACCTGGGCGAGAAAGAATCGCATGCGCGTGCCTGGAGCGAGCAGCGCGACGTCTGGCTGGTCGCCAAGGCGCTCGGCATCGACGCGACGAAACCCGCAATCCGCAAGGCTTTGAGCCGTCCGGAGGGCCTGAGCGCCCTCATCGTGCAATCCGCCTTCGGGCTGTCCACGCGCCAGGCGCTGTCGCCTTTGAAGCTCAGGGCAGCACTTGCCCTCGTCGCGCTGGAGCGTGCCTTCGGCGACAACGTCAAGACCAGCGGATTGAAGAAGGGCTCGGCGATCTCGGCGCAGGCGGGCCGCGCGCTCGCCGGTCAGCTCCTGAAGCCACCTCGCGAGCTCAACACGGATGCGCGCCTCATCGCGGCGCTCGGCGCCGAGCAGGTCGGAGCCGCACGCCCCGAGATCGAGGTGCTGCGCGGCGCACTGCTGCGCCGGCTCGCGGAGCCTGCAAAGAATGCACCCGCAACTGCATCTGCACCCAAAGCCCAGCCTGCCGCCCCTCTGCCTGCCGCCGAGGCAGTTCGCACGGCTGTGCAGAAAACGCCGCAGCGCCCCGGTCTCGCACAATTTTCTGCCGGTGTGCTCGGAGCGGCACGCGACCACGCCGAGGGCTGGCCAGGCGCCCGGAAGGCGTTTATTTCTCAAGTGTGGAATGCGATTCGCACATCGCACCCTGAGTGGGGTCTTTCAGAGATCGAGTTCAAGGACATGCTGGCCGGAGCGCACCGGGCGGGCCAGCTGGTGCTCGCCAGCGCCGACCTCAAGAACAAAGACAAGATCAAGGACTTCGAGGCCTCGGCGATTCTCTACAAGAATACTGTCTGGCACTTCGTGCGGGTCGAGGATTGAGGCAAGTCGAGGGGCCATCGATTGATTGAACAGCAGGACGCATTGACCCAGGCCGCACCTGAAGGGCTCTCGCGAGCCTTTGAGCACTCGATCACGTGGGAGGACGACATTTGGCGTGCCGACCCCGTGGACGTGGAGCAAGTGCACGCCAAGGCAAGGGCGAAATTCACCGACCTGTTGTCGAATATCACCTCCGGGCCGGGCGCCGGCACGCAGGATCGCATCCTGCTGTTTCACGGCCAGTCGGGTGCCGGCAAGACGCACCTCATCCGCGCGCTGAGAACGGCCGCGCATCGCTCGGGCACGGCCTATTTCGGCTATGCGCAGATGACGCCGGATGTCGCGAGCTATGCCGACTACTACCTGCGCCGGCTGGTGCACTCGCTGGAGAAGACCTACGATCCCGACCGGCCGGGCGAGAGCGGGCTGGAGCGGCTGACGCGCCACCTCGTGGCGGACGCCGAGACCGTCTCGGCCGCAGACCTCACCAAGCTGCGCGAGGAGAGCCTCGACGACGCCAAGCTCGCCAAGCTGGTCTTGAAGCTGGCCGACGCCATCGTCTCCAGCCCCAAGTACGCGGGTGAGGATCTCGACATCAACATCGTGCGCGCGCTGCTCTATCTGGAGCGCCACGATCCGCGCATCGACCAGCGCGTGCGCCAGTTCCTTTATGGCCGCCCGCTGACCGAGCTCGCCCATAAGGCGGTCGCAGCACTCGATCCCAACGACGGCGAGGACCGCGCCTTCGAGATCATCGCGGCGCTCGGCGGACTGATGTGGACGGTCGATCGGGCCGCGCTCGCCTTCTGCGTCGACCAGGTCGAGGACCTGCGCTTCTTCAACGACGCCGAGGAGCGCTTCCAGCGCGCCGTGCGCGATCTCATCCAGATCGCCAACCGGCTGACCAACGCCATCCTCATCATCTCCTGCCTGGAGGACTTCTACGGGCAGGTGCGCGGCGTGCTCGCGCAGTCCTACATCGACCGCATCGAGAAGGCCGGCCCCGTCGCGCTTCTGGAAAGCCGCACGCCGGAGGAAGCGCGCCTCATCATCAAGAAGCGGCTGGAGCATCTGGCCGAGGACGGCTCGGAGTATCCCGACCCGACCGCTTATTTCGGTCCGCAGTTCTTCGAGGAATTCGCGGGGCTGTCGACGCGCCGTCTGCTCGAGCACGCCTACACGCGCCTCAACGCCAAGACCGCGCCCGACACCGACGATCACGACGACGCGGATGCGCGCGAGGAGGATCGCGGCGGCAGCGGCTTCGTCTCGCGCCTTGCCGCAGCACTCGGGATCGGCATCGCGGGCGACGACGCTCCCGGTGCACCGGCCGATGTCGACTATCGCGACATGTGGGAGCGGTTCCAGAACGCCTCGGAAGCCGAGATCCCCTCCGACGAGCGCGAGCTGCTCGACATCCTCGCCGGCGCGCTTGCCGTTGCCAAGGAGGAGTGGGCCGGCGCGGTGGAGCTTTCCACCAATCGCCAGGAGATCAACGACG
>Ga0209347_1006244_pt1 | contig 10677 bp, 10 predicted proteins | sample AutmiccommuBRH23_FD_187382 | JGI IMG/M metagenome (GOLD analysis project Ga0209347, IMG submission 187382) | Deep subsurface microbial communities from Mt. Terri, Switzerland - Autotrophic microbial communities BRH/23 (SPAdes) (version 2) | ecosystem: Environmental > Aquatic > Deep subsurface >...
ATGCCATCGTCCTCGACGCGAATGACGAGCGACTCTCCGTCCTCGCCCATGCTGGTCGTGATGCCGAGAACGCCTTCGTGCGGCATCGCTTCGATCGCGTTCATGATCAGTGCGAGCAGCAGTTGTTCGATCTGACCCGCATCGCCTCGCATCGTCGGCAGTTCCGGGTCGAGCTCGATGCGTGGCGAGATGTTGCCGAGAAGAAGCTTGTGCTCGACGAGCTTGAGTGTCTGGTGGACGACCTGGTTCACGTCGAAGTCGGTGATGTTGAGCGGCTGGACGCGCGCGAAGGTCAGGAGACTGCGGACGATGTCGCCGCAGCGGCGGCTTTCGTTCTCGATGAGCTGCAGTGAATCGCGCATCTCCGGCGCGCGCTCTTCGAGAGAATCGCCCCGCTCGATCCATCGCCGCAGAAGCTTTGCGTAGGTGAGGATGCCCGAAAGGGGATTGTTGATCTCGTGCGCCACGACCGCGGCGAGCTTGCCGAGGGACGTGAGCTTTTCGGCCTGGAGCATCTGCTCGTGGAAGCGTTTGAGCTCGGCGCTCTTTCTCTGCACGCGCTGTTCGAGAGTGTGGGCCCACGCGTCGGTCTCTTCGCGAGCCGCGCATAGTTGCCGGGACATCTCGTTGAAGGAGCCTGCAAGCTGTCCGAGCTCGTCGCGCCGGTGCACCGGAATCTGCACGCCCAGGTCTCCGCGCGCAAGGCTGATGGTGCCGCGTCGGAGACTCCGCACCGGCTCGTGCACGAAGTACCAGACGAGAAGTCCGATGGTCGCCAGCGTGATGAGAATGGCGAAGGCGCTGTAGTTGATGAACTGCATGGACGAGCGACGGACATCGGCGTCGGCGTTCGCGAGAGAGAAGGTCATCGCGAGTGTGCCGAGCAGCTGTTGCGATTCCGGATGCGCGTGACAGGCGCCTGTCGAACACGACGGCGAGTTCTGAATCGGCGTCGAGATGCCGAGGTAGCGTTCACCGCCGGCTTCGAAGATCCGTGATTGCTGGATCGGAATGGCAGCTCCAGGAATCCTGACGATCGTGCCGATCTCCCGTGAACTCGTCGAGAACCCGACGCGACCTTCGTGGTTCAGGATGCGCAGGTCGGAGATGCCAGGCTCCTGGCCGATGGTGTTGACGATGTGACGCAGCGCAGCACGGTCGTTGAGGAGCATGTAGTGCGACGTGCTGCGCCGCACGACGTCGCTCAGGCGTTCCGCATCATCGAGACGTGCCGCCTCGAGGTGCTGCCTGTGCAGACGGACATTGACGAACCCGAGCAGCCCGAAGGTTGCCAGCAGAATCGCCAGGACGACGACGAACAGCTTGGCCGCGACCGAATTGGCGACTCGGTGACCGAGCGATTCGCGCGGGAGATCGAGCGCCGGAAAACCGGCGCCCGATCCTGAAGCCGCATCGCTCTGCAGCGTGGTCATCGCTCACCTCGCGGGAGCTGGGACCACAGGGGCAGGGGAGACGCTCGCGTGCTGTTCTGCGTCGACCAGCGCCACGTGCTTTCCGTTGTGGGTGAAGATGGGAAGGTACTTGACCGCCATGTTGAAGACGAAAACGCCGATCGCCACGATCATCAGGGTGATCGACAGCTCGGTCCACTTCGGGATGTAGCGCACGCCCGACCATCCTTCCATACCGGTCGCCGCGACGTTGAGGCGATTCACCAGGAAGCCGGCGATCACGAGGATCGACACGAAGTAGAGGCGTGTCGGGCTCTCACGCACCTGCCAGAACAGCAGCAGCGCGATCGGCACCAGGAACCCGAGACCGACCTCGACCCAGAACATCGTCGCCTCGTACGAAGACTGGAACGCGAGTCCGAGGGCGTCACGATAGAGGAGGTTCTGGAAACGGATCACGCCGTAGACGATGAGGAACACCATCAGGATGCGACCGAGACCGAGGATGATCGGCTTCTCGAGCGCATGACCGAAGTGGCGGGCCGACATCGTCGATTCGAAGATCGTCATCGCCAGGCCGATCGTCACGGCCGAGATCCAGAAGAGGACCGGCAGGAGCGGCGTGTACCAGAGCGGATGCAGCTTGCCCGGCACGATCAGGTAGAGCGAGCCGAGTGACGACTGGTGGAGCGTCGAGAGGATGACGCCGAGGATGAACAGCGGGACCGAGATCATCCGGAGGATGCGCATCGGCTTCTCGAGCCGGAAGCGCTCGAAGACGACCGGCAGGAACTCGAGGAAGAGCACGGTCGTGTACAGCATCACGCACCAGCCGACCTCGAACATGACCGAGCGCGGCTGCCAGGTGAACATGACGCGGAAGACGTTCCACGGCTTGCCGAGGTCGAACATCAGCGCGGCGATGACGAGCACGTATCCGAGAAATGCCGTGAGCAGCGCCGGACGCGCGATCGGCTTGTATTTCTCGGAGTTGAAGATGTGAACGGTGGCCATCAGCGTGAAGCCGCCGGCTGCGAGCATGACGCCGCAGAGGATGTCGAAGCCGATCCAGATGCCCCACGGGGTGACGTCGGACAGATTCGTCGACGCACCGAGCCCGTGGAAGATGCGGACGTACGTCGAGTAGAGACCGAGCGCCATGAGAACGACGAAGACGACTTTCCAGAAGGTGATTTTCTGCTTGCCCATGGCCTACTCCTCGTCCTTCCGTTCGGATGACTTCTCGACGGCGGAGACGATCTCGCGGCGGTGAGTGATCCAGTAGATGCCGCCGAGGACCGCCGAGCCGATGACGACGACGTCGGGCACGTGCGAGAGCACGTTTTCGGTGAGCTCGGGGAGCGATTCGGTGCCGAGGTTCATCGGGAAGCCGAACTCCTGGAACGGCACCGAGGAGAGCATCAGGACGTCGGTTCCCCCGGCCTCGTGCTCGCCGTAGATGTGGTTCACGTACATCCCGGGGTTTTCCGCGATGCGCTTGCGGGCTTCGGCGATCATCGCGTCGCGTTCGCCGAACATCGTCGCGCCCGTCGGGCACGCCTCGGTGCATGCGGTCGTCTTGCCGGCCTTCACGCGATCCGTGCACATGATGCATTTCTTGACGGTGGGGATCGCCTTCGACCACTCGTATTTCGGCACGCCGAACGGGCAGGCCGTCATGCAGTAGCGGCAGCCCATGCACTTGCTGGCGTCGTAGACGACCGGGCCTTCCTTCGTCTTCGTCAACGCGATGACCGGACAGACCGACACGCAGGTCGGGTCTTCGCAGTGCATGCAGAGGTGACGCATGTACTTCTCTTCATCACCTGCCTTGACCGCGACGTACGTGAACTTGGTATCGGAGGTCCGCTTGACCTGCGCGATCGTCTCGTCGTACGGCAGGCCGTTTTCCGTGGCGCAGGCTGATTCGCACTCGAGACAGCCGACGCACTGGGTCGCGTCATAGAGAATCGCTTTACTCATGGCCTCTCCTGGCGGAGCGGAGAGGGAAGCCCGGCCGCTCCTCATCAATGGATGGCGGGCACCGCCCGTGCGGCGCCCGCCGGCGAACAGCTATTTCTTGAGAGTCTTGAGGAACGCGATGAGTTCTTTCGCGGTCGCCTCGTCTGCCACCTTCGACTTGTGCTTCGCGTCGGTGGTCAGATACTTGACCAGCTCGGCTTCGCTCTTGCCCTGGATCGCGGCGCTCGTGAGATCGGCCTTCGGCGACTTCTTGCCATCGGGTCCGTGACAGGCCTTGCACTTCGCGTCATACGTGGCCTTGCCGTCGGCAAACGCGGCGAGGGGCATCATCAACAGGGCGAGGACGAGAATCGATACGGTCGTGGTCTTTTTCATCTGGTGGTCTCCTTCGGCACCATTCGTACGCCCTGCTGGATTTCTCAGCGGTGACCGACAGCGTGAAGAGACGTGCGTGGACGGACCAAAGTGAGGTGACACACGACATCGGGTGGTGTCAGGAAAAAGAAAAGCCGCGGGTCTGGCGACCCGCGGCCTGAGACGAACCGTCGCTGATGCGCGGTTACTTCTTGAGCGTCTTGAGATACGCGACGACTTCCTTCGCAGAAGCTTCGTCGGCGACTTTCGATTTGTGCTTCGCGTCCGAGGTCACGAACTTGACCAGGTCCGCATCCGGCTTGCTGGTGTCGATCGCCTTCTTTTCGAGCTTGGCGCCGTGGCACATCTTGCACTTCGCCTCGAACGTCGCCTTTCCATCAGCGAACAGCGAGACCGGGGCGAGCATGGCGGCGAACGTGAGAACGAGAGCGGTTTTTTTCATCTGTTTCCTCCGCCGTCAGTCTCGCGGGACGCCTCGTTTTGCTATGTGACGATGGCCACAATAGTCCAGTGATGAAACCTCGCATCCTGGAAACCGTACTGTGACGACCGGAGGAGTGTCTCGATGAAAATTGCAGCGACAGGGATCCTGGCAGCTCTCCTGGCGGTCCCGGCCTTCGCAGGCGTCTTCGACGGCGACGAGTGCCGCTACAACGAACCGCGGCGGGCTCAGACGCCGGCGGCGGGGATCTCGAAGGTGGTCATTCATGCGGTCGCCGGCTCGCTCGAGGTCGGCGGGGTCGCGGGAGCCGACAGAGTCGTCGTCGACGGGCAGGTCTGCACCTCGGAGAGCGACCTCATCGATCAGATGACCCTCACCCTCCGCAAGCGCGGGTCGGTACTCCACATCGACGCCGAGATCCCCGAGAAGAGAGTGATTTTCGGCTTCTATTCGGCTCGCCTCGACTTCTCGGTCACGCTTCCGGCGGGCATTCCGGTCGAGATCGAGGATGGCAGCGGCTGGATCCGGGTTTCGAACACCGGACCCACGAGCATTCACGACGGATCCGGCGCGATCGAAGTCCGCGGCGTGGAGGGATCGCTCGAGATCCGCGATGGCTCGGGCGGCATCGACGTTGATGGTGTTGGTGGCCCGGTCTCGATCACCGACGGTTCGGGCGAGATCCTGATCCGCAACATCCGTGGGGATATCACGCTCGAAGATGGTTCGGGCGCGATCTCGGTGTCGCACGCCGAGGGATCGCTGCACATTCGCGACGACGGGTCGGGCTCGATCGGGGTCCGGAACGTGCGCGGCAGTGTCCTGATCGACGACGACGGATCGGGCGCGGTCGACGTTGCCGACATCGGCGGCGACTTCACGCTGCGCCACAAGGGGAGCGGAAGCATCTCGCACGAGCGCGTGGCCGGAAAAGTCTCCGTGCCGAGTCGCCACTGAGCCAGGCGTCCCGCTCAGCCGGCGATCGCCCGCATCACGGCTTCGAGATCCTCGAGGGACTCGAAGAAGTGATGCGGGTTTTCTTTGTGCAGCAGCTCCGCCGGCGTCTTGCCCGTAGCGACGGCGATCGTGGTCGATTCCCACGGCACGCCGCAGCGCACGTCGTAGATCGAGTCGCCGATGATCACGACGTCGCGGCCCTTGATCTCGACGCCAGTGCGTTCGCGGACGCGCTGCATGGCGACAGGTGGCAGCTCATTGCGATCGGCCGAGTCACTGCCGAACGCGCCGAACGGAAAGTAGTCATTGAGCGCGGGGGCCGCGAGCTTGAGACGCGCGCCCGGCTCGATGTTGCCGGTGAGCAGGGCCAACACGACGTCGTCGCGCGAGGCAAGTGCGTCGATCAGTTTACGAACGCCCGGCATCAGCTCCACGCGCGAGGGGACGGCGTTGCGCGCAAGCCCCTCGATGTAGCGATCCCACAGCAGGTGCAGCCTCTCGTCGATCGCAGCAGCCTCGAAGCCGGCATCGGCCAGCACCATGCGGGCGATCTGCGGATCGGTGCGGCCCGAGAAGTCGTAGCGCGCAAGATCGCCGCGATAGTCGAACACGTCGCGCAACGCGTCGTGAAACGCCTCGCGCGACGCGCCGTGGTCAGTCAGGATCGTACCGTCGATGTCGAAGAGGACGAGGAGCATGAGTGAAGAGTGAAGGGTGAAGAGTGAAGAGTGAAGGGTAACCGTTTTTTCACTCTTCGCTCTTCACTCTTCATTTCACCAGACGTTTGCCGCGAATTGCGCGCGACCCGCTACGATACGGGTCATGCCAAAACTGAGTCGTCGTTCTTTTCTCGCCACAACTGCAGCCGGCGTGGCCGCGGCTGCCGTGACGCGTCCGGCGATCGCGTCCCCGGCACCGAAGCCTCTCCGCATTCTCATCCTCGGCGGCACCGGTTTCACAGGGCCGCACCAGGTGCGCTACGCGATGGAGCGCGGCCACAAGGTCACGGTTTTCAATCGCGGCAAGACGAATCCGGGTGTGCTTCCTGACGGAGTCGAACATCTCGAGGGGGACCGCAACGGAAAGCTCGATGCTCTGAAAGGGCGGACGTGGGACGCGGTGATCGACGTCCCTTCGACGCTGCCGCGCTGGGTGCGGGACGCGGCGCAGCTGCTCAAGGATTCGGCGGGGCAGTACGTCTTCATCTCCTCGATCTCGGTCTACAAGGACAACTCGAAAGCGGACGACGAGAGCGGGGAAACGCTCACGCTCGAAGATCCGACCGTCGAGACGATCAATGGCGAAACGTACGGAGGCCTCAAGGCGCTGGCGGAACGAGAGGCTGAGCGTGCGTTTCCGGGCCGCGCGACCATCGTTCGCCCCGGCCTGATCGTCGGCCCCGGCGACAACAGCGATCGTTTCACGTACTGGCCGGCGCGCATTGCGCGCGGCGGCGAAGTCCTCGCGCCGGGCAACCCGACCGATCCGGTGCAGTTCATCGATGCGCGTGATCTGGCCGAGTGGATCATCCGTCTCGTCGAGAAAAAGGCGTTCGGCACGTTCAACGCCACCGGCCCCGAGCATCCGCTGACCATGGCCGAGATGCTGTACGGCATCAAGGCGGTGACGACGGCGGGAGCGCAGTTCACGTGGGTTCCGGCATCGTTCCTCGAGGAGCAGAAGGTCGCGCCGTGGATGGAGATGCCGGTGTGGATTCCGCCGGCTGGCGACATGGCGGGCTTCGCGTCGCGCAGCATCCGCAAGGCCCTGGCGGCGGGTCTCACGTTCCGCCCCCTTGCCGATACCGCCGCAGCGACGCTGGAGTACTACGAGACCCTCAGCGCCGAGCGGAAGCAGAAGCCGCGCGCCGGCCTCGCCCCTGTGCGCGAAGCCGAAGTGCTGGCGGCGTGGAAGAAGAAGGTCGCGGAGTAGGTCGTCAGGGGGGGAGCGCAAGAACTAGTAAGACCTGTAGCCCGATAGGACCTATAGGACCAATAGGACCTATAGGACCTATAGGAGGAACGCCCCCCTCGACGATTCCTCGTCGACTTGTCGACTTGTCGACTCGTCGACTCTATGACGTGCGTCAGGAGCGGCGCCTCCCGTTTCCAGTAGACTCCGTCCCGCCAGATGCGCCGCGCCTCTCTCTTCGTCCTCTTTCTCACGGTCTTCATCGATCTCATCGGGTTCGGGATGGTCATCCCGTTCCTGTCGTTCTATGCGCGCGAGTACGGGGCAAGCGGCACGGCGGTCGGGGCCGTGGTCGGGGTCTACTCGATCATGCAGTTCCTGTTTGCGCCGATCTGGGGCCGGCTCTCCGATCGCATCGGCCGACGGCCGGTTCTTCTCATCAGTCTGACGGCGAGCTTCGCGGGATACCTTCTGTTCGCCTTCACACGGAGCCTCACCGTTCTTTTTCTTTCCCGCGTGATCGCCGGTATCGGCGGGGCGAACATCGGGACCGCGCAGGCCTATATCGCCGACACGACCACGCCCGAGAACCGCGCCAAAGGGATGGGCCTGATCGGCGCCGCTTTCGGCCTCGGATTCATCCTCGGACCGCCCCTCAGCGGCGTGCTGGCGGCCGTCGGCACGCGGCATGGCCTGCCAGGCAATCTGCTGCCGGGACTCGTCGCCGCGGGACTGTCGTTCACCGCGTTTCTCGTCGCGCTCAGTGTTCTGGCCGAATCGAAACCGGCGCACCTGGTGCCGCGCAGCGGCCTCCCCCCGCAGTTCGATCTCAAGCTCTGGCGTGAAGTGGGCTCGAGTCATCTGCTGCTCGCGCTCCTCTCGGGCCTCTTCCTCACGCAGCTCGCCGTCTCCGGCATGGAGGTGAGCGTCACGATTCACGCGCGCGAGCGGTTCGACTTCCGCCAGCTCGACATGGCGTATTTCTTCCTGTTCATGGGAGTGATCGTCGCCACGATCCAGGGCGGCCTGATCGGACGCGCCGTCGGCAGACTGGGAGAGAAGCGGGTGATCGTGATCGGAGCGGCCTGCTTCGCCGCCGGTTTCGTTCTGGTGCCTTCGATCTACCGCGTGCCGCTGCTCTACGTCGTCGCGTTTCTGATCGCGATCGGGCAGGGGCTCTGCTATCCGGCGCTCACGTCGCTCGTCTCGAAGGTCTCACCCGAAGAGGATCGCGGGAGCATCCTCGGGCTTGCGACCTCGACCGGTTCGCTCGCGCGCTTCATCGGCCCGATCCTCTCGGGCTTCCTCTACGACCTCGCGCAGTCTGCCGGATCGTTCTACGGCGGCGCGCTGGTGATGCTCGTTGCTCTCATCATCGCGATGCGGATGAGGGCCGAGAGCAAAGTAGCGGAGTAGCAAGGTAGCAAAGCAGCAAAGTGGAGTCAGGGGGACGTGCTCGCCCAGCACCATTGCTCCGCGTCGTCGCCTGTGTCGCCTTCGACGCTGGCACAGAGTGTCTCGCCATCGCGCCAGTAAAGAATCCGCTTCGGAAAGTCGTGAGCGGGATTCGCGAAGACGACGCGTGACGCGCTCGACTCGGTGAGAGGGAAACGGGTCGGCGGTCTGCCGGAGGGCTGGGCGATGAAGACCAGCCCTGTGTCCTCTTCTGCAATGCGCATGAACTCGAACGAGACGCGCCCGTCGCGACGCACGTCGCGATGCAGGCCGAGGAGGAGGCCGCCGCGGGGCGCGGTCCAGAGCTCCTCCATCTGGACGCCGTCGATCGTTGCCGTCCAGTGGCCGCTCATCCAGGCGAGGCTGTCTGCCGATGGCCGCTCGCCGGCGTGGATCGCGACGGCCAGGACGAACAGAAGCGGAACGAGGACTCGCAGGCTCACAGCACGATCGTGTAGGCGAGGGTGGTCAGGTCGGGCATGCGGTCGAGATAGACATGACCGTCTGTGTGGTCGATCTCGTGCTGGAAAATGCGTGCGGTGAAGTCTTCGAGCTCGAGATCGATCGCTTCGCCATCGTGATCGAACCCGCGGACGCGAATGCGCTTGTAGCGCGGGGTTTCGCCGCCGAGAAAGGGCACGCTGAGGCAGCCCTCCCAGTCGGTGATCGTCTCGGTGCCGATCGGTTCGTAGGTGGCGTTGAACACGGCTCCGACGCTCACCTGCTTCACGCCGCGCCGTTTCGCAACGCGGTCCTGCACCTCGAACACGAAGATGCGCAACGGCAGATGCACCTGCGGGCCGGCGAGCCCGACGCCTTCATACGCGTGCATCGTCTCGACCATGTCGTCGATGAGCTGCTTGAACTTTCCCGCCTTGATGTCGCGGATCTCGACGTCGGAAGCCTTCTCGCGCAGCACCGGATGTCCCAGGCGGGACACTTTGAGAATTGACATGGGGGGAAAGTAGCACAGGTGCGCGGGGCGCAGATGGGCCGTGGAGCCGTGGAGCTGTGGAGCTGTGGAGCGGGGGCGTGACACGGCGACGCTGCGCCACTGCGCCACTGTGCCACTGTGCCACTGCGCCACTGTGCCACTGCGCCACTGTGCCACTGTGCCACTGCGCCACTGTGCCACTGTGCCGCTGTGCCACTGCGCCACTGTGTCACTGTGTCCCTGTGTCACTGTGTCCCTGTGCTCCGTACCTGAGCGACCACGCGCGCGAGCACATCCACCGTCGTGTCGAGCTCCTCTTCGGTCGTATAGCGCGAGAGCGAGAATCGCACGGCGCCCATCGCGATCCGCAGCGGACGGCCCATCGCCTTCATCGTTCCACTCGGCTCGACGAGGCCGGAGTGGCACGCAGCGCCTGCAGAAACGCAAATCCCTTCCGCATCGAGGGCGCGCACGATCGCGTCACCGTAGGCGTCGTGGAACGAGATATTCGCCGTGTTCGGTATCCGTGGCTGGGAGGCGCCGTTGACGGAGGTCTCGGGAATTGTGGTGAGGACCCGATTCTCGAAACGGTCGCGCAGGGCCTCGATTCGAGAGGCTTCGGCGAGATGAGCGCGCGCGAGTCGTGACGCGGCGCCGATGCCGGCGATCGACGGAACCGGCTCGGTTCCCGAACGGAGCCCGAGCTCCTGGCCGCCGCCATACCAGAGCGGCTGCAGGGTGAGACCTTTGCGGATCGCGAGCGCGCCGACGCCCTTCGGCGCGTGGAACTTGTGACCGGAGATCGTGACGAAGTCGGCGTCCATCTCCTGCCGGGAAAGCGGAACCTTACCCGCGGCCTGGACCGCATCGACGTGCAGATATGCGCCCCGCGCGTGCGCGAGATCTGCGATCGCACGCACAGGATGCAGGACGCCGGTCTCGTTCTGCGCGAGCATCACCGACACGAGGAGCGTCGTGTCGTCGATGGCCGCGCGCATGACGTCGAGGTCGAGAGCGCCGTTCTGATCGACCGGCACGGTCGCCAGCTCGATCGCTCCCGCGCGTTCGAGCGCGCGGAGAAGGGTCAGCACTGAAGGATGCTCGACCGCCGTGGCGACGACCTTCCGGCGTCCGGGAGCCTGATCCAGCAGCCCGCGGATGACGAGAGCATTCCCTTCAGTCCCGCAACTCGTGAAGATCACTTCGTC
>Ga0209347_1006245_pt1 | contig 10676 bp, 11 predicted proteins | sample AutmiccommuBRH23_FD_187382 | JGI IMG/M metagenome (GOLD analysis project Ga0209347, IMG submission 187382) | Deep subsurface microbial communities from Mt. Terri, Switzerland - Autotrophic microbial communities BRH/23 (SPAdes) (version 2) | ecosystem: Environmental > Aquatic > Deep subsurface >...
GTGGTTACGGTGGATATGGCGGATATGGCGGACTGGGTGGTTACGGTGGATATGGCGGATATGGCGGACTGGGTGGTTACGGTGGATATGGCGGATATGGCGGACTGGGTGGTTACGGTGGATATGGTGGTTATGACCGCATTTTTAATGGCTATGGCGGTGGTTACGGTGGAGCTGGTGGCTACGGCGGAGCTGGTGTCGGCGTAGGGATTATTGCCATCGCAATTCTGATTTTAATTGCCTTGGGTGTCATCTTTTAAGATTATAAGCTAAAAAGTTTTACTAATTGAAAAGAAGGAGGAATAAACATGGCATTCGGTGCTGGAGTTGCTGGTGCAGGCGGATATGGTGTTGGTGCAGGTATAGCAATTGTCACTGTGATTATTCTTTTGCTTATCGCCTTGGGAATTGTATTCTAAATTTCTGCAGCTATTAGATTTTCTCATAAGGAGGTTTTAAAATGCCGACACTCGGCTTGGCGTATACCTGGCCCTACTGGCTTAATGGGTTGGCGAGGTACCCAGGTTACGGTTATTCTGGCCCTGGTTATCCCGGATATGGTTATTCCGGCTGTGGCTATCCCGGCTATGGAGGACCTTTCCGAGGTTATTAAACACAATAAACTCATAAATAGCCCCTCAATATTTTACAGAAAGTAAAATATTGAGGGGCCTTGCTTCCACTATTTCCGTTTTTCAGCGAACAGACTCTTTTCTTCATTTATGCTGGCTACGATAAACTATTTTACTAAGAAATGCTTACCCAACTAAATCGCTAGATCCTTTGTCTCAAACACCTTTTTTGTCAAATACCAAAGGACTGCTGAAGCGACATTAAACCCTATAATGGGCCATAGTGGGTCTGTTGTTCCCTCTAGTACCTCTTGCGGCTGAAACCATTGGAAGAGCGAGAGGTTTTTTAGCCAGGATAGTTTGTCACTCAGTCCTCCAACAATATCCAGGCCGTAAAAGGCCAGCGTTAAGCCCATCGCATACGTTAAAGCCTGTTCTTCTTCAGCAAACCAAGCTGAGAAAAAAAGACTATAAATTTCTATCAGCGTGAAAAAGGAAAGTCCTAAGAGACCTAGGTCTATATAACGCCCATGTTCGATTTCAATCCCTGAGCAAAAGGTGCCGAAATAGACTCCGCAGATCATAGCAGCTACGAGAATAGCATTTGTGCTAATCAAAACCCCAATTTGGGTTGAAATAATCTCACTTCGTGAGACCGGTGTGGATAAAAGAAAGGCTAAGGATCCGTCATCCGCCATTTTTGCAAGTAAAGCATTGGCGGTTTCTATTCCATATAAGGCCATGATCATTACCCAAATCCTTGCAAAAAACTGTCCCGATATTAAGGCTTCAAAGGTATCGGTCCGTGCATTTTCTGGGACCCCGAACACGGTTTTTACCGTAGACGGGAGAGACTGCGCAATCTCCGTAACCGCAGGATTTTTAGCTATCACAGGGTAAACCCAGGTTAAAAGTCCTTCATAGAGAACAATTCCTGTTGAAATAACGGCTACTTTCTTTCGATACTGTTTAAACATCGCCCGGAACAATGCCCTATTCATAGTTTTCACCCCACCTAAATCTACAACTATGGCTCTCTGTCAAACTTCGACGATTACCGGTAAAAATCCATAAAAGCCTCTTCTAACTCCAGCGAACGTTGCCTAAAACGTTTGACACGAACTTGAGCGAGAGCAAGCCATAGGTTATCCAATTCACCCACTACCCGGATGACGAAGCAGCCACCCTGAATAGGGGTTATATTTAACTGACTCTGCCTTAGAAGCTCGACATTCTTCTCACTTTCGACTTCAACTTCGAACGTTTGATACTCGGCTTGTCTAAGCAGAGAAATACTTTGAACGGCTAGAAGGTTCCCTTCTCTAATAATCCCAGCCTGCTCACACGTACGCTCAATCTCTGAAAATTGGTGGGAAGACATAAATAAAGTCTTCCCTTTTTTCTTTTCCTCTAGGATTAAATCAATAAACACTTTTTGCATTAACGGATCCAAGCCAGAGGTCGGTTCATCAAAGATAAGCACACTGGCATCCAACATCAATGCCGAAATGATCCCCAACTTCTGTTTCATCCCTTTAGACATCTTACGAATGAGTATTTTTAAATCTAAGTCGAGGGCACTCACAAAATATTCTCGGTATTTCTTTATTGGAAGACAATATTCGCCGTGCATTCCCGCGATAAGATCTAAGAATTCAACCCCTGTTAAGTTCTCAATAAAATGAAGTTCACCCGGAAGGTAACTGACGAACCTCTTCACCTCAGTCTTTTCTCGCCAGCAATCATACTCGTTGATCGTTACTCGTCCTGAATCCGGCTTTAAAAACCCCATTAAAAGACGGATGGTCGTGGTCTTCCCTGCTCCATTCGGGCCGAGAAATCCGAACGCTGTACCAGGATCGACCTGAAAGCTAATGTTCCTTATTCCTCGTCCTTCGCGATAAACTTTGGTCAGTTCATTAACCTCAATCATTTCCTGCCTGCTTCCTTAGAAAGATCGCTTAATGCTCAACGTACAACGATTCAGTATGGATTACATCTATCCCTACTATTTATGTTATTGGTAAACCAGTAGTGTCTGTCTTCCACATAATTCCACATAGTCTACCAAACAAGTAGTCTAGTTTGGATACAAAAGGAGATGGTAATCATAAACTAGCAGAAAAGCGCCCTAAGTCTTGACTTAAGCCGCTTTTCTGCTGTCTTAACGAAGCCTTCTAAAACAGATTCTAGGAGCATATTTCGTCAATTCGAATAGTTGATTAGAAGAAGTGATTCCTTTTTTAGCTAAGAATTTTTGCATTCCCATCGGCATTGGGCGAGACTGGTTCAGAAAACCTTCCCCCGCTAGATCAGTTCCTCCTGCTTCAGTAACGGCACCGATATTCCCAGGTCGAAATAACATCAGTTAACACCTCCCTATCGGAAATATATTCCACTGCGGAGAGGTGTGTTCCTATTAGAATTGCCATTACCCTACCTGTACGAAACGCTTCGTGGAAAACAAAAATAAACACTTACTTTAACGTCAAAATTATTTTTTGGCAAATAATAACACGGATAAGTAAGAGAGCATACTGTGTTATTAGCTTCACCACAAATAATCATGAAATGAGATGGGACCAGTTTGAAGGCGATGAGTCAATTATCCAGGCTTCTCAGATGTGGGCAGTACGGGATTTTCTCATCTCAAATCTGGCTTCTTGGTCTTTACGTCTAGAGCGTTTTTCCCCTCTACTGCCCACATAATCTACGTTCTTACGTATTCACATGAGAAGGATAGAAATAAAACGGCCCAATCCCATGCCATAATTAAAATGTTTATTAATAAACTGTAGCATGGTCTGCGAAAGGAGTGAACTATTTGGAACCAGGAATGTTAGCGTTGCTGGGTAGAACAATTTCTATAATGGAAAACTTGGGGTTCCTTTGGGTAATCCAGACCGGTTGAACTGGAATTATGGAATGAACTAGACGAGCTGAAATGTTTAGAAGACCTAATGGAATCACATCCAACTTGGGACAGAGTACTATTAGACCATTGGTTGGAACAAGCCTTTTGCCATGATTTATTATCCAAAGACAAACTTTCATATAAGACGTCAAAATTAGGCAAATTAATTCAAACTTATCGTTTTCACGGACTGGAAGCACTCTATAAGGAGTTCGTTGTTCATTGGAGCCCCGCTTTCTCCAGATTACCAGAACTGATCTCCGGGCAATCAGAGAAAATCATCTTCGATTCGGAAATGCAGGATGAATTAATATCGAAAGTATCCATGGCTTCCGAACTATTTGTGTGGCCCTTTTTAAAAAACAAGTGTCAAAAGAACAAATGGCAACGGGTCCTGGATATAGGTTGCGGAGAAGGATTATATCTAAATAAACTACTTGAGCGTTTTCCTTCTCTTCAGGGAGTTGGCATCGAAATTAACCCTCTTGTTGCCGAAAGGGCACAAAGGAATTCTCAACCATTAGGTGATCGTCTGAAAATTATATGTGGTGATGCTTTAAATCTTAGCCAAGATATAGGTACTTTTGATGTATGTTTGTTAAACAATAATATCTATTACTTTAGTCCAGAACAGAGAGTCAGTTTGTTGAACAATCTGAAAAGAGTTTTACAACCTATGGGGCAAATAGGGATATTAACTGCCTTGCGGGAAAGTGGAACCTTTTCCAGCCGGGTATTTCGGACGCAGATACCGCAAAACCTGATGATTTTCTTCTTAGCTTGTAACCAAGGATTTCAGGGTTTACCAGCAGAGGATGAGATCAGGGAACTTTTTCTCCAAACCGGTTACGCTGATATTGAAATTACTCCCTTGCCACTAAGGATATCGCACTATTTTTTTGCAGGACTTTCGGGCTAGAAATTAGATACAAGATTAACTAAATATTTTTTGTTCCAAGAGGACTTCTTGGGAAGCCTCTCTTTTTTTTATGAGCGTCTTGTCTGCCCCACACTTTCTGAGCCGAAGAATATGTAAGATTAACGTTGGGACCAGGCACCACAAAAGGCTTTGGATAAGTTGAATTTGAAGTATGCTTTGGGGTTGACTTGTCCACACTGCTCACAGGCACGACGGCTGCATGGGGTATGCGTTATCCTGCGCGCATCTTGTTGATGTGACCATACTAACTGAATTTCCAGTTTTCTATGGTCATTTAAATACCCCACGTTCCAGTAGTTTTTTGGACTCAGGGCTACGTCGCACCTGACTATCCACCTCAAGGCTTCGGGCAGCAAGCGCCACAGCAGCCTATGCCCCCGACCCAAAGTTACCCGTTGCAAGGATTCCCATCCCAAGGTTATCCGCCCCAAGGGTACGCACCTCAGGGATATAACCAAGTGTATGGAGGACAAATGCCCGTCCAACCTGCCTGGGAAGAACCCCAAAAAGGTGGAATCAAAGGTTTTATCAGTAATCTCGTGGCAAAACTGAAGAAGTAATTTAAATTAACCCTCCGACAACTGTTCTTTTATACGAGGATTCGAGCAAGGGAAGTGGGGGTGACCTATCAAGAGAAGAATAAGTATTAGTCATCTAATTCTAATTTTCAGCATATTATGTTCTCAGCCATCCTATGCAATTAAAGCTTTAGGCGTTCTTTTTTAAATTCTAACCCTTTCAAGACATAATCCAGAAAACTTAGGATAAAAGGATGCAAGCAGGTGAACCGGTTTTGAAACAACTTTGGCTCTTCAACCAAATAAATTCCGACCTTCAGAAAGTGGAAACAGAACTACAGAAATTTGTTGCGACGGATTTTCCAATTCTCAATGAGTCATCCGTTCATTTGCTTACTGCAGGAGGCAAGCGTTTGCGGCCTGCCTTTACTCTTTTGGCAGGCAAGTTTTATGGTTATTCATTGGATAAGCTCTTGCCTGTTGCCGTGGCTTTAGAGCTTATTCACATGGCAACTCTGGTTCATGATGATGTCGTTGATGCATCAATGACACGGCGAGGACGTCCAACAGTTAAAGCTCAGTGGGGAAATATAGTAGCAGTCCATACCGGCGATTATTTACTTGCTAAATCACTTGAACTCATTGCCAAGATCAACCATCCTGAAGTATCACGAATTTTAGCCGAAGTTAGTATTGAAATGTGCCAAGGTGAGATTCAGCAAATCAAGTCATCATTTGATACTCAGCAAAGTCTTAAACAATATCACTACAGAATTAAGCGGAAGACGGCATTACTAATACAAGCAAGCTGCCGTTTGGGTGGAATTATAAGTGGAGCACCGAAAAGACAGGTTTGGGCCTTGGGTGCCTATGGACATGCTTTAGGCATGGCTTTTCAGATAGTGGATGATATTTTGGATGTCACGGCTGAAGCATCAGAACTAGGCAAGCCAATCGGTGGAGATCTGCGTCAGGGTATTATGACCTTACCTATGATCATTGCACTGAAGCTCTCGCCGAAACGCGAAAAACTTTACGAACTCCTTAGCAAGGAAGATAAGACTGATCCGGAGGTAGACTTAGCAATAAGCTTGATCAAAGAATCCGGTGCTATAAATGAATCCATGCGTTGGGTTGATCTTTATGTGAATAAAGCTAAAGGATATCTTGAGGATATCTTGAGGATCTCCCTATGGTACCAACTCGCAAGGCTCTTAGAGAACTCGCTGAGTTTGTGCGCACACGCAAATTTTAAATGTTGTTGTGGTACGTGCATTCCATTTCGTATGTGATAAACTCGAATTATCTATTTGGATGCCCTCCTCTGCTGCTGACTTTGGCTTGCGTAACCTTCGTCAGTATAGCAGAAGAGGGCTGTTTTATCATGTTCATCGGTACTTCCTATTCGGATCTCCCACGCATAGCGTGGGGTTTAATCCTGAATTAATTATAAGACGTCAATATTATTAGAAGATCCTAAACCATTCACAGGACACGCCGCTCATCCCATATTATGGTATTGAAAAATCAATGAAAAAAATCAATAAGAATTATCGCTTTTGCTATTAATACACTGCCCAATAAATTATTAGGAAGTGTTAAAAGAATTGATTATTAATACTCATAAAATTTTATCTACCATAATTTATGACAAGGTTCAAGAAAACTCCAATTTCAAATTAGAGTACAACTACTTTATCTGGGGAAATATTCAGCCTGATATTGTACCTGGCTTGGTTTTAAAGTCCCACTATAAAGATGAAAGTCTGGATTTTGTCATCGACGAAATTGTTGCATTAGGTAAAACATCGCCTTCTGTATTTTACAATAAACAGACTCGTAATAAATTCAGCAAAGACATTGGAATTGTTTGTCATTTTTTATGTGATTTTTTTTGCTTTCCGCATTATAATCGATGGCATTATAACTCTTCGATGATGCTTCCTCATATAAAATATGAGAAAAACCTAAACCATTCAGCTGAAAATATCCTTACTATCCCCACTTTATCTCTCCAACCCGTTAGTTATTTAGAAAACGACACCCTGAAATCCTTCATTGAGGCAGTTCTCTGGGAATATTCTTTAAATGAAGACTATCGCAACGATCTTATCTATGCTTCAAATATTTGTACTAAAACTATAGAAACAATTATCGACTTCATCTTTGATTTTGATACAAATAAAGCCCAAACTCTTCAGTGAAATGAATGTATGCCATTGCGATCCTTGTTTACCGTTTAATTTTTCTTGATTTGTTGAATCTTTCTTTAACTGTTCCCACTATATCTTCACGTGTCTCCTGTTCAGCTTTCTCGACTCCACCACTGAAGATTCCAAATGGATTCTTATGTTAAGCCCCCTGAATCAATACTCAGGGGGCTTCTTCGGGAATAAAACGAATTTGGCGAACTTTGCATAGCCTTCGAGATTATTGTAAATATAAAGCATCCCCTGCATATCCAATACCTAGAGTTCTGGCAAGGACTGGATCAACACTTACAAGGTCTTCTTTAGCCAGTTGATTAATGTTGGTCTTGCCCATTGCTTGTAAAGCCATGACCATTTCCGCAGTACACGACTTCAGGAAATTAGCTAGATGTTGACTGCCCTCATCAGAATCGAAGAGGTCTTTAAACTTGCCTTCAAATAAAGCTAGTTGTGGAGGAGGTGACTGAGGAAGAACTTTTTTCATTTGACTTTGTAAAGTGGCCATCAATGCAATAGACCCTATGTAAACTGCATCTGCTCCCAGTGCTAAAGCCTTCAAAAACTCACCAGGAGTTCGAAGTCCTCCGGCTACAAGTATTATGAATTGTTGCCGTTTTCCTTGCTGTTCTAACCAATTAACAGTTCGAGCCAATGTAAAAAGTGTAGGTAAACCCAGATCGTCTTCTAATGTAGGTGCAGAAGCAGATGTTCCACCTTCTTGACCATCGACAGTGATAAAATCTGCCTGGGTCTGAGCGATTACCTCCAACTCTTTTTCGATAAAGTGAGTCCCAGCAATCTTTATTCCCACAGGTACATCATATTGCTGCTTCAGTGAGTTAACAAGGTTTATTACATCCTGAGGTGTGTTGACATTGGGAAAGCGGGCTTTCACACCGGTGCTTTGCCCAGGTTTGATTTTCCACACCTCGCGTAAATGTTCATCCATCATTTCCGGATATATAGTTGAAGCTACTCCACCTCCCCAGGCCCCCTGACCGAACTGAACTTCAATCGCATCTAACTGTTTCAGTTGCTCAGGATCGCTCAACCATCCTCCCCTATTATACTGACCGATAAGAAATTTAGCTGCTGACCTTTCTTCCTTCGAAACAGCAGATTCTCCGGTATTGGTAGCAGTGTTGACCATAGCCGTACCTTTGCCGATAGCTTCTTTTAATTTTAGGCTTAAAGATCCGCCATAAGACATGCCCGTAAGCAAAATCGGCATGTCGATTTTCAGTGGTTTTTTGGCTCTGGGACCTATCGTCACTTGCATTTGAATACTGTTCTCATCAGCAGTCGGATGTTCAAATAGTTGCCGCCCATTTAACAGCACCTTTTCCCATGGTGAAAGCCGCAGGGGGCTACCTATCGGCCTCGAAAGCGGTTTCCCTGTCTCCGCCCGGATTCCGGCCTCAGCAATCGCTCTAAGTGTCAGTTTTTCCATAATCGTCATCATGACTAAAGGGTTATCATTATACTGTTTGGTAAGCATGGTGCTGAAGATATCATCTGCAACCGGATTCATCATACGCATCATAAGCTCGCTAATCAATTTTATGCACCTCCCCATTTATTAAAGCATAGCATGCCCTTTTATTAAGACAATATGAGAAGGTATCGAATGATATAAACTTGTTTCGTCTGTCTCGTTTTTCTCTGATATTTCTATAACTTTGTGATTAAATATTAATATTTAACTCCCAAGCAATTTACAAACAATGTAAAGCGATTGGGGGGTTGTTTCCGATATTTCCGTTTTAATATCTAAAAAATCATCCCTTGTAAATTTGTCGATACCTTTGTAAGGCACGAATGGCTGTCAGGGCTGTTGTTAGAGGTTCTTCATAATTCCATCCCTTGGCGTAGATTCCTTGGTAAGAAGGTTCAAATGAACCATTGCTATTCTGGACTGAAAGAAGGTTTCTTACTCCTTTATCGAAGACATCTCTAGGAACAACTTTCGTATATCGCAATAACCCGGAAAGGGCCAAACCGGTCTCCACAACTGAACCCCAGCCTCCGTCATTTTTCTGTGCTTTTATAAGAAATTCCAGGCCTTTTTTTCTTGCCCCTAGAATGCGGCGTGCGGTGTTCCATCGTTCCCAACTAAACTTCCACTTGCTGAGTAGTTCTAAGGCCTGTGCTGTGCTATAAACTGGCCCTTCAAACCAAGATGCCGGGAATGCACCTTGATCGTCCTGCTGAGATAAAATCCAATTCAACCCACGCCAAATTCGTTCATCTTGTGAACGTGAACGTCGCCATAATGCTTCTAGTACATGAATACTTACGTCAACACTCGGAATATATACTGGGAACTCCGAGGAAATATGGGGAGGTATGCCTTGAAAACTGGGAAATGTTCCCCAGCTTCCGTCGGTATTTTGTAACTGCTTGAGGAGGTTAACTCCTAAATGATTCTCTTCCCCAACTTGATGTAAACCGATCAAAGCAACCGCCGTATCATCTAAATCTGGATGCGTAAACGGAGGAGTGCTTCCATAGCTACCATCTGCGTTCTGCCCCCGCTTTAACCAATCTACCGCTTGATTTAGCCAAGGGATATCTGTTAACCTCTGAGTCGTTTCTCCGAAGATACAAACAGCCCAACCCACGGCCCATATTTTAAGTTGATCAAATGCAGGCCAACCGCCACTTGGATATTGCTTCTGAACCAGCCACCGTCCTGCTTTTTCTATTCGTTCAGGATAGCTACTCTGACGTCTGATCGCAAGGATAGCCAAACTGGTTACAATAATATCCTCTGACCAGGAACCGTCAGGCATTTGTGTTTCCAGAAGGTACTGAATCCCTTTCCTAATTCCCTCTTGAGAATCTGAGGCAAGAAGTGATGCCGCAATTACAACCGGTCGGCCATAGAGTGGCAACTTAGCTAAAACCCTATCCTCGAGAACGGTCGGAAGCAAGATCTCTTCAGGCGTTGGCCCCTCGAGACCGGGAACCGCCCTTTCTCCTAGTGATAAAATCATATAAGAAAAATGCCGTGCCTGAGATAAAAGCTGAATCTTAGCTCTCCACCCTCCTTGACTCCCATGAAGAACCATTCCGACGATCTTCGTTATCTCTTCATCCGGTTTGTCACCGGGAAACTTCCCCCATCCTCTTTGACGATTCTGCCTCAGCCATTGTAAAACTTGTTCATAACCTTTTGTTTTGAGGAACTGACCAGAAGCGTCCCCCATTGGCCCTGTATGACAGACTAAAATGATTCTTTTATTTTTATCAAGTTGAGTATATTGCTTCTCAAAGTCAGCAAATAAGCGCTTAGATATCGGTAGAAGAATCTATAATGCCTGTCTCAATGAACTTAATAAGCGGTATCGCTTAATGGTTGAGAGTAAAGAGTACCAGAGTGCACAAAAAATGCCAAAACGGAGACAACCCGCAATCTAGTACTGCAAGAGTTAAACAGGAAGTACCGATTGACCGAGTATTCACTACACCAGTTTGTTAAGCCAATGTAGCATCACTTTAAGAAAAATTTAGATTCTCACA
>Ga0209347_1006246_pt1 | contig 10676 bp, 8 predicted proteins | sample AutmiccommuBRH23_FD_187382 | JGI IMG/M metagenome (GOLD analysis project Ga0209347, IMG submission 187382) | Deep subsurface microbial communities from Mt. Terri, Switzerland - Autotrophic microbial communities BRH/23 (SPAdes) (version 2) | ecosystem: Environmental > Aquatic > Deep subsurface >...
CGATTTTCCCTGAAGAACGGGATCGTGCTGGTGACCGGGCCGACCGGCTCGGGAAAATCGACGACGCTCGCCGCGATCATCAACCAGATCAACCACGAGTTCGCCTACCACATCGTCACCATTGAGGACCCGGTGGAGTACATGCACCGGCACGCGCGCTCGACGGTGAATCAGAGGGAAGTCGGGTCGGACACCAAGTCGTTCGCTCTGGCCCTTCGCGCGGCGCTTCGCCAGGCGCCGAAGGTGATCCTGATCGGCGAGATGCGCGACGTCGAAACCATCGAGATCGCGATGGAAGCCGCCGAGACAGGCCATCTCGTCCTCTCGACCCTCCACACGATCGACGCGGCGAAAACCGTGGACCGCATCGTCGGGGTCTTCCCCAAGGAACAGGAAGCTCAGATCCGCACGCGGTTCGCGCAGTCGTTCAAGTACGTGATCTCGCAGCGCCTGATCCCGAAGGTCGGCGGCGGCCGCACGGCGGTGCTCGAGATCCTCAAATCGACCATGCGGACGCGCGACTATGTCATGCGCGGCGAGACGGACGGACGCTCGCTGACGGATGCCATGCACGACGGCAGCGTGGATGGGATGCAGACGTTCGACGACGAGCTGGAAAAGCTGTGGAACCAGAGGGTGATCACCCGCGAGACGGCTCTCTCCTACGCCACCAATCCGACGAACCTCGCCCTTCGCCTGACCGATGAGCCAAGCGCTCCGGACCAGAGCGAGATCAAGGGCGACGAAGACATGATGTCCCTTCTGGAGTAGATGCCTTGAAAATCAGCTGCCCGTCCTGCCAGAAAGCGCTCTCGATCGACGAGACCAAGCTTCCGATGAAGGAAGTGCAGTTCCCCTGTCCGGCCTGCAAGGCGAAAATCACGTTCGACCGGCGCTCGATCGACGCGGAGGCTCCCGAGGTCGTAGCCGAGGATGGCGATGACGACGAGTTTGGCCAGAAGGCCCTCATCGTGGGCGTCGACTCCCCCCCCCTGCGCCAGGCGGTTCGCGCCGTCGGATTCGCCCCCGTGCACATGGCGAGCGTCGAGGCCGCCCGCGATTTCTACGTTCAGGAGTACCCTCCGCTCGTCCTCCTGATCCCCTCGGCGATGACGCAGCCGCCTCTTCAGGAGCTCGCCCCCATGCTCTCGATCAGCCTCGGCGACCGCCGCCGCGGCTTTTTCATTCTCGTCGCCGACAACCTCCGCACCTTCGACGGAAACGCCGCTTTTCTCTACAACGTGAACATGGTTCTCGCCACGAAGGACATCGGCTCGTTTCCCAAGATCCACCGCGAAGCGATGGCCTTTCACAACCGGCAGTACGTTCATCTGAACGCGGGACTGGACCGATAGAGGCAAGGCAGAAGGCAGAAGGCAGAAGGCAGAAGTAAAGTCAAAGGCAGAAGCGGAAAGTCGTTCTCTTCCCGGGCTTTTGCTGTTGTCTTTACTTCTGCCTTCTGCTTTCTGCCTTCTGCCTTGCTTCTCGACTCACCTGTTCGACTTGAGCATCGCGGTGGGGCGAGCCGACGGCGGGATGGCGAGCTGCACCGGGTCGTCGGTTTCGTTCGCGCCCGCTTCGTAGGGCTCGAAACAGTATCGGCATCTCGCCTCGTAGGACGTGTCCCCGACCTCGACCTGGGAGTCTCCCCCGGCGATCCGCTGGGAGTAGTGCGCCGCTCCTCCGCACCGCACGCACACCGCGTGCATCTTCGACACTTCCTCCGCGAGGGCGAGCAGGGCGGGCATCGCGCCGAACGGTCGCCGCTGGTAATCCTGGTCGAGGCCGGCCGCAACCACCCGAATGCCCGCGTCCGCGAGCTGCATGCAGACCTGGACGATCCCCTCATCGAAAAACTGGATCTCGTCGATTCCGACGATCTGCACCCCGATCTCGACCTTGTTCCGAAGCTCCTCGGAGCTCGCCACCGGAAAGGCCTTCAACCGCCGGTCGTCCCGGGAGACGACCTCCTCGTGACTGAACCGGTCGTCGATCAGCGGCTTGAAAACCTGAACCCGCTGCCGGGCGATCACCGCGCGCCGCAGCCGCCGGATCAGCTCCTCCGATTTCCCCGAAAACATGCCTCCCGTGATGATCTCGATCCAGCCGCCTTTGTAACCGTCCAATGGGGTCTCCCGTGTGAGTGAGGTCTTCAGGCAGGATATAGGGACGAGGGGCTAGGGGCTAGGGGTCAGGGGCTAGGAAGAACAACGGCAACGTCAGGGGCTGAGGGCTAGGGGCGAGGGGTGAGGAAGAACAACGGTAAGTTCCGAGCGTTGCCGGTCCATTATCAGCGTAGCTTTTGCCGTTGCCCTTCCTAGTCCCCAGCCCCTAGCCCCTAGCCCCTATAAAAAAGGCCCCCGCGGTTTTCCGCGGGGGCCTTTGTGTTCTGCTTCTATCGAGTCGCCTACGGCACCATCAGCCGGATGACGACGCGGCGGTTCCGCAGACGTCCTTCGGCCGTGGAGTTGTCGCCGACGGCGTCCTGCGTTCCGCGAGCCTCGACGGTGACTCGCGACGGGTCGATGCCATGGCGGCTGACCAGGTAGTCGCGAACCGCTTCGGCGCGGCGGCGATCCAGATCGGCGTTCGGGCCGGTCTGCTCGCGGTTGTCGGTGTAGCCGATGACGACGGCGGTAGCGCGCGGTTCCTGCTTCATGCGCAGGGCGACGTCGTCGAGAATTGCCTTCGCAATGTTGGTCAGGCGAGCCGATCCTGCCTCGAAGTGGATCTCGTCGGTACGGATCACTTCAGGCGCAGGCGGCGGCGCAACCGGCGGCGGCGGCGGGGTCACCGGCGGAGGCGGCGGCGCGACCGGCGGCGGGGGCGGCGGGGGAGCCGCGACCGGAGTGAGGTACATCGGAGCATATGCAAGTCCGAGGAGACCTCCGATCGGGCAGGAGCCATTGTCGCTTCCGAGCATGGTTGCATTCAGGCGAAGGCCGGCGTTGAGGGCCCAACCGCTCGTTCCGAACCAATGGCGAAGTCCGGTGACGAGGTAAACCACGTCATCGGGCTCGAAGTCGGCCCCGTTGTAGAGGATCGCATTGATCTCGCTGATCCAGTTCGTGGTCTCCCAGAAGGAGAGGGGAACGTTCAGACCGGCGTCGATGCGAATCTGATTGGGAGCTTCGGTGGTGAAGAAATTGTCCGAGCTGTCCGGATCCTCGGCGGCGAAGTAAGTCGCTCCGAGGGTTCCGATGCCCTTGGTCCAGTGGAGGCCCACACCGTAGCCACCGTCTCCGGCGACTTCCTCGTCGCCGGTGCCGAGGTCGGCGAACAGCGACATGGCGACGCGATGATCGCTCTCGAGGGGGGTGAGACGGAACTTGGTGCCGATGTGCAGATTGCCGATGCCACTCTCGTCGAACTCACCCTGGTAGAGATACCCATTGTGGAAGCCCGAGGCATCGCCGGCGTTGTTCTCCAACATGACGTACGGGATCGAAGCGACGATCTCCCACCGGTCCGTGATTCCGTAACCGATCGAGGCCGACACACGGGTGTCGTCGAAATCGAACTCCCGGTACTCACGGCCGGAGGGGATCCGGAATTCCGGAGGCGCCGGAGCCGCGAGGTAGTCGTAGTTGTTGTAATAAACGCTGAAAGACCAATCGCCCTGCCGCAGCGTGTCGCCCGTGAGGGCGGTGAACAGCCCGATCTCTCCCGTCGTGCTCGGAGAGACCAGTCGCAGTTGGTCTTCGTAGCTGATGACCTGGGCGTACGCTGCTGGCGTCACCATCATCACCAGCAACAGAAGAGATGGGATAAACCGGATTTTCCTTAACATTCACTCCTCCTGACTAAATCGCACGATTCCCCACCCGTGGCCGAAGCGGCACCCGAGCACTGAACAATCTGCCGGAGCCTACAAATCATGTGCCAGACGCGCGAACCCCACCCGATGTTAAGATTCCATGCGTCAAAAGCTTACTACACATTCAGGCCCGTCGAGGAGCTCTCCGACGGCCCGCCCCCCGAAAAGGAGCCCGCCGTTGAGGGCCATGAACACCGCTGTCATTGTGCTTTTCCTTCTCCTAGCACTTCCCTCCGGCGCCCAGACTCCCCCCCCGCCCGAGCCGCCCGAACAAGCGCCTTCGCTCGTCGTGCCGGCGCCGCATGTTCCCGAAATGGAAGACGTTAAGCCCGGCGAGGACGTCTTCGCGAAGCCTGCCGATTCGGCGGAACAGGCCGAGGAAACGTCGGGCGAGGCGGAGCCCCTGGAAGAAGAGGAGCCGGAAGGGCGCGTCCCGGGCGACCTTCCACCTGCCCCGGTCGTTCCCGCGCGGGGATCGGAAGGAGGCGACCCTTTCTCGGACGCGAACATTTATCTTCCGGAGGGAGAATTCGATCTCAAGGTCAGGCGCCTGATCAAGAACTCGCTCTTCGAGGGACAGGTCAACTACAACTTCGTGGACGGGGATGTCTCGACCTTCCTCCGTTACAAGTACTACTCGAGGAACTTCACCTACAAGCTGAGCGTCTTCGACGAGCTTGAGTTCGACCAGCTCGGAGGAAATACCGAAGAGTTCGACCGGGTGCGCGGCGCGTTGCTGCTGTTCACCTATCCGGAGAACTTCAACCGTCGCTATACGCTGCTGGCTCAGGTCGACTCCCTCGCATTCGGTGACCTCACCCGTCCGGACAACGACAAGACGAACAATTACCTCAAGATGGGCTTTCAGCTGGGAACCGAGAGCGACGAGCGCCTGAACTCGATCGTTGGTGAAGAGCGGGGACGCATCATCCCCGTTCTGACCGCCTACCGGGACGTCGGTCCCCACCAGGTCGGGCTCGCCACCGCGGTCACCTGGTCCGCGGGCGCCATCGGCAGCGACTTCGATTACATCAAGCTCCAGACCGAGATGCTCAAGCGGTTCGACTTCCGGAACGACTCAGTAATTTTGACCCGTATGCATCTCGGCACGTTCCTTCAGGAGGAGAGGCTCAGCGACGATCCGGAGATCGACGATTGGGATGAGTTCAGCATTCCACGCTACGAGCTGTTCCGCCTCGGCGGGCGCGACGCGCTCAAAGGGATCGATTCCGGGAGAGGAACCGACGAGCTCCACGTGACCAACGAGTATCTCAACCCGATCTTTCGCAACCGTGATCACCGGCTGCTCGGTGCGCGGGTGAATGACCTCTATGGGATCGTCTACGCGGGAGCGGGCGCCTCAGTCTTCGATCCCTCCGACCTGGTCGAGCTCGACAATTGGGTCGTCGACGTCGGCGTCGGCTTCGAAGCCACCGTTCAGGTTCGTCAGTACCGCTTTCTCATCACCGCGATCTACGCCGAGCCTGTCGTGATGCCGGACCACTTGAGCGGAGGAGAGCTGAGGCTGTCGGCGAGAACGCTGCGGTGAAGCAGGGGCTAGGGACTAGGGGCTAGGGGCTAGGGAAAGTCAAAGGCAAACCCGAAACCCGAACCGCCGGGTCTCTCCGTTGCCTTTGCTTTTCCCTAATCCCCAGTCCCTAGCCCCTAGCCCCTGGAAGGGCGGGGGCTAGAACCGCAGCAGCGCACCGACGCCCTGGGCGTCGTCGAGCGGGGAGCCGAGCGGAACGAAGTCGACCTGGCCGTCGGCGCGATGGGAGGCGGCGATGAACTCTTCGACCAGCTCGACCGTCATGACCGCTTCGCCACAGACGGGGCAGCCGACGGGAATCGACTCGCCGATCGTGCTGCAGCTCGTGCAGCGCCAGCCGCGCGACGAGGCCTGTTCGGAGACGAACAGGTGCTGGAGTTTGCGCTGGTTCACCGCGTCGATCACGGCGGCGTTACCGAGGGCGCCGCGGCCCGCGGATGCAGCAGCCGTGACGAGCGAATCGAGCTGCTGGGTGAGCAGCCCGGCCTGGTGTTCCTCGACGATTCCGCGGGACGCCTCGATGATCTCCTCGGAGGTGCTCCGGATATCGAGATGAAGCGAGCCGATCACCTTTTCGACGACCCGCTTCGGAAGGTAGTTGCGGAAGTTCGCCAGGTTGCGGTCCTGCCCGGAGAGGATCACCCGCTCGAAATGCCCCTGCTCGACCATCTTGCCGAGCGCGTCGGCCACGTCTTTGTGGTGCCGATCGATGTGGTCCTGCACGTGCCGCTGCATGTTGGCCTGGGACCATCCACCCTGGTCGTGCCGGCGCGGCATGTCGGGGTCCGAGAGGTCGATCTCGTGGAGGATTTTTCCGAACTCGAGAGCGAACAGGCGCGCGTACTTGGCGTCGACCATGGCGAGGGCGACGCGCGGGTTGCGCCGCTTGAGGCTCGCCAGCTGGCGAAGATGAGGCCGCATCCCGATCGACAGCTCGGGCTTGACCGCCACCGGCAGCTCGAGCGGGATGAACACCTCGTCGGTGGGGCAGGCGAAGATCGCGACGCCCCTCGTTTCCGGAGCCAGATCGTTCTCCATCCACTTCTCGATCTGCCGGATTCCCTTCTCGATGGCGGCATCGTGCCCGTTGCCACCGAGGTTCTCCCGGATCTTCTGAGTCTCGTTCTTGAGAAAGACCCGGATTCGGTCCTTCTGAGCGTCATCGCCGCGCTGCGTATCCAGATACAAACTGAGGAAAGGGCCACTGCTTTCGCGGTTGGCGAGCTCCCGAAGGCGATTCTCTAGCATGTCTTGTCTCCTTCCGCTTGCTGTTCCGCGACGGTCGACCCTGCCTGAACGCGCGTTCCTTCGGCGGTCCCCCCGGTATCGAGACGGTGCTGGTGCACGGCCCATACGAGAGCGATGAGAATCGCAATGAGAAGGATGATGCCGAGGACTGCGCTGAGACGTCGAAGCATCGCGGAAGGTACCTGGTACCGAAGCAACCGATATGCCACGGCCGGCCCGCGGCATGCCCGGAGCATACCACCGGACCTCGGCCCCCGGCTGCGGCTAATATGGGCGGCATGAAAGCAGTCCTCATCCGTGAGCACGGCGGCTATGACCGTCTCGAAATTACCGATCTCCCCGAGCCGGAGCCGGGAGCCGAAGCGCTCGTGCGCGTGCGGGCAGTCGCGCTCAACCATCTCGACATCTGGCTGCGGCGCGGCGTCCCCGGCCACCGCTTCCCTCTTCCGATGATCCCCGGCTCGGAAGCCAGCGGAGTCATCTATTCGCTCCCGAAGTCCGCGGAGGGATGGAAGGAGGGGGACGAGGTCATCGTCGCTCCAGGTTACAGCTGCGGCCACTGCGTCGCCTGCCTCAGCGGGGAAGACCCCCTCTGCCGCGACTACGGCATCTTCGGCGAATCGAAAAGCGGAGGAGCGGCCGAGATCATGCCGGTTCCTCTGCGCAATCTCATCCGGAAGCCTCCCCATCTCTCGTTCGAAGAGGCCGCGGCGATTCCCCTCGATTTCCTCACCGCCTGGCACATGCTCGTCGCCAGGGCCCGGCTGCGCCCCGGCGAAACGGTGCTCGTGCACGCCGGAGGATCGGGGGTCGGCAGCGCCGGGATCCAGGTTGCGAAATTGTGGGGAGCGACCGTCTTCACCACCGTAGGCTCAGAGAAGAAAGCCGAGCGCGCCCGCGAGCTCGGTGCGGACGAGGTAATCCTCTACCGCGAAACCGACTTCGCGCAGGAAGTCCGGAAGCTGACCGGCAAGCGCGGCGTCGACGTCGTCTTCGAGCATGTCGGTGCCGACACGTTCGACGGGTCGATGCGCTCGCTCGCGCGCGGCGGGCGTCTGGTCACCTGCGGCGCCACCACCGGAGCGGAAGTCACCATCAATCTCCGGCTCGTTTTCTTCAAGCTCCTCTCGATTCTCGGCTCTACCATGGGTAGCCTGGCCGAGCTCCACCAGATCATGAAGCACGTCGAGTCCGGCCGCTTCCGCCCGGTTATCGACCGCGTACTTCCACTCGAACAGGTCGGCGAAGGGCATCGTTTGCTGGAAGAGCGAGAAGCCTTCGGAAAAATCGTGTTGCGGGTTTGAGGCAGCGGAAAGGCAGAAGGCAGAAGGCAGAAGGCAGAAGTAAAGTCAGAAGTCAGAAGGCAGAAGGCAGGAGTAAGAGCAACGGCAACCCCCCAGTCCCCTTTGCCTGAGGAACGCGTAATCGCTCCGCTCTTCTGTTCTTGCCGTTACTTCTGCCTTCTGCCTTCTGCCTTCTGACTTCTGCCTTTCTTCCCCCCTCCCCGTCGTCCCGTACAATACCTCCATGTCCCCCATCTCCCGCGAACGGACCGGTTCGCGGATCCGCGTACTTCCCTCGGATCTGATCAACAAGATCGCGGCGGGCGAGGTCGTCGAGCGCCCGGCGTCGGTGGTCAAGGAGCTCGTCGAGAATGCGATCGATGCCGGCGCGAGCCGGATCGAGATCGACCTCGCGCTCGGCGGCCGCAAGCTGATCGAGATCGCCGATGACGGCTGCGGGATGAGCGAGGAGGAAGCGCGCCTCGCGATCCAGCGGCATGCCACGTCAAAGATCGCAGCGTTCGAGGACCTGGTCTCGATCCGTTCGCTCGGATTCCGCGGGGAAGCGCTCCCGTCGATCGCCAGCGTCTCCCGCTTCACTCTCCTCACATCCGACTCGGAGAGGGGGGATGCAACCGAGGTGTTCTGCCTTCCCGGCAGGGAACCGGAGATCCGGCCGGCGGCGCGCGACCGCGGCACGACGATCCGGGTCGAGGATCTCTTCGAGAACGTTCCCGCCCGGCAGAAGTTTCTCAAGAGCGGGGACGCCGAGTTTCGCGCCATCGTCGGCGTGGTCTCCTCGTATGCGCTCCCCGATCCCGCCCGCTCGTTTTCGGTCTCTCACAACGGCCGGGTGGTCCTCGACTTCCCGCCCGCCGCCGACCTGCGCGAGAGAATCCTGCAGGTGATCGGAAGCCGCGCCGCGAAAGACCTAGGGGTGATCGAGTTTTCGATTGGCCCCGCGCTGGCGACAGGGTTCGTCTCGCGGGAAGCCTCTCTCGGAAGCCGGCGCAATCAATACTTCTTCGTCAATGGCCGTTCGGTCCGCGACCGGGTGCTCTCGCATGCCGCCACGCGCGCCGCCGAAGCCTTCGACGATGGCCGTCACCCGGCGGTGGTCCTCTTTCTCGAGATCGATCCGGAAGCTGTCGACGTCAACGTCCATCCCGCGAAAACCGAGGTGCGCTTCCGCGATTCGGGTCAGATCCACGTACTCGTCGAGCAGGCGATCCGCCGCGCGCTCGGGGCGCCCGCGCGCGGCAGCGCCCTGCTCGGCGGCGAAGAGACTTCGGCGCCATCACCCTCCTGGGGTGCCGGGTGGCTGCCCTCTCCGGGGACATCCGCCGGAAGCGCGTTCATCCCCGGCTCGCTCGTTTCGGAAGGATCGCGCGACGCATCGACCGATCCCTATTTCGCCGCCTCTCCGCTCTTTCGGGACAGGCCGCTCGTGCAGCCGCCTCCTCCGCGATTCGAAACCTCGACCGTCGGAGCGCTCGAAGGGCGGATCGTCGGCCAGTATCGGGACAGCTACATTCTGATCGACACCCCCGAGGGTTTGCGCATCGTCGATCAGCACGTGGCTCACGAGAGAGTTCTCTACGACCGGATCGAATCGACTCTCGGGGAGCGTGCCCCGACCCAGCGCCTCCTCGAGCCTTTCATCCACGAAGCGGCTGCAGGAGAGGCCGCGATTCTCGAGTCCCAGCTCGAGGAGCTTCGCGCGCTCGGCTTCGACATCGAGAGGTTCTCCGGAAACGCCTTTGCCATCTCCGCCGTGCCGACGATCCTCCGCCGCGAGAGCCTGTCGAGCTTCCTCTCGAAGCTGATCGACGGAGCGGCCGAAGAGAAAGGCTCGCACGTGAAGAAGCTCCGCCACCGCGTGGTTGCCTCGCTCGCCTGTCAGGCGGCGATCAAGGTCCACCGCCCTCTTTCCGGCGATGAGATGGCCGGCCTGGTCAGCGATCTTCTCGCCAGCTCCAACCCGTACGCCTGTCCCCATGGGCGGCCGATCATCGTGGACATCCGCCACCTCGACATCGAAAAGCACTTTCATCGGGTGTAGACGCGACTCTGCCGCTCTACTCCTCGTGGCGCACGTCCCCCTATCTTCCTGCCAGCCGCAACGACCGAGGTAGCCTCGGATGTGATGCCGAGATGGATGCAGCGTTTGAGGCAGGCCGCGTATCGCCTTCTCTTGCGGACCCGGCGGCGGCTGCGCGCGCCCGAGCTCGGACGGCAGGGAGAGGCGCGGGCCGCCTGGTACCTCCGCCTTCATGGTTATCGGATCCTCGACCGGAACGTCCGCTACCCGGCCGGCGAGCTCGATCTCGTCGTTCGTCGCGGCGGGGTGATTGCGTTCGTTGAGGTGAAGTCGCGGCAGCAAACCCGTTGCGGTACTCCGGAAGAAGCCGTCGGGCGCGTCAAACAGCTGCGGATTGCACGGATGGCCGAGCGGTATTGTCGCGAAAGTCGCGTGGGGCGGGAGACCCGGGTCCGGTTCGATGTGGTGAGCGTCTACTGGACCGGATGGAGGTTCCGGATCGAGCATCTCCGCGACGCGTTCTACATCGAGGCGGAGCCGGGACGGCCGTGGGTCTGGCGCTGAAAAACGAGAGGACCGGCCTGGTGGGCCGGTCCTCGAAGTGGGTTCGGTTGGAGCGGGAAACGGGGATCGAACCCGCGACTTCAACCTTGGCAAGGTTGCGCTCTACCGCTGAGCTATTCCCGCGCGCGGGGACAATCTAGGAGATCATCCGCGAGCGTGTCAAGTAACCGGCCG
>Ga0209347_1006248_pt1 | contig 10673 bp, 9 predicted proteins | sample AutmiccommuBRH23_FD_187382 | JGI IMG/M metagenome (GOLD analysis project Ga0209347, IMG submission 187382) | Deep subsurface microbial communities from Mt. Terri, Switzerland - Autotrophic microbial communities BRH/23 (SPAdes) (version 2) | ecosystem: Environmental > Aquatic > Deep subsurface >...
TTTATAAATATTTTCATTTGCTGATATGTAAAATTTCTTTAAAACTAACACTTTCGTCTATCGCGGCTGGCGGTTTTAGCGCAAGGCGTACTACTGCCCAAATAGGAAGTTCATGTTAACGAACCGCGGTTCCCGCCATCAGTCCCCTTCACAATACTTTGCGCGTCGTTATTTCCTGTCCATTGGTTCGTTATGATCCGCAGATTTTCTTTCATGCATTTTTTCCGGATCTTCCTAATTTTTGCTCACTTTCCAGAGGACCCCGGTAAAGGGGTGTGCCTTCATACCTTTGTCATTAAAATCGACCCTTCCAAAATCAACAATATAGAGGTTCCCTTGCCCATCCCATTCCAGTTGTAAAGGCCTTTCCAGGCCCCCGGGATCACCGCTGGCCGAACTTGGCAGGCCGGATTTGTTATATATAAAGTCCATTGTTTCGCCATTGTTCAGGTTCACTTGTTCTATCTTGAACCCCGGCCAGTTATATTTTACCCCTTCAGGTGCATTGTTGTCTTCCGGAACCCCCGGGGGGAGTTCCGCATGATGCTTCTCGCCTTTGAAAAAAGGAACAATTGCCCCAAATTCGGCGACTAAAATATTGTCCTCCGGAATGTTCATATTTCCGTTTCCAAATACCATTCCCTCTGCGGCACTGTGAACGGCCAATTTAGCCAGAGGCTGTACCGGCCTGTCTTTCCCCTTCAACAATTTTTTATGGGTGTCGGCAGTAAGGACGAATTTCCTTTCCTGTTTTTTATATTCGAACCGACTATCCGTAATGGGGATCCCGCTAAAATAATCCGGCCACCCGTACCATTCTCCTGCTTCAATTTTATAAATAGGTTCATAATCGAAGTATAATCCGCGGGGAGGCATAGGATTGGCACTGTTCATGGTAGCTACCAGGTCCCCGGCAGGGCTGAACCGATACCCGAAACTCGAACGAAGCCCCCAGGCCAGGCGTTGGATGTTGGAACCATCCAGGTCCGATTCATAAAAGGCGCCGTTACAAATTTTACTGCCCTTAATTACCTGACCCTTTTCCGTGGTTTGCCCCAGCCTGGAGTAAACCCCGGTTAAAACGGAGTCTTCATTTACCAGGCCTGTTTCTTTGGTAGGCACCCAATAGTTCTCTCCGGTTAGCGTAACATCCTCCCCCGGTATTTCCTTTGCAGCGGGTTTATTAAACTGATCGATTACCTTTACCCAATGTTCTTCCTGAACGCCGCTATTGCCCTGGGTAGAGAGAAAAAAATACATCTTGTCATCCTTGAAAACAGGCTTGGCATTTAAAAACTCCCCCCAGGAGGGCAGCCCGTTGATAATGGTTTTAAAATTACCCGTTTTCAGGTCCAATACCGAATAGCGGCTTCTATGCGATATGTAGAGTTTCCCTTTGTAATAGGTGGTACCCGTTAACGGTGGGATAAGGCCTTCAGGCATGTCATCGGAGGAATCGTTATTCCTTATTTCTTCCATCGGCACCACCTTGTCATAGAGGACGGTGACCGTACTGTCAGATGAAATTTTCAGAATCCTTGCCTTTGGGGCTGATGCAGCCATGGAGCCATAGGTATGCCCCCCGGCCTCAGCCACATACATATTGCCAGCTTCATCGAAGGTCACATCCACAGGATAGGAAAGCCCCCTTTGAACGGCCTCGATTTTGTAACCTTCCGGGACTACAATATTTTCTGGCTTTACTACTCTCGTTGAATCAGGGAAATTAACCTCTTGCCGGGAAGTTTTCAGGTTTTGGGAAAAGGAGGTATTTACGAAGAAGGTGGCGAGTAGGAACAGGTAATAAATTGGTCCTGTCCGAACACTTATATTTCCGGCAATGACTGCATCACATTGTAACGATCTTATCAACATAATCCTGCTGGTAAATTCCTGTATTAACTTCCGTGGTTCGATGCCGCGGCACCTTCCAAATCGCTGTGGTTTTAAAACCCACTGCTAAACCATATTCTATTTTCCGGTTTTCAAAATAGGTTCCTTCCTTGTGAATTCATGTCACATACGGGTGGATTATTGATTCAATTCAAAAAACCAACCATCTGTCCCAATGGCTAAGGCCGTAGGCAGGGTCTTTAAATTAAACTCTGTCCGGCTTCTTATCAAAGGCTTTTCAATCTGTATTTTAAGGCTATTGACGACACCGGAGCTTCCCAGGATCGAGGAATGACTTCAGAATCCGTTTCCCGTAAAAGTTCGATATTGACGGTATTGTCCTGTTGTTATCATCAATAGAGCGGGCGAACTCTAAGGCAGGAAGCTATGCCATATTCCAGGCCGGGGAAGGCGCCAGAATTTTTGGGCATCTTGCCGTTTAAACATACCAGTAGCGTCATATGGCAACTCCTTTAAGTAGTTTCCATTCGCGGGAAATGGGGTTATTCCCGAACACATCCTGCCGATAACGCCTGCCCTGAAAACGTTCCTCACTTAACCATGGCAGCCCTGGCCCCAAGGCAGATATAATCCTCCCTTTCACCCGTCCTGATTCTATACTTAATCCGTATCTTATAATTAACTTCCCTTTCTTCCGGATAATAATGTCCGGTTTGTTTGTCAAAACCGCCCGCATCTGTATAGGAAAAATCTATAACCGCACAATTCCGGATGTTTTGCAATAATGCTGCATCATCCGGACTCAGACTGTTTTTCCATTTCAGAAATCGATGGATTTCCTGTACCGTCATATCGGCGATCCTGGTTTGGTAAATCAATAGATAGTTTTTCACTTTTATACCCTTATGGGGTACTCCTGCCACAATTTCTTAAACAGGTGTTGTTATAAATTGTCGATTTTGGATGGGAAATCCGTTCATTTATATCGTGTCTGATAATTTATCTGCAACTGTAGTAATAAAACCATTTTCCAGGGGAACCACTGCTCCCGAAAAGACAAAAGGACGTCCCCACAACGTCCTCCTGCCTGTTTCTTTTGCTCTTTATTAGAAGTTGAAAATTATTAATTGACTTTCTGAAGCGTGTGTTCAATAAGGAAATTTCTTAGCAAAATTATACAGTGCCTTACTAAGGATCCAGGGTTCTCATAAAAGTGGGGAGGACTTTCTTGATCATCAAGCATATTAAAATATAGAAGCTAATATCAAAACAAGACATAAAATCAAATCAAAGATGGGAAAGAGTGCCATGCGGAGCATGAACTAACATTTCAGTTAAGGGATATTCAATCAACACGGCAATGAATCGGATCTATTTTTTTGTCACGCTAATGCATATACGGTCTTCACCTCTGAGCCTGTCTTTGCCGGACAAGCCCTTATCGGTATAGCTCGCAGTGAGTACCATGACCCCTTTCTCATCGAAGTCTGCAGGTGGATTCAGAAGGAGAGAGCCTTCCGTCCCCGTATAGTAATCCACCCGGTCCAGTTCTCCCTCCTTTGTTATCCAGAGGAGCATTTCATCAATTTCCTTGTCGGATAATTCCGGATGCCCGGGCATGGCCAAAGGGCCCCAGATACCCGATGAGCCATTTTTAACGCGTGAAGCCATCAGGGCCATATCGGGTTTGCCGGCCTGATATTTTTTGGATATCTCAAGAAAGGAAGGGCCAATCAGTTTGCCTTTAAAGGCGTGGCAGTTAAGGCAGTTGGAACCCAGGATCCCAAGGAGGCCCGCGGGTTCACGGCGCATGGTGTCGTTGTGTGCAGATGCCGGTTTATCCCCGCCGGCATACTGTATCCTAAGAAGTACCTGGTTCCTGGGGATTTCATCATATTTAGACTCGCCATCCTCCGGGTCGGAGATGCTCAGCGAATAGGGGACCCGGCTCCCCAAAGGGTAGGTTTCACCATTTTTTGGTGTCGTAATCTGCACTACCGGCGGTCGGTTTGCTTGTTGGCCAGTGATCATTGCCATAGGATCAGGTTGCTGTGATGGTTTGCCCCAGGAGGGCAGGGAAAAATAAAGGCAGCCACTTCCAAGGCAGATAATCAGGATGTAGAAAGGTTTACTCATACGGAGCACTGTGCGGGGGTCAGATTTCATCTATTTCTCTGGATACGCGTTGCGCCGAGCGGATGCAGGATTCCATTCCCCGGCTGAGGGTATCCGCATAGGTGCCTGCAAAATAGAGTCGCCCGTCCGGTTGCAAGACCTGTGGCCAGAACCGATGCATTTCACCAATCGGGAAAGCCTGCATTTCACATGCGGGAGCAAAACGGTCTGTGGTCCAGTCGAGTGTCAGTGCCTGGTAGATCGTATCCTTCTTACCCGGGTAAAGCGACCTGAAAGCTGCCAGTACACGCTGCGGGGAGAGGCCACCGGGGCCGTAGGCCTTCAACAGGACCCGGTCTGTTACCACATGGGTAGGTTCTTCCCAGATCATTGAAATATCGGGATGTTCAAAGAATAAATTAATGCTTTTCAGCCCATCCTCGATCCAGAACCTGGAACTGGCCTCGAAAACATAGAAGGGATGGGAGCTGTAGGTAAGGTTATCCACCACATACTGCTTCTGAGGCGATAGGGGTGGCTGTACAGGGATGTTCCTGAAAACAGGCAGGGTAATGCAATTAACCAGGTAATCACCACGCATTTTCAATTCCTTTTCATAACCGTAAGCCGTGTAGGTTACCGAAACACCTTCGGCATCCCGGCTGATGCTTTTTATGGCGTGCTGCAGCAACAGTCGCGAACCTAACCTTTTGGCAAATGCGTTCGGCAGTTCCTGGTTGCCCCCCTGCAGCCGGTAAGTATCGCCATGGGAGAGGGGGATGCCCCTGGAACGCGTCACATAATACCGCCAGATTGTGTAGAGGGCGGAAGTTGAGTTCCCACCCAGGAAGCGTAAGGCTGTGGGGGAAGCGCCTTCCTTCTTATAAATGTCGGCAACGGGAATGGCATCCCAGTCATCATAACCCACCCCAAACGGCTGGTCGGGATCGGTAAAGGCATCCACATACGGGTCGAGGAAGAGCGATCTAAGGGCGTACCAGGGATTTGCAGACAGGAACTGGATTTCACTTTCGTTAAAGCCAAACTCCTTCAGCACCCCTGGATCGGCCAGTTCCGCATCGCTGTAAAAGGTTCCGTCGATCATGTGGAGGCCATTTCTGCCGGGTGCGGCATTAGACCCTTCGGCATGGGGATATGGAAGGACCGGCAGGTCGAATTCCTTTACATATTCAAAAAACTTCTCGTAGCCGGGAATAGTGATATGGTCGGCACCATAGTCGGTATACAAACCGGCCGATAATCCGTCCCTTCCGGTGAATACATGGCCGCCATGCCTTCCACTGGCCTCAAGCACCACAACTTCATGGCCCAGTCGCATGAGTTCATAGGCGCAGCAAAGGCCACTTATACCAGCGCCGGCAACCAACACCCTTTTCTTTTTGAAACCGGCGGGGCGTTGCAATATGGCAGGTTCTGCCTGCCCGTCATTCACGCCGGCCAGCATCTCCAGGGGGGAAAGCGAAGCACTGATGCCCGTGATCAAGGTATTCCGGAGGAATTTTCGTCGTTGGATATTTTTCATGGATCTGGTATAAGCTGTTTTAAAGTACCTATTTCCTTTTAAGGAACATATTAAAATAAATAATTTCCAAAAAGAAAGGTTTTGAAATATAAAAATATTGTAATAACTTTCCTAGCATAAATAAAAAATAATGATTTCAGGAGTGAACTATGAGGATTGACGCCCATGTACATCTCAATGCGCCAAGGAATACGTTATTATCCTATGGAATGAAAAATGAGCTGCGGTTTTTATCGATTATCACAGACATACCCGGCTTTCCGCTTATAGAAGAACAGCTCAAAACAGTTGTCAGGCTAAAGCAATCCTATAATCAGCATGTGCAGTTTGCGGGATCGTTTTCCTGCCAGGGGTGGGGAACCGCTAACTGGCTGGAAGAAAGCCTCGATATGATTCGTAAATCAATGGATTCAGGGGCTGTCGGGATAAAGGTCTGGAAGAATATAGGAATGTCCCTCAAGGATGAAAAGGGTAACTATATTATGATCGACCACCCGTCATTTGAACCCATATTTCAATACCTTGAAGAAAATGGGATCGCGGTATTGGGGCATAATGGGGAACCTAAGAACTGTTGGTTATCCCTTCAGGAGATGACGGTAGCTTCGGACAAGGCCTATTTCTCGGCCCACCCGGAATTTCACATGTATCTGCACCCGGGCATTCCGGATTACCAGTCACAGCTCGACGCCCGCAACAGGGTACTAAGAAGGCACCCGAATCTTCGCTTTGTGGGTTTGCACCTCGCCAGTCAGGAATGGGATACTTCAGAAGTCGGGGGTTTCCTTGACGAATTCCCAAATGCCATGGTAGATACGGCTGAAAGGATAGGCCATTTGCAATATCAGGCCATTGCAGACTGGCAGAAGGTGTACGATTTTTTTATCGACTATCAGGATCGTATTATTTACGGTTCTGATTTCATTGTCGATAATTCAATGGGTGATGGGGAACTGATAGCTGCTATGAATGAGAGGCATCAAAGGGAGTGGGATTTCTTTTCAGAAACTGAACCGATGACCATTCCGGGGCTTAAAGTCCCGGTAAAAGGCCTCGGACTGCCTGCCACGGTGGTTGAAAAGATCTGCAATACAAATGCAGAAAAGGCATACAGGATTTAATGCTATTGTTATAGTCCAACTTTTAATCAGGATAAATGAAACAGTTTTTTCCATTGAAATTACAAGGGTTAATTTTGGGTTTACTGTACATTTTCGCTGCCGGCCTGGCTTACGAACCCCACCCCTCTTCAGGCAATGGCCAGAACGCCCCACGCTATTATTCCCCTGAAGATTTTAAATCGGTTGAAAAATTTGATATCCATATCCATATTAATACCGAAGAGGAACACTTTATAAAACAGGCGATTGAAGATAACTTCCGATTTTTGGACATTGTGGATGACCGCCCTTTTGGGTTGCCGATGGCCGAACAGCAAAAACTCGCCATAAAACATTTAAAGAACTATCCGCAGCAGATGGCATTTGCCACTACCTTTTCGGTGGACCAATGGGACCGAAAGGATTGGGTTGACAGCACGATTGCCAGCTTGAAGCGCTCCTTTCGCAAAGGGGCAACCGCCGTTAAGATCTGGAAAAACATAGGAATGGATCTCAGGGACGCCAGCGGGAAATTTGTTATGGTAGATCACCCCAGGATCGATTCAGTACTAAACTTCCTGGCCGAAAATCGTATCCCCCTCCTGGGGCATAACGGCGAACCTCGGGACTGCTGGTTGCCACTGGAGGAAATGACCTTTAGCCAGGGGTATTACAAAGCTCACCCGGAATACCATATGTATCTGCATCCGGAGTATCCTTCATATGAGGATCAGATAAAGGCCAGGGACAACATGCTCGAAAAACATCGCGACCTGAATTTCATGGGGGCTCATCTGGCGAGCCTGGAATGGAGCCTGGATGAACTGGCACAAAGGCTGGACGCGTTTCCCGGGATGCGGGTCGACCTGACCCGAATGTCGAATCTGAAACTGCATGCCCTCAATGACCGGGAAAAAACCCGCAACTTTTTTCTGACTTACCAGGACAGGCTGATCTATGGAACCGATACCGCCATTAATACAACCGAGAATCCGGAAGAATTAAGACAAAGGATACATGATAATTGGGTTGACGACTGGAAATTTTATGTTTCCGACGCCCCTATCCTTTTAGAGGGTTTTGGTGAATTGCGGGGGTTGAAATTACCGCGGGAAGTGGTGGATAAGATCTACCTGACGAATGCCATCGGGTTTCTGGGACTGGATAAAAGGAGTAACTAACCGTATAAAAAAACAGGTTATGAGTAAGGAAGAATATGATCGCAGAAAATTTTTAAAGCAATCTTCGGCTGCCATGGGCGGTTTGTCCCTGGCCGGCATGAGCCTGCCCATGGGGCTCCTGGGCCAACAACAGGGAGCGGCCAGTGCCAAACCTGTCAGGCTGGGATTTGTAGGGATCGGGGGGCGGGGCTCCTACCATCTCGACGTGGCTTTGGGCATTGAAGGAGTAGAGATCCCTGCCATTTGTGAAATAAAGCCCGACCGGCTTTACAGGGCCAAACGCTGGATTGAGGAAGCCGGTCAACCATCCCCCCGCTTATATGGCAGAGGTCCTACCGATTTCGAACGGCTTTGCAAGGAAGAAGACCTGGATGCGGTGATCATCAGTACCTCATGGAAATGGCATGCCCCGGTATGCCTGGCGGCTATGAACAACAATAAACATGCCGCCTGCGAAGTGCCGTTGATTCAAACCGTGGAGGAAGCATGGGAATTGGTGGAAACTTTTGAAAAAACCGGAAAATGGGCGAGCCTGGTTTTAGGGGGCTTCGGGGATATGACGCTCCTGAATATGATTCGTAAAAATCTGCTGGGCGATATCATACATGTCGAAAGCGGCTATGTACACGACCTGAGAAGGGTAAAGTTTGATCCCGATGAAGAACCCTGGAGGTTGCAGCATGCGATTGACAGGAACGGCAACCTGTACCCCGACCATCCCATGAGGAATATGATGCCTGCCCTTGATATCAACCGGGGTGACCGGTTCGATTATCTTGTCTCGATGAGCTCCAAGTCGGTCATGCTGAATAGGTATGCTGCTTCCATGTACGGCGAAGCACATCCCTATGCCAGCATTAAAACGGCCCTGGGGGATTATAACGCCACCCTGATACGCACCGTGAACGGGAAAATGATAACCCTGAATCACGACACCCATACCCCACATCCGCGGGAAAGCTTCCGCATCCAGGGAACCCAGGGGGTCTACCTCAGAGACCGGGAGTATTCCAGGATCTATGTGGAAGGTCGCAGCCCCGAAGAACACCAGTGGGAGCAGGCCGAGGCTTATCAGAAAGAATTCGAACACCCGCTTGTTGCAAATTACAACCCTCCTGCACGTAAGGGCGGGGCCATTCGCGGACACGGGAGCAATGACACCAGGACCCCCATTAACTGGCACCGGTTGATAGAAGCCATCGCGAACAATACTATTCCCGATTGGGACGTATACGATTCGGTAACCAGTAGTGTTATTTCGCCGCTATCGGAGGCTTCCGTGGCTGATAAGAGCCGACCTGTAGACGTTCCTGATTTCACCAGGGGTAAATGGCAGGAGCGCCCACCATTATACAGTTCCTAAGCCCTTTGGCTGCAAAGGATGGCTAACCGATAAACAAAAATACGCCTATGTGCAAATTACGGAACTTGTTACCCCTCTTCATCCTGATGGGTTTTACCCATTTGCTCCCGGCTCAGCCGGAGGCACCTCCCAGGCGCATGATAGACGAAATCAAGGCTCATACTTCCGGCCTGGCGGTCTGGTGGACCGGCCATAACGGCTGGCTGATTAAACACGACGACCTGCTTATAGGCACCGATCTGGCGCTGGAATCGAGTGAGCGGGCGGTCCCTTCGCCTATCTCGGCAGAAGAACTGGCCGGGGAGCTCGACATCTCGTTTGTAAGTCATGAACACGGCGATCACTTCGAAAGGGAAACCTCGGCAATTCTAAGGGATAAAGGCCATTGCCTGTTTGTGATGCCCGCCACCTGTACCGATGCTGCCCGGCAGGAACTGCATATTCCGGAAAACCGGATTCAGGTGGCGACTCCAAGGACGCCCTTCAGCATCGGGGAGGTGAGGGTAGAACCCGTCAGGGCCATCCACGGGAACCCAAAATTCGCGGTGTATTATGATGCCAACCTGGAAGACTGTGGGTATGTGATTACCATCGGAGGCAAACGGTTTCTGCAAATGGGGGATACGGTATTGCTGGAAGACCATTTGTATCTGGAGGATGTGGACGTGCTGTTTTTTTCCCCCACAGAGCATAATACCCATATAGATCCTTCCATGATCCTGATCAATACCCTGGAGCCGGCCTATATCCTTCCGCAGCACCGGGCTACCTTTAAGGTGACCACGGAAAACAGATACTGGACCAGCGGATATCCCCATGAAGTACAATTCCGCTTGTCGAAAGCGCTGCAGCAACGCTACCACATTCTGGACATGGGGGAAAAGATTGTCATCCGCTAAATAGCTGCACCCATGGCATATAACATCTTACTTTTTATCCCACGTGGGAGGAAGAGGAGAATAAAATCAAATACCAAAAAACAAATATCATGAACCGAAAACCCACCCTCTCTGTATTGCTTTTTATGACCGCCGTGTTAATGAAGGCACAAACCGGGGATCTTAAACTGGTCGACTGGCAGCCTGTAAGTCAGCTGGTGACAAAAGAAACAAGGATTTTAAAGGCCAAATTTCCTGTGATCGACATTCATAACCACCTGGGTGACCTGGAAAACACAGAGCACTACCTGGAGGAAATGGATAAAGCAGGGGTTTGGAAATGTGTCAGTCTGGATGCGCTTTCAAAGGATGATTTTTACAAAGAGCATATCCGGGTTTCAAAGCGTGTTGGGGGCGACCGGTTTCTGCCATTCTTCAGACCGGATTTCAGTAAAATTGATGAGCCGGATTTTGGTGAAAGGGAGGCAAAAAAGTTGGAAGAAGCAGTAAAAGCAGGGTGCAGGGGAGTCAAGATCTCCAAAGAACTGGGGCTCGGGTTTAAGGATAAAACCGGTAAATTCGTAGCAGTTGACGATCCCAGGATTGATCCTATTTGGGCCAAATGTGGCGAACTTGGCA
>Ga0209347_1006249_pt1 | contig 10673 bp, 14 predicted proteins | sample AutmiccommuBRH23_FD_187382 | JGI IMG/M metagenome (GOLD analysis project Ga0209347, IMG submission 187382) | Deep subsurface microbial communities from Mt. Terri, Switzerland - Autotrophic microbial communities BRH/23 (SPAdes) (version 2) | ecosystem: Environmental > Aquatic > Deep subsurface >...
TAGGGAAAATAGCGAAAACCCTGGCAGGGCTCACAGTCCGTAGGAGGGGTGACCATATGAAAGGCATTACCATTACCCGTCCGGTAATTATAAAGGTAAGGGTGACCGGGGGCTACAAAAAATTGCAGGCGGCAGAGCTCAGGGAAGCGTCGGCAAGATTGGACGCCCAGATCAGGCAGCTTGACCTCCAGCACAGGAGATTAACTGAGATGGAAAACAAAAATTCCCCGGAGATAGCGGGGGGTTTGCAGCGGATAGATATGGAAAGGCAAAAAAATTTAGAGTCCAAAAGGAGGCTGGCAGATCGCCTGAGGGAGTTGGGCAGTCTCACTGAGGGGCAGGAGGTCGTACACGGCCGGGTGGAAAGCCTGGTAGACCTTGAAGTAGGGGATGACTGGGGCAGCCTCATGTCGGTGGAAGTGGTCCTGGAGGACGGAAAAGTCGTTGAAATAAGGCAGGGAGGCATGCCGCCGGGCGGGATATGATGAAAAAGCGAGATATTACCATTGGAAAAATAACCGGCACCCACGGAAACATGGGGATGCTCAAGCTAATCCCCATAACTGATTTTCCGGATAGGTTTCTGGAGATGAAAACCATTGCCCTGGAAAAGGATGGCCGGCAGGAGGTATACAGCATAGCCGAAGCTTCCCCCTACCGCCGGTTCATTCTGATCAGGCTGGTCGAAATTCCTGACATGACCGCCGCCGAGGGCCTTAAAGGAGCCCTGGTAAAGGCGGCCAGAGATGAGCTGGCAGACCTTCCGGAGGACAGTTTTTACATATTTGATATAGTAGGGCTGAAGGTTTTTACTGCCGGAGGCGGTCTTGCCGGTGAAATAGAGGATGTGCTTCAGACCGGGGCCAACGATGTATACGTGGTGAAAAGGGTAAATGGCCCCCCGGTGCTGGTGCCTGCCCTGAAAAATGTAATCAGGGAAGTGAACATAAAAGAAGGCAGGATGGTGGTGGACTACCCGGAGCTGGAGGGCTCCGACTAGCCCCTGTAGTAATGCTGCCCGTCAACAGAGGAACAAAACCCGTGCAAGTTGTATATGCATGTTTTTTTTAAAAACCACAGAGCACACAGAGATCACAGAGAAAAAGCTAACAGGCACTACTATGAGGTCTATAGCCGGAATTCTACAATTCAAGAAGTTATTCAAGTCGTTATCAAGATCATTTAGTAAAAATATTATTGAACATTCAGGCAGGGCTAAAAACCTCTGTGTCCTCTGTGTGCTCTGTGGTTTATTAAGACATACATTAACAGCATGCAAAAATATTTGTATTCCTCTGTGGTGCCGTAATTCTTTATGGCATGGGCGTCTGACTTCTGTATTCTGACCGCATAGATTCTTAGTATAACCAAAAGTGGGGGTTTTTCTTTGAAAATAGATATTCTCACACTTTTTCCGGAAATGTTCCGGGGGCCCTTTGACACCAGCATAATAAAAAGGGCCCTGGAGAATAACCTGCTGTCGGTGAATCTTGTCAACATACGGGACTTTTCCCGCAATAAGCACCACACCGTTGACGATACCCCCTATGGGGGCGGGGCCGGCATGGTTATGGCAGCTGACCCCATATGCGGGGCTGCGGAGTGGATTAAAGACAGGCAGGGCAGCATAGACCGGTTTGTTTACCTGACCCCGGCCGGAAAGCTTTTAACCCAGGATCTGGTCAGGGAGTTGGCCGCCGGGGAGCACCTGGTTGTGCTGTGCGGGCATTACGAGGGCGTGGACCAGCGGGTCAGGGAGACCCTGGTTACCGATGAAGTATCTATAGGTGACTATGTGCTCACCGGGGGCGAGCTGCCTGCCATGGTGCTGGTGGACGCGGTGGCCAGGCTTATTCCGGGGGTTCTGGGGGAGGCCTCCTCGGCCGAGGAGGAATCTTTTTCTGACGGACTGCTGGAATATCCCCACTATACCAGGCCCAGGTCATACAGTGGCCTGGAGGTGCCGGAGGTGCTGCTTAACGGGCACCACGAACAGATCCGCCTGTGGAGAAGAAGGCAGTCTCTGCTGAAAACACTGGAGCAAAGGCCTGAACTGCTGGCCGGGGCTCCCCTGACAGATGAAGACAAGATAATTTTAAAGAAAATAGTGTTGGAGCTGGAGCAGCTGGGCCTCCCGGAGGAGATTGACAAAAAGAAGAGGCGCAGGATGAAAGAGGGGAGACAGGAGACAGGAGACAGGAGACAGGAGGATTGAGGCATTCCCTGCAGAGGGAATCGGCTTCAGTACAAAAGGCACGGAAGGGACGTATTCTTTCAGGGTCAGGTTTATTACAACAGTATGCTCAGTCTTTTTGACTGACAAAAAAGCATTACCTAAAAACTCCTGTCTCCTGTCTCCCGACCGGAAAGCAATGCCTGTTAGCAGTCTCCTGACCCTAAAGTAGTGCTTATGAGCTTATTGCGTGCATGCTTTCTTTATGATATAATTTTTTTTGTTGATTAAGGGTGGTCCGCTGCCTTCCTTAAATAAAGAGGTATGAACACCTGGGTGGAAGGAGGTACATAACTATGAGTCTAATTCAATCGTTGGAGCAGGAACAGATTAAAAAGGACATTCCCGATTTTAAGCCCGGTGATACCGTTAAGGTATCTGTCAAGGTTATTGAGGGCACCCGTGAAAGGATTCAGGTTTTCGAGGGAGTGGTAATAAGGCGCAAGGGCGGCGGCCTTGGTGAAACATTTACCGTCCGCAGGGTTTCCTACGGCGTCGGGGTAGAGCGAACCTTCCCCATCAACACACCCAAAATTGAAAAAATAGAGGTAACCAGGCGGGGCCTGGTGCGTCGGGCCAGACTTTATTATCTGCGCAAGCTGCGCGGCAAGGCCGCCCGGATTAAAGAGAAAGTCAGAAGGTAATGACCGTGAGAGGGGACTGCAAAACAGTCTCCTTTTAGACTTTCAGACATCCTTTACGGAGGAGAAAATAATATGTCGGACAATGCTGGTGTCCTGGGTGAAGTGGAAGACCGTCCGAAAAAATCCACCCTTCGGGAAGTAATAGAATCCCTGGTGATAGCGGTGGTACTGGCGCTTATCATCAGGACTTTTATACTGCAGCCCTTTTACATTCCCACGGGATCTATGGAGCCCAACCTGATGATACAGGACCATATCATTGTCAATAAGATAGGATACAGGTTCTGGGAGCCTCAGCGGGGGGATATAGTGGTGTTCAGATTTCCCCGGGACCCCTCCAAGGATTTTGTGAAAAGGCTGATCGGCCTGCCGGGGGATAAGTTGGAAATAAGAAAAAGCAAGCTTTATATAAATGGTAATCTGGTTCCCGAAAAGTATCTTCCTGCCGGACTGGAATTTGGTAGTTTCGAGCCCACCGTTATTCCGGAAAACAGCTATTTCATGATGGGGGACAACCGGAACAACAGTGATGACAGCCGCAGCTGGGGGATCCTGCCCAGGGAAAATGTGATTGGCAAGGCCGTTCTGATATACTGGCCTCTCAACCGGATACATCTTCTGACCGGAAGCTAAGCCCCAAAGAGGTTCTCACTGTATCCGGTCCTTTAAAACTGCAGTTATTGGTTATTGGGGGACCCGGAAGGGTCCCTTTTTTGTTAAACTGTAAATACTACACTAAAAAAGCACTAAAAGCTAAAGACACCTGTAAATTGGGCTAATAATCTCTGTGCCCTCTGTGGCTTAAAAAAAGTACGTTCATTAACGGCATAAAGGCTTTTTATACTCCGTGGTGACGGGGAGGAATAGACTTGACCAAAGATATCCAGTGGTTTCCCGGGCATATGTCCAAGGCCAGGAGGCTTTTGCAGGAAAACCTCAAACTTGTGGACGCTGTAATAGAAGTTGTTGACGCCAGGATACCTTTCAGCAGCCGTAATCCCCTGCTGCAAAAAACCGTTGGGTTAAAGCCTCTGCTGGTGGTGCTCAACAAGGCTGACCTGGCGGACCCCGAAATGACGGCCCTCTGGGAGAGGCACTTTAACTCAAAGGGGCTGGAGGCCCTTGCGGTGGACTCGGTGCGGGGCCTGGGAGCGGACAGGATTGCCCCCAGGATTAAGCATATGACAGGAAAGAAGACAATTTCCCTGGGATCGTCCGGGCGTCTTCCCAGACCACCCCGGTGTATGATAGTAGGCATCCCCAACGTGGGGAAATCATTCCTTATAAACCGGCTGGTGGGGAAAAAGGCTGCCAGGACAGGCAACAGGCCCGGTGTGACCAGGGGCCAGCAGTGGGTAAGGGTGGGGGAGATTGATCTTTTGGACACTCCCGGGATACTCTGGCCAAAGTTTGACGACCCCGAGGTGGGGTACCGGCTGGCGGTTACCGGTGCGGTCAAGGAACAGGTTCTTGACGTGGAGGAGGTGGCCGGGAAACTGGCCGGGTGGCTGGCCGCCAATCATCCGCTAAGCTTAACCACCCGCTATAGAATTATCCTCCCTGATTCACCTGAGCCTGAAAAGCTGCTGGAGCTGATCGGGGAAAGCAGGGGGCTTATTCAGCAGGGCAGGAAGGTGGACATTTTCAAGGCGTCCATTCTTCTCCTCAAGGAATTCCGTGAGGCCACCCTGGGCAGGTACACGCTTGAGAGGCCGGAAGCGGGAAGCGAGAGGTGAGATTAAGAAGGAATTTACCAAAGGTAAATTCCCACAGTCATCTCACTTCCAACCTCCCACTTCTCACTTCTCAACTGACCGTTCGGGGAAAAAATATTTACACTGGGGGCAGGGATTTGTCCTTTAATCGCGAAAAATTTATTAAATCAAAATTTCAATGCGGAGGCCTGCACTTGGATTTATCGGCCATGACTGTCGCTGAAATAAGGAAACAGATGGAAATCCTTGTGGAAGGTTGCGGCAGTCCCGGGGAAGACCTGCTGAAGGCTCTGGCTTCGGACCCCCGGACGGGGGTCAGGAATCTATACAGTATGCTGGAGAGGCGGCGCCTTCGTATTTCCGCCGAGGAGCAGAGGCTGGATGCCCTTTTCCGGTACGAGAAAAACCTGGCAAACGAAGGAATACACCTTGTGGCGGGCGTTGACGAGGCCGGGAGAGGACCCCTGGCGGGACCGGTGGTGGCGTCCGCTGTCATTCTTCCGCCGGAAGCGCGTATATATGAATTAAACGATTCAAAGCAGCTTTCACCGGCTAAAAGGAAAGCCCTGGCCGTTAAGATAAAAAAAATATCTGAGGCCTGGGCTATAGGTGTGTCCACTGTTAATGAAATTTTGGAGCTGAATATCTATCACGCCTCGCTGCTGGCCATGAGAAGGGCGCTGGAGGGACTGAAACTGCTGCCCGGTCACGTCCTGGTGGACGGGTTTGCCATACCGGGCCTGCCTTTGCCCCAGACCCACATAGTGGGTGGGGACGCCAAAAGCGCTTCTATAGCGGCGGCCTCAATACTGGCCAAGGAAAGCAGAGATGAGCTTATGGGGCTGTGCCATTTCCTGTATCCCCAGTACGGCTTTGACAGGCACAAGGGATACGGCACGGCGGACCATATCAGAGCGCTCAGCCTTTACGGGCCGTGCCCCTTCAACCGGGAGGGCTTCGGGCCGGTTAAAAGAGAAATGAGAAGTGAGAAGTTAGAAGTGAGATAAAGAAGAAATTGCCAGGCAAATTCCAACAAGAGTCTCACCTCCCACCTCTCACCTCCCGCCTCTCAAACTTGGGTCCGGTGTTATATTTTACTGCTCTACTAACCGGTTGGCATCCTATATAATTACTGTGGGCCTTTTGTTTCACGGACCCTGAAAGTGGCTTTTGGAGAACACGGGGGGCTTGGTCCGGCTGGAAACCTCCGCTGTTCCTTAAAAGGACATATATTCTTGGTAATGTATTATAAGAAGAAAGGAGGGAGAGATTTGCTTTCTGACTGGGGTGCTGTATTTATCTTTTTCGCCGTTGCCTTGGTGTTTGGAGCAGGGGGTATTGTTACAGCTTTTTTAATCGCTCCGCGTAAAACAACAGACCAGAAAATCACCACCTATGAATGCGGAGTCGATACCATTGGTCCCACCTGGGTGCAGTTTAAAACCAGCTATTTTATGTACGCATTACTATTTGTGATATTCGACGTGGAAACTATTTACCTTTATCCCTGGGCCGTAAAGTTTAAGAGTCTGGGGCTGTTTGCCTTTATCGAAATGATTGTTTTCCTGTTTATACTGATTGTTGGACTGTGGTACGCCTGGAAGGAAGGAGCACTAGAATGGAAGTAACAAAAGATACCCACCCGGTGGAGGAATTGACCAACGACCCGGTGGTTATTAATGAGGTCAAGCGCCTCATTCACATTGCTCCGCTGGAAAAAATTATTAATGTGGCGAGGGCGCATTCCCTCTGGCCTTTTGGCTTCGGCCTGGCCTGCTGCGCCATCGAGGGCCTTATGGCGGCCAACATGCCCCGCTTTGACCTGTCCCGGTTCGGCTACGAGGTTATGAGGGGGTCACCCCGCCAGGCCGACGTTATGCTGGTTTGCGGTACGGTTACCCACAAGGCCGCTCCCTTTGTGGTAAGGCTTTACGAGCAGATGTCCGAGCCCAAGTGGGTTATCGCCATGGGCAGCTGCGCTATCTCTGGGGGTCCCTTTGTGGACTCGTACCATGTTGTGCCCGGGGTGGATAAGCTGATCCCGGTGGATGCCTATGTACCCGGCTGTCCGCCGAGGCCCGAGGCTGTCATTGAAGCCTGGCTTATGATCAAGAAAAAAATATTGGACCCGAAGGTGGTGAGTAAGGTCCGTGGCTGATTACAATATTCCCGTAGAATTGATGGAGGCCCTGAAAAGTAAGTTTTCAGGCATAGAAATACTGGAGAATCATGAAGTTATTGTTCCGGCGGCTGATTTAATTGCATTTATGACTGAAATAAAGGAAAATCCCGATACCGCCATGGATTTTCTTTCCAACCTGACGGCCGCGGATTACAATGACCGTCTGGAGACCGTGTATAATCTGGTTTCCGTTACTCACGGGTATACCCTTACCGTTAAAGTAAAACTGGAGGATAAAGAGAATCCTCAAGTCCCATCCCTGTGTCCCCTTTGGGGCGGGGCCAGCTGGCAGGAGCGTGAAACTTACGACCTGATGGGAATTGTCTTTACGGGCTTTCCCGGTCACCCCACCCGCATTTTGCTGGATGAAAATTTCAAGGGGCACCCGCTGCGCAAGGATTACCAGTGGGAAGGCGGCAGGGAAGCGTAATACGAGACTTACGGGATAAGAGGTGTTGTGGTAAATGAAAACTGAAACTTATACCCTGAACCTCGGCCCTCAACACCCCAGTACGCACGGTGTGTTCAGAATAGTACTGGAACTGGATGGGGAAACAGTGGTGAAGGCCACCCCGGTGCCTGGCTATTTGCACAGGGGGATTGAAAAGCTGGCCGAGGCCAGGACCTACACCCAGGTTATTCCCTATACTGACAGGATGGACTATATGGCCGCCATGCTGATGAACTGGGGCTACGTTGCGGCAGTTGAGAAGCTGATGGGTATAGAGGTTCCCGAAAGGGCGGAATACGTCAGGGTAATTGTCGGAGAGCTTTCCAGGATTGCCAGCCATATGATCGCCACCGGGGCCTACGGCGGTGATATCGGGGCACTGACTGCGTTCACCTATACCTTCCGGGACAGGGAATACGTTCTTGACCTGCTGGAAATGGTATCAGGTTCACGCATGACCTTCAGCTACTTCCGCATCGGCGGGGTAGTGGCGGATCTGCCCGAGGAGTTTTTCCCGGCCGTCAGAAAGTTTCTTAACGACCTGCCGGCCATGTGTGATGAATATGACGGACTTATTACCGGAAACGAGATCTTCCAGGCCCGGACCAAGCAGGTGGGCATTATTACCCCCGAGATGGGCATCAATTACAGCCTCAGCGGCCCCACCTTAAGGGGCAGTGGGGTAAATTACGACCTGCGCAAGGTACGGCCGTACAGCATATATGACCGTTTTGACTTTGACGTTCCTCTGGGCCAGAATGGAGATTGCTTCGACCGGTTCCGAATCAGGATTGATGAAATGCGCCAGTGCAAGAGAATTATCGAGCAGGCCCTTGACCAGATACCCGAGGGACCGATAATGGGCAAGGTGCCCAAGGTCATCAAGCCTCCGGTGGGTGACGCCTACGCAGAGGTGGAAAGCTCCAAGGGTGTATACGGGTGCTATGTGGTCAGTGACGGCAGCCCCAAGCCCTACCGGGTGCATTTCCGCCGCCCCTCCTATATCAATCTGGGATACCTGGGCAAGCTGTGCGAGGGCTGGAAGATAGCCGACGTTATAGCCATCCTGGGCAGCATTGATATAGTGCTGGGCGAAGTGGACTGTTAGCGAAAACAGTAGTAGGGGAGAAGAGTTATGGGTGAAAATATTTTTGTAGGTATTGCCACCTGGCTCAGAGGGCTTATGAGCGGCGCCGGCGTGCCGGACCTGTGGAATGACACCATCCTGCTTGTGGTCAAGCTGGTGGCCGTCCTGCTGTTCATACTGGTCAACGTCCTCTGGCTGGTGTATATGGAGCGCCGTGTGTGCGCGTTCATGCAGTCCCGCCTGGGTCCCATACACGTTGGGCCGCAGGGGCTGCTGCAGACCGCTGCAGATATAGGCAAGCTCCTGGGCAAGGAGATTATCCTGCCCAAGGGCACTGACCTGATTGTTTTCCTGCTCATGCCGGTGCTGGTATTTATGCCGCCTCTTTTGATTTACGCGGTGCTGCCCTTTGGTGAAAACATGGTGGCTATTGACATGAACATCGGAGTGTTTTACCTCCTGGCCATAGCCTCACTGTCCACCATCATATTCTGGGCGGCCGGCTGGGCCTCCAACAATAAATACTCCCTGGTGGGCGGGATGCGCTCGGTGGCCCAAATGGTTAGCTACGAGCTGCCGCTGATACTAGCCCTCCTGGGGGTAATAATGATCACCGGAACCCTGAACTTGAACACCATAGTGGATTCCCAGAAGAGTATCTGGTTTGTGTTCACTCAGCCCATTGCCTTCCTGATTTACTTTATAGCAGGCATCGCTGAGACCAACCGGACTCCCTTCTGCCTGGTGGAAGGTGAGTCCGAGATTATTGCCGGTCCCTATACCGAGTATTCCGGAATGGGCTATGCCATGTTCATGCTTTCTGAATACGCAAACATGATGATAATTTCGGCCATGTGCACCGTAATGTTCCTGGGCGGCTGGCTGGCCCCCTTCGGGCTGGATTTCATACCGTCCTGGCTGTGGTTCTTCCTCAAGATGTACCTGATGATATTTGTCTTTATGTGGGTCCGCTGGACCTTCCCGCGTATCCGGGTTGACCAGTTGATGGGCTTTGGCTGGAAAGTGCTGGTGCCCCTTGCCCTGGCCAACATCTTCGTAACCGGAGTGGGCATGTATATATTCCGGGCGATAGGGTGGTGGATTTAAATGTTTGGACAAGGATTGATAAAGGGACTGCAGATTACCTGGGGAAGGATGTTCGACAAGAAGCAGACAGTCAAGTACCCATATGAAAAAATAGAAATGTTTCCCCGGTACCACGGCCGCTTCGAGCTGGATGTGGATAAGTGCATAGCCTGCGGTCTTTGCGCCAACGCCTGCCCCAACAAGGTTATACAGCTGGAAAAGGAAAAAGTTGATAAAAAGCAATTTCTTACCAAGTATGTAATGCGCATAGAATACTGCCTTTTCTGTGGGCTGTGCGTGGAGGCGTGCAACAAGGACGCCCTCAAGTTCAGCAATATAATTGATATGAACCAGTACCGGCGCAGTTGGGTTCGCCTTACCCTGGTGGACCGGCCCGCTCCGGAGATGACCGAAACCCCTGAAGAGGAGACCCCGGCCAAGGTAGCCAAAAATGAGGCAGCCGCCGGGCAGGCTCCCGGTAAGGAGGGTTGATTGACTAATGATGGAACTTCTTGACAGTATTAGCTGGGTAGCGGTTGGATTTCATACCCTGGCCGCCGTGGCGGTGATATCCGCCCTGCTGGTGGTCTTTGTCAGGAACATAGTTCACGCCGTGCTGTGGCTGGCCGTGTTCTTCATTTCACTGGCCGGAGTGTTCCTGACCCTGAATGCGGAATTTATCGCCGCCATACAGGTTATCGTTTACGCCGGGGCCATCTGTATAATGGTGGTTTTCGGTATCATGCTTATCCGCCGCTGGAACATGGGTGACACCAACCTTTTCAACAGCCAGACGGTGGCTGCCGCCGGGGTGGTGGCTCTGGTCACCATGCTCAGCGCCTTCCTGTCCTTTAAGTCCGGTGTTGTCGTGCCGCCGGGACCAGTTCCCGTCAACCAGGTGGAAAGCATTGGCATGGCCATGTTGACCAAGTACGTTATACCGTTTGAGGTGGCGGCTCTGCTTCTGCTGGAGGCACTGGTGGGCGCCGTTTTCCTTGCCAAGGAGGTGAAGGCCGATGACGCTGACTCTCACAGTTAGCCTGTATCATTACCTGATACTGTCGGCGGTTATTTTTGGCATAGGGTTGTTCGGAGTCCTGTCCAAGAAAAATGCCATAGCGGTGCTGATCTGTATTGAGCTGATGCTCAACGCTGTCAATATAAACCTGGTGGCATTCAACAAGTACATGACCCCCGGCGACTTTGTGGGACAGCTTTTTTCCATATTCGTAATAACCGTAGCCGCGGCCGAGGTAGGGGTTGGTTTGGCCATTA
>Ga0209347_1006250_pt1 | contig 10668 bp, 11 predicted proteins | sample AutmiccommuBRH23_FD_187382 | JGI IMG/M metagenome (GOLD analysis project Ga0209347, IMG submission 187382) | Deep subsurface microbial communities from Mt. Terri, Switzerland - Autotrophic microbial communities BRH/23 (SPAdes) (version 2) | ecosystem: Environmental > Aquatic > Deep subsurface >...
CCGGCTGGGCGTCGGCCATAAACAGTATCGACTTGGCAATCTGCCCCACCTCCACCCCCAGGGCGGCCGCCGCCAGTTCCGAGGTCCTGGTGGTTTCCTCCAGCTCAAAGGCCTTCAGTCCCAGCCCGAAGCCATCAATATAATCCTGCACCCTTTTTAGTTTGGCGCTCATAAAACATACCCCCTTTGGCCTACAGGGGGATTTTACCTCATATTGACAATAAATTCAATGAAGAGACTATTTTATGTTGTAGGTTTTCATCTTTTTGTAGAGCCAGGCCCGGGATATCCCCAGCAGCTTGGCCGCCTGCATTTTATTGCCCCCGGTGGAGGCCAGGGCTTCCATGATAGCCTCCCTCTCCACCTGGTCCAGCAGCGCCGGCAAACCTTTGTCCGCCGAACGCCGGGGTCCCGGACCCAATTTCTGCAGGTACTGGGGCAGGTGGGAAAGGCAGATTTGGCCTCCTTCCACCATGTTGAAGGCCCTTTCAATGACATTTTCCAGTTCCCTGACATTGCCCGGCCACTGATAGCCCTGGAAAAGGTCCCAGACCTCCTTTTCCAGGTCCCGTACTTCCAGGCCGAACTCCACATTGAACTTTTCAATAAAGTGCATGGCCAGGTCCCCTATATCCTCCATCCTCTCCCGCAGCGGCGGAATGACCAGGGTGACCACATTCAGCCGGTAATAAAGGTCCTGGCGGAACCCCCCCCCGCTGATCAGATCCTCCAGGGGGCGGTTGGTGGCCGCCACCACCCTGACGTCGACGGGCCGGGGAATATTTTCCCCCAGTCGCTCAATTTCTTTTTCCTGAAGCACCCTGAGCAGCTTTGACTGCATAGACATGGGCATGTCGCCGATCTCGTCCAGGAAGATGGTGCCCCCGTTGGCCTGCTCGAACTTGCCTATTTTGCCGCCCCGGCTGGCCCCGGTGAAGGCCCCCTCCCGGTAGCCGAAAAGCTCGGACTCCAGCAGATTTTCAGGTACGGCGGCGCAATTCACCTTGACAAAGGGCGCGAACCGCCGCGGGGAACCGGAGTGCAGGGCGTGGGCCAGCAGTTCTTTGCCGGTGCCGCTCTCGCCCCGGATCAACACCGTGGAGGGGCCCTGGGCCACCCTCTGGACGGATTCCTTGAGTTTGGCCATGACCGGGCTGCTGCCAATCAGCTGGTCCACGGTATAGCGGGCGCCCTGCACCCTTTCCAGCTCGTTTTTATAGTAGTTCAGCTCACGGTTCAGCGCATTTAGCCTCTCAGCCAGGGAGGCCAGCTGGCTGACGTCTTTGAAGATCACCTTGCAGACCGATCCGAAGATCTTGCCGCCCTTGCGGATGGGGTAGCGCATGACCACCGTTTCACGCCCGCCGATGCGGACAATTTCCGCCAGGTGCGGCTTGCCGCTGCGGGGCATGGGGTGCAGCCCGGGTTCCCTGACCACCTCGGTCAGGGGCCGGCCCATGGCGCTTTCCGGCGAGGGCAGATCCAGCAGCTCGGCGAAGGACTGATTGATCAAAATAATGTTGCCGTCGTTGTTTACCGCCATATAACCGTCATTGGCGCTGTCAAAAACGGTCTGGAGGGTGCCCTTCAGCTCTTTGACCACCTCCAGCTCTTCGGCCAGGTGCTGCAGCTCGGTTATTTCCTGGGCCACCCCGATGGCCCCGATTATTTTGGCGCCTCTTAAAATGGGGGTCCGGTTGACCACCCAGAGCGAGCTGCCCACCATGAATTTTCTGCCGATGTGGGATTTGCCGGTCTTGAGCACCTTCATCAGTCCGGTGCCCGGGATGACATCATTGATAAACCGGCCGATGGCCTTTTCGGCCTTGATCCCGAAAACCCTCTCGCAGGTCGAATTGAAAATGAAAATCCGCCCCTGGTGGTCAACCCCCATGACTATGTTGTGAATGGACTGAAGGGCGGCCAGTTCGTCAACGAAGACAACCCCGGCCGGATTTTTAACCCCCAAAAAAACCACCCTTTCCCCAAAAGCGGTTCAGATTTCTTTCAAGATATGGCGGCGCATTGATTTTTCCAGTTGCGACAGGGTGTTGCACTCATACATAGGCGCAATGCCGCTGAAGTATTTGATCGGGGCCTTTTGGTCCCATTCCTTCCGGGGCAGGGTGTTTAGCCAGATGATCTCCGCGCATCTGGACCGCACCTCCCGTAAAAGCACGGCGGCCTGGTCCGGCGCCACCGTCCTGGCGTCGCTGACGATAAAGACCACGGTCTCAGGCGTCAGGAGATCCCGGTAAAGACTCCTGAATGTTTTGAGTGACTGGTAAAGGTTGGTGGATTTGCCCCACTGCCCGCTCTGATTGATCATTTCGGTCATGCTGCCGGCGAAGTTCCTGTTCCGGCTGAAAAAATCCGTGGTTCTCTCCAGGTCCTCCGAGAAGATAAAGCTCTCGATCCCTCCCAGGGAGCTGTTCAGGCCATAGAGAAACTGCAGTATAAACCGGGCGTAGCGGGCCATGGAGGCCGAAACGTCGCAAAAAAGCAGAAAACTTGGCCTCTTGCGGCGCCTGGCCCGGTAACGCAGCTCCAGGGGGATGCCGCCGTATTTTAAATTCCTCCGCACCGTCCGCCTGATGTCCACCGCCACCGCCCTGGCGCTGCGCTTGTACCTCCGGCTGATGCCCAGGGCCAGCTGCGCCGAGAGGTGGTTGATCAGCGAAGTCATGCGGGGGATGTCGGCGTCGTCCAGGCTTTCCATGTCCTGGTAGAGTATCCTGTCACCGGGGTGATGGTAAAACTGGGCCGCCACCCCTTGGATGACTTCGTCCAGTTCCTCGTCCCCGGTAAATCCGGCCTCCAGGTCATCCGGGAGATTATCCCCACCGGCCGTGTTCTTCATCATATAATAGCGCCAGTAGTTCAAAGAGGACTGCAGCACCCGGTTGATCAGCTCCCCGGGGTTGTTGACCGGGTTGGCCTTCATCCTCTCCAGTATATCCTTCAGCCTCTCCTTTTCATTTTCCGGCAGGAGGGAGTATGTTTCCAGCTGCTGATCCGTAAGGACAATGGTTTCAGACAAGTCCTGCTGCCACTCCTCCACCGTCTCCAGCAGGTCCCGCTCCGCGCTTTCCAGGGTGCGTTCCCTCTCAGCCTGCATTTCCCGCTGCTGCCGCCTTCTTTCTTGTTTTTCCTCCGGGGTGGTGAAAAAAAGACTGAAAGCATGGTCAAAAATACCGGCCTCTTTCCGGCTTTTAGCCAGGCAGGCCCGCAATACCCCCCTGACCTGGCCTTTGTCCAGCAGGTCAATGCGGGACAAGGCGGTCATGGCGTCAACGGTTTCGGCCAGGCTCACCCGGACACCGAGGTGGCGGAGGATCTGCACAAACCTGGCGATGTTGTAATCTATGGTCTCAAGCCCGCTGTCCCCGGCCCGGGCCACGACGGCGGCGATTTCTTCCCTGTCCAATCAATACACCCCTGTCAGCTTCTCTGTCTGTGACAGTGGCAGCCGGTGTGAAGGTTTGTCCCGCCGCCACTGCCCGAGGCCGCCTTCAATATGCCGTCCAGCACCTGGGGGTCCAGCACCTGCAGCCGGTCGTCCCGGTTTTTGAGCAGAAGGTTGGCGGTGAGGGACACGCTTTCCACCGTCAGGGCGTCGGCGTGCAGCGCCACCAGCGCCCTGGCCCAGTCCAGGGACTCGGCGATGGAGGGCTGCTTGCGCAAGTCCAGGTGTGCCCTGATGTGGCTGACCGCCGCCGCTATTTGCCGGTTGAGACTCTCCCCGGCCTCGGGCACCTTCATCTGTAGTATTCTCACTTCCTTGGTGAGATCGGGGTAATCGATGTAGAGATAGACGCAGCGGCGCTTCAGCCCGTCGGAAAGCTCCCGGTCCCCGTTGCTGGTCAGCACCACCATGGGTATCTGCCTGGCGGAAAGGGTGCCCAGCTCCGGTATGGAGACCTGGAAATCGGACAAAAGCTCGTAAAGAAAGGCCTCGAAGGGCTCATCAACCTTATCCACCTCGTCGATTAAGAGCACTACCCTTTGGTCCGACCTGATGGCCTTTAATAGAGGCCTCTCCAGGAGATATTCCTCGTCGAAGAGGTCCTTTTCAATTTCTTTCTGGGAGCTGTGGTCTTTCAGTATCTGGATCTTTAAAAGCTGCCTCTGGTAGTTCCACTCGTAAAGGGCCTTGTTTTCGTCCAGCCCCTCGTAGCACTGCAGCCGGATTACCTCGGTCCCAAAGACCTTGCCCAGGACCTTGGCAATCTCAGTTTTACCCACCCCCGGGGCACCCTCCACCAGCAGGGGCTTCTTTAAAATCAGGGCCAGATACACCGTCACCGCAAGGTCGTCCTCGCTGATGTAACCCTCTTTCTCCATAGCCTTTCTCAGTTGATCCAGGCTCAGGTCCATAAACATCCCCCTTCGTACAGGCCTATTTAATATGTGTCAATATTCATATACATAAATTTATTATTCTACCCGCCCGAAAAAAATCCTGCCGCCGGTTATTGCCTCCGGGCCCTCCGGCAGCGATCCCGGCGGGGCCTGTTTAGGTCAGGCCGGGAAATCCCTGCTGCCGGAGGGCCTCAAAAACCACCACGGCCACAGAGTTGGACAGGTTGATGGACCGGCTGCCGGTCAGCATCGGCAGCCGCAGGGTACGGTCCTGGTTTCCTCTGAGGATCCGGTCAGAAAGACCGGCTGTTTCCCTGCCGAAAACCAGAAAGTCATCCGGGCCGTAACTGACCTCGCTGTATTTCTTTTTCCCCTTGGTGGAGAAATAAAAAAAAGTGCCGCCGGGATACTCTCCCAGCAGGTCGCTGAAACTGTCGTGCAGGTACACCTTCAGCTGGTGCCAGTAATCCAGTCCGGCCCTCTTCAGCTGCCTGTCGTCGATGGAGAAGCCCAGGGGCCTGACCAGGTGCAGCTCGCACCCGGTGACGGCGCAGGTGCGGGCCACATTGCCGGTATTGGCCGGTATCTCCGGCTCCACCAGGACTATTCTCAAAAAAACCACTCCCACTATAAATAAAGCTGTTGGCTAGGCCGCTTCAATCGGAACCCGGCGTCTGAGGACTGACGACTGACGACCCACTTGGGCACAGGTCGGCCAGCACGCACTCCGCGCAGCGTGGGCTGCGCGCCCGGCAGACCGACCGGCCGTGCAGAATCAGGCTGTGGTGCGCCTGGCCCAGCCGCCGGGCCGGAACCACCTGCAACAAGTCCTGCTCCACCGCCGCCGGCGTCCTGCCGGAGGAAAACGAAAGTCTCCGGGCCAGCCTGAAGACATGGGTGTCCACCGGCATCACCGGCTGGCCAAAGGCCACGTTAAGCACCACATTGGCGGTTTTCCGGCCCACCCCCGGCAGGGCCTCCAGTTCCTCCCGGCTCCCGGGCACCCGGCCGCCGTATTGATCCACCAGAATCCGGCTGGCTGCCACTATATTCCGGCTCTTGTTCCGGTACAGGCCGCAGCCCTTGATCTGCCGGGCCAGTTCCTCCCATTCCAGGGCCGCGAAATCCTCAGGGGTACTGAATTTCTTAAACAGCCCGGCGGTGATCTTGTTAACCTGGCGGTCGGTGCACTGCGCCGAGAGCATTACCGCCACCAAAAGCTGAAAGGTGCTGCCATACTCCAGTTCGGTGGCGGCGCCGGGATACAGCCGTTCCAGGCGGTCCAGCAGCTCCCGGGCTCTTTTCCGATTGGAACCGGCTGTGTTCATGGCTTTTGGCTTCCCCCGGCCAGCCTTTGGTGCTCCACCTTGATGCAGCGGTCCATTACCACCGGCACACCCAGGCGGCCGGCGGCGGCTGCCGCCTCTTCATGGTAGACCCCCAGTTGGGCCCAGATGCAGCCGGCATTTATTTTCAGCGCCTCCTGCACCACCCCGGGCAGGTGTTCACTGCGCCTGAAAACATTGACCAGGTCAACTCTTTCCGGGATCGAGGCCAGGTCAGGGTATGACCTCTGGCCCAGTATCTCCCCGGCGGCGGGGTTTACCGGGATCACCCGGTAGCCCTTTTCCAGCAAGTAACGGGCCACCCGGTGGCTGTCCTTTTCCTGGTTTTCCGAAAGTCCCACCACGGCAATGCTGCCCGCCCTGTTCAAAATTTCTTTGATCTCACTGTCGTTCGGGTTTTTAAACATCCCAGGCCTCCTAATAAACAAAGCTCTTAATCAATATTACCACCACCGGCCGGATTTTAAAAAGAAGGCCATGTATTTTTGTTTTTTTATCTAGGAATAATATCTTTTGTTCTCAAGGGGATTGTTTTTACATTTATATACTAAGTTGATACGCTATTGGATGATTATAATCCCGGGCCGCCTGGCAATACTATTAAATGATTCAATTTTATAGACCAAAAAAAAATAAACACATTTGATCACCAAGGAGGGGTAACCTCATGACCGCTTGGCTGTTAATCGGGGCTGCCATAATACTGCTCCTGGCAGTTTTTTTATGGCCGGTTTTCAGACCCCGTACTCTCCGGAAGCCCCGGGCAAAAAGGCAGTTGCCTGACCTTTCGGAGGAGTACGCCGAGGAATTTATCGAACCGCCCAGAAGGTACCGGCCTGATCCGGTGCCGGAACTTCCCCGTTCATACGGTGTTGACCGGCTGGTGCTGATGGTCAGGGACCCGTATTGGCTATACGCCTACTGGGAGATTACCGCCACCAGGATGGAGGAAATCTCCGCCAGGCACGGGCCCGGCGCCTGGAACGCCTCCCGGCCGGTGCTGAGGGTCTACGACGTTACCGGCGTAGACTTCAACGGCAGCAACGCCAACAGTTTTTTCGACTATAACCTCAGGGATTATACCGACAGTTGGCACATCAATGTTCCGGAGGCCAACCGCACATACTGCGTTGACATGGGCAGGCTTTTCGCCGACGGCACCTTTATCACCATTCTCCGGTCCAACTATGTGACCACGCCCCGGGACAACCTGTCCGACAACCTGGACGAAGAGTGGATGTGGATTGAAGGTATCTACCGTTCGATAAAGCACCAAACAGGGGTTAGCTCACCTATCATTGCGGAGGAAATCAACCAGAGGATGGGAGCAGTCCCGCTGGGCTTCAGCTCGCCTGGATTTTACGATCCTCACACCGAATGAAAAAGCTGTTAACTATTAGCCGTTAGCTATTAGCCGTTAGCTGTTAGCTATAAGATAGTGTCAATGGTCGACCGGTGCATATAACTTAACGCCTAAGCTGAAGCCTATAGCCTATAGCTTATAGCTTATTGCTTAGAGCTTGAAACATATGGAGGCAATTATGGCCAAAGGTTACCTGTCCATGGTGCTGCATGCGCACCTTCCCTTTGTAAGACATCCGGAACATGAAAATTTTCTTGAGGAAAAGTGGCTTTATGAGGCCATAACCGAGACCTACATACCCCTGATCAATGTTTTTGACCGCCTGGTGGATGAAGACGTACCCTTCAGGCTGACCTTCAGCCTTTCTCCCACCCTGATCACCATGCTCACCGACGGGCTGCTGCAGGAACGCTACCAGCGGCACCTGGAAAAGCTGATCGATCTTTCCGACAAGGAGGCCGGCAGGACATACAACACTCCTTACCATACCACCGCCCTGATGTACCAGCGGCAGTTCCGTCAAGCCCGGGACACCTATCACCATTACGGCAGGAACCTGGTCGGCGCCTTTAAAAAGTTCCAAGACCTGGGCCGGCTGGAGGTCATCACCTGCGCCGCCACCCACGGCTTTCTGCCCCTGATGTACATCAATAATAACGCCGCCAGAGCACAAATAAGGACGGCGGTGGACCTTTACGCCAAATATTTCGGGCACGGCCCCCGTGGCCTCTGGCTTCCTGAGTGCGCCTACACCCCGGGCCTGGATGAACTGATCAGCGAGTGCGGGGTTAAATACTTCATCCTGGACACCCACGGGGTGCTTTTCGCCTCCCACCGCCCCCGCTACGGAATTTTCGCACCAATCTACTGTCCCTCGGGGGTGGCGGCCTTCGGGCGGGATGTGGAATCCTCAAAACAGGTCTGGAGCTCCAACGAGGGATACCCCGGGGACTACGATTACCGGGAGTTCTATCGCGACATCGGGTTCGACCTGGATTATGAATATGTTAAACCCTACATCCACCCTGACGGCATCAGGGTGCACACCGGCCTAAAATACTACCGGATAACCGGGCGGACCAACCACAAGGAGCCCTATGTGCCGGACAACGCCGTGGAAAAGGCGGCCATCCACGCCGGCAATTTTATGTTCAACCGCCGGCTGCAGGTGCGCCACCTCAACTCACTGATGGACCGGCCGCCCATTATTGTTGCCCCGTACGACGCCGAGCTCTTCGGCCACTGGTGGTTTGAGGGACCAGTCTGGCTGGAATTTTTGATCAAAAAGTTTCATTTTGATCAGAATTCCGTAGAACTGATCACCCCGGGTGACTATCTTAAAATACACGGCTACAATCAGGTGGCCACCCCCTGCGCCTCCACCTGGGGCCACAAAGGTTACAACGAGATGTGGCTGGGCGACAACAACCAATGGATTTACCGGCACCTGCATCTGGCCGCCGACAGGATGACCTGGCTGGCCGAGAGGCACTTCCACACCTGGGGAATTCAGGCCAAGGCGCTAAATCAGGCCGCCAGGGAGCTTTTGCTGGCCCAAAGCAGTGACTGGGCCTTCATCATGAGCACCGGCACCATGACCGAGTACGCCATCCGCAGGACCAAAACGCACCTGGACAATTTCCTCAGGCTTTATAATCAGATCGAGCAAAACAGTATCGACGAAGGCTGGCTGCACCACCTCGGGTCCAAAAACAACATTTTTCCGGATATTGATTTCAGGAACTACGCCTCGCCGTCTAAAATGAAGCTGGCCAGGGCACAGTAAAGGCCCTGGCCCCAAATAGGAGGCGCCCCGCTTAAGGCGCCTCTTTACATTTTTATACTTATCCTCCGCCAACCGGTTGAAAGGCAATAATAATAGCTGTTGTCAACCTTTGCCAAATCGCCCGGAATGAATTGATAAACCCGGTGATCGGTCCGGCGCGCCACTTCGAAGATGAATATTATCCTTTCCAGGGCCTCGTTTTGATTGTGGGCGTGAATAAACCCGCCACAGACAACGTCATAATCAGTGATATCAATCTCAGATGGAAGTTCACAGGGGATGTTCGCCGAATCCTTATTCAGTTTTTTATATACGGTAAAGCACATATCCCCACCTTCAACACCCACTTTAAAACCATTTTTACATTTTAGTTCTTATTGGATAAAATGGTTACTATTGCCATAGATATCAGCCATCTTTTTGTTTATTATCTTCAGCGGCCAAAAATTTTTCTATCCCGGCGCAGATTTTTTCCGCCAACAATAGCTGGTACTGGCTGTCCAGGAGGTTTTTCCTCTCCTCACCATTGCTGAGGTAACCCACCTCCACCAGGGCCGCCGGTATTTGAGAGTTACGCAAGACATAGCACTGGCTGGCCTTGGCCGCCCTTTTCCGGATCCCCGGTATGGTGTGCAGTTCGGACTGGATGAACTCCGCCAGAATTTTCCCCTTTTCAGACCAGGGGTGGAAAAACACCTCGGCGCCACCATGCCTGCGGCTGCAGATGCAGTTAACGTGAATGCTTACAAAAATGCTGGCCTTGGATAAATCGGCTATCTCCAGCCTTTTCTTTAAATCGTAGCGGTGGGCCTCCCTTTTATGAAGCCCGGCTATGGCCAGGTTATAATCCCCGTCACGGGTAAGCACCACCTTGGCGCCTCTTGCTTCCAGCATTTTTTTCAATTCCAGGGCGATTTGCAGGTTAATATTCTTTTCGTAGACCTCACCTCTCACAGCACCCGGGTCGTAGCCGCCGTGGCCGGGGTCCACGGTAATGGTCCGGCCTCCCAGAGATGTTCCCGGGCCGCCAGGGGCCGGGAACACCGGAGCCAGGAAATACAGCAGGATCAGAAAAGCTAAAATTTTTTTCATTTCGGCCTCCAGCTCTTATTTTAGATGTTTGCTGCCCGGCTGCAACCGCAGTATTATTTTTTCTCTAGGCAAGCAGAATAACCACGAAAATTGTTTTAAGGAGGCGGTCCGGTGTCTGCAAAAAAGCTATTCCGGGCAGCGGCGGCGTCCCTGGCCGCGGCGGCCTTTTTTTTGACGGCGGCTTATGGACAGTCCCGCAACGACGTCAGCCCGTACCGGCTGTCCGGGGAAAAAAAGCTGGCTGGGCCCGGGGGCCATCACCACCGGGCTTAGTGCAGGAGAAGTAAAGTCCCTGGCCAGAAAAGACTTCTCGGCTGTTCCCCACGCCATTGGTTTCAACAACCACATGGGGTCGGCCGTTACGGCCGACCCCGGAATAATCAGGACGTTGCTGCAGGTTTTTGTTGTTCTGGACAGCAGAACCACGAACAAAAGCACCATCCTGTCGGTAGCTGAAGAATTGGGACTGACCTGTGTGCTGAACAATGTCTTCCTGGACGATGTAAAGAATATCGACCACGTCCGCAAGCAACTTTTAAAATTAAGCCGGGAGGCCCTGGCGATCAAGGAGATGATCCCCCAAATGGAGGAAAGGGCATTGAGTTTGTTTTTCTTTCCGAGATGGCATATTAATCAATCTTTTTAGCCCTTATCTCCCACTATTTTGCTGATCCTCTCGATGTAGAAGTCGGCCAGTGATTCGGCTATTTCCATGGAGG
>Ga0209347_1006251_pt1 | contig 10667 bp, 8 predicted proteins | sample AutmiccommuBRH23_FD_187382 | JGI IMG/M metagenome (GOLD analysis project Ga0209347, IMG submission 187382) | Deep subsurface microbial communities from Mt. Terri, Switzerland - Autotrophic microbial communities BRH/23 (SPAdes) (version 2) | ecosystem: Environmental > Aquatic > Deep subsurface >...
CCTGAAAGGGCTTTCCCCAGCACCAGGATGTCGGGACGCACTCCTTCATGGTCGCAGGCAAGCATTTTTCCTGTCCGTGCAAGGCCGGTCTGTACTTCATCGGCTACAAACAGGACATTGTACTTTTTGCAGAGTTCAGCTGATTTTTTCAGGTATCCTTCCTCAGGGACATAAACTCCGGCTTCAGCCTGTATGGGCTCTATCAGGAATCCTGCTACATTTGGATCCTGCAGTTCTTTTTCCAGTCGTTCCAGGTCATTATATGGTATGCTGATGAATCCCGGCGTATATGGCCCGTAATCGTTATATGAATCAGGATCTGACGACATGGAAATAATGGTAATTGTTCTTCCATGGAAGTTGCCTTCACAAACTATTATTTTTGCTTCATTTTGTGGAATACCTTTAATCTTATATGCCCATTTTCTGATTAGTTTAAGTGCAGTTTCATCGGCTTCAGCTCCTGAATTCATGGCAAGCATTTTATCGTAACCAAAAAGCTTCGTCATATATTCTTCCCATTCACCAAGAACGTTGTTATAAAATGCACGTGACGTAAGAGCCAGAGTGTTTAACTGTCCGCAAAGGGCATTTACAATTTTCGGATGACAATGACCCTGATTTACGGCAGAATAGGCTGCCAGAAAATCGAAGTAGCGGGTTCCCTCTACGTCCCATACAAATATGCCCTCACCTTTGGCTAAAACTACCGGAAGCGGATGATAATTATGTGCACCGTATTTTTCTTCTTTTGCAATGTAATCTTTTGATGTTAGTTGTGCCATATTCATTTGTTTTTAAATTTCCCGCATAATACAATTTTAAGGGAGAATTTCAAATGACATTTGTAGGTAGTTCAGAAAGATTTATAAAAGTAATAAAACATGCAGATGAAACTATTTCTTTCAGTACAGCATGATTATATAAGCTGCACCTGTTGTTTTATTGTCGCCAAAAGCGGGCTATGGCTGCTTCAGTTATAATAAAGATCAATGCTGATATGATGCACCACTTCCATAATTGTCTCCCTTTCTGTAGTTCCTGTAAAGATTCGGTAAAACTGCCTGTAGAATTTTCAACGACTGATATGTTGTTCAATTCCGATGACGAAATCTGGTTTTTTAATTCTTCTCTAGAAAAGTACCTTAAATCAGATTCTTTTCGGTTATAGTTAAAGGAAAGTGAGGTCAACGTTTCATTTCCCTGTTTAACAAGGTAATGACCTGCCTGGGTGACGGTACCCTCAAAACTAAGCCTGGTGCCTCTTTCAAGCACTGTAACTGCTGGTATAAAACTGCTGCCCGTTTCGCGGTGTTCTATTTCAATGGAAGATTCCCGGTTGGTATTTATCATGCGTGGAAGAAGAAACGACTGTTCCCTGGCAATTGTATGAGACAGCTGTTGATCGGGAAGACTGTTAAGTACTATGTTGTATATCGAAGGAACGAAAAGGATGTCGCGGGTGAAAGCTTCATTGGCTTTGCTTAAAGGAAAAGAAAATATCCAGACCTTTCCGTTACCGAAAGGCAGGACTGAAAGTGCTTTATCACCATTTTGAAACCAAAGTAAATTTGCTTCCTCAGAACGTACATTTTCCGAAAACTTCAGGTGATTGCTTATTTTGGGCAGCATGGCATTTTCTTTACGTTCCTGAAATACATTTGCGAAAAACCGTGAATCAAAATCAATACCTGAAATCTCCTGTGAAGTGGTATCCACACCAGAAATTACTCCGGCACCAAATGTTGAAAGAAACTGGTTGTTTACTTCCCGTGGTTGACTGATATTTGGGAAAAATACTACTGATGTGCCATTTCCGACAGCCGATACAAGTTCATTTAAAAATCCCGTTGAAAAACTTTCAGGCTGGATAAGAAACAATGTGTTATTTTCTGTCAGTTTACTTATTTGAAGATTCTGCACATTCACAGCTTCCAGTTCCACATAATCGTCGTTCTGGAACAATGCTGAAAGATATTTCATTCCTTCAACAGAAGTTCCTGTATTATTATAAATTGCCAGCGCTTTTAGTCTGGGTTCAACAAAGTAGCTTAAATACCATGTGTTGTCGTGAGTAAATGGATAATCTGTTATTTCCACTTTTCCAAGCTGAATTCCTGCCGATCCATTTTTATACCTCAGATTTGCTATAATTTCATTATTGGCTCCCAAAGAGAAACTTGTTATTGACTTAAGTGAGTCATTTAAGTAAAGCTGCAGGGGAAGATTCTGGAAATCCTGATTTGAAGTATTTCTTATTTTAACGAACAAATTTTCTTCCTGGTTCAGACTGTGCGCAGGTACCTCTACCCAACATGAATCGATGTACAGATTGTTGGCCTGGTTCGGCGAAAGCGGGATAAAATACGAAAAATGCGTATCGTGAATGAAGTTATTCACATCAGCAATGGATCGCTGAAAATCAGATATGAAATATAAAGTTCCCTGGGCATCCGGCTCATTTCTGTTCAGAAGCTGTTCAAACCGGTTACTTATGAATGACAATGGTATCACTGCAGGTGATTGTTTTATGTCAATGACCTGGCTTATGAATTGTTCTTTGTTTAGAAGGTTCTGATGCCTGGGATCAAGATCATTTGTAAAAATTATAAACCTGGTGCCGGCAGGGTATGACTGTCCGATTTCAGCAGCTTTATTTCGGGCAATCTCAAGAAGTTGCCCTTTTTCAGAAAGAGCATTCATGCTGAAAGAATTATCTACATAAACGCCAACAACCTGATTTGTCCCTGTAACAACATTATTTTGGGTGGGAATATAGGGCTGTGCGAATGCCAGAACAAGAAATATAATTGTAAGGATGCGGGCCAGCAACATGAGCAGGTGTTTTATCCTTGCTCTTTTTTGCGATTCTTTTTTGATATCCTTTAAGAACCCCACATGACTGAAGTATACTGTTTTGTACCTCCTGAAACTAAAAAGATGGATAATAACTGGTATTAGAACAGCAAATAGAGCTATGAGAAATGACGGATATATAAAGTTCATGTAGTATGTAAACCTGGTTTTAAAAATTATTCATTAGTAAAAATGGCAATCTCTTTTTCTCCTGTTGATTTAATATAGCCACGGAACATTCCTTCCGTATTGAACTCCATAGAAATATTGCCTTTTGAGTCAAGGGCAATCACTCCTCCGGTTCCTCCAAGTTCTTCCAGTTTCCTTATAACTTCCTTGCCCGCTTCCTGCACCGAAGCTTTCTTATATTCCATCATAGCTGAAATATCTTTTGCCACTCCAAGCCGGATAAAAAATTCACCATGACCAGTGCAAGATACAGCACAAGTTTTATTATCGGCATAATTACCGGCTCCAATGATTGGAGAATCTCCAATCCGGCCAAACTTTTTGTTTGTCATGCCACCTGTTGATGTCCCTGCGCAGAGGTTTCCGTATTTATCCAGTACAACGCAACCCACAGTACCTGTGTTGTCAGAAGAGGTGCGTTTTCTCTCTTCTTTCTGCAACTGCTTTAATGATTCAAAACGTGCAGGGGTATAGAAATATTTGTTTTTAACCATTTCAAGACCATGGATACGGGCAAATTCTGAAGCTCCGTTACTGGTTAATAACACGTGTTCCGAATTCTCCATAACCTTTCTTGCTGCCAGAATTGGATTTTTAATGTCAGTTACTCTTGCAACCGCTCCTGCATTCAGTGTTTTTCCATCCATTATGGAAGCATCCAGCTCATTAATGCCTTCACTTGTGAAAACAGCTCCTTTACCTGCATTGAACAATGGAGAGTTTTCCATTATTCTGATAGCTTCGACTACTGCATCAGTTGCTGTAGCTCCATTTTGTAATAGCTTTTCACCTGCACTCAGAGCTTCTTCGAGTTTTGCCATATATTCAGCCTGGCGTTCTTCACTCATGGTTTTCTTTGACATCACACCGGCCCCGCCGTGTATTACAATGACATAATCCTGCTGAGCAAAACTATTTAATGTGAGGCAGGAGATCATGAGCAGAATACATATGTTTCTCATTTTTATTTTCACTAATTATATGCAAAAATGGAATAATAAATGAAAGTTGGCAAATTGTGGTGAAGGTTTTATAATTCCTTTACAGTAAACGGCTTTGAATTTTTCATTTATCCAAGGCTGAATAAAACAGAAAAGAAATGCGACACGCTCCCACCAAGTACAAAAAGATGCCAGATACCATGGCTGTACTTCATGTTTCTCATCATATAGAAAATTACACCGACTGAATAAGATATGCCTCCGCCAATTAAAAATATCATACTTTCAAGAGGGAGTAGCTTTGAAGCAGGAACAATAGCAACGAGAAACATCCATCCCATAAGCAGGTAAATTATTACCATTAACCTTCTGAATTTCATAAGAAAAATTGTGCGGATAACTATCCCTGTTACAGCTATTCCCCAGATCACACCAAAAAGCCACCATCCCAAAGGCCCGCGAAGGGTTGTTAGTAGGAAAGGTGTATAGGTTCCTGCAATCAGAAAAAAAATAGCCGCATGATCAAACCTTGCGAAAATTTTCTTTAATGACGCATTGGTGGTGCTGTGGTATAATGTTGATGACAGGTAGAGCAACAGCATCGAACAACCAAATATGATGAAACTTACGAGGTGCCAGATGTCTCCTTTTTCTTTTGCATGAACAAACAGAATTGTCAGTGCAAATGTGCTAAATATGACACCTGCCCCGTGAGTGATGCTGTTGATCATTTCTTCACCCCTGGTCAGGGTTCTGTATGATTTATTGAAATTGCCATTGTTGGCCGTCATCTTTAATAAGGTTAAATAATGAATTACCTGAAGGGATCAAAAATAATCAAAACAGGAAGCGGGTTTAACAACCTTAATTTATTACTTTTCCGATTTTAATAACAATTGATGAAACTGCCACAAATAAATAACAGCAACCTGAGTAAGTTTTTTGATAAAGAAGTAATTGTTCGTGCAACCGCTGAACAGATCATGAAGGATTTTGGAATGTTTGGAGTTGACATTACATTTTCCGGTGACACATTAAATGCTTATGAAGAATTGCTGGAGCAGTTGGTCAGGCAGGTGAGTAATCTTTCCATGCACAACCATGATAAATTGCTTTCTGTGTTGTACCAGGTAGATATCACTGAACGGGAAATTGCGCAGGCTCAGCATGATCTTCCTCATTATAGTCACATTGAAATCATTTCTCACCAGGTTATCGCCCGGGAGTTGAAAAAGGTTCTTTGGCGTTTCTATTTCAAGACCCGAAAGTAGCTTTTATTAATTTTATAGGATACTTATTTGTGCATAGTATTCATTTTTATAGTTTTATGAATAATTATTAATTATTTGTTTAAATTTTTTATTAATATTTAAAACATTTATTTATTGTTTATTGTTTCATGAAATAAGTTTAACAATTAATAAATAATATCATGAAACATTTTCGACTTTCTTTTCTTATCATAATGGCTTTTCTGGCCACGGGATATCATTCCAGGGCAACAACTGTTGTCGGCATTATATCGGGAAATGATTCCCTAAAGACACTGAAAGCAGCAATAGTTGCTGCCGGGCTAACAGAAACATTGGAAGGTGAAGGCCCTTTTACTGTTTTTGCGCCCACTGATGATGCATTTGCCGCTTTACCTGAAGGCACATTGGAAGCATTGCTGGAGGATCCGTCAGGTGAATTGAAAAATATCCTGCTTTACCATGTTATTGGCGGCAAGGCCATGAGTTCCGGTTTGAGTAATGGACAGGTTATAGAAACAGTGCTTGGAAAAAATATTACAGTTAATATTACTGAGGATGGAGTTTTTATAAATGAATCAAAGGTTACTGCTGTTGATATTGAGGCAGATAATGGAGTAGTTCATGTAATTGATGCAGTTTTAGTCCCTGATATGCGTCCGGCCACTGTTGTGGACATTGCATTAGGCAGCGATGATTTCAGCATCCTGGTTGCTGCACTTACACGTGAAGACCTGACAATTGATTTTGTTGGGGCACTTTCAGGCGAAGGACCTTTTACCGTATTTGCACCGACCAATGATGCGTTTGTTGCGCTGCTTGAAGAACTTGGTGTGTCATCGCTTAATGATATTGATGCTTCAACATTAGAGGCAGTGCTACAGATGCATGTTGTTTCCGGTAAGGTAATGTCAAGTGATTTAAGCGAAGGACTTTCAGCTGAAACCCTGCTTGGACAGGAAATCACATTCAGTTTAGAAGACGGTGCCACTGTTACCGATCCCAATGGACGTATGAGCAATATTACAGCGGTTGACATTGAAGCACAGAACGGGGTAGTGCATGTAGTAGACACAGTGATTCTGTCGGATATGCGTCCGGCCACTGTTGTGGACATAGCATTAAGCAGCGATGATTTCAGCATTCTGGTTGCTGCACTTACACGTGAAGACCTGACAATTGATTTTGTTGGTGCACTTTCAGGCGAAGGACCTTTTACCGTATTTGCACCGACCAATGATGCGTTTGTTGCGCTGCTTGAAGAACTTGGTGTGTCATCGCTTAATGATATTGATGCTTCAACATTAGAGGCTGTGCTACAGATGCATGTTGTTTCCGGTAAGGTAATGTCATCTGACCTGAGCGAAGGACTTTCAGCTGAAACCCTTCTTGGACAGGAAATCACATTCAGTTTAGAAGACGGTGCCACTATTACCGATCCCAATGGACGTATGAGCAATATTACAGCGGTTGACATTGAAGCACAGAACGGCGTAGTGCATGTAATCGACACAGTAATACTTTCTGATTTAAAAACTACAAGTACACCTCTGACGGCCGGGCTAAAAGCAGACTTTTACCCTAATCCGGCAAGTGGTTTTATTACTGTAAATTCAAATTATCAGGAAGGTACAATATTAATACATGATATTTCAGGAAGGAATATATTATCAGAAAGATTGATTCAATCAACACAAAGAGTTGATCTTTCGAAAATAAAACCCGGGATTTATTTTATTTCCATCCACAGCAGCAGTATGAGAAATACTCAAAAATTGATTATCAAATAAAACACATAATTACCTGGTTTATCAACTGCATAATTACTTAACATGCAGCAATTCAAAAGAAGCTGTCCAGAACATTGGACAGCTTTTATTTTTTATCTCTTTGATTTTGTTTTTTCTGCCAGTTTTTGTATGCAAAATAGGCAACAACGATCAAAGCAGGCAATACGATGTATAGAATAATATTTAATGTATCAACCTCTACCGGCTGGGGTACAGGTGGAGGATACATATCGGGAGATTGTCCTGATACAAAGATCTGTGCCACCATTATAAAAATCAGGAGGGCAGTAAACTTTAGGCGCATCATATTATAATTAATTCTCATTTATATGTAGCAAACGGTAATCAACTTTGTTCAATTAAGTTTTTCCAGCAGGTAAAGAGGAATCATTGATGTTGAACCTCAGGTTTAGATGTAAGGTATATCAAAGATCCAGTCTCTCACCTTTGATCCATAGATACCAGGTATCAGATTTTAACTCATGCCTGAGAATGTATATTTTTTGGTCTGATGTTCTCACTTTATAATAATCAGCCTGGGGAATTTCGGGATGCTGGTCTCCCTGATACCAACGATCAAGTATTTCTTCTATTTCAAACCTGATAGAATCCCAGTAAAAGGTTTTAGGATATTCATCAGCTTTGTATCCTGAGTGGCATATAATATGAACCTGAAACAGATCATTCATAACGAAATTCCTGTTGTTCAGTAATCTTCTTCCCAATGTTCAGCAGGATCATCAGGTAAGGATACCGTTTTCCAGGAAAAACGCATTATGCCTGGTTTCACCAATCGCTCAAAATCGGCAAATCTCATTTTGATCAATTCTGTATGTGTGCCTGCATTAAATGCTATTTCTTCGTTTTTTGTAAGTGTTTCTGCAACGTACACTTCCATATCATAAAGGTTTCCGAAAGGAGGCATTGCCCCTGTTTCACAATCAGGAAAAAGATAATTAAATTCAGCCTCGGTGGCTAAAGTAACATTTTCGTTACCCAGATTTCTTTTAAGCTGATCAAAATCCACCTGATAGGAGGCGGGCAACACTGCCATAACAAGACTTCCACCTCTGTTGACTATAACTGTTTTAGCAAATTCTTTTCCTGAAACATGGGCAGATGATGCTATTTCCTGCGATGTAAAAGCGCTTGAATGTTTAATTGTTACATACCTGACATTATTCTCGTCAAGAAACTCTTTTAATTTTTTAACCGGCATTTTTTTGAGTATTATTTTGTGTAAAATGTTTTCAATAAGATAAATTTCGAATAAGGCAGATTCTTATGATTTTACTCTCTCTATGAGTAAAGGTTTCAGATTTGTTGTAAGATTTTCATTATTTATGGTTTGATCGTGAATTATATACTTGCATACGATATTAAAAAAAAGAGGCTGTCGGATGACAGCCTCTTCTATAATTCAATAAGCAAAAACTATTTTTTAACAGCCTTGTAACGGCCAAGCAGTGAATTATTGTTGCTGATTAAAATCAGATACATTCCTGCAGGCTGGTCGTCAATTGAAAGCACTTCAAGGTTGCTGCGAACCTTCATGTCGCGAACTGCAGCCCCATTGGAGTTATAAACCTGGATTCGGTTTCCTGCCTGAACACCTTTTATATTCAATCTGCCCGATGTTGGGTTCGGATAGATTTCAATCAGGTTGGCTGACGGAAGCTTAGCTGAAACTGCCACCAGGTTTAGTTCATACATCACTTCAATATGGCCATCAGCTGAAGTAACTTTCAGCATATCGCCTTCCTCGAGGTTGCCGGTTGTTTTTTCATTTCCATCGGCATTAACAACTACGGCAGTGGCACCCATTGAAGGAGTAACATTTGCATAAAAATCATTGATACTTACGGCAGGACTTTCAATTATATATTCTACCTGATCAACTGCATAAGTATCCGACAATACATAAGCCAGGTAAGTGGTTGACAAAATGTACTGTGTCCTTAGCATGGAGAGGTGATATACTCTTGTAACCAATCCGTTTGCTGAAGTAACTACTACTTTGTCATCCTGGTATAAGTTTCCATCGGTTCTTTCGAGTCCCATTTTATCAACCAGTTTCACTGTAGCTCCCAATGATGGAACAATATTCATCATAAAGGCATCTACACTTGTTCCGCGAGGTACATATTCAATAAGGTCCAGCGACTGGTTAACACTGTATACATCCGAAAGAACAAATGCATCTTCTTCCGAAGAATTTGGCTGTAACTGGTAAACAATTCTTGTGACACCATTTTCTGCTACGACATCAAAATAGGTATCCGGATTTACGGTGACATCTACATAAGCTGTGTCATAATTCAGTGTTTGCAAAGAAATATAAGCACCGTTTCCATCAATTACATCAAGATGAGCACCATCCGGGACAGTTATATTATTCAATATGGTACTTAACTGTGTTCCATAATCAAATCCTGATATAATGCCCGAACCTGCATGTTCATCCAGTACAGCACTTTTAGGCTGGCTAACAATTTCGATGTCATAAAGCGTTGAGGTAAGAACAGCATCTGAACTTAATCCTTCTTCCGTTACATCCAGTACATATTGAGTTGTGTTTACACTATCGGCCGACAGAACAACCAAAACATCGTTCATACTTACCATGTCATTTGCTCCCAACTCATTCTCTCCTGATCTGACGGTCAATACCTGGCCTTCATCTACCTTGTTAATATTGGCAAGGAAAGTGCTTACAGTTGTTCCGGTAGTAACACCACGAATTTCTTCATCCATAGAATACCCCTCACTCACTTTGTAAACCACAGAAGTAACTGTAGACTTATAATGAGTCGGTTCATTCATGAAATGTTGTCCTATATCGTTGTTGATATATAGTATTTCCCATGGCCAGCCGACATTACGTGCAGCCCAGTAAGGCTGATTGGTCCACGTCCATTCGCTGTCATCAGGATTGGTGCCAAATGATCCTTTATAATTTGAATTGCCTTGATATACATCAGGTTTCCTTATATAGTTGGTTATCATGGCAGCAGGAGTGCCTCCTATAACCCAGTCCGAACCATCTCCATGTCCAAACACATCAATCAACTCAAAATCATTTGGGTCGTTGGCTGGTTTTAATCCCAGTTTTATTGAATCGTTCAGGATTTTGAATAAATAAATGTTTCCGTTCGACCATTTTCGAATGGGATTACCACTCCATTCATTTAATGATTCTCCCCATGGATTCATTGATCTTCCTTCCCGGTTATAAAACTGCACATCAAGTTCTGCCAATACCGTCCAATCGTAATTTGAAGGAATTTGGCCGTAGGTATCAATGGCACCCAAGACAAACACATCACCGGGCTGAACCATGGTATTAACACTCAGGTCTTGTACCAGAATTCCCGGATTCACAGCCCACTGTGATTCATCCACCCATTTGTAACCCGGTATATATTTTGCAAAACGATTTTCCCAATCATCTGTACCAGAATAAGCCTCGATCAATGTGGCAGGATTATTAGCCCAATCTTCACTTGCAATCATGTAATCACTTAGATCAAGAACCTGGTTACCTGGATTGGCAATTTCAAGAAATACGTTGCTCCATTGATCCCACCATACATACTCGGAGATAAAAGGATCGGCAGAATACGGTTGTATATTTTCCGGCT
>Ga0209347_1006253_pt1 | contig 10665 bp, 9 predicted proteins | sample AutmiccommuBRH23_FD_187382 | JGI IMG/M metagenome (GOLD analysis project Ga0209347, IMG submission 187382) | Deep subsurface microbial communities from Mt. Terri, Switzerland - Autotrophic microbial communities BRH/23 (SPAdes) (version 2) | ecosystem: Environmental > Aquatic > Deep subsurface >...
GAGAGATAGTGAACTCATTGTAAAAGACCAACAATTTTTGTTAACACAACAGGCTTTTTCTATTGCAGAAATTAAATTTGTAATAAAACTGCATGTCGTGATTTTGCAGGATAAATAATAAAACAACTTTGGAGGACGACATAATGAAGCCCACTATATTAATTATTAGCCTGGGAAATCCCTTACGAAGCGATGATGCCCTTGGTGCCCAAGTAATAGAAAATATAAAAGAAAGTTTGCCTCTACCATTTAAAAAATATATTACCATGGAAACGGCACACCAAATTGATATAGCTCATAGTGCCTTAATTAAAGAATATCAATATGTCATATTTGTAGATGTTGACGCTGGGTTGCAGAACAATATCACCAAAGTTAAAAAAGTTGAGTCTATCCCTGGGGTCCCGGCCTTCTCCAGCCACATAGGTTCCATACCGACGCTGCTTTATCTCACCGAGAAAATTTATGGTTTTTGCCCGGAATGCTACCTGACAGCGATAAAGGGTCATGATTTTTCGTTGCAGGATAGGTTGCCCATAGATAGCGAAAGAACTGCTTTAGAGGGAGCAAAAACTGTACTTCAACTAGTCAAGGAACTTCTTCCAGTTGTCTGATTTCTGCTTTGCTCCGGCAGCCCCTAACATTCCTACCACCCGTTCATCCATGCCGAGATGCTGAACTAATGCCAAATAATGTTCCCTTTTCATTATAGCAGGCGAATTGGTAACCTTTCGGGCACTTATCATAATAATGCCGGTTAATCCCTTGCCAAATACGTTTTCTAGTTCTTTTTTTATTTCAGACATGGCTTCAGAAGGTGTCATTAACCATCCCTCCTAATACTACTAACTATATCACCATCCGCTGAACAGATATCCACTATCAACGGCATCATACCAACCTGGTGAGTAGAACATGATAAACACGGATCGTAACAACGAATAGCCATTTCAATACGATTTAACATACCTTCCTCCACCTCACCCCCATTAATAAACGCTTTGGCAGCCTGATTGACAGACTCATTAATGGCAGCGTTATTATGGGTAGTTGGCACTATGATATTTGATTTTATCACTTTGCCCATGTCATCCGCTTGGTAGTAATGAATGAGCGTTCCCCTCGGTGCTTCAATAATGCCTGTCCCCTCTCCGCCTTGTCTACTAACAGCGATGCGTACATCACTACTGACAATAGTATCATCATCCAACAGCTGTTTTGCATGCTCAGCCGCATATAGCAATTCAATCATTCGAGCATAGTGGTAATACATAGTCTGATTAACAGCGCCACCCTCGGAGAGTGCCTTGAAACGCTCCATCTCTTGCTGAGCCAAAGGTGTATCAATTTGTTCTGCAATATTTAATCTGGCAAGTGGTCCTACACGATAGGCTCCATCTTGGTGATTTGATTTTTTATAATAGGGAAATTTGGAATAGGTATCCTCAGTACTATATTCATCGATATAATCCTGATAACTTTCACTTACAAAGCTGTCAAGCTTCTTCCCATTGCCATCTGTTATGATTACTGGCCCATCATAAAGCTCCATGGAACCACTTCTAGCCAATGCCATGTATTTTCCTTGTATTGAACCCAGGCTAACAAGCGCCTCACTCTGTTCCTCAAACAGACTATGGTACACACCAATAGCCATTTTGGCTAATTCTATTGCTTCATCAATCTCTTTTGACGACACAAATCTGTCTTCATGGGATAATGGCATGCTCATGCCACCGGGTATTGCCGTAACCGGGTGTATGGAACGCCCCCCTACCCTATGTATTATGTTCTGACCAATTTGTCGTAGACGTATTGCCTTCTTTGCTAATTCAGGCTTGCTATCCAATACACCAAAAAAATTCCGTTCTTTAGGACCACTATTAGAAAATAATAGATCCGGCATGGAAAGATAAAAGAAATGCAAAGAATGGTTATGAATAAACTGAGCCATATGCATTAGCCTTCGCAGTAACTGTGCAGCAGGCGGTATTTCGACCGCCAGCAGGCTTTCGATAGTCTTAACGGAAGCTAAGTGATGACTGACCGGACAAATACCACAAATTCTAGAAGTTATAAGCGGCATTTCCCACAGCATTCTACCTTCACAGAATTTTTCGAACCCGCGGAACTCCTTGACAACAAACTTGGATTGAGCAACATTACCATAGTCATCCAACTCAATAATTACCTTACCGTGACCTTCTATTCGCGTGATAGGATCAATAATTATTTTTTTACTCATCGCTCTCATTCTCCTTACTGCTTATATGCGGAATAATAGAAGACGGCATAGAATACCTATAACCGGTGCCTACTACATCTTCCATAAACATTAGTCCCCCTGCAGGCAGTACGGAAGCTAGAGAATTAATCAACTTCGCCCCTTGCTCCATAGCGCCGGGGGGCGGGCCCATACAGCCGCGGCATGGAACATTTCCTTTCAGGCAGCGGGCATGACACCCTTCTCGTGTTGCCAGCCCCATACAAAGGACTCCTTGCTCCAAAAAACACTTTTCCGAGTCAATCTCCTCCAGTTCCATAAACGAAATGACCGAGTCCGAAATGAATTCGCGAGTGGGTTTTAGCAGTTCTATTTGCTGCCTGCCACACTCGACACAGAGACTCCTCTGGGGCAATACCGGCACTTCCCCTTTGATCAAAGCCTGTAAGACAGTCTTTATTGTTCCGGGCAAAGGCGGGCATCCGGGAATCTGGAAGTCCACCTTTACGATTTTACCTACCGGCTGGACATTATCAAGTAATGCCGGAACGTCTTCAGAGAAATAAATTTCTTCCGGGTCATTATCTCCGGCCTGTCCATAGCAGCTTTTGATTACCTCTTGCTTCTGATAGAGGTTTCTCAGGCCGGAAATCCCGCCAAAACATGCACAGGTGCCTAAAGCTACAAGCAATTTCGACTGTTCTCGCATTTTCTTAAGCTTCTTAACATCGCCTTTCGTCCCAACAGCGCCTTCTACCAGTGCAATATCAACCTTTGGAATATCTTTTGTGTCAACAAAAGGCGAACTTAATATTTCGATATCACCCAGTAGTTCTACCAAATCCTGATGGAGGTCCAGTAATGAAATATGACATCCGGAGCACCCCTGGAGCCAATCCGTAGCTACTGTTATTTTATTCATTACACCCACCTCCTGTTGTCGTTAATGCTTGATAAAGTTCCAAGATTTCTTCGATGCATTTATTACTATCTGTTTGGGATGCATCGACAATTCGCATGCAGTCAGGGTCTATTCTGCGACTCCTTAACACCTCTCGGAAAAGATTGGCTCTTCTATCTAAATCAATATTGCCAGTTATGTTTGAACAGTGCCCATCTTGGCATTTGCAAATTACTACCCCGTCAAAGCCCCGATGGAATGCTTCCAAAATAAGTTGAGTATCGATTGTTCCCCCACAGCGAACTTTTAGCGGCAGAACACCTATGGGATACTGAACGCCCTTTAATGCAGCCGCATCAAGTGCCTGATAGCCGCAACCCTCACACAAAAAAACTAAAATTTTGCTGTCCTGAATTTGCATTTGAGACAATATATCCACTGCGTTAAATAAGTATTGTTTAGGATAGGTTAACAAATCCCTCGCCCCGGCTGGACATGCAGTTACACAACTGCCACACCCCTTACATCGCTTGGCATCAATAATAGAGACTTTCTCTGCCGGATCTATTTTACACGCATGAAATAAACAGGTTTTGACACAAGTACCGCAACCGCTGCATAGAAGCGTATCAGTTTCAGATATGGCAATTTTATGCCTAAGCTCCTGACAATCCAAAAGCTCAATTACTGCCAAAACTGCAGAATCTGCCACAGCAGACATATAACCCGTGCCGACTGCTTCCCTGGGGATTAAGAAAATACCCGGTTCGGAACTGTAAACAGATAAGGTATCCAGGTTCTTTGGCCTGAAATAACCTTGTTCATCGATGTCAATGTGTAATAAAGGCTGCAATTCCCGTGTCAGTACCAAATTGCTAACATCAGCAATAATCACGGCACCAATAGTTAACAATCTAAAGGAACCGTCAACACTAAGCGCCAAAGAATAGTCTCCCGCATACCCATATAACTCATTGATGGAAGCATCTGTATGTAGGTTAAAGTTTGGATGATTGAATACAAATGTCTTTAAGGGCTGAAGATAATCTTCACTCTTAGTAACATCGGAGGCCTCTGCTTCATTTTTTTCAATCATATGTACTGTATAGTTCTTTCGCAGTAACTGTTGAGCAGCCATATAGCCTGTTGTTGTAGCCCCTATGACAGCCACTGTCTTTCTTGGGGCCACCGGAATAACCTCTAAGCCCTCAGCTTCTTTGAGTCTCATGATCTCAGCATCAATCATCAATTTTGCTTTTTCAAAATGATAAACTGTTTTTCCGGGATGAACCAATGCCAACTGCTCATTTAAGTTAACAAAGCCAATTTTGTTAGGATTTATCCCTAAGTCCTCAATTCTCTCCAATAAATGTTCCGCTGAACGCCTGTTTCTATAGGCCAACGGCGACTCCCCAATAAGTAAGACCGCATCCAAAGAATTATCTTCGATTTTTTTCAATAAGTCTTGCATTTCGTCGATAGAAAAGAAATTTTCATAAACTGAGACAAAACAATTATTGGAATAATTAGCAGCTAACTGCTCTACATCTATCGCTCGACTAATTAAGCCGTTCATTGTGGAAAAAAGTAGCCCTACTTTCAAATCCCCTTCCCCCTCATCTTATATTTCGACTTTTATTACTAATTACTAAGTCTTTTCGCCAATCAGGAAACTTCTTCCTGTTTTTTTTATGATATTCTTGCTAAATTTCCCTCCTTTATAATCAAATAGTTGGCTGCTTCATACTTCAACAGCAGCCAGAGTCTTGTTTCTTTTTGAGTCCAAACAATTCTCAAACTTTCCAAACCCTAAAAGTTGTGCTCTATAGACCAGTCTCTGCACATGAGTCAAGTTATGGCACATGAAAAAGGGGGCAGCGTATAAAACGCCACCCCTTACATTTCCATCAACCGTATTAAATTGTACATATAAAAAGTGCTTCTTTTTCCTTTTACTTTATATAATCAGCAAACTCAATCCGATGATTATGCCGCTGGCAATTAAGGCCACTACACAATAACCCATAATATCTCTTGCGCCAAGACCTGCAATACCTAAGGCCGGCAAAGCCCAGAACGGTTGAATCATATTAGTCCATGCATCACCCCACGCAACAGCCATGGCGGTCTTAGCAACAGGAACTCCTAAGTCTATACTGGCAGGTATCATAATGGGCGCCTGAACAGCCCACTGACCCCCGCCGGATGGTACGAATATGTTTACTAAACCTGCACTTAAGAAGGCAAATAGCGGGAAAGTTGCCCCGGTGGAAATGCTTACAAACCATTGGGACATAATTGTTGCTAAACCGGAGCTCACCATCATCCCCATAATTCCAGCATAGAACGGGAACTGAAGAATAATACCGCCTGCTCCTTTTACGGCTGTAGATAAGGCGTCAAGGAATTTACGCGGCGTCCCGTGAAATAGAATTGCTAAGAATAAGAAAATGAAGTTTACTATATTAAGATTAAGTTTAAACCCGTTAGATGAGAAATAAAATACTACATAGCTTAAACCTAATAAAAATACTAATACTGATATAATTACACTATTCTCCATTTTATCTGCGGGAGTGACGGGTTCTTCAATTGCAACAGCAGATTGGGAATCTTTCAGTAATTCGGGATTAATCTCTATAACTTCGTCCTCATTAGGCATCATTGCTCTATTTAGAATAGGTAGCGCAATCAATAATATTAACATTGGAATTAGAGTGAATGGTGCGAATATGGTTTCAGAAGTTGAAATAATACCAATAGTATCCTGCATAAAATGACCTTCAGTTGCAATAGTTAAAGGAATCGAGCCTGAAAAACCCGCGTGCCAAACAAGAAAACCGATATATCCACTGGCAATTAAAAGCCGGTAGTCTGCTCCCTTCACCTGCTTAGCCATTTCTTTAGCCATAAGGGCACCGATTACAAGTCCAAAGCCCCAGTTAACCCAGGAGGCGACAACAGCAACTAAAGTAGTCACCATAATGGCTTGAGCCGGACTCTTCATCGCACCGGCTATTGAGCCTAACAATCTTTGAAATGGCGGGCTACTTGCTAAAGTATGGCCGGTAACCAAAACCAATGCCATCTGCATAGCAAAGGCCAGTAAACTCCAGAAACCGCCACCCCAATGCTGTACCATTTGCCAAGGTGTATTGCCGGCAATAAGCATTCCCATAATAAAGACAATAAAAGTTAATATTACAGCAAATAGAAACGGGTCTGGCAAGTACTTTTGCACAAGGCTAACACAAGCTTTTGTAAGCCTTTTAATCATGGATATTCCTCCTTTGTGCTTTTCAAATCGTACTAACGGTTGACGGAAAATATTAATCTATTATTGATACTTTTCTACAATTGTAGCTACGCCCATCCCTCCTCCTACACATAAAGTGGCCAAACCTACACCTACATCACGCTTTTCCATTTCATGCAGCAGCGTCACGAGAATTCTTGCGCCACTAGCTCCAACCGGATGACCCAGGGCGATGGCCCCACCATTGACGTTTACTTTTTTGGCATCCCATCCTAATTCCTTACCCACCGCTAATGCCTGGGCAGCAAAAGCTTCATTAGCTTCAATTAAGCCTACCTCATCAATACTCAATCCAGCCTTACTTAGCGCTTTTCTACTGGCTGGAACAGGACCAATACCCATTATTTTCGGATCTACTGCCGCTGAAGAGTAGGATATAATTCTGGCCATAGGCTTAACACCCAATTCTTTTGCCTTATCAGCACTCATAACAACCAGAGCCGCCGCACCATCATTAATTCCGGAAGCATTGGCAGCGGTCACTGTACCGCCATCTCTAAAAGCCGGTCTTAATTTCGCTAAGCTCTCGGCATTAACACCCGAGCGCGGATGTTCATCCTGATCGAACATAAGGGGAGCACCTTTTCTTTGAGGAATTTCCACCGGTATAATTTCATCCTTAAATCTTCCTTCTGTTATGGCCTTTTCCGCCTTTTGCTGACTCCAGGCAGCAAATTCGTCTTGGGCCTGGCGGCTAATACCGTATTTTTCCGCTACATTTTCAGCTGTCACACCCATATGATAATTATTAAAAGCATCCATTAATGCATCAGTGAGCATTGAATCTACCAGTTTACCATCGCCCATGCGGTAACCCCAGCGTGCCTTATCAACTAGATATGGCGCCGCACTCATGTTTTCCATACCGCCGGCAACAACCACATCTGATTCCCCGAGCATTACCATGGCAGCAGCAAGATTTACTGCTTTCAGACCGGAACCACACAATTTATTTATTGTTAGTGCAGGAACATAGTCAGGTATGCCGGCAAAAATTGCAGCCTGCCGTGCCGGCCCTTGTCCTGCACCCGCCTGTAGGATGTTTCCCATAATCACTTCGTTAACTTCTTCGGGAGGCACCCCGGCACGGCTTAGGGCTTCCTTAATTACCACCTTTCCCAGTTGAACTGCAGGAATTCCCGAAAGATTGCCACCATAACTTCCTACCGCTGTGCGCACAGCACCAGCTATCACCACTTCATTCATATCTATCGCCTCCTATAATTCTATTACTTTAAGTTCAGGAGAAATTATCAGCTTAGCCTCCGTATTCTCCTGTACTTTTTCCGCGGTTAACCCCGGCGCTATTTCTTTCAACACCAAGCCGACCGGCGTAACTTCAATCACTGCCATTTCTGTTACTATTAAATTTACCTGTTTCGATGCCGTCAAAGGTAATTGACATTGTTTCAGTATTTTTGGTTCACCTTTCTTGGTTAGGTGTTCCATGGAAACAATTACTTTTTTAGCTCCAACAACCAAATCCATAGCTCCCCCCATGCCGGGAACAATTTTTCCGGGAATCATCCAGTTAGCCAAGTTACCCTGCTCGTCAACTTCCAATGCGCCCAAAACTGTGACATCCACATGCCCGCCTCTAATTATTAAGAAGGAAAATGCACTATCAAAGCAAGCCCCTCCTGGTATAATTGTTACAGGCTTACCACCTGCATTGGTTACATCTTTGTCCTCTTCGCCTGCTTGCGGTACAGGCCCCAATCCTAAGAAACCATTTTCTGATTGAAAAGTGATATTAATTTCGCTAGGGATATAATTAGCTACCATGGTGGGCATGCCTATGCCTAAATTGACCACGTCTCCATCCTGTAACTCCTGGGCAACACGTCTCGCAATTAGTTCCCTTGGATTCAATTTATTCGCCACCCTTCACAATAGCATCTACAAAAATTCCGGGAAGCATCACTTCATCCGGATCCAGCCACTCTGACTCCAAATACTCTTCAACTTCTGCCACTACAAAGGTAGCGGCAGTAGCCATAATAGGATTAAAATTCCTAGCTGCTCTACGAAAGCGCAAATTACCCTTGCTATCGGCCTTAAAAGCTTTAATTATTGCAACATCAGCCTTCAAGGGAACTTCTAACAAATATTCCTTATCTTGAACTGTGATTTTTTTCTTACCTTCCTCGGCGATAGTACCTACACCCGTTGGCGTAAGAAAACCACCTAAGCCTGCGCCGGCAGCACGAATCCTTTCGACCAAAGTACCTTGGGGTATTAATTCGACTTCAGTTTCCCCGGAATTTAATTGGCGTCCCGTTTCCGGGTTCGTGCCAATGTGAGAAGCTATCACTTTGCTGGCCACCTTATTTTCTACGAGCTTGGCAACCCCATTTCCTGGGGTACCCGTGTCATTGGCAATAATGGTTAGGTTCTTTTTCCCAGTCTCCACCAATGCATCAATTAGTAAATTCGGAACTCCGACGTCTATAAAACCCCCTATCATCAGTACCATGCCGTCTTTAATTTGATTTGTTGCCGCCTCTAAAGTTATCAATTTGCTCAAAAGATAACCTCCCCCCAAAAATTATATGTTTGGTTCCTTTGCATGCTTTTAGTAATACTACACACTTAATTTATTGTTGCAAAGTTTATGCCAAAAGAAAGTTAGAGGGGAAAAGCCTGTATTACGGGCTTTTCCCCTCTCTAAAAAAAGCCTCTCGATGCATATTTGCATCGAGAGGCTTTTTTTCTTTCTTAAAAATCTGACACTTTAGGTATTTCTTACTCTTAGTAGGATGAACCAGTTCTGCATCGAGTGATCCGCATGCGGGTCACTCGTTAATCGTAATCCCATGCTTCTTTGCCTTTCTAACAACTGTTGATTGACTAACTCCTAATACCTTCGCAGCCTTACGCGTACTACCATAATCTTTCAAAGCCCTAATTATTAGCTGCTTCTCAACGGAAAATACCGCTTCTTCCAATTTTGGCTGCGCATCATGTAAAAAATTCATTTCTGAAGTCCTGTCATCTTGTAATTCTCTGAGATGGTTGGGTGTTATGGTATCTTCATTAATCATAATTACCAACCGTTCAATTAAATTTTTTAGTTCGCGAATATTTCCCGGCCAGGAGTAATGCTTTAACACTTCTAGTGCTTCAGTACTCAATTTTCTATCTTTCTTGTATCTCTTATTAAACATATCTAAATAATGTTTCACAAGTAAAGAAATATCTTCCGGACGATGTCTTAAGGGTGGAATCACAATAGGAATTACATTTAAGCGGTAAAACAAGTCTTCTCTAAATAGTCCTTTTTTTATTTGCCGCTCTAGATTCTGGTTGGTAGCAGCTATTATCCTTACGTCTAGGTCCTGAGACTGAGTACCGCCAATTCTTGCCACTTCTTTTTCCTGGAGGACACGCAAAAGCTTTACTTGCAAGGCAAGGGGTAATTCCCCTATTTCATCCAACAATATCGTTCCGGAATTAGCTAGCTCAAACATCCCTGGTTTCCCCTTATTTGATGCTCCGGTAAAGGCCCCTCTATCATAACCGAATAGTTCCGACTCTAGTAAATTTTCCGGAATAGCTGCACAATTAACCTTAATAAACGGCCCGTTACTTCTAGGGCTCTTTTTATGAATCTCTCTAGCTATTACTTCTTTCCCAACACCTGTTTCGCCCAAAATAAGAACAGTGGCATCAACTTCCGCAGCACGTTGCGCCAATTCCAAGACATGCTCCATTTCTAAACTTTGTCCTAATGCGCCGCTTTTCTCCATTTGTTGTTTGCGTAAATGCTCTAGTTCTAAATGATAACGCCTGCTTAATTCTTCTGTTTGCTCTAATTTTTCCTTTAGATCAGTAAGGGTGGTCATGTCTCTAACATTTGTTACAACTTGAGTTATTTCCCCTTTTTCATTAAAAATAGGGTTACCCGTAATTAAACATCTTTTTTCACCTTTGATTGTATGCATGATAGTTACCGGTTCCTTTTTCTCCAGCACAATTAAGGTAACCGATTGGGAAAAGTAACCTGCTTCTACTAACTCCTGCATATGTCTTCCTAGCACCTCATCCGGTTTTATTCCGGTCATTCGGGTGTAAGAAGAGTTAATTCTAGTAGTAAATCCATGCCCATCGGTGATGTAAAGCCCATCATAAACAGAATCAATTATATCGTCTAATTCTTTATTTAACTCTTTTGAAGCCTTAAGTTCAGCAGAAACGGCCTCTAAATCGGAAATATCCTGCAAA
>Ga0209347_1006254_pt1 | contig 10664 bp, 9 predicted proteins | sample AutmiccommuBRH23_FD_187382 | JGI IMG/M metagenome (GOLD analysis project Ga0209347, IMG submission 187382) | Deep subsurface microbial communities from Mt. Terri, Switzerland - Autotrophic microbial communities BRH/23 (SPAdes) (version 2) | ecosystem: Environmental > Aquatic > Deep subsurface >...
GCCGCGGGCGCGCACCGACTCGTGCTCGAGGCGCACCCCGATGATCGCCCCCGCGCCCAGCCGCTCGACAAGCGCCGCCGGCAGTCGCGGGTCGGACCGCACGTCCTCGATCACGAGCAACTGGCCGCTGCCGTGCTGCAGTTGCATGCGCCAGATGGGCATCCGGTCGGGCCCCTTGCCCACGGACCGCTCGAGCACCGCCCGCCGGGCGGGGTCGGTCTCGGTGGTGTGCACCGCCGCGACCGTCTGGGTCCGCAGGTCGACCGCGTAGCAGGTGGCCCGCTCGGCGCCGAGCACGGCCCGCGTCGCGGTGGCGATCTCCTGCAACACCGAGCCGACGTCGAGGCCGTCCCCGATGCGCGCGGCGGCGCCGAGCAGGTCCGCCATGCCGCCGGACCCCGGGGAGGTCACCCGTCCTTCGATGTCAGCTGCCCGCCCCATCATCACCCCGGAGGTGGCGACATGGCCCCCGCTCCGGGAGACCCAACGGCAGGAAGGATAATCGGCCCGCGCGAGGTCACACTGACGATTCGGCGACATTCGGTTGCGGGTCCGTGCCGATTCGCGCGCCCATCACGTTCAGGGCACCGGGCGCCGATGAGGTGGAGGGCCCGGCGTCGCGTCAACGGGGAGGCGACGCCGGGTCCGTCGGCGGCGACATCAAGGGCGAACCGCCCGGCGCCCCTCAGGCCGCCGGGGCGGCATCGGGGAGCAACGGCTCGGGGAGATCGGCATCGAGCGCGCCCTCGGAGCCGAGGCCGCGGGCCAGCCGGGGGCCGAGCCACGCCAGCGCGACGGCGCCGAGGGCGAGCGAGGTGCCGAGGGCTGCCGCCTGCACCGCGACGCTGAAGGCGAGTGCGGTGGACGCGGGCATGCCGTAGCCGAGGGCGAGCGCGGGGACCAGCACCAGTTCGCGCGCGCCGGCGCCGCCCGGTGCCGCCGGCACCGCACTCGCCAGCACGATGACGCAGAACGCGAGCGCGGCCGCCTGGGGAGGTGCTCCGAGGGCGAGAAGCAGCGCCCCGAGGCTCAGAAGTCGGGTGGTTGCGGCGGCGACGGCGAGGACGGCGGCGGTACGGGATCCGGCGGGGTCCGACAGCACGCCGGCCCCCTCGCCCAGGCGGGACGCGGCGGCGCGCGCGCGCGCCGGGAGCAGGCCTGCCGCGCGCCTGCCGGCCCCGAGCCGCCACGCGACGGCGACGAGGGCCAGGGCGCCGGCGATGCCCAGCGCGGTCCAGCGGAGCCCGGCGGCGGGGCCCGGCATGGGAACGATGATCGCGATCGCGAGCACCAGCGCCGCGGTGACGACGGCGTCGATCACCTTGTAGCCGGCGAGGCCGCCGGTGACCCGCCAGCCCCCGGCCGCATGGCCGGCGGGGTGCCGGCTCACGAGGCCCACCCTCACCACCTCGCCGAGACTGGCGGGAAGGACCTCGCAGGCCGCGCGGGAGATCCAGTGCATGCCGAGCGCGGTGCCGATGGGGATGCCGCGCACGCCGCCCGCCTCCTGGCAGGTGGCCCACATCGCGCCGGAGATCGTCTGCCCCAGCGCGTAGAGCACCACGGCGACGGCGAGCATCTGCGGATCGGCGTCCCGGAGGGCCCCGGCGGCGGCAGCCAGATCGAGGCGGCTGAGGCCGAAGCCCGCCAGGGCGAGCAGGGCCACGAGAAGGAGTCCGCCTCCCCAGGCACGCAGGGATCTGGGTCGCCAGGCGGCGACGGGGGTGTGGGCGGGGCGCTGGTTCAGGGGCGTGTGTGGCGGTCGAGCCTCAGTGAGGGTATCAGGGGTGTCCAGGATCACCGCGGCCCGGAGCCGAGGTGCTAGGCGCCCCCGGGGAGGCCGTGCGATGATCGGACCACGATGTCGCACCGGCCAACACGCGCCGGGACCGGAGGTCCCCGGTACCCCGGCTGGGTCAGGCTGGCGGGCCAGGTGGCCCTCATCGTTCTCGCGGCGCTCTGCTACTTCGTCGTCCGCGGCCTGACCCAGTCCAGCCACGAGGCCGCCGACGAGAACGCGCGGCAGCTCGTGTCGCTGCAGCAGGCACTCGGCCTCGATGTCGAGCACGGCATCCAGCGGGCGATCATCGACCACGACAGCGTGGTCACCTTCGCGAACTGGGTGTACATCTACGGCCACTGGCCGCTCATCGCCGCCGTGCTGTGCCTGCTGTACTTCCAGGCACGCGACCGCTTCCGCCTGTTGCGCAACGCCATGTTCATCTCGGGCGCCATCGGCCTCGTGATCTTCGCCCTTTACCCGGTGGCCCCGCCGCGGCTGGGGATCCTCGATGTCGTCGACACCGTCACCGAGCGGTCGAACTCGTACCGCACGCTGCAGCCGCCGGGGCTGATCAACCGCTACGCCGCGATGCCGAGCCTCCACTTCGGCTGGAACATGCTCGTCGGGATCATGCTGTGGAACCTGACCCGCAACGTGGCGGTGCGGACCTTCGCCGTGGCGATGCCCGCGCTGATGGCCTTCGCGGTGATCGCCACCGCCAACCACTACATCGTCGATGTCTTCGCGGGCGGCGTGGTCGCCCTCACGGGCCTCGCGCTGGCCCGCACGCTCCCCTCGGACCTGCGCCTGCTCATGCGCCGGGGGGAGCGAACCACCGCGTGACCCGGCCGCTGATCGTCGCGCACGGGGGCGCCAACAGCCCCGAGGAACTCGCCCGCGTTGATGGGCACGCCGACGTCGTCGAGGCGGACGTGCGCCTGTTCCACCGGCGCCTCGATGTGCGCCACGCCAAATCGATCGGTCCCCTTCCGATCTTCTGGGACCACGGGCGCCTGGTCGAGCGCGGCACCCCGCGCGTACCGCTCCACGAGATGCTGGGGCGCGTCGGGGACGACCTCGCCCTCATGCTCGACCTCAAGGGTTACGACCCGCGAATGGTGTCGGACATCCTCGCCGCGACGCTCGAGTGGCGGAGGAGGCGGCCGCTGTTCATGTCGGCGCGGGCGTGGCGGATCGCCGACAGGCTCACCGGCTGCGACGGGGTGACCGTGCTGCACTCGGTCGGCGCTCCGCGCCAGCTTCGCTCACTCCTGCGCCGCTACGGCCCGGGAAGCCTGGACGGCGTCTCGGTGCATCAGCGGCTGCTCGACCCCGCCGTGGTCGCCGCGCTGCGGGAGCGGGCGCGCCACCTCTGGACCTGGCCGATCGACGACCCCGCCCGGGGAGCGACCCTCGCCGGCTGGGGCGTGACGGGGCTCATCAGCGACGTGCCGGAACGCCTGGCGGACCTGCGGGCGGGCGCAGGCGACCGCTGAGGAGGAGCGCGGCCCGGCTGCGTCAGTCGCGCAACTCCGAGCTGTGCTCCTGGTCGGCCTCCCCGTACTCGGTGTGCTCGGGGTCCTCGGGAGCGCCGGCGTCGGCGAGGATGTGCTTGGTGCCGAGCAGATCGGGGTCGGTCGCGTGCTGCACGAGCGCCGCCTCCGACTGCTCGAAACCCTCCGCCACGCCACCGCCGGCCTCGATCACCGCCTGGAAGGCGGGGTCGATGCGCTCGTCGGCGATGGGCCCCTCGAGGTTGGCCGTGCCGGGCTCGGCGAGCGACTCGTCGTCCAGGAGATCACCGGCGTCATCGTCGCTCGACATCGGTGAACGCGGTTCGTCATTCATGTCCGGACCTCCACTCGCGGATGTGGGCCGGCCCACTCCGGCGGGGCCGGTGATCCAACCTTCGCAGACCGTGGCGCTCGGCGCACCCGCCGGATCGGCGCCCGCGATGGAGCGCCGATCACCCGGGTGACCCTGCGCGCCCGCGGCCACCGCGTCACTCCGGCGGGCTACAAAGTGGCTCACCTGATCGGTGGCCCGGTGCCCCGATCACCCCTCTCGCCGGTCGCCACCGGGAAGGGCCACGGAGCGGACTGTGAGCGAACTGCCACCGATCGAACTGCTTGAGGTGGTCTTCCCGCCGGGGACCGACCTGCGGCCGGTGATCATGGGGGAGGTCCGGCGCCTGGCGCGTCATGGTCCGGTGCGCCCCATCGACGTCCTGTTCATGAGCCGTGACGCCGAGGACGGCCTCCTGACCGTCACCGGGCCGAATCCGGACGCCATCGACGCCGACACATCGGGAGTAATGCTCGGCACGCTCCTCCGGGAGCACGCCGGCGCCACGGGGACGGCGCCGGGCGTCGCACCCGCCGGCGACCTCATCGGGGTCGGGCGCGCCCAGCTGGACACGTTGAGGCGACGCGTCCCGCCGGGACGGAGCGCGGCGCTGATCCTCCTGGAGCACCACTGGGCCGAGGACCTGCGCGAGGCACTCGAGGCGGCGGGTGCCGAGACCATCATCGAGGGCTACCTGTCGCGCGACGCGATGGAACCCATCGCCGTGCCCCTCGATGTGATCGCCCAGCTCGCGGCGGAGAACCGGCGTCAGGCGGCGAAGGAGGGCGCGCGCCTGCTGGGCGTCCTGAAGACCTGCGGGCAGGAGGCCCGACGCACGGTCGCGGAGACGCTGGAGGTCCTCGTGGCGGCAGGCGAGCTGGATCCGGCGGCGGTGCCGGGGGCGCTTCGCGCTCTCGCCGCGGCCGGCCTCCTGAGTCCCGGCCGGGGCCCTCTCGCCGAGGGGTCAGACTCGGCGGACGTCAGTCGATGAGGCCGAGGACGCGGGCCCGCGCGACGGCGTCCTGGCGTGTGGAGACCCCGAGTACGCGGTAGATCGCCGACACGTGGGTCTTCACCGTGTTGCGAGAGACGAACATGGTCGCCCCGATCTCGCGCAGCGAGCGCAACGAGGGAAGCATCCCGAGCACCCGCAGCTCGGCCGCACTCAGTTCGGGGACGGCATCGGTTGCCTCATTGTCGTCCGTCGAACGTGTCGGGGGGTCCGCCTCGAGTGCCCGCACCTCCTCGGCGTGCATCGCCTCGAGCAGCGCCGCCCCGCGCCACTCGGCGAGGACCGCGCCGGCCCGGCCGAGCGCATCGGTGGCCCCGGCAGCGTCGCCGAGCAGGCGGCACGCGCGGGCGCAGCACAGCTTCACGATGACGCGCAGCCACGGGGACGGAACGGTGATCCGCGCGCGGGACATCGCCGCCTCCAGCTGGGCGCGCGCGCCCCGTGAATCGCCGCTCTCGGCGAGGATCGCGGCGGACACGGCGCATATGAGCACCGATGCCTGGGTGGTGGTCGACTGCGCCGGAACCGACGTCCCGGCGAGGCTCACCGTCGCCCGGGCAGCCGCCAGGCGGCCGAGGGACATGCTGCGGAAGGCGAGCATCCCGAGGACGAACTGCTCCTCGACGAGCCTGCCTGGCGGCACGAGCACCTGCGCGTCGCGCAGCGCGTCGCCGGCCTCATCGAGGCGCCCCGCGAGCAGCGCCGCGGTGCCCACCAGCGTCCGCGCCCACGCCTTGACGGCGCTCTCGGGCGGTTCCGCGCCGTCGAAGGCCCGTGCGCCGGCGTCCATCGCGTCGAGGCCCGTGGAGCCGAACATCGCTCTCCATGCCGCGATCGCGGAGTTCAGCGACGCGAAGTCGCTGGAGCAGACGGCATCGCGGGGATCGGCGGCCTCGGCGATCGCCACGAAGCGGCCGGCGTCTGCGAGGCCCTCGATCGCATCGTGCCAGGCGATGATGATCGCCAGGCCCGGGTCGGTGCGCGCGTCCTCGACCGTGAGGGCCGCGCGCCGCGCCCGAGCGCGATCCCGCCGCCCCGACGCGAGGTGAGCCAGCACGCGGGACGAATAGATGAGAGCGGCGCCCTCCCGGTCCCCGGCGGCCAGCGCGTGCGCGAATGCCTCATCGAGCAGACCCTCGCCGGCGTGCCATCGCGCTGCGAGCAGGTGGAGCCCGCGCTCGATCGCCGGATCGTCGCGGCGCAGATCCGCCAGCAGCACCTCGCGCAGCAGCGGATGGAGCCTCAGCCACCCGTCCTGGGCGACGTGATCGCGCACGGGCACCCCGAGACCGGGGAGCTCGCGCAGGCGTGAACCGACGGCCGCGTCCCCGACGAGCAACCGTGCGAGCGGCTCCGACACCCGGTCGAGCACCGAGATGCGGCGGAGCAGGAGGCGGACCTCACGGGGCTGTGGGCCGACGACCACCTCGCGCAGGTAGTCGCCCATCGACCGTTCTGCGACCAGGTCGCGCACCGCGTCGGCCCCCACCCCGCCGCGACGCAACACGGGGGCGGCCAGATGGACGGCCGCCGGCCAGCCGCCGGTGGCATCGACGATCGCCCCGAGCTCATCGTCGCCGACATCGGTCCCGAGGGCGCGGAGAGCGGCGGCGACCTCCTGGCGGGTCATGCGTAGGTCGGACTGCGCCATCTCGCCCGCCACCCCGGATGCCCTCAGCGCGGCGAAGGGAGCGGGGAACGACCGGCGCCCGGACAGGACCATCGTCGAGCCCTGCGGCACCCGTTCCGCCACTGCCGCGATGAACTCCACGCAGGGGCCGGACGCCGGCCAGTGGGCCCCGTCGATGATCAGCAGGAACGGCACCGCGCCGGGGATGGAGTCGAGGAAGCGATCGGTGCCGGCCGGGAACTCGCCGTCGTCACCCTGGGACGCGCGCGCGAGCGCAGCGGTGTCGAAGGGGACGACGCGGGTGAGAGCGGACGCGACCCGCCGCACCAGTTCCCGGGGCTCGCACTCGGCATCGAGCCCCAGCCACCGGACGCGCCGCGAGTCCGCGCGAGCCCACTGGGAGAGAAGCGTCGTCTTGCCGTATCCAGGGGGCGCCGCGAGGTGGATCGTGGGCTCCTCGATCCGGTCGAGCAGGCCCATCAGGCGCGGCCGGGGAACATGCCACTTCCGCAGCGGCGGCGGGGATGCGTCGCCTGCGGCGGCGACCACCGGCCCCCGGGGCCCTCCTTCACGACCGCCGATGCGCCTCACGGTCTCAGGCTCGCAAGCGTCGGCGGCCGGCGCATCACCCGATTCGGGTGATGCGCGCCGGATGCTGTCACATGGGGTCGATGCGATCGATGCGATCGAGCGCCGCGGACGGAGCATCGAGAAGGCCCGCGGCGGTGGCGCGCACCACCGCCTCGTGCCGCGACGACGCGCCGAGCTTTCGGTAGATGGACGCGGCGTGTTTCTTGACCGTGTTGCGCGAGACGAAGAGCCGCTCCCCGATCTCCTCCAGGGTGAGGTGCGTCGCGAGGAGCGGGAGGATGCGCACCTCGGCTCCGGTCAGCCCGGTGGACGCCCGGTCGCCGGCAGGCGCCGCATCGATGCGGGCGAGCGTCTTGGCGCAATCCTCGCCGAGGCTGCCCATTGGCCCGCTCCCCGACACGATCCTCTCGGCCTGGGTGACGCAATCGCGCGCGGCCGTCGGGTCGCCCAGCGCGAGATGGGCGCGAGCCATCTCAAGCAGCGCTTCGACCGAGAACACGGGGAACGCGCGTGACAGGCTCGGCCGCAGACGCTCCGCCGTGGCGAGCACTGCGACCGCGGAGTCCGCGTGGCCCTCGGCCGCGAGCAGATGCGCCTCGGCGGCGAGGAGGATCGCCATCTCGACGTAGCTCTCGAAGGGCGCATGGGAGACCAGGGCCCGGGCGTGCGAGATCTCGCGGCGGGCCCTCTCTTCCCGGCCGCGCGCGAGGGCACGCGCTGCGAGCTGGCCTCGTGCCGCGACGGCGGTCATGATCCCCCCCGTCGACTCGGCCGCGCGAGCGGCCTCGTCCAGCAGAGCGTCGAACTCGTCATCTTCGCCGAGCAACGCGGCGGCGTTCGCGGCCATCCACATCAGCGGTGGCGCGAGGACGGCCGGCAGGCGCCCCGGCCCGAGGACCCGCGCCGCCGTGTCCCGGACCGCGGCGGGCCCCCCGCGCCACATGAGGACCTCGCAGAGGTCGATCCAGCCCACGAGCAGCGGATCCTGCTGCTCACGCGGTCCCCGCTCCGCCGTCGCCCGGACCGCGGTGTCGAGCCAGCTCTCCGCCAGGATCGCGCGGCCGCGGAACATGTGGAGGACCGCTCCGAGCACCGCGACCTGCGGATGCCCGCCGATCATGCCCCGCCGGTCCATCTCGGCGAGCCACTTCTCGATGGTGGCGATCCGACCAACCCGGTAGAGCGGCAAGACGAGGCTCGCGAAGAGACCGGCCATCCGGGGCTCGTCGCCGGCCTCCGTCGCGTACGCCATCGCCTCCTCACCGAGGCCGTTCTCAGCGCACCAGTCGGAGGCGCGGAGCAACACGGCCGTCGCGGCGGCCGGATCTCGCGTGTCGAGTTCGCGCCTCAGCGCGCCGCGGAAGAGGTCGTGGTAGCGGTACCAGCGCCGGACGCGGTCGAGCGGCACCACGAAGAGGCTCGAGCGCTCGGCGCGCTCGATCATCCGCCCGGAGTCGTCGCGCCCGAGCACGGCGTCGCACATGGCGGCCGAGAACCGGTCAAGCACCGCCGATCTCATGAGGAACGTCAAATCGTCCTCGGGCAGGGCCGCGAGGTGCTCGCTCCACAGGTAGTCCGCGACGAAGCGGTCAACCTCGCCCTCACCGAGGCCGGGTCCGCCGGCTCCGCGGCGTGCGAGCGCGGTGAGGTACACACCCGTGGGCCATCCCTCCGTGTGCCGGATGAGCGCCGCGGTGGCCTGGGGCGCGGGCGGCAACCCGAGCGCCTGCAGCAGCTCGGCGGCCTCGGCCTCGGTGAGGGCGAGGTCCCGGGAGCCGAGTTCGACGACGCGGCCCGCGGCGCGCGCCGCGGGGACCACGGATGCGACCTCCGAGCGGCCGCTGAGAGCGAGGCGGGATCCCACCCGCATCCCCTGTGCCAGGGCGCCCACCACGCCGAGGGCCTCGTCGGAGACGAGGAGGTGAACGTCGTCCAGCACGAGGATCAGCGGCGCGCCGACCTCTCCCGGGAGGGCTGCGATCTCGGCTGCGTGGGCGGGCCACGGCGATGCCGCCCGCGCGAGCGGCCTGTCGACGGCCGGCAGGCCGATCGCCGACAGCACCTCGACGACCGCGGCCAGCAGGACCACCGGGTCGTCGTGCCGGTCGGTGACCGTAACCCAGGCGACAGGACGCCCGTCATCCCTCGCCCACTGGGCGAGGGCGGTCGTCTTCCCGTAGCCGCCGGGGGCGACGACGCTGACCAGCGGTGCGTCGCCACCGGTCAGGGCGCTCATCACGCGCGGGCGACCGACAGCGATGGCGGGTGGCACCGGGGCGCTCTCGTGCCCGCCGCCGCCGCCCGCGGAACGTCGGGTGTCCCCGCCCCGCGACGGGCGGTCGTCCGGACTGTCGCGCGCGACGCGCGTGTCGTGGCCCCGCACGACCCGATTCTACGGCAGGGCCGGTCACGCGGCCACGCGCAGGCCCACGGGGCCGGGACCCGGGTCCGCGCCGGCGGACCCGGGTCAGGGGCTCAGCTCGCGCTCGCCGCCAGCTTCAGGGTCTCCCGCAGGAAGTCCTGGGCCTCAGCGGGCACGATCGCGTAGTTCACGTCGTAGCCCTCGGCGATGAGTTCCTCCAGCAGGGAGCCGATCATGAGGGTCGACGAGTCGTCGGCCAGCACGAACACCGCCGCCTCGGCACCCTCGATCAGGTCGCCCATCTGCTTCATGAGCTTCTCGCTGAGGCCGCTGTCGCGGGCCTTCGCGATGAGGGCACCTGCGCCCGCACCCACCGCGGTCGCCGCGACGACGGCCGGGGCCGCGACCAGGCCCACGAGGAGGCCCACCGCGCCGCCGCGCATGGCGCCGCCCTTGGCGGAGACATCGTGGGTCTGGTGGATCTTCACCTTGCCCGTGTCGTTGCGGTAGACGAGCGCCGCGTCGTCCACGCTGATGGTGCCCTCAGCGACCGCGTCGGCGAGGCGGTCGAGGGCGCTGAGCCCCGCATCCTTCGACTTGACGCCGATCATCATCAACTGCATCTCAACCCCTTGTGTTGTGCGCCGGACGCCGGAAACCGACGGGCGTGGCGATCGGCGGCCCTGGAGCCGTGGATGCGCCTTGGCCTTCTGACAGCCGCCGTCCGCGATGGTAGGAACGTCCCGTCCGGTCGCGGGCTCCGGTGCCGCCGCTCACCCGGGTGAACAGGGCCCGTGGCGCGCCTCGCCGCCCGCCGGCGGCCCGTCGGACGCGACGCCCGATTGCGGGGCTCGCCGAATCACCCGGGTGAGATCGGCGCCGGAGGCGGCCGGGTCGGCCGGTGCATACGATCCTCACACTCGGCGGGGCGGTGATGCATGCCACCCGCATGAGTCACCAAACCCCGAAAGGAGGCATCGAGTGGACGATTACCCGCTTCTCGAGCTCTTCTGGACGATCCTCATCATCTACGCCCTGTTCTTCTACATCCTGATCCTGTTCAACGTCGTGGCCGATCTCTTCCGCGACAAGGACACATCCGGATGGGCGAAGGCGGGCTGGATCATCCTCTTCGTCATCTTCCCGTTCCTTGGATTGTTCATCTATCTGATCGCCCGTGGCCGCGGTATGGCCGAGCGCCAGACGGAGGCTCAGGCCAGCGCGAAGGCGAGCTTCGACGCGTATGTGCAGGACGTCGCGGCCAAGGGCACCGACCCCGCATCCCAGATCGCGCAGGCCAAGGCCCTGCTCGACAGCGGGGCGATCACGCAGGACGAGTACGAGGCGATGAAGCGCAAGGTCCTCGCCTGATCAGGACCATGCGTCGCTGAGACCGGTGGGATCTACGGCCGGTGGGCGCCCCGAGGGCGCCCACCGGCCT
>Ga0209347_1006255_pt1 | contig 10662 bp, 9 predicted proteins | sample AutmiccommuBRH23_FD_187382 | JGI IMG/M metagenome (GOLD analysis project Ga0209347, IMG submission 187382) | Deep subsurface microbial communities from Mt. Terri, Switzerland - Autotrophic microbial communities BRH/23 (SPAdes) (version 2) | ecosystem: Environmental > Aquatic > Deep subsurface >...
CGCAGCTGGGTCCCGGCGTCCTGCGGCAGCTCCTGGCCCGTCTCTGCGACGATGAGCGCCCGGAAGTCGGCGGCGAGCCGCTGCAGGTGGGCATCGTCCAGCTCGGCGTCCGTGCCGACCCCCGCATGGGCCCGCGCCCGGGTCAGCAGGTCGTCGAACCGCGAGCCCTCGACGCCGAGGACGGTCCGGCCGTACATCTGGGCGAGGCGTCGGTAGCTGTCCCACGCGAAGTGCGACTCACCCCGCTCGGCCAGGGCCGCGACGACCGCGTCGTTCAGACCGATGTTGAGGACCGTCTCCATCATCCCCGGCATGGAGAACTTCGCTCCGGACCGGACCGAGACGAGCAGGGGCCGGGCCGGGTCGCCGAGGACCAGACCGGAACGCTCCTCGAGGTCGGAGAGGGCCGCGTCGACCTGGTCCCACAGGCCCTCCGGGTCACCGCCGGCAGCGAGGTAGGCGCGACAGGCCTCCGTCGTCACGATGAAACCCGGCGGCACGGGCAGCCCGAGGCGGGTCATCTCGGCCAACCCCGCGCCCTTGCCACCGAGCAGGTCGGCCATGGTGCGGTCGCCCTCGTGGAACTCGATGACGAGGGGACGGTGGGCGGTGTCGAACGACGTGCTGATCTCCGTAGCGGTCATGGCGGTCTCCAGCCGTGCACGGCGGGCCCTGCCTCAAGGCGCAGGCTGACGAGGGGTCCCGCCTACCAGCATCCTGTGTCGCCGACCCCGTGCCGGGAGTAGGGACTTTGGTCCCGGGCCTTGCTCACCCCGCGCGGGGCGGGTGCCAATGGGGCTCAGCTGCCCTGGCTGCTCGTCTCCTCGTGCTCGCACTTGAGGACAGAGCCGGGGCCGGGGTGGATCAGCCCCGAGTGTCCGTCCGACCACTCGACGAGGTAGGGGGGCGCCCCGTTCTCGCCGTGCACCTCGCGGATCGTGCCCTCGCGGACCCGTTCGCCGACGTGCTCCGCGGCCATGGTGATCCGGTCTCCGACGACTGCCTTCATGGGTGTGGTCCTCCTCGGACGGTCCGGGTTCGTGCCACTCCTAGCACACCACCTCGGGGGCCCCGGCCGGAAGGGGTGACGCGAGGATCACGCCGGTCCGGCGCCTGGGCCGGGTCCGGGACCCTCGCGGGAGCCAGTGCAGCGCAGTCAGGAGGTGAGCTTCTGAGCGCCCTTCTCGGCCTTGGCCGTGGCCTTCTCGAGCTTCTTGTGCGCCTTCTTCTCCTTGCGGGTCAGCTTCGTGTGCTCGAGCGCCTTCGGCAGGTGACCGGTCGACTGCCGGTAGTACTCGGCCGCCTTGCGCTCGGCCGCCACCTTGGTGCCGGCCATGATCATGCCCGAGAGTGCCGTGAACGCGATGACGTCCCGCGTCCGCTCCTTCTCGTAGTCACCGCGCACCGGGACCGGCTTGCCGGTCGCGAGCTTCCACCCCTTGGAGGCGACCGTCGTGGCGAGCCTCGTCGCGACGACCGTCGAGGTGACGGTGATCGCTTTCCAGACCAGCCCGCCGAGTGGCGAGTGCTGGTCCTCTCCGGGCGTGGTCGCGTCGTCGTTCGCCGATCTGGTCGCCTTGGCCATGGTGTGACTGTACCCATGTCGGCGGGAGTAGAGTCGGGCTGAAAACTGAACAGCACCACCCTCTTTACGACAGGGGAGCGCCCCAGCGCTGAGAGTGCGGCCCGCGACACGCGTGCAGCCGCAGACCCTCGAACCTGCTCCGGTTAGCACCGGCGAAGGGAGTCGGTAATTCTCAGGACACCCGCGTGCTCCGTCTTCTCGTGACTCGTCGCTCCGGCGCCGGCCACGGACGACGTGGGCCGGTGGGTGTCCTCCCCGAGGTATCCACCTTCTCGAGGAAACCACGGGAGTCACACATCATGACCACATCGCAACGGGTCAGGCCCACTGAGATCCGCGCGTCCGGAGCGCTTCCGCGCTGGCGGACCATCGACCTGCTCACCTGCGCCTTCCTCGGCGTCGCGTTCGGCGTCGCCTACTGGGCCTGGGGACTCGCCTACGAGACCCCGTCCAACCTCATCTCCGCGGGGTTCCCCCCGCTGTCGGCTCTGCTCAACTGGCCCTGGCTGGTCGCCGGCATCGTCGGCATGCTCGTCATCCGTCGGCCCGGCGCTGCCGTCTTCACCGAGCTGCTCGCCGCGGTCGTCTCGGCCCTCATCGGGACCCAGTGGGGGCTGACCACGCTCATCTCCGGGTTCGTCCAGGGCCTCGGCGTCGAGCTCGGCTTCGCGGCGTTCGCCTACGCGACGTACCGCTGGGCCCCCCTGCTGCTCGGTGGGTTCCTCGGCGGCGCGTTCGAGGCGGTCTACGAGTGGTACTCGTGGTACCAGGAGTGGGACTTCGGCTACAAGGTCGCCTACCTGTTCCTCTTCGGCGCGTCGGTGGCCGTCTTCGGCTCCCTCCTGTCCGTGTGGCTGACCCGGTTCCTGGCCTACGTGGGAGCACTCAACGCCTTCCCACCCGGCCAGGAGGTCCGGGAGCGAAACGCGGTCTGACGCGTCGGCACGGCCATGACGACGACGGATCGGCGGGGCGGAGCAGCCTCAGCCGCGACGCCCTCGGGAGCAGCCCGCGGGGGGGCTCGCGCGCCCGCCGGAGCCGGCGTCCGTGTCGAGGACCTCACCTGGCGTCCTTACGGCCGGAGCCGCCCCGTCCTGGCCGGCCTGGACCTGACCATCGAGCCCGGCGAGCGGGTGCTGCTCGCCGGGCCGAGCGGTTCGGGCAAGTCGACCTTGCTGCGAGCGGTGGCCGGACTGCTCCTGACCGCGGACTCGGGTGACCTGTCTGGGTCCGTGACCATCGACGGGCAGGCGCCGCAGGACCGCCCCGGTTCGGTCGGCCTGGTGCTCCAGGACCCGGGGTCCGGAGTGGTCGCCTCGACGATCGGCCGGGATGTCGCGTTCGGCCTCGAGAACGTCGAGCTGCCTCGTGGCGAGATGCCGCCGCGGGTTGCTGCGACGCTGGCGGAGGTCGGGCTGACCATGGCGGCGGACAGCCCGCCGGCCGCGCTGAGCGGTGGTGAGTCGCAGCGTCTTGCGCTCGCCGGCGCGCTGGCGATGGAGCCCAGCGTGCTGTTGCTCGACGAGCCCACGGCGATGCTCGACGCGGCGACGGCAGGATCCGTGCGAGGGCTCGTCGACGTCGTGACCCGCGTGAGGGGGCTGACCCTCGTGGTCGTCGAGCACCGGCTGACCGGGTGGGTCGACCTCGTCGACCGGCTCGTCGTCCTCGATGCCGAGGGGGCTGTCCTGGCCGATGGCCCGCCTGAGGCGGTCCTGCACGAGCACGCGGGCCGGCTCGTCGCCGAGGGCATCTGGGTGCCGGGCTGGCCGGAGCCCGAGCCGCTCGAGATCGCCCTGACGCCGTGGCCGAGCGGTGCGGCCGCCTCGGGGCTGGTTCGGCCGGACGACGTCGTCGTCGCGGCCCGCGACGTGACCGTCGAGCACCGCACCCGTCGCCTCGGAGCCGAGAGTCGGACCACGACGGCGGTGAGCGACGTCGACCTGGACGTGCGGGCCGGCCGCGTCCTCGCCCTGGTCGGCCCGAGCGGATCGGGCAAGACCTCGCTCATGGGCGCCTTGGGTGGGCTCACCGCCCCGACATCGGGCCGCGTCGACGTCGCCTCGGCGCTGACCCCCGCCACCGGACCGCCCCCGCCCCACGAGTGGGCCTCGACCGACCTGGCCAAGGTCGTCGCCTGGGTTCCACAGCGGTCCGCCTCTGCCCTCCTCGGGCGCACGGTACGGGACGACGTCCTCACCACGCCGAGGGCGCTCGGACTGGATGCCGTAGTCAGTGGACGCCGGGCCGACGAGGTCCTGGCGGCCCTCGGGCTGGACCGCCTCGGCGCGGTCGACCCGCGGCACCTCTCCGGCGGGGAGCAGCGCCGGCTCGCCGTCGCCGCGGCGATCCTGCACGGACCGGCGGTCCTCCTCGCCGACGAGCCGACCGTCGGGCAGGACCGCCTGACCTGGTCGGCCGTCATGGGGATCCTCGAGGCGTCCCGCGACGAAGGGGCCGCCCTCGTCCTCACGACGCACGACGAGGGCGCCATCGGGCGGGCGGACGAGACCCTCCACCTCAGTGCGCCTCCGCCGCAGCCGCCCCCGGAGACCCCGGAGCGTCGTCCTCTCGTGGCTCGGGTCGGGCCGTTGGCCCTCCTGGCCGTCGGGCTCAGCGTCCTCCCGTTGCCCGCGCTGCTGGAGACGTGGCGACAGGGGCTGGCGGTGCTCGGGGTCGAGGTGCTCCTCGGGCTCATCGGCCTGGTCGCCCCCGGCCCGGGCCGTCGGCCGGCGAGGCGGGTCCGCGGGGTGCTGACGCGCCACGCCCCAGCCGCCCTGGCCGTCCTGGGCGTGGCCTGGTCGGCGTGGCTCCTCGGGGGCCGCGACGTCGAGGTCGCCTCGGGCGCCGGTCTGCGGGTGCTGTGCCTGGTCGTGCCCTCGGCCTTCGTCGTCGGCTACCTCGACCCGGAGCGCCTGGGTGACCATCTCGCCCAACGTCTGCGGCTGCCGCCCAGACCCGTCGTCGCGGCCACCGCAGCCCTCCAACGGGTCCAGTCGTTCGACGCGCTGTGGGACGAGCTGATGAAGACCCGTCGCGTGCGCGGTGTCCGGGCCGACCGTGGTCTCGTCGCCCGGCTGCGTGAGGCGGTCGTCGTCACCGGCGGCCTGCTCATCGGGGCCCTCGGGCAGGCCGCGACCCTCGCGCTCGCCATGGACGCGCGCGGGTTCGCCGAGGCGCGTCGTCGGACCTGGGCCGCCGAGGCGACGTGGCGGGTCGCTGACACCGTGGCCATCGTCGCCGGAGTGGCCGTCGTGGCCGCCGGTTTCGCCGCCCGGCTCCTCCTCCCGGCCTGAGCCCGGCGCACAGGGCACAATGGCCCCGTGCGCAGACCGTTGACGTATGCCGCTGGGCTCGCTCTCGCGGTCACCTCGCTCGTCGGGGTGGCGGCGTGTGGCCAACCGGAGCCCGCACCCACGGAGGAGGGCACCGTCAGCGTCCCGATCCAGCCGACCCTCACCCCGTACGAGACGCAGACCGCCTCGGCGGACCCCTCGGAGGCCGTCCCCGGTGGCGCGTTCGACCTCGAGGCGATGCTGGAGACCGACTCGTGCGACCAGTCCGGTGGGGTCTGGAGCTTCGCGGGCACCTTCGCGAACACGACGGACGAGGCGCTCGACATCCGGGTCGCCATCTCCCTCGTCTCCACCGCCGACCTCAACGTCCTCACCGTCCACGAGGTGGACCTGACCGTCCCGCCCCACGAGACGCTGCCCGTCGAGGCGCCGGACTTCTACGCGGACCAGGACGTCGACCCGGCCGCCGTCCAGTGCCTGACGGGCGTCGCCGACAAGGGCGAGTGACCGTGCGACTCTTCCTCGTCCGCCACGGTGAGACGCACGCCAACGTGGCCCGCCAGCTCGACACGGCCGTCCCGGGCCTCCACCTCACCGAGGCCGGGCGCGAGCAGGCTCGGGAGCTGGCCGCGAAGCTCGCCGCCGAGGACCTCGGGGCGATCTATGTCTCGGACCTGCTGCGCGCGCAGCAGACGGCCGAGCCCCTCGCGGCCGCGCTCGGCGTCGACGTCGTCGTGCTGCCGGGGCTGCGCGAGATCCAGGCCGGCGACTACGAGATGTCGACCGAGTGGGGCCCGTTCATCGACGCGGTGAAGCGCTGGCGCGACGACCCGGAGCATGCGATCCCGGGCGGTGACTCGGGCATCGGCTTCATGTCCCGCTACGAGGCGGCGATCCGGCGCATCGCCGGCGACGGTCACGCGTCTGCCGTCGCGGTGAGCCACGGGGCGGCGATGCGGGTCTGGGTGTCCGCCGCCACGGGGCTCGACCCGGGCTTCTTCGACTCCCGACGGCTGGACAACACGCTCGTCGTGACCATGGAGGGCGACCCCGACGCGGGGTGGCGCCTTCTCGCCTGGGGAGACGAACCCATCACCCATGAGTGACGAGCCGGGGGCCGCCGGGTCGCGCGCCGCGGCTGGGTGGCGCCACGCCGGCCTCGCGGCTGCGGTCGCCCTGGCACTCTCGTCCTGGGGGTCCGGCTCGAGACCGACCCTCCACACCCGCATCCTCTGGCCCGGACTGGCCCCGAGCGCGGAGTCAGGCGGCTCCCCGTTGGCCGCGACCGTGTCGGTCCTGGCGATGGGTGCGCTCGTCCTCGCCTGGTGGCGACTGCGGGCCGCGGCTGTCGGCGAACGCTGGTGGTGGGTCACGGCGGCCCTGTGGTTCGCGCCGCTCGTCGCGTCCGCTCCCCTGTACAGCAGGGACCTCTACTCCTACGCCGCGCAGGGCGCGCTGTGGGCCGAGGGCCTCAGCCCGTACGAGCACGGCGTCAGCGACCTGACCTCGCCCTGGCGGGAGTCGACCGCTCCCACGTGGCTCGACTCCCCGTCGCCGTACGGACCGGTGTGGCTGCTCGTCGCCCGGATCGCCGCCACCGTCGCGGGCGACCACCTCTGGGTGGCGCTCCTGCTGCTGCGGCTCGTCGCGGTCGCGGCGGTCGTGGTCCTCGCGTGGGCGGTCTCCGACGTGGCCCGCCGCGTCGGCGCGCCCGGCCGGCAGGCCGCCTGGCTCGCGATCGCCACCCCGCTCGTCGGAGCGCACTTCATCAGCGGCGCCCACAACGACGCGCTCATGGTGGCTGCCGTCGTCGCCGGCTTCTCCCTCGCGCTGCGCGGGCGTCTCGTCGCCGCCGTCCTGCTCGTCTCGGTCGGGGCCCTGGTGAAGGTGACCGCCGTGGTGGCGCTGCCGTTCGTCGCTCTCCTGTGGGCCCGCCGGCTGGCTGGGACGCGGCTGGGCGCGCAGGAGGGAGCAGCCGAGTGGAAGGGCGCTCTTCGGCGTCGGGAGGCCGCCGCAGGCCTCGCGCTCACCCTCGTGACCGCCGCGCTGTCCATGGCGCTGGTCAGCCGGGCCGCGGGGCTGGGTGCGGCCTGGCTCAACCCCGGGACCACGCCGGGCCGCAACGAGCAGTGGACCTCACTGCCCACGGCCGTCGGCATGGCGGTCGGCGCCGTGGGTCACGTGCTCGGGCGCCCCGAGTGGCGCGAGTCGGGCATCTCGGTCGCGCGGGGGGCCGGTCTCGTCGTGCTCGCCCTCGTCCTCGTCCTCATCTGGCTGGCTGCGGCCAAGCCCTTGGCCCCCCGCCGGGACCGCCCTGAGGAGGCCCCACGGGGGTGGGAGGGGCGCATCGTCCGGGCGGCCGGCTGGGCCTTCCTCGCCCTCATCGTCCTCGCGCCCGCCTTCCTCGGCTGGTACTTCCTCTGGGCCCTGCCGCTCCTCGCCGCCACGGACCGCGAGGGCGACGGCAGCCCCGCCGCCCGGCGATGGCTCCCCGTCGTCGCCACGGTGCTCTGCTTCGCCCAGCTGCCCGACGGCTACAGCCTCGGTCTGACGACCACCGCCGTCGGCGTGCCCATCGCCGTCGCGGCCCTCGTCCTGCTGCTGCGGTCGGGGCTGCGGTGGGCGCGCCGCGCCGACTGGGGCGGCCTCGTCTCGCTCGATCGCCCTCTCGTCCACGCCCCCGCCGGGGATGATGGGCAGATGGCTCGCCGGACCTGGCCCGCCGAAGGCGGCTGGTCGCTCGAGCCGGAGCCGGGCCCCGTCCCGACCCCGGCCGAGCCCGCCGCGCTCGTCCCGGTCGGGCGCCGCCCGCACGGGATCCTCCTCGCCTCCGCTGCCGCGGTGGCCCTGGTCCTCGGCTTCGCCGCCTGGGCGCTGACCGCTCGAGGCCACGCCGACGACCTCTCAGCCTACGAGGGCTTGCGGGCGCACGCCCGGGAGCTGGGTCGTGAGCTCCGCCCGCTCGGGACCAGCACGAGGCCGCCGTGCGGGGTCACGGACGAGGGCTGGGCCGAGCTGACCTGGGGGCGGATCAGCGGCCCGTCGGTCGACGAGATCGAGACCTACCTGCGCGCCGTGGGCTGGCGACGGGTCGCCACCGCAGCCGGCGTCGAGCTCCGCCTCACCGAGGGGGGCCGCGAGCTGACGGCGGTCGCGAGCCCGCCGAGCGGGGAGGTCGGTGTCCGCCTGACGCTCACGAGCGATGCGAGCTCGCTGGCCTGCCTGCTGCACTGAGGCACCCGGCGAGCCCAGCGGCATACGCCCAGCTCGTCCCGGCCACGGCGGAGGGCCACATGACGAGAATCACGAGGACCCTCCCAGCCCCACCTGACACCCTGTAGCGCATGCGCCTCGTCTCCCAGTCCAAGAAGCTCGCGTCCGTCTGCTACGAGATCCGCGGACCGGTGCTCGCCGAGGCCAAACGGCTCGAGGACGAGGGGCACCGGATCCTCAAGCTCAACATCGGCAACCCGGCGCCGTTCGGCTTCGAGGCGCCGGACGACATCCTCGTGGACGTGATCCGCGCGCTGCCGACCGCCCAGGGCTACAGCGACAGCAAGGGCATCGTCAGCGCGCGACGCGCCATCAAGCAGCACTACGAGGTCCGCGACTTCCCCCGTCTCGACATCGAGGACATCTACCTGGGCAACGGCGTCAGCGAGCTCATCGTCATGGCGATGCAGGGCCTGCTCAACAACGGCGACGAGGTCCTCATCCCGGCGCCGGACTACCCGCTGTGGACGGCCGCCGCGTCCCTGGCCGGCGGGACCCCCGTGCACTACGTCTGCGACGAGCAGGCTGGCTGGGCGCCCGACCTCGACGACATCGCGAGCAAGATCACCGACCGGACCAAGGCGATCGTCGTCATCAACCCGAACAACCCCACGGGCGCCGTCTACCCGGTCGACGTCCTCGAGGGCATCGCCGAGCTGGCCCGTAGGCACCAGCTGATCATCATGGCCGACGAGATCTACGACAAGATCCTCTACGACGACGCGAAGCACACGTCGATCGCCGCCCTCGCCCCGGACCTGTTCTGCCTCACCTTCAACGGCCTGTCCAAGGCGTACCGCGTGGCCGGCTTCCGGTCCGGGTGGCTGGCCCTCACCGGCCCGAAGGAGCACGCCCGCAGCTACATCGAGGGCCTCGAGGTCCTCGCGAACATGCGTCTGTGCGCCAACGTGCCGGCCCAGCACGCCATCCAGGTCGCCCTGGGCGGCTACCAGTCGATCAACGAGCTGATCCTGCCGGGCGGTCGACTCCTCGAGCAGCGCGACCGGGCCTGGGAGATGCTCAACCAGATCCCGGGGGTCTCGTGCACCAAGCCGGAGGGCGCGCTCTACCTCTTCCCGCGCCTCGACCCCAAGGTCCACCAGATCCGGGACGACGAGCGGTTCGCCTTCGACCTGCTCAGCGAGGAGAAGCTCCTCGTCGTGCACGGGACCGGGTTCAACTGGCCCTCGCACGACCACTTCCGGCTCGTCTTCCTGCCGCGGGTGGAGGAGCTGGAGGATGCGATGGAGCGGATCGAGCGCTTCCTGTCGACCTACAGCCAGTAGGCCGTATGCCGCTGGGCCGGCTTCCCCGGTCCCGCCGGGTCAGGCGCGGGGCGAGCTCCCCGGCCCGCAACACACCCGCTCACCGCGCGCATACCCCTGCCGCAGCCGGGGCCTCCAGGCGGTAAGCGGGTGTGTTGCGGCCAGCCGCGGCCCGGCGTCGTGCCGTAGGGGATGATCGGCTGCAGACCCGCGTTCAGCCTGGTGATGGAGAGGCAGATGACTCACGAATCGCCGCCCCTGCGGGGGCGGGCCCGCGCCGCTGCGGTGGCCCTGGGCCTTGCCCTCGGTGCGCTCAGCCTCGCCGGCTGCACCGAGGAGATGCCGGGCCTGACCGACCTGCCGCCGGACGTCGCAGCGGCCCGGCCGTCGATCAGTGGCGAGGAGGCCCGGTTCGTGCTCCTCGCGCGGGAGCGCGGGGCCCTCGTGACCGGCACGACCGTCGCCGACGATCTCGAGACGGCGACGACGGCGTGCTGGGCGCTGCAGAACGGCGCGACGCTGCGCGAGATCGCCGTCGACGCAGCCGGCCGTCCGCTCGGCAACGAGGGGGACCAGCTGCGGACCAAGCAGCTGCTGGCCGCCGCGGTCGAGTCGCTGTGCCCCGACTACGAGGACCAGGTGGCCGACCTGAAGCTGCCGTGACGTCTCAGCGCGCGGCAGTCGTGGAAGAAACCGACCCCCGCGCGAGGTTGGCACCACCGTGACCAGTCCGCGCGCCCAGCTCAACGTCCTCGACCTCGTCCCGATCGCGGAAGGCGGGTCGGCCGCGGAGGCCATCGCCCAGACGGTCGACCTCGCCCGACACGCGGAGCGGTGGGGCTACGGCCGGTACTGGATGGCCGAGCACCACAACTTCCGGGGCGTCGCGTCCTCGTCCACCGCGGTCCTCATCGGGCACGTGGCGGCCCACACCTCGACGATCCGAGTGGGCGCGGGCGGCATCATGCTGCCCAACCACGCCCCCTACGTCGTCGCCGAGCAGTTCGGCACCCTCGCCACGATGTACCCGGGCCGGATCGACCTGGGCCTGGGGCGGGCACCGGGGACCGACCCGGCCACGGCGCGGGCCCTGCGGCGCAACGAGGTGGCCGCGATGAACTTCGCCGCGGAGGTCGAGGAGGTCCAGGGCTACCTCGGCGACCCCGAGCCGGGGGCCTCGGTCCGGGCGATCCCCGGCGAGGGCACCCACGTGCCGCTCTGGATCCTCGGCTCGAGCCACGGG
>Ga0209347_1006256_pt1 | contig 10660 bp, 12 predicted proteins | sample AutmiccommuBRH23_FD_187382 | JGI IMG/M metagenome (GOLD analysis project Ga0209347, IMG submission 187382) | Deep subsurface microbial communities from Mt. Terri, Switzerland - Autotrophic microbial communities BRH/23 (SPAdes) (version 2) | ecosystem: Environmental > Aquatic > Deep subsurface >...
GGAGGTAATGCAGGCCGGACTTAAATCGCTCCGCCTACCCATTAGCGACAATGCAGCGACCCTCAAGTGACCCCGGAGCGACCCCGGAAAAACTCTGGGCTTGCATAAAAATGCTTTGGTGCTTCAGCGCTTTAATGCTTTAATGTTCTTTCCTCTGTGATCTCTGTGGCAAAAAAAATTTTACCCTCATAAAATCCTTCAAAATGAAAAACAGGGACAGCGTCCCCGTGCCCCTGCCCGATGGGACTTTAATTTTGCTTGACAGCAGCCCGGGGTGAGTTATAATTAGTGTTACCCTATTTTCTCGGAGGTCTCACGATGCCTGAAAAAGTAATAACGGTAAACCGCAAGGCCAGGCACGAATACATGATCATCGAAACCTTCGAGGCAGGCATTGAGCTGACCGGAACCGAGGTTAAATCCCTGCGCGCCGGCAAGACCAACCTGCAGGACAGCTATGCCCGGGTTGAGAATTCCGAACTATTGTTGTATAATATGCATATATCCCCTTACACCCAGGGCAACAGATTCAATCACGAGCCCAAGCGCATACGGCGTCTGCTCATGCACCGGTCGGAAATAATGAGGCTTTTAGGCAAGGTGCGGGAAAAGGGATTCTCCCTCATCCCCCTAAAAGTATACTTCAAAAACGGCTGGGCCAAAGTGGAACTGGCCCTGGCCCGTGGCAAAAAGCTCTACGACCGCCGGGAGGACATGGCCGAAAGGGACGCCAAGAGAGAAATGGAAAGAGCCAGGAAAGAAAGCAATCGTTGAGAAGTGAGACATGAGAAGTGCGAGGTAAGATTAAGAAGGAATTGGCATCGCCAATTCCCACGAGCATCCCACTTCCAACCTCTCACCTCCCACCTCTCAAAACATGGGGGCGTAATGGTTTCGACGGGGGAAAAGGTGGTAAGAGTAGCGAGCCGGGGTTCCATCAGCCCGTAATACGGTGGAAAAATTATAATTGCCAACAACAACGAACTAGCCTACGCGGCTTAATGCGTAACGTCTCACCCGCGCTGGGCCCGTGGCCCGGGATGAGGCGTAACTTAAACGGGCTTGCTCTTGGGCCAATTCTCGGAGGCTCAAAGGGACTCTCATCGAGATAGCTCCCGCGGAGGCCGGCTGCGGCCGCCAAAGGCGCAAAATTTAAATCGCAGCCTGCGCTCGGAGAAACTCTTATGGTCTTTCTTTCGGACGGCGGGTTCAACTCCCCCCGCCTCCACCAATACCCATAAACAAGTGAACCGCCTAATAGGGCGGTTTTTGTTTTGTCTATCAAAAATAACTTAATAACTTCGGTACCCGGTACCGGAAGACCCCATGCTCGACCTCGTCCAGATCAGCGCGAAGTCAAGCGCCGGCGCCGATTACTTCGATGGCAAATTCAAAGAGATATCCGATGAAATCAAGGACCTGCAGGATGCCCTGAAAAACCATGAGCAGCGGCATGTCATCGCTGAAAACACCCAGTCAAGAATGCATGAGATCTTTAGAATCCTTGAAATTGAAAACTTCAACCTGACCGAGTATGACGACGCCATGATCAGGCAGTTCGTAGACTCAGTCAAGGTTTTATCTGACAGCAAGATACGGATTACCTTTAAGGGCGGCTTTGAAATGGATCCAAAACACTTGACCGCTCACAAGCAGACGCTGCAACCTTAACCCTTGTTGATTTTCAAAGCGGAGCACTGCTATTTTTTTATGGAAAACTTGTGATATAATAAGGAAAATATATTCCAGAACCCCAATTAACAGAAATAAGGAAAAGGCATGTCTGTCCAAGACTGCTTTGGCATTGAAACACGCTTAATACAAAGAAAGGAACACCGATCGTTATGCCTGATGCGACTATCAAAATTATAAACTGCAATAACATCACGAGTGGCGAAATAGATATTTGTGCAGATAAGCTGAACATCTTATTTGGGCGCAACGGCACTGGCAAGTCCACCATTGCGCGGGCTATCGACCTTGCGTCTCAAGGCAAAGCCCTTACGGAGCTTGCGCCCTACGGTATAAACAGTGACACCGCACCGCCGACAATCGACGGTATGGCTTTCGGCAAAGCCGCGATCTTCGACGATACCTACGTTAGCCAGTATGTTTATCAGCCCGATACGCTGATAAAGGATACATTTGAGGTGCTGATCCGCTCCAAAGAGTACGATGAGGCTAAGAAGAATATTGACGACGCATTGTCAACGATCAAGACGACAATCACAGGCCGCCAAGAGATAATTGCTCTACAGCAGCAGATAGGCGTCTTAATCAGTAATATTGAATTCACGGGCGGGAGTAATAAACTTGCCAAGCGAAAAGGCGGAATCAAGGGCGTCCTCAGCGGTAAGGGTGCGTACTTTAACCCTCCCGCAGAACTGAATGAACTGAGCCCCTTCTTTGAAGAGGATACGGTCTCCAAGTGGGCGGAGTGGCGGTTGAAGGGCTACACCGAGTTTGGCGCCAAAGGCCGATGCCCTTACTGCTCCGTAAGCGATACGGAGCAAACAAAGAAGTTAAATGAGGTATTCGTCGATAGTTTTGATAAGGCAAGTGTGGAATATGCCGCCGCTATATCGAGAGCAATAGAAAACCTTGCTGACTATCTGAACATGGACAAAGCAAAGGAACTGCGCTCCTTATTCGGCGTTAAGGAGAGTATTCCGGTGCTCGAAACACAGCTTGCAAAACTGGGCGCTGAAGCTCGATATCTTCACGACCGCTTAACAGCGATTGTGTCGTTCAATGGATCCTCTGTAGACAGGGATACCATTGCGGACTTGGAATCCAAACTGGCTGATATGAAAGTCGACCTTCGGGCTTGCGATACCTATTTCGTATCAGAGTTAACAAAGACTGAGATGGGAACGATTAACGCCGAGATTGACAGTTTGTTGACGAAGGTCGGCGTGCTGAAAGGCGAAATCGGAAAATACAACAAATACATTCAGGATAAGGTCAACGACCGCAAAAAGGACATAAATGATTTTCTGAGCATAGCAGGATTCAAATATACGTTTGACGTTGAAGTCAACGGCGAGAATAACGCAAGGGCTTTATTGAAGTTCATTTTGCCGGATGGAAATCCCGGCGATGTACAGTCGCCTGGAAAGCATCTCAGTTGGGGCGAAAAGCACGCGTTTGCGCTAATCTTGTTCATGTTCGATGCCATCAGCCAAAACGCTGAGCTTATGATACTTGATGACCCGATATCATCGTTCGACAGCAATAAAAAATATGCGATCATAAACAGGTTATTTAAAACCGGTGATAAGGCCAATAGTCTATACCAACGCACCGTCCTAATGCTAACGCACGACTTCGAACCGGTGATTGATTATATTCAGACAAATTCGGGGCGGCAAGACCCTTCTGCCGTGTGCGCCATGTATTTTGAAAACATCGACGGCCAACTAAAATGTACTCCTATCCAAAAGAATGCTGATCTGATGTCCTCTGTTGTGTTGCTCAAGGAACTGGCGATGGATTCGGGCATCGATATTGCCGCCCGGATAGGTTGCCTCAGAAAATTCATTGAGCATCAGTATAGGAACCCGAGGGCAGAATCGGAAGCCTACAATATCTTGTCGAGCCTTATACATGGACGCACCGAGCCGACACACGATTCCGAGGGTACAGACAAATTAACAGACGCACAAAAGGCTGACGGCATCGCGTTCATCAAAGACTACATACCCGACTTTGACTACGCCACCGTCCTCGCACAATGCACGCCCCAGTGCTTAATGGAACGATATTTGAGCGAACGATTGCCGTATATAAAAATGCTTATTCTCCGCTCGTATACGGAGCAGAATGCGGAGGCAAGAGAGCGGCTCCGCAAAACGAACGACGTGTTACGAAAATATGTTGATGAGACCTATCACATTGAGAACGATTATCTATATTCGCTCGATGTACGGCGTTTCAACATCGTCCCCGATCATTACATCACTGATGCGGAACGATTCGTATCGAATGAAAAGGCACGGATTGACTTTACTTAAAGGAGAGAAAAATGACATTTTATAACAGAAACGGTGAACCCATAGCTTATACCGAAGACGGTGAAACTATCTATTTGTTTACCGGCGAACCTGTGGCATATTTCCACGATGATGCCGTATATGGATTCAACGGCAATCATTTGGGTTGGTTTGAAGACGGGTGGATTAGAGACTTGCATGGCCAATGCGTATTTTATATTGAAGATGCCAGTGGTTCCGGACCGGTGAAACCAGTAAAACATGTAAAGACCGTCAAGAGCGTAAAACATGTGAAACCGGTCAAAAGTGTTCGACAGGTCAAATTTGTGAAATCGGGAAAATCATTAAGCTGGTCTAATCTGTCCGGCAGACAATTTTTCAAATAAGGTTATCGGCTCTTTACTGAAGCCTACGGAAGAAGATAAGAAATAGCCTGCATCTAAATCGGACTAACATTACAAAACCCATGAATGTAAAAACCGCCTAACATAAGGCGGTTTTTGTTTTGTCTATGAGAATAACTTAGTAAACTTCGGTACCCGGTACGAGAAGACCCGTAAATTTTTCAGCAAGACCTTTGCTGACTTTTTTTATTTCCGGGTTGACCTCAATTTAGGATCGGGGTTGGGCACAAAAACAAGGCACCCCTTTCCGGCTTGGCCGACCATGACAAAGTTGACATTTCCGATGTCGGCCAGGTAGGGGTGAAAGGGGTCTGTCACTTGTACCGGCACCGACAATTTTGCAAAAATAAAAGGGCACGGACTAACCCCCTTCCAAGTCAGATAAAAAAATTGGAGGCAGCCAATAACTGCCTCCGTGTTCTTTGTTACTACACAGCTTGAATAGTGGCCGTTACCTTGAGATCTCCGAAGGTTCAGGCCACTCCCGCATTATCCGGGGCAAGTGCCCATTTAACGCGGTGCTTCCCACCAGCTCAACGATAACGTCGCCAGTGGTTTGATACCCGCTTTCACAGCGAAGGGCCAGTTTGATAGCCGGGCTTTCCTCATTGTTGGTGGCGTTCAGGGTCACGGAAATAGGAGAGGCAGGGGAGTTTCTTACAAGTGGTGACTGATATATCAGTATATACGTATTATTATATTTATAGAACAAAATAAATGACACCCGGAAGGTTGTCAGAAATGACTTTAATGACCAAAGAAGACGCGAAAATGCTGCCGCCCCTTTACTCTACCGAAAATATCCCAATGGCGAGGAAAAAGGTTCACATTAAATTTTTCAGCATATTTTCAAACTGGACATGGTATGTGGTGGAAGGTCAACAACGGGAGGACGGTGACTTTTTATTCTTCGGTTTGGTGGACGGCCTTGAAAGAGAATGGGGATATTTTACTTTAAGAGAGTTGGAGTCGGCCAAGGCTATGAGGGGAAAGCTCCCCCTGGTGGAGAAGGACCTGTATTTTAAACCTACGACGATAAAGAAACTTGGGTTGGTATAAATCCAGCCCCTTCAAGGGAAAATAGACAAAATAATTTTTTTAAGGGGGCCTTTTATATGGGTGTTCTTTCAAAATCTCCAAAAACCATGGATAGTTGCATCGACGCCTGTGTTAAGTGTGCACGGGCTTGCGAAGAATGCTTTACCGCCTGCCTGGAGGAAGTCGACGTAAAAGCCAGGGACAAATGCATCAAAACCTTAAATGACTGTGCGGAAATATGCCTTCAGTCCGTCCAATATATGGCAAGGAACAGTGGCTTTTCAAAGGCTTTATGTGGCTTGTGTGCACAGATTTGTGATGCCTGTGCAAAGGAGTGCGAGGCCTTCAAGGATGATCATTGCCAGGAATGTGCCAAGATTTGCCGGGAATGTGCTGATGCTTGCAGGAAAATGGCCGGGTAAAACCAATATGTGGCCAAAGCGGAATTATTATAAATGCTTCCGGATCAACCGGGAGCATTTATAATTGGGAGAGGGTTTCCATGTATAATATAAACAATAATGTCGTAAAATAGCATGTAATCACGGGGAGGGTTATTGATGGAAAACATAATTTGGGCACTTTCATTATGGGCACTGGTATTTGTGTTGATTCCATTGGAACGACTTAAACAACTATGGCCGGTTGCAGTGATAGCTTATATATGGATGTATATAATGAATTTCACCTTCGTGTACCTGGGATATTATAAATTTACCAAGCAGATTGTAGAGCTTTTCGGGGTATCACTATTAATACCTTTGGGTGGAGCCGCTGGAGGAATACTACTAATGAACTGGTTTCCCAGGAACCCATTATATAAAATTTCAGTTGTGCTGCTGTTTAGTGGATTTATGGGCATAGCCTCATATATATATCAAGAATTGCATGCCTTCCAAATGTCCCTGGGTTTTAATCACCTTTTGCACTTTTTTGTCAATGTAGCTGGTGTTTCCGTTCTAGCGTGGCTATCGTTGGGAATATTAGGCGAGGATACAATTTACGAAGGAAATAAAACAAGATTTTTAAAAGATGGAAGATTGTTGCGAGGGTAGATAGTAAACGCCTTTAACAATAAAATGATGCATCCTGGTAATTAGAATATTATTATACCAAAAGGGAACAATAGTTTAATCTATTATGGGGGGAGGCTTTAGGGATGCCCAGAGTAGCCAGGTGTATGTGCGAGGAATGCCACTATAATGAAAAACATGAGTGCCATGCAGAGTCAATTGAGGTTAGGTCAAGCGGCGATATGAAGGTGGATAGCTCAGACGGAACCTGCTGCCACACCTTCAAGCCAAAGGCAAGGGGCCGTGGTGGATGCTGCGGATAAAAATTATCTATAGAAATATCCAAGAAGAGGCAGGGAAAATACCTGCCTCTTTTTTTCCTAATAGCCCATCAGTCACTTAGCATGTATTATTTAACTGTTGCTAATGGAAAGCTCGCTGAATATGCTATAGTAAAAAAATGTCAGGAGTGTATGATATGGTGTCCTACAAAGTTCAGCCCGGTGATACACTATACAGGCTTTCTATGGGTTTTGGCTGTTCGGTGAATGAACTCTGCCGGATAAATTCAATTTCAGAAAATCAAATCCTGGGGGTGGGACAGACACTTCAAATTCCAGTCGGGCAAGGCGAGGTCACACTATCTGACTGCCTCGACTCAACCAACACCACCCGGGCCTGCGGCTGCAACTTTTTTAAGACTGAAACTGCGGTCAGCCGGATGATCTTTTTTGCTGACCGGCCCAAGGCAGTTTACCTGGCCAGGGGAGATGTATTCGGTGAGGCCGTGGCAGCTTCGCCGCTGCAGCACTTTCCCGTTGACGGGCCGCTGCTGCTGACCGACCCCAACCGCCTGCCGGAGATGGTGGCGGCCGAGATCCGGCGACTTAGCCCAACCGGGGCACCGGGCAGTGCCCAAGTGGTAGTGGTGGGCAGTGTGGGGGAAGGGGTTCTGGCCGAAGTCCGGCGGCTGGGGTTTTCCGTGGAACGGCTGACTGGAGCCAATATGTTTGAAACGGCAGCCCTGGTGGCCCAAAGAAGAGGGTATCCTGAGAATATCCAGCTTGTTTCCACTGACCCGGCCTCGGGTGGCTCACTGGCCGCAAGCTGGTCGGCTCACATGGGTGATCCCATTCTACTCACTGAGAGGGACCGGCTGCCCGAGGCCACCAGGCGGGCTATTCTGAATACCAAAAACCCCAAGGTGTACGTCATTGGCGGAAGACAGTACATTTCCGACCGGGTGCTGGATGAACTCCGCTCCCTCAAGGTGTCTTTCGTGGACCGCATTGCCGGGGCCGACCCTTACGAGACCTCGGTTCTGTTTGCCCGCTACAAAAGCCCGGCCAGCAACTACGGTTGGAACCGCAACAAAAAAGAGGGCCATGCCTTCAGTTTTCCCTTGTTCGATCAGTGGCAGTACCTGGTTTCCTCCACCCCCCTCTCCCATATGGGCAAGCACACACCATTTCTGTTCGTCAACAACAATTCGGTCCCTCCTGTAATAACGCGATACATTGAAGAGGTAAACCCACGCTCCGGGGAACACCCCCCCTTTATGCACGGCTTTATAATCGGGTCCACCTGCTTAATTAGTGAGGGCGTTCAGGCAACCCTTCATAAGGCACTCTCCATCGATATGCCGCACTGAGGATGTATTTTCCTAAAAAAAGGAAAGGACAGGAGGCTATCCCTGCTCTTTCTTTCCAACCTTCAATAACCCAAAAACCCCGGCCACAATAAAGCTAATTAGAATAGCACTCATTTTTTCAAAGCCAACGAATTGCCATATTAAACCCATTATCCCTACGGCTATAAGTCCCAACAATAGTCCATAAATACGCTTATCACCATATTGAACGCCCTGACTAACAAAACAAGAAAAACTAGCAAGAATAATCCCCACTATGGCATATTTAAAAGTTAACAGAAATTCCACCTCTCCCGATGATTAATATAAGAAGAATGTGTATTAATTAGATTTATTAATCCAGTGGCTAAATAGAATAGCAGAAAAATTATTGATCTTTTCACTAAAAAACCTCCCTAGGTATTAAACATTAATCATTTGACAAAAAACTCTGCATTTACCACCGAAGTAATCTCTTTTTCTTTTGAGGATGTATCGTTGATACCATAATCAGACACCTCGTTAGAGAAAGGTTGCGTAATTTGGAAGACCCCCATTTTAGATGATCTTAATCCGCCGATCTTGCTGCCGCTGTTTTCAACCAGCATTTCAGCCCTCCTTCTTGCATCTTTGGAGGCCTCGGCAAGCATATCAATTTTAAGATCGTTAAGTTTTGTATAAAAATACCTTGGTGGTTCAGATTGAAACTGCACCCCCTGGTTGATTAATTCTGTTGAGGAGCGGGATATTCCCTCAATTTTATCTACGTCGCCAGATTTAATTTCCACACTTTGAGTTAACCTGTATCCTTCAACTATATTGGAGGCCATACCACTTGCACCAAGCTTTTTTAGCATTATTTCGTAGTCATATGGTGACATGCTTTTTTCAGGATTTCTACGTATCTCCATTGTATTAATTGAAGAAACAACAATATCTTTTTCCGGAATACCTTTTTGCCCTAAATAAGACTTTATCTTCCCTAAATCCTGGCTCAGCTTGGTATAGGCTTCGGGCAACTGGGCGGATTGAACGGAAAAAACACCTTTCCAAACTATCAGGTCCGAGGTGATTTGTTTCTTGGCGGCACCCGTCACGGTAATGTTGTTCTTGCTTTTAGTAAAATTGTTAACAGCGTCCGAGGCAATCAGGGTGCAGATGATCATTGCTACGGCAATGATGACGGCCGTCACCGTTAGGGACAAATTCTTGTTAAGGTCGGACAGGTTCACAAAAAAGCCTCCCCAAAAATTAATTTTACAATTATTGACGTTTAAATAATAGCTACGGTTCCTGCATTTGCATTGGAAGTAAAAATTTCTTTTGTTACAAGTACAAAATAATTTATAATACATATGTCAGAAATTATTGAAATATGGAGGTATAGGGATGAAGGATAGAACTTTTTATGTCCAAATTAAAAAGAAGAAGCTATTAACCAATTTAAGACTAAATGATATTTACCCAAACAACGATTAATAGCTGAGTTTAATAGTATTATCACCGAATTGGAAAAACAACCGGACGATGTCTTTTTAGTTAACTTTGTATCTTCACCTTCTTTTTGTTTAACCATAACCTCATTCAAGGAAGTGGAAAAGCCATCAGATTAAACTTTATATGTCATTAATTTTTTTAGTGGGGTTATGCTGTTATAACTTTCTCCTATTTCACAATAATCACCGTTCTTATTACATCATCCCAGTCTACCTCGGCCCCCAAGGCTTCACTGACAAATCTAACCGGCACCATGGTTCTGTCATTTATTAGCACCGAGGATTGGTCCAGGTGTATAACCGTACCATTTTTATGTGCTATTGTAGAACCAATTTTTAGCTGAATTGTTATTCCTCCTTTTGTAGCCGTTACTGTCTGCGTTTGCCCATCCCAACTTACATTAGCTCCAAGGGCTTCAAAAATGCCACGCAGAGGAACAAGGGTTCTCCCGTTCATAATTACCGGAGGTTGATCATATGTTTGAATTACCCCATTAATTTTGACGGTTATCTTATCTGTTGCATTTTGAATTGGCTTATTTTCAATAGACCCTACTCTTACCTTGAATCTCTGAGTTAGTCCATTAATATTGGCGGTGATTTCCGTTTCTCCTTCATTAACACTGAGTAATGTAACATCCCCCTTTAACGGGTTGCCAGTCGCGGTGACATTAGCAACTTCCGGATTCGTTGATTCCCATTTTGCAACCCGTGAAACATTTTCTTTTACACCGCTGGCATGGAACGCATTCAACACTATACTTACACCAGTATTTTTTTTCATTACAATTGTTGTTGTTCCATTTTCCCTAATTAAATCAGCAGGAAAAAAGGATGTCACCAAATGATCAACCGGGTTAACCGCCACCTTAACGGAAGCTGTATGTCCTCCATAACTTGCGGTAACAACTGCTGTACCCTCTTTAATTCCTTTCAATACGAAGTCTTTATCTATACTAACCCAACTTTCGATTTAAAACCTTAAAAGGATTGCCACACTTGGATTTTTCATTTTTATTCGGTCACTACAACCTCGATCCAGCCAAGCTGTGCCTCCTTTTTAAGGGGTCTTTCACCCGTAGCAAAC